>Ga0136630_1000233_pt1 | contig 19835 bp, 21 predicted proteins | sample AntDrymUQ5682106_2_FD_105496 | JGI IMG/M metagenome (GOLD analysis project Ga0136630, IMG submission 105496) | Polar desert sand microbial communities from Dry Valleys, Antarctica - metaG UQ568 (21.06) | ecosystem: Environmental > Terrestrial > Soil > Desert | place: Antarctica: Dry Valley...
AGCAGCCCGACCAGCGACGAACCACCGTCCAGGGGGAGGTACAGCGGCAGCACCGACTCCCCGAACGCTGACCTGATCGCCGCCAACGCGCCGGGGAAGTCGGCCCGCGGATGGTCCAGCTTGGTCATGACCACTGCACGGGGCATGCCGACGGCCTCGCACTCGGCCCACAATCCACGGGTCGCGGCTTCCAAGGCCTCTGCCGCGGAGACCACGAACAGGGCACACTCCGCCGCGCGCAGCCCGGCCCGCAGCTCCCCGACGTAATCGGCGTACCCGGGGGTGTCGAGCAGGTTGACCTTCACCCCGTCCACGACGTACGACGCCAGGGACAGTCCGACTGAACGCTGTTGACGGTGCTCGGCGGCGTCCCAGTCGCTGACCGTGGTCCCCGCCTCGACCGAGCCCGGGCGGTTGATCACCCCGTGGGCCAGCAGCAGATGCTCGACGAGCGTCGTCTTGCCACCGCCGGACGGCCCGACCAGTGCCACGTTGCGAATCGCGTCGGAGGACTGCGGAGCGGGCACGGCGCCGTCAGTGCCTGCCCGCCTCGACGACATGTCAGGAACCCAACACCCGGTGTGACCCGGGGCACAAGACCCCCGGCGATAGCATCGCCCGGCAGGAACGGCGCACCGGCGCCGCACCGATGACGACCGTGCAGGAGCCGCGCCACCGATGATGCACCGCTTCCGTCAGTTCTGGACGAACCTGCTCGCACCCGTCGCCGAGCTGCTCCTGCGCCTGGGGGTCACCCCGGACGCCGTGACGTTGGTCGGCACGCTCGGGGTCAGCGCCGGGGCCCTGGTGTTCTTCCCGCAGGGCGAGCTGTGGATCGGCGTCCTGGTCATCACGGCGTTCGCCTTTTCCGACCTGATCGACGGGTACATGGCACGCTCGTCTGGCAACTCCTCGCGGTGGGGTGCGTTCCTGGACTCGACGTTGGACCGGATCGGGGACGCTGCCATCTTCGGTGGCCTCGTTCTCTACTTCGCCATCCGCGACGACATGCTGATGGCGTGCGTGGCGCTCTACTGCCTGGTGATGGGTTCGGTGACCTCCTACGCCCGGGCCCGCGCCGAGAGCCTCGGCATGCGGGCCGAGGTCGGCATCGCCGCACGCGCCGACCGGCTGGTTGCCGTCCTGGTGCTCACCTTTTTCAGCGACGTGCTCGGCCTGCCGATCCTGCTCGACGTCGTGCTCTGGGCGCTGGCGGCGGCGAGCACCGTGACCGTGGTGCAGCGGATGGCCGTCGTGCGTCGGCAGGCCATGGCGGATCCAGCGCTGTGAACGTGAGCGACCGGCTGCTCGCCCAGAGCTACCGCGCCGGGTGGTGGGCAGCGCGGACCGCACCGGAGCGAACCGTCACCCCGACCCTGCGCGTCGTCGCCGACCGGCTCTGGGCACGCCGCGGCGGTGGTGTCACGAGCCTGGAGGCCAACCTCGCACGGGCCGTGCCACAGGCCGACCCGGCAGAGCTGCGTGAGCTCTCGCACCGTGCCATGCGGTCCTACCTGCGTTACTGGGGCGAGCTGGTGCGGCTACCCTCCTGGTCCGCAGCCGATGTCCGTTCGCGCGTCGTCACCCACGACGAGCACCGGTTGCGGGACCCGCTGGCCGCAGGTCGAGGTGTCGTGGCTGCGCTGCCGCACATGGGGAACTGGGACCTCGCGGGAGCCTGGGCGTGCGCCGAGGGGATGCCGCTGACCACGGTCGCCGAACGGCTGCGGCCGGAGAGCCTGTACGACGACTTCCTGCGCTACCGCCAGAGCCTCGGCATGACAGTGCTCCCGCTCAGCGGCGGCCCGCCGACAATGCCGATCCTCCAAGACCTGTTGGAGGCGGGGGGCTTCGTGTGCCTGCTGGCCGACCGGGACCTGTCGCGGCACGGGGTCACGGTGCGCCTGCTCGGGCAGGAGGCGCGGCTGCCCGTCGGACCCGCGCTGTTGGCGCGGCGCACCGGTGCCGTGCTGCTGCCGGCGAGCACCACCTACGACGGCTGCACCATGCACCTGCGCTTCCACCAGCCGGTCGACGTCCTCGCCGGCGACGACGGGGTGCTGCGAGCCACCGCCGAACTCGCCTCGGTCTTCAGCTCCGCGATCGCCCGGGACCCCGCCGACTGGCACATGCTGCAGCGGGTGTTCGTCGACGACCTGGCGCCACCGACGGCTACCACGGCCGGATGAGGATCGGTCTGGTCTGCCCGTACTCCCTGGACGTCGCCGGCGGGGTCCAGAACCACGTACGTGACCTGGCCGAGACCCTGGTAGCCGCCGGTCATGGCGTGTCCGTCCTGGCGCCGGTGTCCGAGGGCGACGACGTCGCCGAGCTCCCCCCGTACGTCGTGTCCGCCGGTCGGGCGGTGTCGGTGCCGTACAACGGGTCGGTGGCCCGCGTTGCGTTCGGTCCGGTGGCCGCGGCACGGACCCGTCGGTGGCTACGCGCCGGTGGCTTCGATGTCGTCCACGTGCACGAGCCGATGGCTCCCAGCGTGGCGCTGATCGCCCTCGCCGCGAGCAACGCACCAGTCGTAGCGACCTTCCACACCGCGACCGAGCGCTCGCGGGCGATGGCAGCGGCCGCCGGCATCCTGAGACCGGCGCTGGACAAGATCGTCGGGCGGATCGCGGTGTCCCAGCTCGCGCTGCAGACGGTCGTGCAGCATCTGGGAGGCAGTGCCGTCATCGTGCCCAACGGGCTCTTCGTCGAGCGGTTCGCCGCGCAGCGAGCCGCCCGGTTCGACGACGGTGGCACACCCACCATCGTCTTCCTCGGCAGGTTCGACGAGCCACGCAAAGGGCTGCCGGTGCTGCTCGCGGCGCTCGGAGGCGTCCTGGCCGAGTATCCCGGAGCCCGGCTGGTCGTCGCCGGCCAGGGTGACGTGGACGCCGCGGCCGGCCGGCTGAGCGGCCCGACCCGCGCGGCTGTCAGCTTCGTGGGGGCCCTCGACGACCACGAACGTGCCCGCTTGCTCGCCGACGCCGACGTGTTCGTCGCTCCCAACCTCGGCGGGGAGAGCTTCGGCATCGTCCTGATCGAGGCGATGGCAGCCGGCGCACCGGTCGTGGCCAGCGACATACCCGCCTTCACTGCGGTCTGCGAGCACGGACGGCTCGCGGCGCAGTTCACCAACGGTGACGCCGACGACCTCACCCGAGCGGTCCTGGAGACGCTCGCGGACCCGGAGACGCCGGCCCGCGCCGACGCCGCAACCACGGCCGTGTGGCGCTACGACTGGTCGACGGTCACCCGTCAGGTCACAGCGGTGTACGACGCGGTGACGGCCGGCAGCGCCCTGGACTCGCTGCTCGCGGACGGACCTCGATGAACTGGCTCGCGGTCCTCCTGCTGGTCGTGCTGCTGCTCGGACTCGCCACGGTCGTGCTGTCCTGGACCGCGGGACGACACGACCGGCTACACATCCGACTGGCCACCGCGCGCGCGTCGCTGCACCTACAGCTCTCCGACCGCATCGCCGCCACCATGCGGGTGGCGAGCTCACCGGCACTGGATCCCGCCTCGGCACTGGTACTGCTCGCGGCTGCCGAGGAGGCGCGCTCCGGCAACGGGACAGCACGCCACGAGGAGGCGGAGTCGGCGCTGAGCCAGACCCTGCGGGCGGTGTTCGGTGACCTCGAGGAAGTACGACTGCTGTGTGCGGAGTCCGACGAGCCGGACCGGAGCGCGCTGCGCGACCTCGCCGGTACCTGCGAACGCGTACGGTTCGCTGCGCACTTCCACGACCAGCTGTGCACCCGTACCGTCGCGATGCGTCGCCGGCTGCTGGTGGCCCGGTTGCACCTTGCCGGGCACGCACCGTGGCCGATCCGCTTCGTCTTCGACGACGAACCGCCGCAAGGACTGCTCACCGTCGCCTCCCGGCCGCCGTCCGGCGCACCGGAGCCGTAGGATGGGGACACGTCCATCCGCCGCTACACCATGAGGTCTGTCGTGTCCCAGAGCGTGTCCCCCCACCTCGACGATTCGAGGGCTCCCGATTCCAGAGCTCCCGAGTCCGGTCCAGCGAGCCGTACCGGCACCGCCCGGGTCAAGCGTGGCATGGCCGAGATGCTCAAGGGCGGCGTCATCATGGACGTCGTCACCGCCGAGCAGGCCAAGATCGCCGAGGACGCAGGGGCGGTCGCCGTGATGGCGCTCGAACGCGTGCCGGCCGACATCCGCGCCGAGGGCGGCGTGTCACGAGCCAGCGACCCGGACATGATCGAGTCGATCATCGCGGCCGTGTCGATCCCGGTGATGGCCAAGGCACGCATCGGTCACTTCGTCGAGGCGCAGGTGCTGCAGGCGCTCGGCGTGGACTACGTCGACGAGTCGGAGGTCCTCACGCCCGCCGACTACGCCCACCACATCGACAAGTGGCAGTTCAGCGTGCCCTTCGTCTGCGGGGCCACCAATCTGGGCGAGGCGCTGCGCCGCCTCACCGAGGGCGCGGCGATGATCCGGTCCAAGGGCGAGGCCGGCACCGGCGACGTCTCCAACGCCACCATGCACATGCGCAGGATCGGCGGCGAGATCCGCCGGTTGAGCAGCATGTCCGAGGATGAGCTGTTCGTCGCCGCCAAGGAGCTGCAGGCCCCGTACGACCTGGTCCGTGAGGTGGCAGCCGCCGGAAAGCTTCCGGTGGTGCTGTTCACCGCCGGTGGGATCGCCACGCCGGCCGACGCCGCCATGATGATGCAGCTCGGCGCCGAGGGCGTCTTCGTGGGGTCCGGCATCTTCAAGTCGGGCAACCCCGAGCAGCGGGCTGCTGCCATCGTCCAGGCCACGACGTTCCACGACGATGCCGACGTCGTCGCCAAGGTGTCGCGTGGTCTCGGCGAGGCCATGATTGGTCTCAACGTCGAGGCGATCCCCGAGCCGCACCGCCTGGCCGTGCGCGGCTGGTGAGGCTTCGGCGTCCCGGCCGCGAGGTCGTCGACCCGGTCTCCCGACTGCAGGAGTACGCCCACGTCCAGGTCCGTGCCGGTGTCCTGACCGGCGCCGACCTGCTCGTCGAGCTGACCCGGGTGGCGTCCGAGGACGTCGGTGGCGAGGATCCGGCCGGCCTGGCCATGGACGCCGTTGCCCGGGCCCGGGCCCTCGCCCGAGAGGAACAGGGCGCCTGGCCGCCGATCACCGACCACGACCGGCTCGAGGCCGTGTTCGAGCGGCTGCGGGCCAGCGGGATCGCCGTGCTGCCCGCCGTCGACGACCACTGGCGTGCCGCACGTGAGCTGGAGCGCCGCGACGAGGCGGGGGAGAGCCTGCGCGGCATCGCGTGGTTCACGCTGGCCGACATCTGGCACGCCGTCGAGCACGGGATGCTCGAGGTCAACCTCTGGCACGGCGACTCCGCCAACGTGGCCCCCGGCGACCGGCTGCTGGAGGAGACGGTCGACGCCTTCGCGGCCGAGGGGCTCAGCGCGCACTTCGACGAGGGTCGCATCGAGGTCGGAGCCTCCTGGCAGCGACGGGTGGTCTAGGAGCATCGTCACCCTCCTCCCGCCGCAGTACCGGTTCCGTGCCCTGTGGACCGGCATCCTGTGTGCCGCGGGAGTGGGCGTCGCCCTGAGCAACGACCTGCCGAGCGCCGCGTCCGACATCCCGGTGGCCGTCGGCCTCGCCGGAATCACGTGCTGGAGCCTGTGGCCGGTCCGGCTGCCGACGGGAGCCCCATGACGCTGTTGCTCCTGACCGTGGCCGTCATCTGCCTGCGCCGCGCGCTGCTCTGGGGCGAGCGGGCCGACTACGTGATGCAGGTGCTCACCTGCGAGCCGGACCTGGTCGTCCAGATCCTGGTGGAGCGCCACCGCCATGTCCCCGGCCAGCCGGTCTTCCTGACCCTGCCGGACCGCAACGTCGTCGCAATCGAGGTGGTGCTCCGCGACGGGCGGTCGGTCGAGCTGACCGGCACGCCGTTCGAGAACCGCGACCTTCTCGTCCTGCTCACAGCTCGGTGCCCGGTCGCCACACTCGTCGACCGGCTCGGACCACAGTCCCGCACCGAGCCCACCTGACCAGCACCTACCCTTGTCTGACGTGACTCCAGTGACTATCGGCGTGCTCGCGCTGCAGGGCGATGTGCGTGAGCACCTCAGGATCCTCACCGCCTGCGGTGCATCGGCGCGTCCGGTACGCCGGACCTCCGAGCTCGATGGTCTGCAGGGCATCGTGCTGCCCGGCGGGGAGTCCACGACGATCGACAAGCTCTCGCGAGTCTTCCACCTGCGGGAACCACTGGTAGCCGCGCTGCGGGGCGGTCTGCCGGCGTACGGCTCGTGTGCCGGGATGATCCTGCTGGCCGACCGGGTGCTCGACGGGCTGCCCGACCAGCAGACCTTCGGCGGTCTCGACGTGACCGTCCGGCGCAACGCCTTCGGGCGCCAGGTCGACTCCTTCGAGGACGACGTACGACTCGAGGGGATCGACGGCGCAGCGATGCACGCGGTGTTCATCCGGGCCCCCTGGGTCGAACAGGTCGGGCCCGACGTGCAGGTCCTCGGACGGGTGGAGCATGCCCGTGACCCCGCGGCCGCCGGTAGGATCATCGCCGTCCGACAAGGAGCGCTGCTGGCGACGTCGTTCCACCCCGAGATGTCCGACGACGCTCGAGTGCACCGATACTTCGTGTCGATGGTGAGGGAGACGGCATGAGCGGCCATTCCAAGTGGGCCACCACCAAGCACAAGAAGGCCGTGGTCGACGCGAAGCGCAGCAAGCTTTTTGCGAAGCTGATCAAGACGATCGAGGTCTCGGCCCGCACCGGCGGCGGCGACCCGGCCGGCAACCCGACGCTGTTCGACGCGATCCAGAAGGCGAAGCGGAGCTCGGTCCCCAACGACAACATCGACCGAGCGGTCAAGCGTGGCTCCGGTGCCGAGGCGGGCGGCGCCGACTGGCAGACGATCATGTACGAGGGCTACGGCCTCGGTGGCGTGGCGTTCCTGGTCGAGTGCCTCACCGACAACCGCAACCGGGCGGCGATGGAGGTGCGCACCGCGTTCACCCGCAGCGGGGGAAGCCTCGCCGACCCGGGCAGCGTGGCGTACATGTTCCACCGCAAGGGCGTCGTCCTCGTCCCGCGCGATCAGGAGCAGGGCGAGGTCGACGAGGACGACGTGCTGCTCGCCGTGCTGGAGGCCGGTGCCGAGGAGGTCAACGACCTCGGGGAGTCCTACGAGGTGGTGTCGGAGTCCAATGACCTGCTCACCATCCGAAGCGCAGTGCAGGAGGCCGGCTGGGACTACGAGTCGGCCGAGTCGTCGTTCGTGCCGTCCGTGACGGTCGAGATCGACGCCGCCGTGGCCGGCAAGGTGTTTCGGCTCATCGACGCGCTCGAGGACTCCGACGACGTGCAGAACGTCTTCTCCAACTTCGAGGTCTCCGATGAGGTCCTGGCCCAGGTCGGCTAAGGGCGGGCTTCCTCCGGCGCGTCACCGCCACCTCGTCGGCGCCCGCGGCTAGCGTGTCGAACACGTGTTCGCGCCGCCGTGCGGGCGAAAACCGACAGGAGAACTCATGCGAGTCCTCGGGGTCGACCCAGGGCTGACCCGGTGTGGTCTCGGTGTGGTCGACGGGTCGATCGGGCGCACTCTGAGCGCCGTCGCCGTCGACGTCATCCGTACGCCGGCCGACCTGCCCGCGGCGTTGCGACTGGTCCGCATCGAGGTGGTGCTGGAGGAGTGGATCCAGCGGTACACCCCGGATGCGGTCGCCGTCGAGCGGGTCTTCGCCCAGCACAACGTCCGCACCGTGATGGGTACCGCACAGGTCAGTGGGGTAGCGATGGTGGTCGCGGCGCGACGTGGCATCCCGGTGGCCCTGCACACACCGAGTGAAGTGAAGGCCGCCGTGACAGGTAGCGGGCGGGCGGACAAGATCCAGATCACCACGATGGTGACCCGGCTGCTGCGGCTGACGCAGCGCCCCACACCCGCCGATGCGGCCGATGCCCTCGCCCTGGCGATCTGCCACCTGTGGCGCGGACAGGCCGACCAGCGGCTCGCGGCTGCCGTCGCCGCCGCTCGTCCGCCGGCCGGTGCCCGTTGATCGCCTCCGTGCGGGGCACCGTGGCGGCGGTGAGCCTGCAGGCCGCAGTCGTCGAGGTGGGTGGCGTCGGGCTGCGCGTCCTCTGCACGCCGAGCACCCTTGCCGGGCTGCGGGTCGGGCAGCAGACCTCCTTGTCGACGGCCCTGGTGGTGCGCGAGGACTCCATGACGCTGTTCGCCTTCAGGGACGACGACGAGCGTGACATGTTCGAGCTGGTCCAGAGCGCGAGCGGAATCGGCCCGAAGGTGGCGCAGGCGATGCTCGCCGTGCACGGGCCTGACCAGTTGCGCCGCGCCATCGCCGGGGCCGACCTCAAGGCTTTGACACAGGTGCCGGGGATCGGGCAGAAGGGCGCCCAGCGCATCGTGCTGGAGCTCAAGGACCGGATCGGCGTCACCCGAGCAGGGGTCGCCAGCGGGCAAGCGACCGGCACGTCGGCTGCGGCGTCGCACGTCGAGGAACTGGTCGAGGCACTCGTCGGCCTGGGCTGGTCGGCACGCGAGGCCGCGCGTGCCGTCGACTCGGTGACCGCCGACCATGACGCGTCACAACCACCGGACCTCGCCGCCCTGCTGAAGGCGGCCCTGCGGACCCTGTCGCGCGCATGAGCACCCCGGACCCGCTGGAACCCGAGTCCAGCCGCAACACCGCAGACCGCCCGCTCGTCGATCCCGAGAGCCTCCCCGACGAGCGAACCGCCGAGGCGGCTCTGCGCCCGCAGACACTGTCGGAGCTGATCGGGCAGGAACGCGTGCGCGAGCAGCTGGAGCTCGTCCTGCAGGCCGCCCGTCGTCGCGGGCGCGCCCCGGACCACGTGCTGCTGGCCGGACCACCCGGGCTCGGCAAGACGACGCTCGCCCTGATCATCGCCGCGGAGATGAATGCCCCGCTGCGCGTGACCAGCGGCCCGGCGCTCCAGCACGCCGGTGACCTGGCCGCGATCCTGTCCGGGATCGGCGAGGGCGAGGTGCTTTTCGTCGACGAGATCCACCGGATGTCGCGGCCCGCCGAGGAGCTCCTCTACATGGCGATGGAGGACTTTCGGGTCGACATCATCGTCGGCAAGGGCCCCGGCGCCACCGCCATCCCGCTGCAGATCCCACCATTCACACTGGCTGGTGCCACCACCCGGACGGGCCTGCTGCCCGGGCCGCTGCGGGACCGGTTCGGCTTCACCGCCCAGCTGGAGTTCTACGAGCCGGCCGAGCTGCGCCGCATAGTCGATCGATCCGCCGGGCTGCTCGGCGTCCGCATCGACGGCTCTGGCGCCGACGAGATCGCCACCCGGTCTCGGGGAACGCCGCGCATCGCCAACCGGCTGCTGCGTCGCGTACGTGACTTCGCCGAGGTCCGCGCCCACGGTGAGGTGACCCTCGAGGTGGCGCAGCAGGCGCTGGCACTGTACGAAGTGGATGCACTGGGGCTGGACCGGCTCGACCAGGCAGTGCTGCAGGCCCTGTGCTCGCGGTTTGCGGGCGGTCCGGTCGGCCTCGGCACTCTCGCCGTTGCCGTGGGCGAAGAGCGCGAGACGGTGGAGGAGGTGGCTGAGCCGTTCCTGGTCCGCCAGGGCTTCCTGATCCGTACGCCCCGTGGTCGGGTCGCGACCCCCCAGGCCTGGTCGCACGTCGGCCTCACCCCCGCGGCCCAGGCGGCCACGCTCCCGTGGGAGTGACCGGGCCGTCATGCCCGGGTCGTGAGGGCGCTGGCTACACTGCGCCCCGCGGCCCCGATCGTGACGCCGCGGCCGTGTCATCGAGTGCCTGGAGACCTGCGTGGAAGAGATCGCCCGCTTTCTGCCGCTGCTGCTGCTCGCACTGGTCTTCTACCTGTTGGTGCTGCGACCGGCTCGGGCACGTCGGCGTGCGGTGGCCGAGCTGCAGGCCGAGCTGGAGGTCGGTACTGCGGTGATGCTCAACAGCGGCGTCTATGGACAGGTGGTCAGCACCGGCGAGGAGTCGATCGGGCTGCGGGTGGCTCCCGATCTCGTCATCACCGTGCACCGCCACGCGGTCGGGCGCCTGCTCGACGACGAGACGGTGACCCGGCTGCGGGCCGAAGGCGCCACCAGCTGGGAACTGGGCTGATCGGGGCGCACCGGCCGAGGAGTCGACCATGACGGCACCACCCTCGTCGCTGGACACGCTGCTGGACACGCTGATCCGCGACGTCCCGGACTATCCGAAACCCGGAGTGGTGTTCAAGGACATCACCCCGCTGCTCGCCGACCACGCCGGCTTCACCACGGTGGTCAGCGCCATGGCAGCCGTCGCCGGTGACCTCGACGCCCCGGTGGACGCGGTGGTCGGCATCGAGGCCCGCGGGTTCATCCTGGCCGCACCGGTGGCACTGGCACTCGGGGTCGGTTTCGTGCCCGTCCGCAAGGCGGGCAAGCTGCCCGGACCGACCTACGAGGTGTCCTACTCGCTGGAGTACGGCGAGGCGACGCTGCAGGTACACCGCGACGCCCTCGTACCCGGTGACCGGGTGCTGATCGTCGACGACGTGCTGGCGACCGGTGGCACCGTAGCCGCCACCCGCGACCTGGTGGGCCGGTGCGGAGCCGAGGTTGCGGGGGTGGTGGTGCTGCTGGAGCTCGCGTTCCTGTCCGGCCGTGGCCCCCTGGGGGACCTCTTCCTCAGCGCCCTGCGCGTCGTAGACTGAACCGTTCGCGACCACAGGAGAGAGCCGGTTGATGCCTGACAGTGATCCGAACCTTCAGCGGCATCGTCGCGACAAGCACGGTGCGGAGTTCCTGGAGCGCCGTCACCCGGTCAGTCCCCATCTGCGCCTGGTCGCGCTGCTGCTCGTCCTGGGCCTGGTCGCCTCCTCCGGCTACGTCGTGTTCAGCATGCTGTTCGCCGGCTGAGAGGCACGGGCCGAGGAACGTGCGCCGTAGAATGGCCTGATGCCCGAGCGATGTCTGGAACTCCCGTGAGCGAGGAGCCGACCCGGCCTGCCGCACCGGCCGCCACGGCGTCGACGCCTGCCCGGGTACGCACGCGGCTGGCGCGGATCGGGCGTTCCACCACTACCACCAACCCGGTCCTGGACCCGTTGTTCAGCATCGTGCGCACCACCCACCCCAAGGCCGACCTCAGCATCATCGAGCGGGCGTACGCCGTGGCCGAGCGTTGTCACGCCGACCAGCGCCGCAGGAGCGGTGACGCCTACATCACCCACCCGCTCGCGGTGGCGACGATCCTCGCCGAGTTGGGCATGACGCCACCGACCCTGTGCGCCGCCCTGCTGCACGACACGGTCGAGGACACGTCGTACACGATGGCACAGCTGACCGGCGACTTCGGCGAAGAGGTCGGGGTGCTGGTGGACGGCGTCACCAAGCTGGACCGGGTCAAGTACGGCGACAACGCCCAGGCAGAGACGATCCGCAAGATGATCGTCGCGATGAGCAAGGACATCCGCGTTCTCGTCATCAAGCTCGCTGACCGGCTGCACAACATGCGCACGCTCCGCTATCTCAAGCAGGAGAAGCAGGAGCGGATCTCGCGCGAGACGCTGGAGATCTACGCACCCCTGGCTCACCGGCTGGGCATGAACACGATCAAGTGGGAGCTGGAGGACCTGTCCTTCGCGACCCTGCACCCCAAGGTCTACGACGAGATCGTGCGGCTGGTGGCCGAACGGGCACCCTCGCGTGAGGAGTTCCTGGACACCGTGGCGCGCACGGTGCAGAGCGACCTGGGCGCGGCCAAGATCAAGGCGACGGTGACCGGCCGGCCCAAGCACTACTACTCGATCTACCAGAAGATGATTGTGCGTGGCCGCGACTTCTCCGACATCTACGACCTGGTCGGCATCCGCATCCTGGTGGAGGACCTGCGCGAGTGCTACGGCGTCCTCGGCGTGCTGCACGCGCGGTGGAACCCGGTGCCGGGCCGGTTCAAGGATTACGTCGCGATGCCCAAGTTCAACATGTACCAGTCGCTGCACACCACGGTGATCGGGCCGCAGGGCAAACCGGTCGAGCTGCAGATCCGGACGTACTCGATGCACCGCAGGGCGGAGTACGGCGTCGCTGCGCACTGGAAGTACAAGGAGGACGCCAGCGGCAAGGCGGCGACCGGTGATGACGCATCGGTCGGCGACTCCGAGATGGCGTGGTTGCGCCAGCTGATCGACTGGCAGCAGGAGACCTCCGATCCCGGTGACTTCCTGGACTCGTTGCGCTTCGACCTCAACAGCGCCGAGGTGTACGTCTTCACCCCCGCCGGCGACGTGATCGGGCTGCCAGTGCGCTCCACGCCGGTGGACTTCGCGTACGCGATCCACACCGAGGTCGGGCACCGCTGCATCGGCGGCCGGGTCAACGGCCGGCTGGTGCCACTGGAGTCGACGCTGGACAACGGTGACGTCGTCGAGGTGTTCACGTCCAAGTCACCGGGTGCAGGGCCGAGCCGGGACTGGCTCGCTTTCGTCGCCAGTCCGCGAGCACGTACCAAGATCCGGCAGTGGTTCACCAAGGAGCGCCGCGAGGAGGCGATCGAGCGGGGCAAGGACGCCATCGCACGGCTCATGCGCAAGGAGGGCCTGCCGCTGCAGCGGCTGCTGACCCACGACTCCCTGCAGGCAATCGCGAAGGAGTTGCACCACCCGGACGTGTCGTCGCTGTACGCCGCCGTCGGTGAGGGCAACATCGGTGCCCAGAACGTCGTACGGCACGTGTTGGACCTGCACGGCGGTGACGAGGGCACCGCCGAGGACCTCGCGGAGGCGGTGGTGCTGCCCACCCGGGCAGACCGTGGTCGACGGGTCCGCGGCGGTGACGCCGGCGTCATCGTGCCCGGCACGAGCGACCTGCTGGTCAAGCTGGCCCGCTGCTGCACTCCGGTGCCCGGCGACGAGATCATCGGCTTCGTCACCCGCGGTTCCGGGGTGTCGGTGCACCGGGCGGACTGCACGAACGTCAGCAGCCTCGAGCAGCAGCGCGAGCGGATGGTCGCGGTGGAGTGGGCCCCGACCGCGCAGAGCATCTTCCTGGTGGCCATCCAGGTCGAGGCCCTCGATCGAGCTCGGCTGCTGTCCGACATCACCCGGGTGCTGTCGGACCACCACGTCAACATCTTGTCGGCCACCATGTCGACCGGCCGGGACCGTGTCGCCAAGAACAAGTTCACCTTCGAGATGGGTGACCCCAAGCACCTCGGGCACGTGCTCAAGGCGGTGCGTTCGGTCGACGGTGTCTTCGACGTCTACCGCGTCACCCAGTAACGCCCATCCGCGAGTTTGCTCCCGCCGGTCCGTGACTTCGGACCTGCTCACCACAGCCGTGGGCCGGGCTCGATCCCGAGGTACGCGCCCACCTCGCGCTCAAAGGCGTTGTCCTTGCCGAACAGGTCGTGGCCCGTCGTGACCACCAGCCGCCACCCCAGTACCTCGGTGAGGCACCAGCGCCTTCTCTCATCGCGTGTCTTGTCGTCCGGGTGGCTGTGGAACTCCACGCCGTCGTGCTCGCAGATCACCCGCTGGGCAACGTACGCGTGATCCACCCTGCCCACCGTCCGCCCGGTCCGATCGAGCACGACGTACTGCGGCTCCGGGCGCCCCAGACCGCCGTCGACCAGACGGAGCCGCTGGACCGACTCACCTGCCGACTCCGACCTCGGTTCGACGAGGAGGACGAGCTCACGGGCCTGGACGATGCCGGGGTACCCGCGGAGTCTGGCGAGGTACGCCTCGATATCTGCGGGCGTAGTGAGACCGGCATGGGTGAGTCCATCGGCAGCAGCCAGCGCCCACGGGCGACGCAGCCGGCGAAGGAGGTCGCTCGCCGTCCTGGTGGGCGTGGTGACCGGGAGGCCGTCCATCACGAGGACGTCCTCCGGCCTCAAGTAGCCCTCCACGAACCGGACACCTCTGCGTACCGAACGCGTCGAGCCGTGCGGCACCATCCAGTCCGGCGTGAGGTCGAAGCGGGCCGACGGCGCGAACGTGTCGACGCCCATCACCCACGCTGCGGAGCAGCCCATCAGCACCCCGTCCGGTGGCCTGATGAGCTTCGCTGCTGCCGTACGGACGGATCTGCTGTCCGGGACGGCCGCGTCGACGTAGACGCCGCGCAGGACGCGACGGTACGCGCCGGCGCGACGTCGCCGTGCGAACGCCGGTGGGTCGAGTCCGAGCTCTGCGAGCCGGTCGAGGCGGAACGGTTGGTCACGGGTCAGGAGGGCTGTCATGCCTGCACTGTTGCTGCGCACGAGCCGCGTACGCAGTTGTCCACAGGGGCAGGCGACAGAAACTCACGGATGGGCGGGAGCAAACTCACGGACGGGCGAGAGCAAACTCACGGACGGGCGCTAGGGGGTGAAGTCGGTCAGCGCCTGGCGGGCCTGCTCCAGCCACGAGCGGCGTGCCTGGATCGCCTGCTCGGCCTCGCGGACCTTCGTCTCCTGCCCCGCCGCAGCCGCCTTCTCGCGAGTATCCTCCAGCTCACGCAGGGATGCCTCCAGCTTGGCTACCGTGTCGGCCGCACGCGCCTGCGCCTCGGGGTTCGACCGCTCCCACCGTTCGTCCTCGGCGGCGCCGATCGCGTCCTCGACTGCCTTCATCCGCCGTTCGAGCTCGCGCACATCGTCCCTCGGCACTTTGCCGGCCTCGTCCCAGCGCTCGGCCAGCGGACGGAACGCCACGCGGGCCGCCACCGGGTCGGTCACCGGCAGCAGCCTCTCGGCGTCGGCCAGCACCGCCCGCTTGAGCACGGCGTTGGCGGCGTACTCCTCGTCCTGCGCCGTGTTGGCCGCGCCCCGGGCCCGGAAGAAGACGTCCTGGGCGTCCCGGAACCGCTGCCACAGGACTTCCTCGTCACCACGTCCGGCCGGTCCGACAGCCTTCCACTCCTGCATCAGGTCGCGGTAGGCCCGCGCCGTCGGGCCCCAGTCCGTCGCCCCGCGCAGGGCCTCCGCCTGACTGACCAGACGGCGCTTGACCACCGTGGCGGCCGCACGCTGCTCCTCGACCTCGGCGAAGTGCTGCTTTCGGCGCCGGGTGTGCGTGCTGCGAGCCGCGGAGAAGCGGTGCCAGAGCTCGTCGTCGGCCTTGCGGTCCAGGCGGGGCAACGCTTTCCACTCCTCCAGCAGCTTCCGCAACCGGTCCGACCCCGCCCGCCAGTCCTTCCCGGCGGCGATGCCTTCCGCCTCGGCGACCAGCCGCTCCTTGCCGAGGCGTGCGGCCGCCTGCTGCTCGGCCTTGGCCGCCCTGCGCTTCGCCCGCTGCAGCTCCAGCAGCGGGCCCAGCGCGTCCAGCCGGCGCAGCAGTCCCTCCAGGTCACCCACGGCCTTCGCACCGCCGATGGCCGTGCGAGCGGCCGCGATGCTGGGCCCGGCCTGGTCTGGAGCCAGTGCCCCCTGCGTGATCCGCCTCTCCAGCAGCTCGACCTCCACCTGGAGCCCGTCGAAGCGTCGGGTGTACAGCGCGAGCGCCTCGGCCGGGTCACCGTCGGGCCACTGACCCACGAGGCGCTCCCCGACCGAGGTGCGGACGTAGACGCTCCCGTCATCGGCGACGCGTCCCCACGGTGCCTCGGCGTTCATCAGCGCTCCTCGACTCACCGGACGACCCAGGCCATCGGGTCGCACCAACGGCTCAGTCTAGGAGGCGCCGCTGCTCCTGCGTGCCGCTGGCGTAGCCTTGCTCGTCGCGGCGTCGGCTCGGTCGGCGCCACAACACGGGCGTCGACGCGGAGGAGCAGCATGCTGATCGCCGGCTTCCCGGCAGGTCCGTGGGGCACCAACTGTTACCTCGTGGCCAAGGGCCGGGGCATGCCCTGCGTCATCGTCGACCCGGGCAAGGATGCAGTCGCGGGCGGGGCGGCGGGGGCATTCAACAGCGTCGAGCAGCTCGTACGCGCGCATGACCTGCGTCCGGCCGGTGTGCTGCTGACCCACGGTCACATCGACCACATCTGGTGCGCCACGCCGGTGGCGCAGCGCTACGACGTCCCGGTGTGGATCCACCCGGCCGACCGGCACCTGCTCACCGACCCGCTGGCCGGCATCTCGAGCCAGTGGGCCGGGCTGCTCGGCGGCCAGGAGTTCGTCGAACCGGCCGACCTGCGCGAGCTGGGCGACCACGACGTCCTCGAGCTGGCCGGGCTCACCGTCACCGTCGACCACATGCCGGGTCACACGGCCGGGTCTGTCACACTACGCCTCCCGTATGACCAGGGCATCCCCGACGACGACCCGGGCGGCGGCGCCACCGAGCTGATGTTCTCCGGCGACGTGCTGTTCGCCGGGTCGATCGGGCGTACCGACCTGCCCGGCGGCGACCACGCCACCATGCTCACGACGCTGGCCACCCGGGTGCTGCCGCTCGACGACCGGATCGTGGTGCTGCCGGGTCATGGTGCCCAGACCACCATCGGCCGGGAGCGCGGCACCAACCCGTTTCTCGCCGACCTGCCGGCGACCAGCTCCACCCGAGGCCGGTGAGCGCATGAGCCGGATCACCCCGCTGTCGGGGTTTCCCGAGTTCCTGCCCAGCCAACGTGCCGCCGAGCTCGCCGTCATCGACTCCCTGCGCGAGACCTTCGAGCTGCACGGCTTCGCCTCGCTGGAGACCAGGGCTGTGGAGCCGATGGAGCAGCTGCTGAGCAAGGGCGAGACCTCCAAGGAGGTGTACGTCCTGCGCCGCCTGCAGGAAACGCAGGGAGGCACCGACACCGGGCTGGGCCTGCACTTCGACCTCACCGTGCCACTGGCCCGCTACGTGCTGGAGAACGCCGGCAAGCTGGAGTTCCCGCTGCGCCGCTATGCGATCCAACGGTGCTGGCGGGGTGAGCGACCGCAGGAGGGCCGCTACCGGGAGTTCACCCAAGCCGACATCGACATCATCGGACGCGACGAGCTGTCCTTCGACGCCGACGTCGAGGTGACCGAGGTGATGGCGGCAGCGCTCAGCCGGCTGCCACTGCCGGCTGTCACTCTGCAAATCAACAACCGCAAGCTGATCGAGGGCTTCTACACCGGACTCGGCGCCCAGGACCCAGCGACGGTCATCCGGGTGGTCGACAAGCTGGACAAGGTCGGACCCGACGGCGTACGCGTGCAGCTGCGGACCGAGGCCGGCCTGGACGATGCGCAGGTCGACCTGTGCCTGGCGCTGGCGCAGATCACCGGCACGGATGTCTCGTTCGCCGGCGAGGTCCGTGCGCTCGGCGTGAGCCACCCGCTGCTGGACGAGGGACTGCGCGACCTGGTACGCGCGATCGCGGCGGCTGCCCCCTTCGCCACCGAGCGGTTCAGAGTCGTCGCCGACCTCAGGATCGCCCGCGGACTCGACTACTACACCGGCACCGTCTTCGAGGGCCGGATGAAGACGCACGGCGACATCGCCATCTGTGCCGGCGGCCGGTACGACGCGCTGGCCTCCGATGGGCGCATTACGTACCCCGGGGTCGGGATCTCACTCGGGGTCACCCGGGTCCTCGCCCCGCTGATCGGGCGCGGACTGCTCGACGGCAGCCGGTCGGTCCCCTCCGCCGTGCTCGTCGCGCTGCCCACCGAGGAGGACCGCCCATGTGCCCGCGAGGTCGCCCGCGCGCTGCGTGAGCGTGGCATCGCGACCGAGGTGGCGCCGATCGCCGCGAAGTTCGGCAGGCAGATCCGCCACGCCGACCGGCGCGGCATCCCGTACGTCTGGTTTCCCGGCGGACCGGGCCGCGCCGACAGCGTCAAGGACATCCGTTCCGGCGAGCAGGTGGACGCCGATCCGGACGCCTGGCGTCCACCCACCGCTGACCTTCGGCCCCAGATCGTCACCAAGGAGACCCACCCGTGATTCGCACCCATGACGCCGGCACCCTGCGTGCCGAGCACGTCGGCCAGACCGTGACGCTCGCGGGCTGGGTGGCCCGCCGGCGCGATCACGGCGGTGTGGCTTTCATCGACCTGCGCGAGGGGTCGGGCTACGTCCAGGTCGTGATCCGCGACGAGGAGGTGGCCCGGCCGCTGCGCTCGGAGTTCTGCCTGCGGGTCGTCGGCGAAGTCAGCGCCCGGCCTGAGGGCAACGCCAACCCCCACCTGCCCAGCGGTGAGATCGAGGTCGTCGCCAGCAAGATCCAGGTCCTGAGTGAGTCGAGCGCGCTGCCGTTCCCGATCGAGGAGCACCAGGCCACGCCGGTCAGCGAGGAGATCCGGCTGCGCTACCGCTACCTGGACCTGCGCCGCGAGGACATGGCCCGCAACCTGCGGATGCGCGCCGACGTCACCCGGATCATCCGTGAGGTCATGGCCGCGCACGACTTCCTCGACGTGGAGACGCCGTTCCTGACGCGTTCCACGCCCGAGGGTGCCCGTGACTTCCTGGTGCCGGTACGCCTGCAGCCAGGCAGCTGGTACGCGCTGCCGCAGAGCCCGCAGCTGTTCAAGCAGCTGCTGATGGTGGCCGGGCTGGAGAGGTACTTCCAGATCGCGCGCTGCTTTCGCGACGAGGACTTCCGCGCCGACCGGCAGCCGGAGTTCACCCAGCTCGACATCGAGCTGAGCTTCCCCGACGTGGAGGACATCTACGCCCTCACCGAGGAGATCCTGGTCCGCCTCTGGCGCGAGGTCGTCGGCCACGAGATCAGCACGCCGATCCCGCGGATGACGTACCACGAGGCGGTCAGCCGCTTCGGCATCGACCGGCCCGACCTGCGCTTCGGCTGTGAGCTGGTCGACTTCACCGACTACTTCGCCGACACGCCGTTCCGCGTGTTTCGTCCGGGGTCGCCCCCGGAAGGACACGGCCGGGGTCCGGGCTCGTCCCCGGAAGGGCGCAGTAGCCCCAAGGGCGAGGACTGGCACGTCGGAGCGGTCGTGATGCCGGGAGGCGCTTCCCAGCCGCGCAAGCAGCTCGATGCCTGGCAGGACTGGGCCCGCTCGCGCGGTGCCAAGGGTTTGGCCTACGTCCTGGTCGGTGAGGACGGGACGCTGGCGGGCCCGGTCGCCAAGAACTTGTCCGAAACCGAGCGCGAGCACCTAGCCGGGCACGCCGGCGCCGCTCCCGGCGACTGCGTGTTCTTCGCCGCCGGCACCAGCGCAGAGGCGCACGGACTGCTCGCGGCGACCCGCCTGGAGGTGGGGGAGCGGTGCGGCCTCATCGACCACTCGCGCTGGGAGTTCTGCTGGGTCGTTGACGCGCCGATGTTCGAGCGGATCCAGACGTCCGACGGCAGCCCGGCCTGGCACGCGGTCCATCACCCCTTCACCGCGCCGACGCCCGCGTTCACCGAGGACTTTCACGAGCAGCCGGGTCGCGCCCTGAGCCAGGCGTACGACATCACGCTCAACGGTACCGAGCTCGGCGGCGGGTCCATCCGTATCCACCGATCCGAGATGCAGGAACGGGTGTTCGACGTCATCGGCATGAGCCGCGAGGAGGCCCAGAGCCAGTTCGGCTTCCTGCTGGAGGCCTTCGCGTACGGTCCGCCACCGCACGGTGGCATCGCGCTCGGGCTCGACCGCTTGTGCGCGCTGCTGGCCGGCACGGAGTCGATTCGCGACGTGATCGCCTTCCCGAAGACCGCCTCGGGCGCAGACCCGTTGACCGGCGCGCCGAGCCCGATCACCGCGGCCCAACGCCAGGAGGCGGGTGTCGACGGGCCGGTGTAACGACCTGGTCACGACCTGAACCCGGCGGTTCAAGCGTTTCCACATCGTTACCGCGACGGCCCCAAAGGGTCACTGCGCGTCGCCTAGAGTTGCGCTTGCATTCAGCCGATCGAAGGGTGAGCATGAGCGGTCCAGGGTTGTACGACACGTCGGACCTCGGCGGCGACCCCGTGA
>Ga0136630_1000234_pt1 | contig 19826 bp, 19 predicted proteins | sample AntDrymUQ5682106_2_FD_105496 | JGI IMG/M metagenome (GOLD analysis project Ga0136630, IMG submission 105496) | Polar desert sand microbial communities from Dry Valleys, Antarctica - metaG UQ568 (21.06) | ecosystem: Environmental > Terrestrial > Soil > Desert | place: Antarctica: Dry Valley...
GCGAGGGTGCGACCCTGCCGGCCGTGACGACATCCTTTTTGGATATCGACTTCGAGCGACCGAGCGCGGACACGATTAACTTCTCGGCACCACCGGGCGCCCGCGTGCAGGTCGACGAGGTCGACGACATCGTCGCGGCCGTGGACCGGTTCGGCGACCTGGTACCGCCAGCTCGGCTGGCCGGGTTGGACCGTCGGGAGCAGGCCGAGGGGCTCGGCTCGGTCGGCGACTACGGCCGGGGGGTCACCGTGCTCGTCGCCGTACCGTTGTGGCCGGAGTTTGCCGAGCCGCTGCGCCGGCAACTCGCCGAGGCACCGGGCGTCGACCTGGACAACCCGTTGGGTACGACGGTCACCGTCGGGCCGTTCTCCGTACTGCTCACCAGAGGGGGCGGCGGGCTGAGCTTCCTGCTGACCGGGACGGTCGATCTGGAAACCCTCGAACAGGCGGCCCGCAACCTGCGCGACCGGCCCCCGGGCTCCCGATTGCCCGACCCGGGCACAACCCTCGAGCTGCCTCCGCCATGATCCGCACCACCGAACTGACCAAGTCCTTCGGGCAGATCCTCGCCGTCGACGGGATCGATCTCGACGTCCGCGGAGGCGACATCTACGGCTTCCTCGGAGCCAACGGGTCGGGCAAGACCACGACCGTACGAATGCTGCTCGGCCTGGTCCTCGCCTCCAGCGGGGAGATCGACGTGCTCGGGAAGCAGATTCCCAAGCACGGCAAGGCGGTTCTGCCCCGCGTGGGTGCGCTGGTCGAGGGCCCGGGCGCCTATCCACATCTGTCCGGGCGGCGCAACCTCGCCCTCCTCGACGCGGCGGGCGCCGGGGGGTCTCGCAGCACGCGGGCCGCACGCATCGAGGCCGTCCTGGAGCAGGTCGGGCTGGGCGGAGTCGACAAGCGTCCGGTCAAGGCCTACTCCCTGGGTATGCGGCAGAGGCTGGGCCTGGCAGCCGCGCTGTTGCGCAAGCCCGAGTTGCTGATCCTGGATGAACCCACCAATGGCCTCGATCCGCAAGGTATCCGGGAGATCCGGGACCTCCTGCTGGCCCTGCACGCAGGCGGCACCACCGTGTTCCTGTCCAGCCATCTGTTGGCCGAAGTCGAGCAACTGTGCACCCGGGTCGGGGTACTCGACCGCGGCCGGCTCGTACTGCAGGACCAACTCGACACCCTCACCGCCCCGACCGGCAACAGCGTCATCCGTACCCCCGACACTGATCGGGCGCACGCCCTGCTCGACGGACGGGTGCTCGGCAGGGACGGCGACCGGCTGACGGTTGCCGGAACGGATGCAGCCACGCTCAACGCCCTGCTCGTACGGGAAGGGATCCGGGTCAGCGAGCTCGGACCGGACCGGCGCACATTGGAGCAGGTGGTGCTCGAGGCGGCAACCAACTCCGGATCCGATCGGATCCCGGCGGTCGAGCCCGCCACGCCGGTCGAGCCCGCCACGCCGGTCGAGCCCGCCACGCCGGTTGCGACTGCGACGCCGCCGAGGGTGTCCGGATGATCGCTGTCGAAATCAGGAAGATGCTGCGTCGGCCGCGGACCTGGGTGACGATCCTGATGCTCAACGCGCTGCCGACGCTGATCGCGGTGCTCTTGGCGCTCACTGACATCGGCCCTCGTCCGGGGGAGGGACCGGTGTTCTTGTCTTCGGTGCTGTCCAACGGCACGCTGTTCCCGCTCGCTGCACTGGCGGTGATCCTGCCGCTGTTCCTGCCTGTCGCCGTGGCCGTGATCGCCGGGGACTCGATCGCTGGCGAGGCTCAGTCGGGGACTCTGCGCTATCTGCTGGTCCGCCCGGTCGGCCGTACCAGACTGCTGGTCGCCAAGCTCGCCTCGATCTTCGTGTTCGTCCTGCTGGCCGTCCTGATCGTCGCGGGGATCGCGTACGTGGTCGGCGTCAACCTGTTCGGTACTGCCAGCGTTGCGGCCAGCGTCTCAGGAACCACCCTGACCAACGAGCAGATCGCGGTCCGTACGGCGTTGGCTATCGGCTACATCACCCTGTCGATGCTCGGTGTCGCCGCGATGGCGCTGTTCCTGTCCACGCTGACCGACTCACCACTGGCCGCGACGCTCGGCGCATTGGCGTTTTTGATCGCTTCGTCGTTGCTGTTTACCCTGGACGCCGCGGACGCCCTGTCGCCGTACCTGCCCACCCGCTACTGGCTTTCCTTCGCGGACCTGTTCCGAGATCCCATCCAATGGCGCGACATCAACCGAGGCATTGCGCTGCAAGGGGTTTACGTCGGTGTCCTGCTCTCGGCTGCGTGGGCCAACTTCACCACCAAGGACATCACCAGCTGAGTACGACTAGCTGAGTCGTGTGCAATCCTGAGCGGACAGCTGCACGGGTGGGGTGGACCGGAGTTGCTCGGCGACGATGCCGGCCACCAAGGGGTCGGTGACCAGGCCCGAGTGGGAGACCAGCGAGTCTGCGCAGACGTTCTGTACGACAATCCCGATAGCGCCTTCCAACCGTGCGGAGTCCGGCGGAGTGACGGTCTCGTCCAGCGTGGTCCAGATCGAGACAAAGGCCGGGCCGTCCGGAGTCTCGTCGCCGGCATTCAGGTCGCGCAGTAGATCGCTGTCCGGGTCGAGTTGTTGACAGGCAATGGGACAGGCACCGGGAGCCACCTCCTCAGCGAGGGCAGCCAGCGACGTCCCGTGGTGCGGGGCTCCCAGGGTGACCACTCGCCGGGCCACCCCGTCGCCACCGAAGTCTGCGACCCAGAGTCGAGCAACCAGGCCACCGGCCGAGTAGCCCACGACGTCCACCGACGATGCCCCGGTCCGGTCGATCGCGACGCCTGCTGCTTCGGCGAGTGCCGCCGCCTGCTCGCGCAGGTCTCCCGTACCGTCGCCGGGCAGCGGAAGGACCGTGACGTCACGGCCGCTGGCCCGAAGCGTTTCGGCCAGGACGTTGAGCCCGCCGGTCGAGCCGCCGAAACCAGGAACGAGCAAGACCGGCCCCGGCTCGTCCTGCGGAACCTGCCCCACCGGACCGCCGTCGCGTACGACGAAGAAGATGCCGGCCAGCGCTGCGGCTACGCCGATCGCGACAATGGCAATCAACAGCCGTCGTCGCTGCGGTGCCAGCCCGGCGAACATCGACTCATCGTGCGCCATGCCCGGTGAAAACGGCGTCAGGCCTCGGCTGCCCCAACGTGGGTGGGTGACCGTGCCCGTCAGTCCCGGGTGTAGATGATGTGTAGCAGGGCGGCGACCTGCCGGTAGGGGTCGCGACGGCCGGCTTCGTGCTCGGTGGCCAGGAGCAGGGACAGCTCCTTCAGCGCTGGTAGCGCTTCGCCCTCGCGGTGGTCAGTGAACACCCTGACGCCGTACCAGCCGTGACGTTGCCAGCCATCGCCGTTCAGGATCGGGTCAAGGTCCTCGGGTGTATGCGCACGGGCGGCCAGGCCCAGTCGGTTCACGTAACCGAGGTCATCGAAGGCGGATACGGCCTCGGCCCACTTCCCTTGCAGCCCAGGACGCATCGCCATCGCATGGCCGTTGCGCACAAGCACGGAAATGGCGGCCCGCTTGGCTGCAACGCGGGAAAGCGCGCCGAGAATGGGCGTGGCGTCGTCGAGATAGGGCAGCACGCCGTGACAGAGAATGAGGTCGAAGGGTCCCGCGACGAGGTCCTCAGCCGCTTCGCCCTGCCCCTGCATCAGGAGCACGCGGGCCTGCACCTCGGGTGCCTCGGTGGCCAATGCCAGCTCGAATCTGGCCAACAGATCGGGCGAGATGTCGATACCGGTGACCTCGTGCCCGGCTCGGGCCAGTAGGAGCGCCTGGGTGCCCTGCCCGCAGCCGACATCCAGCACTCGGCCCCGCGACAGTCCGCGGTTGACGAGAACTTCGGACAGCTGGGCGGCCAGTACCTCTTGCCGTACGAGATCTCTGAGCTGCCCAAGGCCGGCGACCCACTTGTCGACACCGGCCAGGAACCTCGTGCTCGGCCCGTCGGGAACGACCACCAATGACTCCTCCTGGCAAAGCCGATCTCACCGGGCCGGACGGCTCATCGGATCGGACGCGCTTCCCAGCGAACGTAGTACCGGGCGGTGGGGATGTCGGCGGGCACTTTCACCTCGGTGTCACTGGCCGTCCCCGACGGGCGGGTCAGGCTCTGTCAAACTGAAGATTGATGATGAGCGGCCGAAATCGTGAGCGTTGGTGGACCAGTCCGACTGCGCCCCGCCCAGGGCGCTCATGATCACGAAATCGACGATGATCGCACTGCTCTTGGGGGTACTCGCGGTGCTGTCCGGGTGTTCGGCCGCAGCCGGCCCCGCGGTTTCCGATGCCAGCGCCCGTGCCAGTGCCTCCGACGGGTCGACAAGCGCAGCGTCACCCACCGCGCCGGTCGCCACGCCGGCCGTAGCCGGGATGCGGGCACTGGCCGTACGGCTGCGCACCGATGTCGCTATCGGCGGACAGTTCCAGACCCGGATCACCAATACCGGCTCCGAGCAGTTCAGCGTGCTTGCGGTCAGACTGGATTCGCCGGGCTTCGAACCGCTGCCCTTGGCCGGCCGTCCGGCCACCTACCAGCCGGGGGCCACGATCGACTTGCCGACGGGGTACGGCCCGGTGCGGTGCGGTGCGGGCATCGCAGTCGACCCTGCCTACACCGCCATTCAGCTCCAGCGGCCCGACGGTGGAATGGAGGAGGTGCGTGTACCGCTCGAGGCACCCGACGACATCATCGATCGGATCCACACCGAGGAGTGCCATCTGCTTGCGTTGGCTGCGGCGGTCAAGGTGAGTCTCGGCGGATTCACCCTCGTCGAGGCCGACGGGGACGCCGCCCTGCAGGCCGATATCACCCTGATCCGTGGTGACAACACCGAGGAGATCGCCCTCACCGAACTACGCGGGAGCGTGGTCTTCGACGTGTCCTTCGCCGAGGCCAGCGATCCGCCGCCGGCGATGGCGACTGAGGAGGGCGAACTCGTGGTGCCGGTCGTGCTGCGGATGACCGGCCGTGGGTGCGACGCCCATGTGCTCGGCGAGACCAAGCAGCCGTTCCTCTTTCCCTACTTCGTCACCTTCGACGGTGGCCAGCCGCAGTACGGAATCCTGGATGTCTCTCCCGACCAGCGCGATGCCCTGTGGAGCTACGTCGACGTGGCCTGCGCCGATGCGTGAAACGTCGGTTTACCAGCCGTAGGGGAGACCGGTGTAGTTCTCGGCGAGACTCTCCGCGGCCGCTCGGGAGGCGCTCAGATAGCGCAGCTGGGCCAGCTGCAATTCATGCGCAAACGGATCCTCACCCTCTACATGCAGCATCGAGGTCATCCACCAGGAGAAATGCGTGCACCGCCAGACCCGGCGCGCTGCAGTCTCTGCATAGGCGTCCAGTAACTGCTGACCGGCAGAGTCGTACGAGTCAATGATTGCGTCCGCGAGCAGCTTTGCGTCAGCGACCGCCAGGTTGAGTCCCTTGGCGCCGGTCGGCGGCACGATGTGCACCGCGTCCCCGGCGAGGAACAGCTTCCCGTACCGCATCGGTGCGAACACATTGCTGCGCATCGGGGTGATGCTCCTGTCCAGAATCGGACCGGTGGTCAGTGTCCAACCGTCGAGCCCCAGGCGGGTTGTCAGCTCCGTCCAGATCCGATCGTCGGACCAGTCCTCCAGCTTCTGGTCGAGGCCGACCTGCAGGTAGAGCCGGCTGATCGACGCGGACCGCATGCTGTGCATCGCAAAGCCGTTGGGGTGCCAGGCGTAGATGAGCTCATCGGTGGAGGGCGGGGCTTGCGCCAGGATGCCCAACCAGCCGTACGGGTAGTCGCGCTGCCAGGTACGGCCCGAAGATGCCGGGATGGCCGTACGAGAGACGCCGTGGAACCCGTCGCAGCCAGCGATCAGGTCGCACTGGATGGTCTCCGCGTTGCCGTCGGAGTCGCGAAAGGACACGGTCGGATGGTCGGTGTCGACCTCGTGCACGGCGGTGTCGGACACGTCGAAGAACAGGGGCTGGTCGGTGTGCAGCCGCGCTGAGACCAGGTCCTTGACCATCTCGGTCTGCCCGTAGATCCATACCGAGCGACCGCACAGTTCGGGAAAGTCGAAGTGCTGGCGGTTGCCGGGCCACTGAAGGTAGATGCCGTCGTGACGCAATCCTTCACGGTCCAGGCGGGCGCCAACGCCATTCTCGCGGAGCAGCTCGACGGTGCCCTGTTCGAGGACTCCGGCCCGCAGTCGCGCTTCGATGTAGTCGCGGGACCGGTTCTCGATGATCACCGACTCGATGCCCGAGTTGCTCAGCAGTTGGCCGAGAACCAGACCGGCCGGTCCGGCGCCGATGATTGCCACCTGAGTCCGCATGCCTGAGACCCTTCCGTGCCCGGGACCCATTTTCCAGTCGTCGGGATCACCGAGTGGCACCGGTGGCGATGATCAGATCTATCGCATCTGCAAGGCAGGAGAGCAGCCGTCGTGGAAGAGTTGCACGCGACCTCATAGCCTTGTCCACGACCATGCGCGCCGGTTACTCCGAAGGACTCCCATGAGCATGTCCATCCCCCCGGCCGAGGCGGCGCTGCCCCGGTTCCGGCGGGATCCGGCCGGAACTCATCCGCCGCTGCTGAGTCCGGACTACCGGTCGACTCGGCTCCGGGCCCCGCTCAAAGCTCCGGTGGATCTACCGCAGCGGATGACAGAGGTGACCGGACCGGTCTTCGGCGACGGGCTGGTGCATGCCGACGATGCAGATCTCACCCGTGGGTACGCCGAAGAGCCTGCAGGACAACGAATTATCGTTTGCGGCAGGCTGATCGACGGCGACGGACGACCGATCCCCCGGAGTCTCGTGGAGATCTGGCAGGCCAATGCGGCCGGCCGCTATCGCCACGATCGAGACAACTGGCCGGCGCCTCTGGACCCGAACTTCGATGGAATGGGCCGGACCCTCACCGACGACGAGGGCCGGTACGCCTTCACCACGGTCAAGCCGGGCGCCTACCCCTGGAAGAACCACCACAACGCCTGGCGACCGGCGCACATCCATTTCTCGTTGTGCGGCCGCTCTTTCACCCAGCGCCTGGTGACCCAGATGTACTTTCCCGACGACCCGCTCTTCGGTCAGGACCCGATCTTCAACTCCGTCCCCCAGGCCGCCCGCAACCGGATGATCGCGGCCTTCTCCCTCACCGACACCCGGCCTGATTGGGCGCTAGCGTTCAACTTCGACATCGTGCTGCGCGGCAGCGAGGCGACACCCTTCGATCCTGAGAGGTCATGACGTGACTACCTTGCTCAGTACGCCGTCGCAGACCGTCGGGCCGTTCCTGTCGATCGGACTGACCTGGGAGCGCGCCGAGTACGTCGTACCCGAGGGCACGCCTGGCTCGTTCTGGATCCGCGGTCGACTTCTTGACGGTGCCGGCGAACCCGTACCTGACGGACTCATCGAGACCTGGCAGGCCGATCCGTACGGGAACCTCGGGCATTCGTTACCTCCGGTGCGGCCAGCAGGCGGCGGCGGCTCCGGCTTCGGCGGGTTCGGGCGAGCCATGACCGGACCGGATGGGCAGTACGGGCTGCTCACCGTGAAGCCGGGCCGGGTCACTGATGGCGCGGGGGGCTGGCAGGCACCGCATCTGGATGTCTCGGTGTTCGCTCGGGGCTTGCTGCATCGCGTCGTGCTGCGTATCTACTTCGCCGACGAAGCCGAGGCGAACTCCGCCGACCCGGTGCTCTGCTCCTTGCCCGATGACGCAGCGCGAGCCACGCTCGTCGCCCGGCCAAACGGTGACGGCGGCTACATCCTCGACATCCGGCTCCAGGGTGACCGCGAAACCGTCTTCTTCGCGGTCTGATCGAGAAGTCGGATCAGCAATGAATGACGGCCTGTTCACCCAGACCCACCAGCGGGGTGCGGTCCGCGACGAGGTCTCCAGCCGAGCATGGTTGCGGGCGATGCTCGACGCCGAGTCCGCCCTGGCCGGGGCCTGCGCCGATGCCGGCGTCGTCCCGGCCGCGGCGGCGGAGGCGATTGCCCTGGCTTGTAGGGACATCGACCGGTTCGACGCGAAGCAACTCGGGGTACTCGCGGCAGAGACCGGTAACCCGGTGGTCGGCCTGGTCGCCGCCATCCGGGCGGCCGTTTCCGACGATGTTGCCGCCTACGTCCACTGTGGAGCGACGAGTCAGGACATCATCGACACAGCCGCGGTGCTGATCGCTGGTCGTGCGATGACTACCCTGTTGGCCGACCTCGACCAGTGCGCGAAGTCGGCGGCAGCGTTGACTGAACGTCATCGCGACACACCCATGGTTGCCAGGACACTGCTCCAGCAGGCCGTGCCGAGCACCTTCGGGCTCAAGGCGGCCCAGTGGCTGCACGGGCTGATGAGGGTCAGCCTGCACGTGCGCCACATCCAGCAGGAGCTGCCGGCCCAACTGGGTGGTGCGGCCGGCACTTTGGACGGATATCCGGCGCCGGGCAGCGGCCTGCATACCGCACACGCGTACGCAGCCCGCCTCGGACTGGTCAACCCGCAGCTGCCCTGGCACACACTGCGCTACCCGATCGGCGAATTGGCTGGCGCCCTGGCCACGACCGCGGGAATCCTGGGCAAGGTCGCCCTCGACGTCATCCTGCTCGCCCAGAACGAGGTCGGCGAGGTCGCGGTGTCCTATGACGGGCGAGGCCGCAGTTCGACGATGCCGCACAAGCGAAACCCGGTGGCGGCCATCGCGGCAAGATCAGCGGCCAAGCGTGCCCCCGGGCTGGCTGCCACCCTGTTCGCGAGCATGGAGCAGGAACACGAGCGCGCAGCGGGCGCCTGGCAGGCTGAGTGGCCGACACTGAGCGAGCTCCTGACGTGCGTGGGTTCAGCTGCCGCCTGGCTGGGCGACGCCCTGGAGTTCTTCGATGTGGACGAGGATCGGATGGCCGCGAATCTCACCGCACTCGGCTCGTCGGCGTCGACAGGTTGTGCTGCGGCACTGGTGGATCGAGCACTGGCCGACTACCGCGCGACCATCGATGACACCGGCCCCAGAGAGCTTCCGACGACGACGAACGAGGAGACGGACTGATGGGCGCCATTGCCCTGCATCACCAGATCACCGGACGACGCGAGGCACCGGCCGTACTTCTACTGAATTCCCTCGGCAGCACCTTGGAGATGTGGGAGCGGCAGGTCCCTGCACTGGCCGAGCAGTTCCTGGTGGTCAGATGTGACACCCGTGGACATGGTGAATCCCCGGTCCCACCCGGTCCGTATGTCATCGACGACTTCGTGGACGACGCCATTGCGCTGCTGGACAACCTCGGCATCGAACGAGTGAATGTTGCCGGCCTGTCGCTGGGCGGCATGGTCGCCATGCGGTTGGCCGCCAACAATCCAGGGCGCGTCGAGCGGCTCGCCCTGTTCTGCACCTCGGCCCAGCTCGGGCCGCCGGAAACCTGGACCGAACGCGCAGCGACCGTGCGTGCCAAAGGCACTGCCGCGGTGGCCGACGCGGTTGTCGGCCGCTGGCTGACCGAGGCCCGGCGGGCAACCGACCCTCAGACGACGGAGTACTTGCGCGACATGGTCGCCTCGACACCCGCAGATGGGTACGCGGCCTGCTGCGACGCGATCCGCGAACTGGATCTGCGCGCAGACCTGGCCTCTATCACCGCCCCAACCGTGGTCGTCGCCGGCAGCGATGACCCCTCCACACCGCCGGTGCATCTGCAGGCCATCGCCGCCGGCATCGCCGGCGCCCGGTTGCTCGAGGTACCCCAGTGCGCGCACATGGCCACTATCGACCAACCCGACGCGGTCACCACCGCACTCGTCGAACACTTCGCCGCGGCGGCCGATCATGGATGAGAACGACCGCCGGGCGCACGGTTTCGAGGTACGTAGCCAGGTCCTCGGCCAGACTTACGTCGACGCGGCCGTCATCGGTAGCAGTGCGCTGACCGCCGATTTCCAGGAATACCTGACCCGTACGGCCTGGGGGGAGATCTGGTCGCGTCCCGGCCTGGACCGTAAGCACCGCAGCATGGTGACCATCTCGGTGCTCACCGCACTGGGCCACGAGCACGAACTCGCCCTGCACATCCGGGCGGCCGTACAGAACAACGGCCTCACGCCCGAAGAGGTGGCCGAGGTGATCATGCACGCATCGGTGTACGCCGGCCTTCCTGCCGCCAACCGGGCGATGGCCGTGGCCCAACGCGAGCTTGCCGAGCTCGGCTTCGCTCAGGCGGAGCCGGGATCGGGCAACTCGGGCTAGCCGATGCGGGCCGCGTGGCAGGGGGCGGCAGGGGGCGGCTGAGCATGTCCTGCAAGTCGGGACCGTTTCTGACCCGGAACCCGGCGCCGGCCAGGTGCGCGTCCTGCTCTCCGTCCCATGAACCGGCCAAGGCGGGCTCCGATCGTCGGTAGCTGGTCTGACACGATCAACCTGTGACGACCCCGCCGCACTATCCCGGTCAGCCGCTCCAGCCGCCGCCGTACAGCCAGCCGTTCCAGCCGCCGCCGTACAGCCAACCTTTCCAGCCCCCGGTTCAGGGGCAGCGGGTCCAGCCTTTGAGCCAGGGCCAGCCGTTCCAAGGGCAATCGCCGTACGGTCAGCTGCCCCAGCCACCGGCACAACCGCTGGGGCCCCCGCCGAACGCGACCGGCGCACGATCTGTGTTGTGGCCAGTCGTGCTCGTGGTCTTGGCGCTGGTAGTGCTGGGCGTGTCCTTCTGGATGGGCACTTATCTGGCGGTCTACGGCAACCGGGGAATCAGCTTCTACCTGCTGATCGCCCTGATCGGCCTCACCGTCGCGGCCCTGGTGGCGGTCTGGTCGGAGACCGCCTTCGAGGTGCGTACCTGGGGCAGTAACCTGTTCGGCAAGACCGCACTGGGCTGGCGACGAATCGACCTCGCCAACCTCACATCGGCGGCCATTGCTGCGGTTCGAGGCAACAAGTTCGTCGTCCTGGGTGACGGGCAGGGTCGAGTCATGTTCTCGGAGAAGAAGCTCGGGCCAGTGAGCGACAGCGTGCGTCGCGGCTTGTCCGAGGCCGCCCAGCGGAGTCGCTTCGCCGTACCGACCGATCTGGCCAAACTCCTCGGACTGCCCGTACAGCCGGGCGCGCGAAGGCTTGGAAAGAGCGGCAACCTGACCCGAGTGTTCACCGTGCTGGGGCTGATTGCGGTCGGGCTGATCACCGGAGCTGCGGTTGTGAGTTAGCGTCGTTGCCGTGTCCGAGGGTCGTCGTGGAGTGCTGTTCGGCATCGCGGCCTACGGACTCTGGGGCTTGTTTCCGTTGTACTGGCCCTTGCTCAAGCCGGCCAGTCCGCAGGAGATCCTGGCCCACCGCTTCGTCTGGTCCCTGGTCTTCGTCACCCTGCTGATCCTGGTCGCGCGGAACTGGACCAAGCTTCGGGCGGTTTTCCGCAGTCGGCGTACGACGTTGATCCTCGCGGCCGCCGCGGTCCTGATCGCGATGAACTGGTTCACCTACATCTACGGAGTCAACAACGGGTTCGTAGTGGAGACCTCGCTGGGATACTTCATCAATCCGCTGGTCAGCGTCGTTCTCGGGGTGGCCTTCTTCCGCGAGCGGCTCCGTCCCGCGCAATGGGTGGCGGTGGCCCTCGCCTCGATCGCCGTGGTCGTGCTCACCGTCGACTACGGCCGACTGCCCTATCTGGCTCTCGTGCTTGCCTTTTCCTTCGGTTTCTACGGCCTGCTGAAGAAGCTGGCGCCGGTCGAATCGGCCGTGGGCCTGACCGTCGAGAGCGGGGTTCTGGTGCTACCCGCGATTGCGCTGCTGGCGGTCCTCGCCGCTCGTGGCGAGCTGGCCTTCGGCAACGTGAGCGTCGGTAACACCGCACTACTGATCAGCGCGGGGGTCGCCACCGCCGTACCGCTGCTGTTCTTCGCCTCGGCGGCTCGTCGGGTGTCGCTGAGCACCCTCGGAATCCTGCAGTACCTCGCTCCCACACTGCAATTGATCTTCGGTCTGACGGTTTTCAACGAGCCGATGCCGCCGGTGCGCTTGGTGGGCTTCTGCCTGGTGTGGCTGGCTCTGATCATCTTCTCGCTGGACGGACTTTGGGTAAGGCGGCCCTCGCCCATCCCCGAGCAGCCGATCCCTGACCTGTCCGGCGTGCCGCAGAATGATCCAGCGGCACGGCGGGTTAGTCTTCGTCGGTAAGGAAATGCCATGGTTGTGATTCGACCGTGGACGAGTCGCCAGGGAAGGGTTCCTCGCACCCATGAAGTCGAGTTCTGCACACGGGCAGCGTCTCGACCCGGCATCCTCCGATGCGGTTTCCGAGACCGGAGCCGAGACCGAGGGTCTCGCCCGGCGAGACCGGGAGATCCTTGGCTTCGAGCGACAGTGGTGGAAGTACGCCGGTGCCAAGGAGCAGGCCATCCGGGAGCTGTTCGACATGTCGGCCACCCGGTACTACCAAGTGCTCAACGGACTGATCGACCGTCCGGAGGCGTTGGTCTTCGACCCGATGCTGGTCAAGCGGCTGCGGCGGCTGCGAGCCAGCCGGCAGCGGCAACGGTCGGCGCGCAGACTGGGCATCGATCTTGAGCGCTGAGAGCGCACGCGTACTGAGCCGCGTCCCGGCCGGTCCACCACCGGCTGGCTAAGCTTGACCGCAAATGGGAAGGCACAGCGTCCCCGAGCCGGCGGTTCCTTCAGACGACGAGCCCGACGGCCAGTCCGACGACTTCGATTCCTCCCAAAGTGTGGCGGACTTTTCGGCTTTCTCGCACACGCATCCTGGCTCTCGCAGGCGGGTCAGCCTCGCCGTCGGCCTGGTCATGCTCGGTGTCATTCTCCTGGGCTTCGGCTTCGTCTCGCTCACCATGGGCGATGACCCGCAGAACACCAGCCAGCAGACGAACGGCCAGGACACCACCGCAGTCCCGCTGACTACCTCAGCCACAGTCGCGACATCTGAACCAGCTCCGCCGACCTCACCCGCGCCGCCGTCGCCTGCGGTCATGCCAGTCACCGTGCTCAACAACAGTGCCGTGGGAGGGCTCGCCGCCAGGGTGGCCGCCGAATTGGAGGCCGGCGGCTGGCCGATCGCTGAACTCCTGAACTACTCAGAAACCCAGGTGCGAGCGACCACCGTCTTCTTCAGCCGCGGCAATGCCGCCGAGGAAGCCGCCGCGCAGGCGTTGATCACCCAGTTCCCGGAAATCACCGGTGGTGCCGAACCGAGATTCAACGGCTTGGACGGTTCCGGACTCACCGTGGCCGCCGTCGGGGATTGGGTCCCGTGACGACGAACCCTCGGTCAAGGCCGGGTAGTCGGCACAGCGTAGCGGTCCGTACGTAGATCTCCGTATCTGGCAACCGACCGGAACTAAGCGTCGGCGACCGCTCGTTGCTGGTTCCATGCAACTGTCCCGATCCTCGTCAGCACGAGCGGCACGACCAGTACGAGCAGCATGGTCAGTTCGGAGACTCGGGATCGCGGCCCCGCCGCGCCGCCTGCTCGTCCTGCCGCTGCTGCTGGGCGTCGTCGTCACCGGGCAGGTCGTTGTGGCCAGCTCCGCGGCCGCCGCCGACGATGTCGGCATCGAGACGAGGACTGTCCCGGCCGACGGCGACGAGGACATCGACCTGGACACCAGCCTGTACGTGCCCGCCGCCAGCCGGGACACACCGGCGCCGGCGGTCATCCTCGGGCACGGCTTCGGAGGATCCAAGGACAGCGTCGAGACCGAGGCGCAGGCCCTGGCCGAGGCGGGATACGTTGTCCTCACCTACTCCGCGCGTGGTCACGGCGCCAGCGGCGGTCTGATCGGACTCAACGATCCCGAGTTCGAGATTGCCGACCTGTCAGGCATGATCGATCTGCTCGCCGATCGCGACGAGGTGGCCACCGACTCCGACGGCGACCCCATGGTCGGGGTCACCGGCGCGTCCTACGGTGGAGCCTTGTCATTGTTGGGCGCTGCCTACGACGACCGGATCGATGCGATCGTCCCGCAGATCACCTGGAACTCATTGACCCGCTCCCTGTTTCCCGATCAGGTCGGCGCTCCCGAGGCGGACGCCTTCGCTGGCGCCCCGGCACCAGGCGAGGACGGTGTCTTCAAAAAGCTTTGGGCCGGATTGTTTTTCAGCACGGCGTCCGGGCTCGACGGCGGGCCGGGCTCGAGTGGCTCGGGCTCCAGCGGCGGCGACGGTCCTTCGCCAGAGACGCTGGGTGTCACCGACCTCACCTGCGGCCGGTTCCGAGCCGAGGTCTGCGCCGCCTATCAGGAGGCAGCCGTCACCGGCCGGCTCACCCCAGAGATGGCCGAGATCCTCGATCGGGTCAGCCCCGCCGGGGTGCTCGATCGGATCGATGCACCCACGATGCTGGTCCAGGGACTCTCGGACACCCTGTTCCCGCTCAGCGAGGCCGACGCCAACGCCCGCGGCATCGCCGAGAACGGCACCCCGGTGAAGATGGTCTGGTACCGCGGCGGGCATGACGGCGGTAGGAACTCAGACGACGTCCTACGGCTGCGTGAACTCACCATCGCCTGGTTCGACCACTACCTCAAGGGCACCGGTCCTGATCCGGGAACGACTTTCGAGTTCCCCGAGCCGAACGCGCTCGCGGCCGGCCTGACTGCCTCCGGCGGTGCCGGTGGCGCCGACGAGCGGACGAGCACCCTGCCCGCCTATCCCGGACTGGCCAGTGCCGATGGGCCGACACCTGAGGCGACCGTCGGCGACATGCCACTGTCCGGACCACCCGCACAGTTCGCGGTCAATCCGGCCGGTGGCCTGCCGGCCGCGATCTCGACGATCCCTGGGCTGTCCGCCGGTCTCAGTTCACTGGGCGGGGCGTTGGGTGCCGGAGCCTTTCTGGACATTCCGGGCCAGTCGGCATTCTTTCGTACCTCACCGAGGGAGTCCTCGATCGACATCGTCGGGGCGGTACAGAGCCAGGTGCTGGTCGCCTCTCCCACCGGCTCGGCTGTCCTGTTCGCGAAGTTGTACGACACGACCGAGAGTGGTTCGCCAACCTTGCTGGGAGGCGTTGCGCCCTTACGCCTTTCGGGCCTTGCTACTGACCCCCGCCAAGCCGAGCCCATCGACATCACCCTGCCTGCGCTGGTGCACCGACTCGAAGTCGGACACTCGTTGATGCTCGTGCTGAGTACGACCGACCAGGGGTACAGCTCGCCGATCGAACCGGTCGCCTACGGCATCGGGCTCCCCTCGGGAGCTGTGCTGTCCGTACCCACGGTCAGCGGGACGGTGGCCGCCAGCGGGCAACCGGCCTGGCTGCTGTTCGCCGGTATCGTGGCCGGGCTCGGGCTCGTCCTGGTCGGCATCGTCTTCTGGTGGGGCCGGCGCAACCGTGCCCGTGCCTCGACGATCGATCCCGAGATCGCCGACGTGCCGCTGGTCGTACGAGGGGTGAGCAAGACCTATCCGGACGGGCTCAAGGCCGTACAGGATCTCTCCTTCCAGGTCAGGCACGGTCAGGTCGTCGGGCTGCTCGGCCCCAACGGTGCGGGCAAGACCACCGCGCTGCGGATGGCGATGGGCCTGATTCGGCCGTCGGAGGGCGAGATCCGGGTGTTCGGGCACAAGGTGACCTTCGGGGCGCCGGTGCTGTCCCGGATCGGCGCCTTCGTCGAGGGCACGGGGGCGCTGCCGCACCTGTCCGGCAAGGACAACCTCGCGCTCTACTGGGCAGCAACGGGGCGTCCTGCCGAGGACGCGCACGTCGAGGAGGCGCTGGCCATCGCCGGCCTGGGTGCCGCGATCAACAAGCGGGTGAAGACCTACAGCCAGGGCATGCGCCAGCGGTTGGCCTTGGCTCAGGCGATGCTCGGACTGCCCGACCTGCTCGTCCTGGACGAACCGACCAACGGGTTGGACCCGCCGCAGATCAGGGAGATGCGCGACGTCCTGCACCGCTACGTCGAGGCCGGTCGTACGGTGCTGATCTCTAGCCACATGCTCGCCGAGGTCGAACAGACCTGCACGCACGTCGTCGTGATGCACCACGGGAAACTCATCGCCGAGGGCACCGTCGAGGACATCATCGGGACCGGTGGCGCGGTCCTGCTCGGCGTCGACGACCGCCCGGCAGCGCGCGCGCTGCTGTCCTCGATCGAGGGCATCCGGCAACTCGACGACGACGACGACGGCCTGATCGTCGACCTCGACGGATATCCGCGGGGTGAGGTCGTCAACCGGCTGGTCTCAGCCGGAATCGGGGTCGAGCGGGTCATCCCACGCCGGCGACTCGAGGACGCGTTCATCAGTCTGGTCGAGGAGGACCGTTCATGAGTTTGACTACTTCTTCGGCTGATTCGGGGCCGAAAGCCGTTGCCGTACAAGATGTTCATGGCACTGGCGCCGCTGCCGGCTATGACCCTCGTCGGACTCTGAAGCTTCGGGTCGAACTCGTCCGCCAGCTCAAGCGGCGACGTACCCAGTGGACCTTCGCGCTGATGTTCATCTTGCCGGTGGTGCTGCTGATCGCGCTCCAGTTCGGAGTCGAGGGCGGGGACAGCGGCGGTGAGAGCGACACTCGCATCTCACTCGTCGACGTCGCGACCTCGAGCGGGCTGAATTTCACCTTGTTCGTCCTGTTCGCGACCACCGGGTTCTTCCTGGTGGTCGTCTACGCGCTGTTCTTCGGGGACTCGGTGGCCAGCGAGGCCCAATGGGGATCGCTGCGCTACGCCCTGGCCACGCCCATCCCGCGGGCGCGGCTGCTCCAGCAGAAGTATGCCGCCGCCCTGATCCTCAGCCTGGCCGCGCTGGCCCTGCTCGTGCTGACTGCGATCGTCGCCGGCGGCCTCTTCTTCGGCTGGGGCGCGGCGCAGACCCCGATCGGGGTGAGTCTGGCGCCGGGGGACGCATATCCGCGGATGCTGGCGATCGTCGGCTACCTCGCGTTGACTCAGCTCACAGTGGGATCGTTCGCGTTCTGGCTGTCCTGCCGTACGGACGCGCCGTTGGCTGCCGTGGGCGGGGCGGTGTTCACGATCATCGTCTGCGGCATCCTCGACGCGATCGACCAGCTCGGCTTCCTGCGCGACTACCTGCCGACAAACGAGCAGTACGCCTGGACCGGGATGCTGCTCACCCCGGTCGACAGTGGGGACATGTTGCAGGGCGCGATCGTCGCTGTGGCGTACACCTCGTTGTTCACCGGCCTGGCCTTCCGGCACTTCCTGCGCAAGGACGTCGTCAGCTAGAGGGTTTTCCGCCCTTCTCGCGATAACGGCGGGAATGACCGGGCCAAACGCGCCCTTCTCGCGATAACGGCGGGAATGACCGGGGACGGGAGTGCCCGGGTCAGCGCAGGATCGAGTGGATCGCCTGGGCCCAGCCGAGGCCGACCGCCTCGTCGCAAATCCCGACATTGTCGCGGGTGCCGGCCAACGCTGCCACCGCAGGATCGGCCAACCCGTTCGCGGTCAGCCACAACCGACCGACCGATTCCGCCATCTCCAGATCGCTGGCGCTGTCCCCGATCGCGATGGCGTCGGCTGGTCCGAGTCCGCGACGCTGCATGTCCCAGGCCACCGCAAGCCCCTTGGTCAGCCCGCGCGGCATCAGGTGATAGACGTGCGCCGGCAAGCCCTCTGGCGACAAGCCGGTGCTGCGCGAAATCGGCAGAGTTCCATTGTCGCGCAAGGTGAGCCACTCCCAGCCCTGCTCGGTCAGCCAGGCCTCGGCCTCGTCCACGTCGACCGATCCGCGCAGCATCGCGTCGACCTCGTGCCCGAGATGCCAGGGCTCGTGCCACTCCAGCCGACCCGGGTAGCGCGCAAACAGCTTTTCGGGGACGCCGAGCCTCGACATCACCTCGAACGGGGCTTGCCCGTCGAAGAGACTCGGCATCTCACCGGGCAGCACCCGATGCTCGCGCCAGCCAGCCCAGACCACGACCGAGCCGAGTTCGGCGATGAACCCGTCCGCGCCGAAGATCCGGCCGGCCTCGATGAGCTGGGCACGGGTACGCCCGGAGACCAGGACGAGATCGATACCGGCTTGATGTAGCGCCAGCAGCGCCTTGCTCGGCTCGTCGGTGAGGCCACGATCGGCGTCGAGCCAGAACGAGCCGCGCGGGCCGACCATGGTGCCGTCGAGGTCGGAGTACACGATCGACACGGCCACACCGGCCATTGTGTCGCGTCGTCCATCCCGACCAAGGTCTGCCCTTGACCGCCCGCCAGGCGTCGTGCCGGCTCCGTTGGTCGGTCGCAGCCTCGGCCCTACGGGCGCGCCTCCAGCACAATGTTGAACGGCGTTTCTGCCACCCGACGGACACTGCCGAAGCCCGCGCCCTGGATGACCTTGCGCAACCGCGCCTCACCGGCCTGCGCCCCCAACGCCGTACCGACCTCCTGGGACAACGAGTTCGGCGTACACAGCATGGTCGAGAAGGCGTAATAGGCCGCCCCGACCGGGTTCAGGTTGTCTTCGACCCGGTCGCCAGCGTTGGGCTCGACGATCATCAACGTGCCACCTGGATTCAATGCGGAGAGCACGTGCTCGCAGGCGCCGGCCGGATCGCCCATGTCGTGCAGCGCGTCGAAGAAACACACCAGGTCGAAGCGACCATCGAAGTCCTGGGCAGTGCCCAGTTCGAAGCTCACCCGGTCGGCCAGGCCCAGATCGGCGGCCCGCTTGCGCGCCGAATCGAGGGAGCCGGCGTGCGGGTCGACCCCGATGACCGTCGAGTTCGGGTACGCCGCGGCCAGCAGCAGCGTCGAGGCGCCCTGTCCGCAGCCGACGTCGGCGATCCGCGCACCCGAGGCCAGCTTCGCCGCGACACCGTCCAACGCCGGGATCCAGGTGGACGTCAGGAACGCGGTGTAGCTCGGTCCGAAGAAGCGCTCGCAGCCCTCGAAGAGCTCGTGGTTGTGCTCACCCCAACCGAAGCCCTTCCCGGTCCGGAATGCCTGGGTCAGCTGCTCCGTCGATTGGACGGTGGCCAGCGCCAACTGGAAGCCGCCGATCACGCAGGCTGGGCTGGTCTCGTCGGTCAGCGGGATGGCGTGCTCGTCCGGCAGGCTGAATCGGTCACCGTCGTCTTCACCGCTGCCCTCGTAGACCAGATATCCGGCCGCCGCCTGCGCCGACAGCCACTCCCGCAGGTACCGCTCCGCGTGACCGGTCCTGCGAGCCAGTTCGGTCGAGGTCATCGACCCCTGCCCGGCCATCGCCTTGTAGAGGCCGAGCTTGTCACCGATGACGATCAATGAGCCGTTGACCAGGGCGCCCAGGTCGGTCACGGACTTCCCCACGAATTCCATCAGCCGTGCTTCGTTCATCACGCTCTCCCCTTTGTTTTCGTTCGGTCGATCGACCGAATCGACGACAGGTTAGGCCCAGACCTAGAGCGTGGTCAGTACTGTACAAGTGAAGATTCCTGAGCCATGCTCTATCGGTCGATCGACCGAAGGGGACGCAATGCGGAACGTACGGCTGGACGGCGGCACCCGGATGGCCATCCTGGAGGCGGCCAGGGATCGACTGCTGGCCGACGGGTACGCAAACCTGTCCACCCGGAAGGTGGCCGTCGAGGCGGGCGTGCCGCTGAGCCAGCTGCACTACCACTTCGGGTCCAAGAACGGCCTGATCCTGTCCCTGCTCGAGGAGGAGAACCAGCGTCGACTCGAGCGGCAGAAAGCGATGTACGCCCAGGACGCCCCGCTCTGGAAACGCTACGAGCGGGCCTGCGACTACCTGGAGGACGACCTGGAGTCCGGTTATGTCCGGGTCCTGCAGGAGATGATCGCTGCCGGTTGGTCCGAGCCGGAGGTCGGCGCGGCGGTCCGGTCGTTGCTCAGCGGTTGGTA
>Ga0136630_1000235_pt1 | contig 19819 bp, 21 predicted proteins | sample AntDrymUQ5682106_2_FD_105496 | JGI IMG/M metagenome (GOLD analysis project Ga0136630, IMG submission 105496) | Polar desert sand microbial communities from Dry Valleys, Antarctica - metaG UQ568 (21.06) | ecosystem: Environmental > Terrestrial > Soil > Desert | place: Antarctica: Dry Valley...
AACGTTCCGCTGGTGTGGTCGCACATGGAGGCGGCCCGGGCGCTGTACATCGTGGACGCGGCCATCCGGCGTCGACGTTGGGGCGTGGTCGGCCTGGGGGTGTGGCGAGTCGGGCGCTTCCTGACGCAGCGACGCAGCCTTGCGACAGCGCGTAAGCAAGAGAATTCCGCGTAGGTAAGGCTGCTCACCACCTCCGGTTAGGAGAAGCGCTTCTCGGGCAGAAGGCTCGTTCCGAAGCCGGAGGGGGTGCAGCGGTGCGCGTGCTTGGCGTCAATGCGGTCTTCCACGATCCCGCAGCGGCGGTCGTGGTGGACGGACGCGTCGTCGCCGCCGCCGAGGAAGAGCGGTTCAGCCGGCGCAAGCACGGCAAGTCGCCGGTGGCCTTCTCGACCTGGGAGCTACCCGAGCAGTCCGCCGCCTGGTGCTTGGCGCAGGCGGGCCTGACCCCGGCCGACCTCGACGCCGTCGCCTACTCCTATGATCCCGCCCTGTCGCCGCCACCGTCGGGCGACCTCACCGCCGACGGCTGGGAGGGCCTGCGGACGCTGTTCGCGCAGCGCGCCCCGCTGTTCCTGCGCAGCGCGCTGCCTGGCCTCGACCCTGACCGCGTGCGGTTCGTTGCGCACCACGTGGCGCACGCGGCCTCGGCGTACCTGGCCGCGCCGTACCCCAGCAGCAGCGTGCTGGTGCTGGACGGCCGCGGTGAGGCGGCCTCGCACCTGGCCGGCCGGGCGGTCGAGGGGGTGCTGGAGATCCTGGCCGCTCAGCAGCTGCCGCACTCCCTGGGACTGTTGTACGAGGAGGTCACCGAGCATCTGGGCTTTCGCCGTTCGTCCGACGAGTACAAGGTCATGGCGATGGCCTCCTACGGGCGGCCGCGTTGGTTGCCCGAGTTCCGCCAGCTGGTCCGCGCGGACACCGAAGGCGGCTTCCGCGTCGAGCCCATCGACTGGAGTAGGTACGTGCCCCGCCGGGGCGGTGGCGCCGACTGGAGCGCCGACCACGCCGACCTGGCCTCCACGGTGCAGGTGCGCTTGGAGGAGGTTCTCCTCGATCTCGCGCGGTGGCTGCACGACCAGACCGGCGATGCAGACCTGACGATGGCCGGCGGCGTGGCGTTGAACTGCGTCGCCAACTCCCGGCTGGCCGAGGAGGGCCCCTTCGAGCGGATCTGGGTGCAGCCGGCCGCCGGCGACGCCGGGACGGCGCTGGGTGCGGCGCTGCACGTGGCCGCTGCCGGCGGCGATCGCGTCGAGGGGATGCCGACGGTTGCGCTCGGTCGGGGCTGGAGCGACGACGAGCTGCGGGCATGGCTGACCACGGCCGACATCAGCTACGAGGAGCCAGCCGACATCGCCGAGGCGACCGCCGAGGTCCTCGCCGCCAACGGCGTGGTCGCCTGGTTCCAGGGACGCAGCGAGTACGGCCCCCGTGCACTGGGGCAGCGCAGTCTGCTGGCCGACGCGCGGCGTTCGGACAATCTCAAACGACTCAACGACGTCAAGGGTCGGGAGCAGTTCCGGCCGGTCGCGCCGATGGTCCTCGCCGAGCGAGCCGCCGAGATCTTCTCCGGTCCACTGCCCAGCCCCCACATGCTGTTCACCCACCGGGTCAACGACGGCTGGGCCGACCGTATCCCCGCGGTGGTCCACGTCGACGGCACCGCCCGAGTGCAGACCGTCGACCGTGCCGATCAGCCGCTGGTGGCCCGCCTGCTGGACGCCGTCGAACGTCGCACCGGCGTTCCGGTGCTGGTCAACACCAGCCTCAACACCGCGGGGCGCCCCATGGTCGACGACCCGCGCGACGCGCTCGAGTGCTTCGGCTCGGCGCCGGTTGATGCGCTGGCGATCGGGCCGTTCATGGTGCGCCGTCGCTCGCTGTTCGCGGGTGCGGGGCCATGACCGCCGCCAACCACCAGGCCGCGCCGACACACGAGGCCGCGCCGACGCACGAGGCCGCGCAGCCACACGAGGCCGTGCGCAGGCACCAGGCCGCGCCGGCGCCCGAGGCTTACGACGTCGTGGTGCCGACCGTCGGCCGGCCATCACTGGCTCGGCTGCTGGCGTCGCTGGCGGCCGCCGGCGAACCGCAGCCCGCCACCGTCCTGCTCGTCGACGACCGCCGGGACCGCACGCAGCCCCTTGCTCGGCCACCGGCGTCGCTGGCGGGTCGCGTTCAGGTGCTGGTCGGACGCGGGAAGGGGCCGGCCGCCGCCCGCAACGACGGTTGGCGCGCGACCACCGCGCCGTGGGTGGCCTTTCTCGACGATGACGTGGAGGTGTCACAGACCTGGGCCGTCGACTTGGCGCGCGACCTCGATGGCCTCCCGCACGACATGGCCGGAAGCCAGGGGCGCATCACCGTCCCGCTGCCCGCCCAGCGGCCGCCGACCGACTGGGAGCGCAACGTCGCCGGTCTGGAACGCGCGCGCTGGGCGACGGCGGACCTGGCCTACCGCCGGAGCGCACTGGTGGCCGCCAACGGCTTCGACGAGCGGTTTCCCCGCGCGTATCGGGAAGACGCCGACCTCGGCCTGCGCCTGACCGCGGCGGGGTGGCGGATCCTGACCGGCTCTCGCCGCACGATCCATCCTGTCGGCCCGGCCGACCGCTGGGTCAGCCTGCGGCTGCAGCGGGGCAACGCTGACGACGCCACCATGCGTTGGCTGCACGGCGCCGGCTGGCGCGAGCAAGCAGGCGGCGACATCGGGGGCCGGCGTCCCCGGCACCTGGCGGTCACGGCGGCCGCCGCGGCCGCGGTCTTCGGCGCAACCCGCCGCCAACCGGGACTGATCACGCGCGCACGCCGGCCGACGCTCACCGCCGTCGGCTTTTGGGTCTGGGCCGCCGGCGCCGCCGAGCTGACCCTGGCGCGGGTACGCCCCGGACCACGCACGCCCGCCGAGGTCGCGACCATGGCCGCGACCAGCACCGTCCTGCCGCTCGCCGCGACGGCCTGGTGGCTGGTGGGCTGGTGGCGCGTGCTGCGGACCCGGCCTCGCCCGCTGCCGACCGCCGGCCCACCGCAACCGGCGAGCCCGCCACGCGCCGTGCTGTTCGACCGTGACGGCACGCTGGTGGTCGACGAGCCCTACAACGGCGATCCGGCTCGGGTGCGGCTGATGCCAGGCGCGCGGCAGGCCGTGCAGCGGCTGCGCGCCGAGGGCATCGCCGTCGGCGTCATCTCCAATCAGAGCGGCATCGCCCGCGGCCTGCTGACCCCCTTGCAGGTCGAGGCCGTCAACCGCCGCGCCGACGAGCTGCTAGGCGGGCTGGACTGCTGGCGCTACTGCCCGCACGGGCCGGCCGACGGCTGCGGGTGCCGCAAGCCCGCCCCGGACCTGGTGCTCCAGGCTGCAGCCGCGTTGGGGGTCAGCCCGCACGACTGTGTCGTGGTCGGCGACATCGGTGGCGACGTCGACGCCGCGCTCGCCGCGGGGGCGCGGGCCGTGCTGGTACCTACTCCCGCCACCCTCCGCGAGGAGGTCGCCACCGCGCCGGTCGTGGCCGCTGACCTGCACTCGGCGTTGGATCTGCTGCTGGGAGCGGCGCCATGAAGGGAGCAGTTCTGCTGCTGGGATCGGCGGCCAAGACCGGGCGAAGTCTGCCGCTGGGGACGGCGCCATGAATCATGCCCTGGTTGTGCGGCTGGACAACGACGGCGATGTCCTGCTCGCCGGCCCGGCGATCCGTGCCGTCGCCGCGGGCGCCGACCGCGTCACCCTGTGGTGCGGTCCGCGCGGGCGGCGGGCCGCGGAGCTCCTGCCCGGCGTCGACGAGATCGTGGTGCAGGCTGCCGAGTGGATCGACCCGCAGCCGCAGCCGCTGGACTGGCCGGTAACGCTGAGGCTGATCGACCGGCTGCGGCAGCTGGCGCCGGATGCGGCCGTCATCCTCACCTCCTTCCATCAGAGCCCGCTGCCGACTGCCCTACTGCTGCGGGCAGCCGGGGTGCCCTTCGTCGGCGCCATCAGCGAGGACTACCCCGGCTCGCTGCTCGACGTCCGCCACCGGGTCGCCGACGAGCTGCACGAGGTGCGCCGCGGCCTCTCGCTGGCGGTGGCCTGCGGGTTCCCGCTGCCGGAATCCGATGGCGGTCGGTTACGGGTCCGCCCGACCGCAGCGACTCCACCGCCGCAGGGTCTGCCCGACTCCTATGTCGTGGTGCATCCGGGCGCCTCGGTGCCGGCACGGGCATGGGGTGGGCAGCGCAACGCCGAGCTGGTCGACGCCCTGGTCGCGGTGGGCCGCTCGGTGGTGGTGACCGGCGGCCCCGAGGAAACCGAGCTGGCCGGCCGCGTCGCTGGTGACCCTCGCGACGCGGTTGTGAACCTCGCCGGGACCACCACCCTGGCACAGCTGGCAGCGGTCCTGGCCGGCGCCGACGCGATCGTGGTGGGCAACACCGGTCCAGCCCACCTCGCCGCCGCCGTCGGCACTCCCGTGGTGTCGCTGTTCGCGCCAACGGTCCCCGCCGCGCGCTGGCGGCCATGGGGCGTGGCGCACGAGCTGCTGTCCATCGACGTGCCCTGCGCCGGCTGCCGCGCCCGGGTCTGTCCCGTGGACGGTCATCCGTGCCTGTCGGGCGTCACCGCGGCGCAGGCCCTGGCGGCCGTCGACCGGCTGTCCCGGTCCCGGGTGGCGGCATGAAGGTGCTCATCTGGCACGTGCACGGGTCCTACCTGACGTCGCTGCTGCAGGGGGAGCACACCTATCTCCTGCCGACGCTGCCCGACCGCGGACCCCAGGGGGCGGGCCGAGCTCGGACGTGGGAGTGGCCTGCCTCGGCGCTCGAGATCGGCCCTGAGGCCTGCGCCGACGCCGAGATCGACGTGGTGGTGCTGCAGCGCGGTGAGGAGCTGAACGGTTGGGCCCAGCAGTGGATGGGCGGGCGCGAGCCGGGCCGGGACATCCCCGCGATCTACCTCGAGCACAACGCTCCGCAAGGGCGCATCAACGATCTGCGGCACGTCGCCGCCGACCGGGATGACCTCGTCGTCGTCCACGTCACCCACTTCAACGCGCTGTTCTGGGACACCGGCTCGACGCCGACGCGGGTGATCGAGCACGGCATCGTCGACCCCGGTCATCGCTACAGCGGTGAGCTGGAACGCGCGGCCGTGGCCATCAACGAGCCCGTTCGCCGCGCCCGCGTCACCGGAACGGATCTGTTGGAACGCATCGCGGATGTCGCCCCGGTTGACCTGTTCGGCATGCACGTCACCGCGTTGCACGATCCGCCGCGTGTCGTCGCTCACGAGGACCTGCCGCAAGCGGTGATGCACACGGAGATGGCGCGGCGCCGCGCCTACGTGCACCCGATCCGTTGGACCTCGCTGGGCTTGAGCCTGCTCGAGGCGATGCATCTCGGCATGCCGGTGCTGGCCCTGGCCACCACCGAGGCCATCCAGGCGGTGCCGGCGGCAGCCGGCGCGGTGTCGACCAATGTCGCCGAGCTGGGTGACGCCCTGGCTCGGCTGCTCCGGGATCCAGAAATGGCCAGAGCCTGCGGGGACAAGGCACGAGCCGTGGCCTTGGAGCGCTACGGCCTCGACCGGTTCCTGCGCGACTGGGACGAGCTGCTGGAGGAGGTAGCCGCATGAAGATCGCCATGGTGTCCGAGCACGCCAGCCCGCTCGCCGTTGTCGGCGGCACCGACGCCGGCGGCCAGAACGTCCATGTCGCCGCGCTGGCCAGCGCGCTGGCGCGGACCGGGGCACAGGTCACCGTCCACACCCGCCGCGACGATCCCGCCCTTGCCCGACGCGTACCGCTGGCACCTGGGGTGGTCGTCGACCATGTCGCTGCTGGCCCGGCAGCGCCGATCCCCAAGGACGAGCTTCCTGGTTACATGGGCGCCTTCGCCGCCGATCTTGCGCGCCAGTGGCGTCGACAGCGGCCCGATGTGGTCCACGCCCATTTCTGGATGTCCGGCATAGCGGCGCTGGCCGCCGCTCGGCCGCTGGCGATTCCGGTGGTGCAGACCTTCCACGCGCTCGGCGTGGTCAAGCGCCGCCACCAGGGCGACGCCGACACCAGCCCGCCCCGGCGGCTGGCCGAGGAACGGTCGGTCATCGCGCGAGCGGACCGGATCGTGGCCACCTGCAGCGACGAGCGGGGCGAGCTGACGCGGCTGGGCGCCGACCCGCGACGGGTGCAGGTCGTGCCCTGCGGCGTCGATCTCGGCTCCTTCCAGCCGGACGGGCCGATCAAGACCCGGACTCCCGGCCGGGCGAGGCTGGTGGTGATTGGCCGGCTCGTCGAGCGCAAGGGCGTCGGCAACGTCATCACCGCGGTCGCCGGCCTGCCGGGGGTCGAGCTGCTGATTGCCGGTGGCCCCAGCGTCGACCACCTGGAAGCCGATCCGCACGCGCAACGGCTGCGGCGGATGATCGACGGGCTCGGGGTCGCCGACCGGGTGCACCTGCTCGGACGCGTCGAGCGCGGCGACCTGCCGGCGCTGCTGCGCTCGGCCGACGCCGTCGTCTGCGCCCCCTGGTACGAGCCGTTCGGCATGGTGCCGCTGGAGGCGATGGCCTGCGGTGTGCCGGTCGTCGGCACCGCGGTGGGCGGGCTGCTGGACTCGGTGGTGCCGGGGGTCACGGGTCTGCTGGTCCCGCCGCGTTCTCCCGCCGTGTTACGCGACGCGATCGAATGGTTGCTGGCGCGCCCTGAGGAGCTCGCGGCAATGGGACTGGCGGGGGCACGGCGCGCGCGCAGCACCTACGGATGGGACCGCGTGGCTGCCGAAACCCTTGCGGTCTACCGGGAGCTGGCCGCGGCACCAGTCCTGGCGCAGGTGGCACTGTGAACCCGCCGCTGCCCACTGGACGGGCGCACCTGCGGCGGCTGCTCGACGCGCTGCCCGCCCTGGAGCGCGACGTCGACCGGCTCGACGCGTGGGGCAGGCATCTCGCCGGCGTGCTGCTGGCCGGCGGCCGCCTGCTGGCGGCCGGTAACGGTGGCAGCGCGGCCCAGGCACAGCACCTGACCGCCGAGCTCGTCGGCCGCTACCGCGACGACCGCGTGCCGCTGTCGGCGATCGCGCTGCACGCCGAGACCTCATCGGTCACGGCCATCGTCAACGACTACGGCGCCGACGAGGTCTTCGCCCGCCAGGTCCGCGCGCACGGCCGGCCCGGCGACGTACTGCTGGCACTGTCGACGTCGGGCGGCAGCAGCAACGTCCTCGCCGCCGTCGAGGCCGCGAGCCAGCGCGGGATGGTGACCTGGGCGCTGACCGGCGCCGCCGGAAACCCGCTGGCCCGGATGGCTGATGATGCGGTGTGCATCGAGGCGGCGGCAACGGCAACGGTCCAGGAGGTGCATCAGGTCTGCGTCCACCTGCTGTGCGCCGCCACGGATACCGCCGTTCGCGCGGCCATGGTCGACACGACCACCGCGGCCCAGACCATCGACCGCCGGCCGTCGGAGGTGGTGGTGTGAAGCCGCTGGTGGTGCTGGGCGACGCCCTGCTGGATCGTGACCTGGACGGCCGCGTCGACCGGTTGTGTCCCGACGCGCCGGTCCCGGTGGTTGACGACCCGCAGGGACTTGCCCGACCTGGCGGCGCCGCACTGGCCGCACTGCTGGCAGCCGAGGGCAGCCGGTCGGTGGTCCTGATCACCGCTGTGGGCGACGACACCGCGGGGCGGGAGCTCGGCACGCTGCTGGATCGCGCCGGTGTGGAGCTCGTGGACCTGGGGCTGCAGGGGCGAACGGGTGAGAAGGTGCGCATCCGCACCGCTGGGCGCTCGCTGCTGCGCCTGGACTACGGCGGGCCCGGTGGGCCGGTCGGCACGCTGACCCCAGGGGCCGGGTCCGCACTGGCGGCAGCCGGCGCCGTGCTGGTGTCTGACTACGGCCGCGGGATAACGAGCGAGCCGAGCGTGCGCCACCGGTTGGCCGACCTGGTCGGGCGAACGCCCGTGGTCTGGGACCCGCATCCGCGCGGAGCTGATCCGGTGCCGGGGGTTCGGTTGGCCACTCCCAATCGGGCCGAGGCGGAGGCGTTCACGCGGGATCTGCCTGCGGGCACCGGCCTGCGCGGCGTGACCGGGCGGGCCCGCGCGCTGCTCGCCCGTTGGCGCGCAGCGGGGGTGGCCGTGACCACCGGTGCGCAGGGCGCGGTGCTGGTGGCGGGTGACGGCTCCCCGTTGGTGGTGCCGGCGCCGGTGGTCCACGGCGGCGACCCGTGCGGCGCGGGGGACCGGTTCGCGGCGGCGGCGGCGACCTGCCTGGCCGACGGTGGGCTGGTGTCCGAGGCGGTCGTGGACGCGGTCACCGTCGCTGCACAGTTCGTCGCCGCGGGTGGCGCCGGTGCGCTGCACCTCGAGACCGACGCCGACGCCGTCGCGGCGGCGCCGTACCCCCGCAGCGCCCAGGAAGTGGTGCAGGCGACTCGCGCGGCCGGCGGCACGGTGGTGGCGACGGGCGGCTGCTTCGACCTGCTGCACGCCGGGCACGTCCGCACCCTGCAGGCGGCCCGGCGCCTGGGCGACTGCCTGATCGTCTGCGTCAACGACGACGCGTCCGTGCGGCGGCTCAAGGGACCGGATCGCCCGCTGGTGGCACAGGCCGACCGGGTGGCGGTGCTGGAAGGGCTGGGCTGCGTCAACGCCGTGACGCTGTTCGGCGAAGACACACCCGAGGCAATCCTTGACCGGCTGCGTCCGGACATCTGGGCCAAGGGTGCCGACTACGCCGTCGCGGACCTTCCCGAGGCGGCGCTGGTGGCGTCGTGGGGCGGTGAGGCCGTCGTGCTTCCCTATCTCGCGGGCCGCTCCACCTCTCAGCTGATCCAGGAGGCCACCCGTCGTGCGCCATGATCCCGACAACCTGCTCGGCACCGTCCTGGTCACGGGCGGCGCCTCCGGTCTCGGCCTGGCCGTGGTCACGGCCGTCGAGAAAGCCGGTGGCACCCCCGTCGTGCTTGACCGGGTGACGCTGGACCGCAGCGTCCTGCCGGCGGGCCTGGCCGACGTGGACGCCGAGGTCGTCGACCTCGCTGACGGGCGCGCCGCCGAGGCCGCCGTCGAGCGCATCGCCGGGCGGCACCCGCGGATCACCGGGGTCGTCACCGCCGCCGGCACGGACGCCTGCGGCCGCCTCGACGAGGTGCCCGCAGAGCGATGGGAACGGGTGGTCGCCGTGAATCTGCTGGGCACCGCCGCCGTGATCCGCGCCGCCCTGCCCCACCTGGAGCGCTCCGGCGGCCGCGTCGTGACCGTCGCGTCGACGCTGGGCCTGCGTGCGCTGTCGGACGCCACCGCCTACTGCGCCAGCAAGTTCGCCGTCGTGGGGTTCACCCGAGCGCTGGCCGCCGAGACCGCGGGACGCGTCGGGGTGACGCTGCTGATTCCCGGCGGGATGCGAACGCACTTCTTCGACGACCGACCCGACAACTACAAGCCGGGTCCGGACGTGACCCTCAACCGGCCCGAAGACGTCGCCGAGACGGTGCTGTTCGCGTTGCGGCAGCCGCCCGGCTGCGAGCTGCGCGAACTGGTGGTGGCCCACAGCAGCGAGACCTCGTGGCCGTAGTCGCGGTGCTGCGCGCCCTGGGCCTAGGCGACTGCTGCACCGCCGTGCCAGCCCTGCGCGGGCTGGCCCGCGCCTTCCCCGACCACCGGCGGGTGCTGGCCGCCCCAGCCTGGCTGGCGCCGCTGGTCGACCGCGCCGCCACCGGCTTCGAGGTCATCGACTGTGACCTGCGCGGCGCCGCCAGTCCCTTCCCACCCTTGCCCTCGGTCTTCGACGGTGCCGACGTGGCCGTGAACCTCCACGGCCGGGGGCCGCAGAGCACGGCCGCGTTGCTGGCGAGTCGCCCGGGCCGGCTGCTGGCCTTCGGGGAGGCCGGCTGCCCATCCTGGGCGGCGGGGGAGCACGAGGTCCGGCGTTGGTGCCGCCTGCTCGCCGGAGCAGCAATCCCGACCGATCCCGACGACCTCGACATCGATGTGAGCGCCGACGCGGCGCTGGTGCCAGTCGCCGATCGGGGCGCCACCATCCTGCATCCGGGTGCGGCCAGCGGCGCGCGACGGTGGCCGGTCCAACGCTGGGCAGCCGTTGCGCGCGCCGAACAAGCCGCCGGACGCCGTGTGCTGATCACCGGGTCCGGCTCGGAGGCAGCGAAGGCCGGCCGTGTGGCGGCGACGGCGGGGCTGGACGCCGGCGCGGTCCGGGCTGGTCGTACGTCACTGCCCGCGCTGGCCGGCCTGCTGGCCACCGCCGGGCGGGTGGTGTGCGGCGACACGGGTGTGGCCCATCTCGCCACCGCGGTGCGCGCGCCTTCGGTGGTGTTGTTCGGTCCGACGGCTCCGGCCGAGTGGGGCCCGCCAGCTCACCGTCCCTGGCACCGGGCGCTGTGGGCTGGGCGCTACGGCGACCCCCACGCCGAGGTCGTCGACGCCGGCCTGCTGCGCATCAGCGTGGACGATGTGCTGGCCGCGCTGGCGGACCTGCCGACGGCTCAGGAGGCCGACGGGGCAGGCGCGAGATGCACCACCTTGACGACGGTCACCTCGTCGAGCAGCTCGGGGCCGTAGCCGAAGCCGCGGCCACTGGCCTTGCGCGGCTCCGCGGAGCCGCCAGGCGCGCCGCCCCACACGTCGTTGACCTTGACGGTGCCGGCCCGCAACTCTCGCCATGCGCGCTGCGCGTGCTGCTGTGACCCCGTGAGCACACTGGCGGCCAAGCCGTAGTCGCCGCTGTTGGCCGCCGCCAGGGCCGCGTCGAAGGAGTCGACGACCTTGACCGGCGCCACCGGGCCGAAGGTCTCCTCGCGCATCACCGCCATGCTGTCGTCGACGTCGACCAGAACGGTCGGGGGATAGAACGAGCCGGGACCGTCCGGGACGAGGCCGCCGGTGAGCAGCCGAGCACCGGTATCCACCGCCTCCCGGACGTGGCGGTGGACGATCTCGCGCTGGCGGTCGTCGACCAGCGGCCCCATCTGCGTACCGGGATTCCTGCCGTCGCCAACGACGATCGCCTCGGCCTCGGCGACCAGCGCGGAGACGAACGCCTCGGCGACCTCGGCGTGCACGTAGATGCGCTCCACGGCGGTGCAGATCTGACCGGCGTTGGCGAACGCCCCGGCCGCCGCCTGCTGCGCCGCCCAGACCGGGTCCACGTCCGCGTCCACGATCAACGGGTCCTTGCCGCCGAGCTCGAGGATGGCCTTGCGGTCCTGTCGCGCGCAGGCGACGGCGATCGCGCGGCCCGTCGCGACCGAGCCGGTGTGCAGCACCAGGTCGACGTCGGGATGCTCGACCAAGGCCGCTCCCGCTCGGCCGTCGCCGTGCAGCAGCTCGACCACCCCAGGCGGCAGATCCAGCAGCTCGACCAGCCGCACGGCGGACAGGGGGCTGCGCTCGGACGGCTTGTAGACGGCGGTGTTACCGGTCACCACCGTGGCGCCCAGCATCCCGCAGGCGATCGTCACCGGATCGTTCCAGGGCACCAGGCAGGCGGCCACCCCGTAGGGCTCGGCGACCATCAGGTCGGTCGCGTCCCAGCTGCCCACCAGCGAGCGACCTCGATGCAGCGGTCCCAACTCGGCGTACTGGGCCAGCGTGCCGGCCGCCGCCGCGATGTCGCCCCGGGACATGTGCAACGGCTTGCCGTTCTCGGCGGTCTGCAGGGCGGCGAGCTCCTCGGCGTGATCGCGGACCCGTGCCGACGCCTCCCGCAGATGGGCGGCGCGCTCAGCTGCGGGTGTGCGGCTCCAGCCTTCGGCGGCCTTGCGGGCCGCCGCCACGGCGGCGTCGGCCTGCACCGGGCCGCCCGCCTGAATGGTGCCCAGCAGCGCTCCGGTCGCCGGGTCGAGCACGGGAATCGTCGCCTCGTTCACGTTGAATGGCTCCTTGGCCGAAGTCATGTCGCCCTACCCGCGGGGAGCGCCTCTCCACACGTTGTGGGTGACCGACAGGACTGACCCGCCACAAGCGGCTCGCCGGGCGTGCAGCGCCGAGGTTGACTCCCGCCGGCCTCGTGCGTCCACTGAGCTTGCCGGTGAGCGACGTCACCTGCTCACCGATCGCGTTGCCGGTGGCGCTGCACACCGCCTGCAGGTCGCCCTGGATCTGCTGGACGACATCGCTGCCCCGCGCTCGGCCTTGATCTGCACACTCGGCATGGCGCCAGAAACGCATGGCGGAACCGAGAGCAATCCGGCAGTGACTCGCCCGCAGGCGCCGGGGCCACAATCCCAGGGTGCTGATCGCGGACATCTCTCCGGCCACCGACGAGAACCTCGCGCGCGCCCTGGTGTCGGTGCAGCACGCTGCCTACGCGGTAGAAGCTGCCCTCATCCGCGACGACCGCATACCCCCGCTGCACGAGGACCTCGACGGCCTGCGTGACGCCCAACTCCAATGGATCGGCGCCTTCATCGCTGGCGAACTGGTGGGTGCCGTCGCCTGGGCCGAGCAGGTCGACGAACTCGACATCGATCGGCTTGTGGTCGACCCCCGCGCGCACCGTCGTGGCATCGGGCTGGCGCTCGTCCATGAGCTCCTCACCCGCGCCGGAAACAGACGCACAAGCGTCGCGACCGGGCGGGACAACGCCCCGGCCGATGCGCTCTACAAGCGGCTGGGATTCCTTCGAGTTGACGACCAGGAGGTCCTCCCAGGTCTCTGGGTGGCCCGGTATACCCACCTGCCGTAGGGCGAGGTTGGCACTGCCCCCGGGCGGGTCGGACTCAGGAACCGCGTCCTCAGTGCGGCGACACCACGTCCAAGCCGAGCTCGCGGGCAGACCTGAGCAGACGCACGTCGTACGCCACGACGACCGCTGCGTCCAGGCGCAAGGCTGTGGCCAGGTGCAGGGCGTCAAGGCTACGCAGTGCGGCCCCGGGCAAGAGGCCGGCCTCGTAGAACAACGAACGTCCGGGTTCGACCAGCGCCACTCGCGCCAGCACCTCGGACACCGACGCCTGCGGCAGGTCCTCCCGCGCAGCCACCCTGCGCAGTTCGGTCTCCAGCACTGCGCTGGAAACCGGGTCCTGTTCAGCCTCCAGTCCGTCGAGGTAGTGAGCCAATGCGTTGGACTCCTGCTCTTGAACCAGGAGCTTCGCCGCGGCGGAGGCGTCGAGGTAGACGGTCATTGATCGCCGCGCAGGTCGTCGAGGACTTCCTGCACGGGGCGGTTCCGGCGGACTCGGGGAAGCTGAGCGAACCCGCCGCGCGTCCTCGGCTGTCGGATTCGCAAGCCAGTGCCGGTTCCGGGCGCCGGCGGGGACAGCACGGCCACAACGTCTCCGTGGTTGGTGATCTCGTAGGTGGCCCCGGCAGCCACCTCTCGAAGGACTTCGGCGCTACGGTTGCGCAGTTCCCGATGAGCCAGCTTCTCCGGCATGCCACACCCTTCTCTTCGCCGCTGTAGCAAACGTAGCACGCAGAGTTCACGGAGTCGCGTGCGCACGGCGTGGCTGGCCCTTTCGTAGGCTGTCGCCTCGTGCAGATGCCGGTCGGGATCGCCGCGGGTCATCCCGCCACCGTGGCGGCGGGTATGCGGATTCTGGAGGATGGCGGTACGGCCGCCGATGCCGCGGTGGCCGCCACGCTGGCCTCCTGCGTGGCCGAGACCGTCATGACCGGCCTGGCCGGTGGCGGCCACGCCATCCACTGGGACGCGCGACGCGCCACCGCCGACCTGCTGGACTTCTTCGTGGCCGTACCGGGGCGCGGCGGTGGGCCTGTCGCTGACATGGTCGCGGTCGAGATCCCGTTCGGCAGCGTGCCGGTTCGCTATCTGATCGGCGCGGCGTCGTGCGGCGTGCCCGGCGTGCCCGCGGGTTGTGACGCGCTGTGGCGCCGCTGGGGCAAGCTGAGCTGGCCTCGGCTTGTCGAGCCGGCGCTGCGGCTGGCAAGGCGGGGCGTGGCGATGCCACCCGCCCATGCCGACTGCCTGGCGATGCTGGCGCCGGTGCTGACCCGACACGAGGGGGCCGCCATCTACGCCCCACGAGGCCGGCCGCTGCGAACGGGTGAACGCCTGCACCAGCCGGGACTGGTGCACACCCTGGAGCGGCTGAGCCAGGAGGGGGCGGCGACGTTCTACCGGGGCTCGGTCGGCGAGGCGCTGCTCGACCTGCTGCAGCAGCGCGGCGGTGCCATCACGCGTCGCGACCTCGACGCCTACGAGGTCGCGTGGCGCGAGCCGGACCGCGTCGGCTACGCCGGTACCCAGGTGCTCTCCCGCCGCGGGCTGTCGGCCGTGCTGGACACCCTGCCGCGACTGCCAGCCCTTGCGAGCCTCGATCCGGCCGGGCGGGCGCTGGCCATGGCAAGGGCGCTGGGCGGGAACGCCAGGATCTCCGACACCACCAACGTCGTCGCGACCGACGGCGCTGGCAACGCCTGTGTGGTCACGACCAGCCTCGGCCTCGGCTCAGGCGACTGGCTGCCCGGCTACGACATCCACCTCAACTCCATGCTGGGCGAGGTCGACCTGCACCACGGCGAGCCGGTACCCGGCGAGCGCATGGGCAGCATGATGGCGCCGACCGTCGCGGTGGACGGCGACGGTCTGGTCCTGGCCGCCGGCGCCGCGGGTGGAACTCGCATCCGCAGTGCGCTGGTACAGGTCCTGGCGGCCATCCTCGACGAGGGGGTGGCGCCAGACGAGGCGGTCGAACGTCCCCGCCTGCACCCGGTCGACGATGTCGTGCACGCCGAGCCCGGCATCGACGAGGGGGCACTGCAGGCGTTGGAGGGCGCAGGCTTCCAGGTGCGGCGCTGGCCTGGGCGCCATCACTACTTCGGCGGTGTCAGCGTGATCGGACGCGCCGGCTCCGCGGGGGATCCACGCCGCGACGGGGGCGCTGCGTCGCTGCCGCCCTAACCCGGGGTGGTGGGGATCGGCTACCGAATCGGTACCGGATCCCCACCACCCCGGGTCGACGGCGGGACACTCAGCCCTCGGAAGGCTGCGGGCTGCCCCGCGGGGCCGGCACGCCCTCGGCGTCCACGTCGGGGGCGACCACGCCCAGTAGCTGCGTGCCGTCCCGACACACCGCCTGCGCCTTCGACAGCGTGGTCGACGAGCGCGCGGTGCTGCACCGCGGCACGTTCCGCCCCCACCCGGCGTACCCCGGAGGCGCCGGCGACGCCGCCGACATCGCCGTCGTGGTCTTCGACGAGCCCGTGACCGGCATTAGCCCGGCCCGCCTGCCGGAGGCTCGGCAACTGTCGCGCATGAAGGCGGACAAAACCCTGAATCAGCGGACCCGGTTCACCTCGGTCGGCTACGGCTCGCAGGAGTTCGTCAACGCGCCTGGTGGCAAGCAGCCCACGTATCCCGGTCCCCACGACATCCGCCAGTTCGCCGTCGGATCTTTCAACGCGCTGAACAAGGGCTGGCTCCGGCTGACGCAGAACCCGGCCACGGGCGACGCTGGCACCTGCTACGGCGACTCCGGCGGGCCGAACTTCCTCGGCGCCGGCGCCACGGAGGAGAACCTCATCGCTGGCATCACCGTGACGGGTGACGTCTTCTGCCGCTCGACCAACACCACGTACCGCCTCGACAGCGCGGCGGCGAGGACCTTCCTGGGCGACTTCGTCGCGCTTCCCTGACGGAACCGGTTCGCCGGGATCGTCGCACCGCTGTGGCAGCCTCTGCGGTGGTGTCGACGAGTGGAGCTTCGCGATGAGCCCGGATGATGTGCGGATCCACGACCTGGTGGTCGAAGCCTGCGCGCTCACACAGCGGCTGGCGTCGGAAGCCCCGGCTGATGAGCGGGCGTGGGCGACGCTGCACCACCTTCGCGCGGCCTTGGACGCGGCGGTCGAGCACGCCGAGGACGGCGACGCCCGCGACGCCGCCTGCGGCGCGGTCAGCGAGATCGACCGAGCCGCTCGGGCAGCGGTGCCGGCGCGCTGGGAGCGTGGCGCCGCCTGATCCGCCGAGGGCCGCTTGGCGGCGGGTGAGCGTCGGGTGGCGCTGCGGGCCAGCCCGTCGATCGACGTACCACTGGTGAGCCGCTTGGTCGCGGCACAGTTTCCTCAGTGGGCATACCTGCCCATCACGCCCGTGAGGCTCAGCGGGTGGGACAACCGAACCCTCCGTCTCGGGGAGGACATGACCGTTCGGCTGCCCAGCGACGAGGCATACACCCCGCAAGTCGACAAGGAACACCGCTGGCTGCCGATCCTCGCGCCGCAGCTACCGCTTCCCGTCCCCGTGCCGCTGGCGAAGGGGGTGCCGGCCGAGGGTTATCCCTTCAACTGGTCGGTCTATCGATGGGTCCACGGCAAGAACGCAAGCCTTGAACGCATCGACAATCTCAGCGAGTTTGCGACGGCGCTTGCCGGCTTCCTCACCGCTTTGCAGCGAATCGACCCCAGTGACGGACCCGCGGCGGGTCAGCACAGCTTCTTTCGCGGCGGGCCTCTGGAAACCTACGGCGCTGAGACCAGGCGGGCGATTAAGGCGTTGCGGGGTGAGGTCGCGGGCGGCACGGCAACAGCGGTGTGGGAAACGGCCATCGCGGCGACCTGGCATGGCACACCCGTCTGGTTCCATGGCGACGTCAGCAGTGGGAACCTGTTGGTCAGAGACGGCCGCTTGGCTGGCGTGATCGACTTCGGATGTTCGGGCGCGGTGACCCGGCCCGCGACGTGACCATCGCCTGGACGCTGCTGTCGGGCGAAAGCCGGGCAATGTTTCGCACCGCTCTGTCCGTCGACGCCGCGACCTGGGCGCGAGGGCCCGGCTGGGCGCTGTGGAGGGCGCTGATCACCCTCGCCGAGCACCTCGACACCAACCCTGTCGAAGCCGCAACGGCGCGACGCGGCATCGCTGCCGTCGTCGCAGACCACCAGCAGTCACTCTGACGCAGCAAGGCCCGGACCAGATGGCCGGGGTCCTTGCACAGTGCGGCTGATCAGCTGGGCTGATCGGTTACGGCTGGTGGCTGCGCTGCTCTGCTTCGTGACCTGAGGCCTCGGCGCGTGCCTTCTCGGCCTCGGCTTCCTTGGCGGCGGCGTCCCGCTTGGCGTCGGCCTTGTCTTCCTGGGCGTGGCCTTCTGCCTCCAAACGCTCGTTACCGGTCAGCGCGCCCGCCGCCTTCTTGGCCGAGCCCTTGATGCCCTCGCCGACCCCTTCGGCGCCTTCCTGCGGTCCGGTTCCCATGACTCCTCCTGCGGTAGGTCGGGCGGTGATTGGCGGTCGGTACGTCTGTACCCGTCCCCGGCAGCGTTACGCGGGGCGAGGTGTTGCGGCGCGCCTGGGTCCTGGAGCAGCCCAGAAAATGGTGGGCAAAAGATGGCGGCCGGGATTGCATCTCAAGTGAGTGTGGTTCTGAGTCCGCAACACTTAGATCCACGACGAGACGCAAGGACGTACAGGCAATGGCTGTGTTGCGGTGGGATCCCTGGGGCGAGTTTGGCAGCGCTGCAGCGCGACGTCAACCAGTTGCTCGGCAGCACGCCGGCGACCCGCACGGCCGGGTTGGTTCCGCCGATCGACGCGTTCCGCACCGATGAGGGCCTCGTGGTCCGCGTCGAGCTTGCGGGTCTGCGGCCCGACGACGTCGAGGTCTCCGTCAACGACGGCATGCTGACCATCAGCGGTGAGCGCAAGCTCGACGCCGACATCGCCGAGGACGCCTGGGTTCGGCGCGAAACGGCCGCCGGGCTGCTTCGAGCGTAGCTTCGGTCTTCCAGAGAGCACGGATCCAGGAGGCATCTCGGCGGACTTCAGCCACGGGCTGCTGGAGCTGCGCATCCCCCACCCCCCTGAGCGCAGGCCGCACCGGGTGGAGATCGGCTCGACACCGGACGATGCCAAAACGTTGCAGGTCGAGGGTCACTCCTCCTCCTGACAGCGGACGGCGTACCGGAAACAGTGGGCGTCCCCGAGGGGGCGCCCACGGTCGTTCTGGTCACCGGCGGGGCCAGCACGACGTGAGGCGTCCAGTGGCCAGGTTGGGCCGCACGGGGCCTGAGCTCTTCACTTAGGTGTCACCCTGCCGTTGCGGCGGGGTTGTGCACCTGTTGTCCGGATTGCCTAGGCTGGCCGCGATCCCCAAGCCTCCTGGCTATTTCGACGTTCCCGCGTAAAGGATTCGCATGCTCCGCGCTGTCTCACGCATGGCCATGGTGCTGTGCGCCCTGTCCCTCGGCCTCTCGGCGCTACCGGCGCTGGCCGCTCCCGGTGGGGTGGTCATCAGCGAGTTCCGCTTCCGCGGACCGTCGGGCGCCAACGACGAGTTCGTCGAGCTGCACAACACTGGTTCCTCCCCGGTGGCGATCGGCGGTTGGCAACTCATCGGCTGCAACGCCACCGGATTCTCGTCCGCGCGCGCCACGCTCACCGCTGGCACCATGCTTCCAGCCGGCGGGCATTACCTGCTGACCAACACCAACACCAACAGCAACGGCTACAGCGAGAGCGTTCCGGGCGATCAGAACTACAGCACCGGCATCACCGACACCGGCGGGGCGCGGTTGGTCGCCAACGGTGCAACGGTGGACGCCGTCGGCAGCAGCGCGACCGTGCCAGCCTGCAAGGAGGGCACCGGGTTGTCGCTGCCGACAAGCGGCGATGACACCGCTTTCGAGCGCCGGGCCGAAGGGACGCAGGACACCGACAGCAACGCCCAGGACTTCGAAGGTCCAAAGGCTGGTGACCCGAACAACTTGGCCGGCGACGAGCCCGACCCGGAGCCTGAGCCAGAGCCCACGCCGATCAACCAGATCCAGGGGTCCGGCGACGAGTCACCGCTGGAAGGCCAGGACGTCATCGTGGAAGGCGTCGTCACCGGAGTGGACGACGAGATCGGCGCCAGCTTCAGCGGCGTCTTCCCTGAGGATGCCGGAATCTTCATCCAGTCGCTTGCCGCCGACGAAGACACCAACCCGGCCACCAGCGAGGGCATCTTCATCGGCTATGTGCGCGACCGCGACTTCTACCAGCCAGGAATGGTCGTCACCACCCAGGGCCAGGTCAAGGAGAAGTTTGGCTTCACCATGATCTCGGAGGACTTCGGTCTCGAGCCGGAGATCATCGGCACGGCGGACGTGCCGGCTCCGGTGACCATCGACCCGGCGCTGGCCGCCGCGCAGGACCCGTTCGACCGCGCCTACTACGAGATGCTGGAGGGCATGCGCGTGCGCCTGGCCACCGGCACCGCGAACTCGGGCGGAACCAACAAGTTCGGCGAGTTGTTCCTGACCCCGGGCACCGAGCGGAACCGGGTGTTCCGCGCCGACCCTGCTCCCGACTTGCTGGCCACCGACGCCGACGCCGGCGCTGGCGACCCGAACAACCCGTTCAAGCCGACGGCGCCGTCGACGACCCTGGTCCGCGGTGACCTGTTCGACCGCGTCGACGACGTTGTCGGTCCGTTCGCCTTCTCGTTCAGCCACTTCAAGATCATGGTCCAGGAAGGCAACCTGCCGACGGTCACCGACGGACCGACTGACTTCCCGTTCTCCCTCGCCCCAGCCGGGGCCAACCAGCTGCGCGTCGCCTCGTTCAACGTCGAAGACTTCTTCCCGCCGGGCATCGAACTCGACCTCAGCCCTGTAACCCAAGCGGAGTTCGACGAGAAGCGCGCCCGCCTCAACGACAAGGAGCTCTGAGATGCCCGCCGCCGTTCGCCCCACCATTCCGACCCCGTACATCGCTCCGGGGACCACCAAGGTTCTCAAGGTGATCACGTTCGCGAACTACACGACCCCGACCTTGGCCGAGCTGACTGCTGCGACCGCGGTGGACTTCTCTGCGCAGCTCGCGGACGGGGCCGGGTGGAAGCTCACCGGCTCGGATGTGAGCATCCCCAACCTGGAGTCGACCTTCAACCC
>Ga0136630_1000236_pt1 | contig 19808 bp, 25 predicted proteins | sample AntDrymUQ5682106_2_FD_105496 | JGI IMG/M metagenome (GOLD analysis project Ga0136630, IMG submission 105496) | Polar desert sand microbial communities from Dry Valleys, Antarctica - metaG UQ568 (21.06) | ecosystem: Environmental > Terrestrial > Soil > Desert | place: Antarctica: Dry Valley...
GCGGCGCAGGTAGGCAGAAGCGCCCTCCTGCACGGCCTTGGAGATCCCCACCATCCGCTCGTTGCCGGGAGACAGCGCCAGCAGCGACCTGGTCGTCAGCGCTCCATAGAGCACTGCCAGGCCTGCGCATACGAGCGCGACGAGAACTCCGTGGTCCGTCAGGAAGTCACTCAAGGAAACGAGCCTCCAAAGTCTTTGATGGCAACGACGTCGTGCTGCCGCGGGAAAACGGCGGCAGCCCCCACCCGGCAGCGGCCCCAACCACGTCAAACGCGCGCGGAGTCTAACCCGTCCGGCGGTCGGCGCGCGCTCAGCTGGGGCCCGCGGTGGCCCGTCGCAACTGCGAATGCGCTACTGACCGGGAACCCACAGGCGCCCGCTGGACTGGGCCCTTCCGGTCGACGGTTCCTGTGGCGCGGCGGGCTCGTCGCCGTCCTCCGGCGGCAGCGGCGCGGCCCCCGAGCGCGCGTAGGCGAGCTGGAGCTGCGAAAGCGCGTCGCGCACCTGCTTGGCCTCGGGTCCGAGCACGGGTTCGACGAGCGGCAGCAGCGCGCGCGTGGCCTCGATCGCCTGCGCAACCTGGTTGAAGTCGACCTCCTCTTCGCCGGTCCCGCCGAGGCCCGCGCGGCGCGCGGCGAGGTTCAGCAGCGACACGACCGTCTGGATCAGCACGTCATCGACGCGGACGCGCTTGAGCTCGTCTTCGTAGGCGGCGCGCAGCTCCTCCTCGGTCAGCTCAGCCTCGGCTGGGATCTGCTCTTCCGCGGCAGCCTCGTCGGGCGGCGGCGTATTTTCGCTCATGCCGGTACCTCCTGGGCGAACGTGGTCATGGTCTCGCGCACCGTCGAAGCGTAAACCTCGCGCAGGTCCGCGCCCTCGGCCAGCGCGGCGCGCTGGCGCTGAGCCCCGTTGAGGCCGTCGAACGCGGCCTCGATACGGGACTCCTCACGGGCAGGGGCGGTCCACCGCAGCAGCTCGTCGAGCGCAGCGCGGGTCTCGATCTCCACCCCGCGCCCGAGGTCGATCATGCGGCCGTCCATGCCGTCGCGCAGTGCTCGCCAGATGTTCTCCTCTATCAGTCGCGCGGCGGGGTTTTCGAACGGAACACCGTCGTCGATGTCACGCAGCGCCTGTCCGACGCAGGCGACGATCAACCCCGCGAGCCCCTCGGACTCGGCCGCCGTGATCTGTGCGTCGCAGATGCGCACCTCGACGGTCCCGAACGACGCGTGCGGGCGGATCGACCACCACACCTGCGTGTACTCGACGACCGAGTTCGTGCGGATCAGCAGGTCGAGGTAGTCGCGGAACGGCGGCCAGCCACCGAACGCGTCGGGCACGCCGCAGCGCGGAAACGACTTCGTGAAGATCTGCGTGCGGACCGAGTGCAGGCGGGTGTCCAGGCCCTCCAAGAACGGCGAGCTCGCGCCGACGGCAAGCAGCAGCGGCAGGACCGGGCGCAGCCGGTCGCAGGCGCGCACGGCGCGGTCGATGCCGTGTGCCCCGACGTGCACGTGCAGCGAGAAGCTGTTGTTGCGGCGCGCGACGTAGCCGAGCCCTTCGACGACGCGGCGGTAGTGCTCGGTGTCGATGTTGGGCTGTTCGCGGTAGTCCGCCCACGGATGGGTGCCCGTCGAACCGAGCGCGACGCCGCGTTCGCCGGCGAGTCCAAACAGCCGCCGTCGCGCGTCGCGCTGGCGCGCGATCGCGTCGTGCACGTCCTCCCCCCGGCCGGACACGATCTCGATCTCCGACGCGATCAGCTCGCCTGTGATCGCGTCGAACAGCTTCGGGTCCTGCTCGGCCGCCGCCGCACGCAGCTCCTCGAAGCGCGGGACCAGGTCCAGCGTCTGCGGATCGAGGATCGCGAACTCCTCCTCGAGTCCCACGGTGAGGTCCGTCGACGCCGCGAAGATCTCCTCGATCGTGTCTATCTGTATGGGCATTGGTGCGTCCTGCCGGGTACCGACGATTAGGTCAGATAGAAGTACAGCGCGTAGAGCAGGTCGACCGCGGGCGACGAGGTGTGCACCGTGACCTCCGGCGGCACCTGCAGCAGCGACTCGGAGTAGTTGAAGATGATCTTCACGCCCGCCTCGACGAGATCGTCGGCGATCGGCTGTGCAGCCGCCGTGGGCACCGCGAGCACGCCGACGACGATGTCCTCCTCCTCGACGACCGCGCGCAGGTCGGAGCTGTGGCGCACGGTCGTGCTGCCCACGACGTGGCCGATCTTTCGCTTGTCGTTGTCGAAGATCGCGACGACGCGGAAGCCATGGTCGGCGAAGATGTCCGACGAGGCGATCGCCTGACCCAGGTGACCGGCGCCGAAGAGCGCGATGTTGTGCTGGCCCGAGGTGCGCAGGATCTTGCGGATCTGCGAGACGAGCGCGTCGACGTTGTAGCCGACGCCGCGTTTGCCGAACTTGCCAAAGCCCGAGAAGTCGCGCCGGATCTGCGTCGAGTTGACGTGCGTGTAGTCGCTGAGCTCGCGCGAGGAGATCGTCTCCTTGCCCATCTTCTTGGCCTGCGTGAGCACCTGTAGGTAGCGCGACAGACGGGCCGCGACGCCCAGCGACAGGCGTTCGGTGGCGTCTTCCGGGCCATCGTTCATCGCCTCCGAGCCACCCACGGGCTTGTTCGGTGCGGATACGACATCGCCCGGCGTCATCTCGGCGCCACTCTACCCAGTCGCCTGCGCAGCACGGTCTCGTCGACGAAGAACTCGAACACTTCCGCGCCCTCGATCGTGACGACGGGAATCCGCTCGAGGTAGCGCGCGTGCAGCACGTCGTCGGTCGTGATGTCGATGTCGTCGAACGGGTAGCCGACACGCTCGAGCACGGTGCGCGCCTCGTCGCACAGATGGCAGCCGGGGCGGCTGTACAGAACGAGGCTCGCGCCGGCCATCACGCCAGTGCGCGCTCGCCCGAGGCGTAGGCGTCCAGCGCGAGGTAGGACGGAAACGGCTGGGCGTCGCTGAAGCGCGCCGCCGAGGCGATCATCGCCGCGTTGTCGGTACACAGCTCGCGCGGCGGGACACCGAGCGTGGCGCCGAGCGTCGTGAGGCGGTCGCGCAGCGCCTCGTTCGCCGCGACGCCGCCCGCGAGCGCCAGGCACGTGAGGCCTGTGTGCTCCAGCGCGCGCTCGCTGCGCTGCGCGAGCGCCGTGACGATCGCCTTCTGGTAGCTCGCCGCCAGGTCGGCCGCGTGCTGGGCAACCGCCTCGGCGCCCAGGTCGCGCACGCGGTACAGCAGCGCGGTCTTCACCCCCGCGAACGAGAAGTCCAGGCCCGCGACGTTGCGGGCGACCGGAAAGTCGAACGCGTCCTCGTCGCCCTCGCGCGCCAAACGCTCGAGCGCGGGGCCGCCGGGAAAGGGCAGGCCGAGCAGACGCGCCCCTTTGTCGAACGCCTCGCCCGCCGCGTCGTCAAGCGTGCGCCCGAGCACGGTGAACGACGCGTGCTCGTCCACGCGCGCGAGCAGGGTGTGCCCGCCGCTGGCGATCAGGCAGGCGAACGGCGGCTCCATGATCGGCTGCGCGGCGCCGTCCACGCACAGGAAGTTCGCCGCCACGTGGCCCTGGAGATGGTCCACGCCCACCAGTGGCAGCCCGCGCGCGGCCGCGATCGCCTTGGCGGTGCACACGCCGACGAGCAAAGCGCCGACGAGCCCCGGCCCCTGCGTGACAGCGACCAGATCGACCTCGTGCAGCGACGTCCGGGCGCGCCGCAGCGCGTCCTCGACCGCCGCGTTGGCGAGCTCGAGGTGGTGGCGCGACGCGATCTCGGGCACGACGCCGCCGTAGGCGTCGTGGATGCCCTGCGACGAGATGACGTTCGAGCGGATCGCGCCGGCGCCGCTGATGACCGCCGCGCAGGTGTCGTCGCAGCTCGTCTCGATGCCGAGGATCAGCTCGGCGCTCATCAGGCCGAAGACGCGTTGGGCACGTCGCCGAGATGCCCCGCGAGCGTCGCTTCGGTGCGCCACATGATGACCGCGTCCTCACCGTTGTCCTGGTAGTAGCGCCGGCGGCGGCCGGCGGCGCGAAAGCCGAAGCGCTCGTAGAGCGCGATCGCCGCGAGGTTCGACTCGCGCACCTCGAGCGTGAAGCGCGCCTGCGGCCGATCGATGCGCGCGAACAGATCGCCCAGCAGCGCGGTCGCGACGCCGGCGCGGCGCTGATCGGGATCGACGGCGACGTTCATGATGTGCCACACGGTGTCGTAGCGCGAGCAGACGAGGAAGCCGACCATCACGCCGTCCTTCAGCGCCGCGAGGCAGATGCCCGCCGGCTTGGACAGCTCGAGCACGAACATCGCCAGCGACCACGGCGTCGGGAACGCGCGTCGCTCGATCGCGATGACGTGCGGGAGGTCCGCGTACGTCAGGCGGCGGATCTGTGGCGGTCCGTCGGTCACTGGGCGGTCTTCTTGCGGGCGGGCACGGCGTCGGGACGGCGCAGATAGTCGGGGACGACCAGGTCGCGCACCGTCCCCTGTGACGCCTGCAGCGCAAGCCGACAGATCATCCGGGCGCTGACGCCGTGCTGCGCGGATCCATCCGGGGGAACACAGCAGCCGGCACCTTCCAGGTCGGCCCGAAATCGTAGCGCGCCGTCGCCCACGGCCAGCCACGCTCCGCCCTCCTCGCCGATATGCAGGGCGAGCTGCTCGGGCGTCGACGCGACCTGCTCGAACACCGGCTCGCCGCCACGCCAGCCGGCCGCGAAGACCTCGCCGCGCCGCGCATCGATGACGGCGAGCACGCCGCTGCCAGCCGGCGCCAGCGGCTCGGCCACGGCGGCCAGCGCGCGCAGCGTCGAGACGCCGACGAGCTCGGCGCCGGTGGACTGTGCAAGCGCGCGGGCGGTCGCGACACCGATCCGCAAGCCGGTGAAGCCGCCCGGTCCGAGACCGACCGCGATACGGTCGACGTCCGTGAAGTTCAGCGCCGACGCGTCGAGCAGCTCGGCGCAGAGCGCGAGCAGCTTCGCCGCATGACCGGGGCGCTCGCCCGGCGCCGGCTCGTGGCGGCGCGTGGCGTCGTGCTGGGGGTGCGTCTCGTCGAGCAGCGCCACGTCGGTCGCGCTGGTGGCGGTGTCGAAGCCGAGGACGATCACGCCTGCACGGCAACGAGCCGGCGGTCGCCACCGCGATGCTCCAGCCGCACGCGGGCGGCAACGCGATCGAGGTCCAGCCCGGCGGGCGCGCCGACCTCGGGCCACTCGATGAACGCGACCCGGTCCTCGGCCAGCTCGTCGGCCAGCAGCGCGGGATCCTCCTCATCGAGGTCGCCCAGCCGGTACAGATCGAGGTGCGAGACCGCGATCGGACCCTCGTAGCGCTGGGCGATCGTGAAGCTCGGGCTCGTCACCGCGCCGGTCACCCCCAGCGCGCGGCAGGCGCCACGCACAAATGTCGTCTTGCCCGCGCCCAGGTCGCCCGAGACGAGCACGACGTCCCCCGGCGCGAGCCGCCGCGCGAGCTCGGCAGCGACCTTCTCGGTTTGCTGCGGTCCGTCCGTCTCGGTCTCAGTAGACGTCGGCATCGGCGGTGCGAAGCCGCAGCCCCACGCCGAGCAGCGTCAGTGCGAGACCCGTGAGAAACAGCAGCCGCGGATCCGAGCCCGTGTTTGGCAGCTCGCCCTGTGCGGCTGAGCTCGGCGGGTTTGAGCTGGCGCCGTTGCCGGCGCTGTTTCCGAGGTCCACCGGGGGGCGGCTGGAGCCCGGCTCCTGCGCCGGCACCGACTGCGTCTGGGCAGGCGTCTGCGCGCCCGCGGCGGCGGGCAGCGCCAGCGCCACGGCCACCAGCAAAGCAGCGATACGAGCCCAAATCGGCACGGGGGCGGACTCTAGTGGTTCAGCCGCATGGGAACGGCCTCGTCGGCCTTGGGGCCGCAAAGACGCCGCATTCGGTCAGCGAGCGGCTGCGCTACCGTCGCGGCCGTGCTCACCAATGCCCAGGCAGAACGGCTGCGCGCGTGCGCCCGCGTGCTCAAGGCACCGGCGCGCGTCGTCCTGACAGGCGACGTCGCGCCCGGCGCCGCGCAGGCGCTGCGCGCCGATGCGGTCCCGGGCGTCGAGGTCATCGAGCTCGGGCCCGACGAGATCGCGCGCCTCGACGGTCCGATCGACGTTCTGTTCATCGGGCCGGCGAGGCGCTTCAGCCTCGCCGTCGACACCTTCGAGCGCTGGCCGGGCCACGTCGTCCCGGGCGGGACGCTGTTCATCCATGGAGCGTTCTCGACGCCGCCGCTGACCGCGGCGCTGCTGCGGACGGTCGGCGCCTCGCGCGCGTGGCGCTACTTCGGCCGCGAGGGAGCGCTGGCTGAGTACTTTCGCGCCGATCTCAGCCACGGCGAGCGCGTGCTCGACGCGATCGCGCAGGTCGCGCAGCTGCCGTGGTTCGCACGCCAGCTGGTGCGCCGCCGGATTCGTGCTCGCCGAGTGAGATCTGAGTAAGAGCCGGCGGCTACCCTGAAGAGCATGGCCAGCGACAAGATCGACACCCCCATCAGCAAGACCGACGACGAGTGGCGCGCCGAGCTCTCGCCCGAGCAGTACGAGGTGCTGCGCCGCGCCGGCACCGAGCGCGCCTTCACCGGCGAATACGTCGACTCCAAAACGCCCGGCATGTACACCTGCGCCGGCTGCGGAGCCGAGCTGTTCTCGTCGGATACCAAGTTCGACTCCGGCACGGGCTGGCCGAGCTTCACCGATCCGGCCGTCGCCGAGGCCGTGCAGACGCATACCGACCGCAAGTTCGGGATGGTCCGCACCGAGGTCGTCTGCCGGCGCTGCGGCGGTCACCTGGGCCACGTCTTCCCCGATGGCCCGGGTGCCAGCGGTCAGCGTTACTGCATCAACTCGCTCGCGCTGGAGCTCGACCCGAGCGAGGGCTGAGCACAAGGGCGCCTCGGCGGGTAAGCGAGGAGCGATCCCGGCCCACAAGGAGCGTCGATGTTGGTGCAGTACTGGTTCTCTACTTCCACGGAGGAGTTCACGCCGTCGCAGATGCTCGAGCAGGCGAAGGCGGCCGAGCGCGCCGGCTTCGACGGCCTGGGCACGTCTGACCACTTCGCGCCGTGGTTCCCCGACGGCCAGGCCGGGCAGGCGTGGGTCTATCTCGGCGCGCTCGGCCAAGTGACCTCGGTGCCGATCGGCACCGGCGTCACGCCGATCGCACACCACTACCACCCGGGGCTCATCGCGCAGGCCTTCATGTCGCTCGAGGAGCTCTATCCGGGCCGCGTGTTCCTTGGCGTGGGCTCGGGTGAGGCGGTCAACGAGACTCCGCTCGGCATGGACTGGCCCGACTACGAGGAGCAGCGCCACCGCCTGCAGACGGGCCTCGAGGCGATCACGCGGCTTTGGGACGGCGAGACGGTCACGATGGACGCCGGCTGGTTCAAGCTCAAGGAGGCCAAGCTGTGGACGCGCGCCAAGTCGCGCCCGAAGCTCTACGTGTCGGCCTTCGGTCCGCAATCGGCCGCGGTCGCCGGGCGCTTCGGCGAGGGGCTGTGGACGCTCGGCGATCCCGGGCAGGCGCCGGAGATCGTCGATGCCTACCGCGAGGCCTGCCGCGAGCACGGCACGCCGGAGGGCGAGATCATCTTCCACGCCGGCTTCGCCTGGGCCGGCGACGAGCAGGAGGCGATCCGCGGCGCTCGCCACTGGAAGCCGACGCAGCTGCCCGAGCTGTACCTCGAGGACATCGCCGACCAGGACGACATGCAGCGCCGCGCCGACGAGCAGATGACCGACGAGCAGTTCGCCAAGGAGGGCTTCTTGATCTCCGCAGACCCCCAGGAGCACATCGAGCGCATCCGCGAGATCGAGCGCTGTGGCGCGACCATCATCTGCCTGCAGCTCATCGGCCGCGCCGACCCGCTGGGGTCTATCCGTACCTACGGCGCGCAGGTGCTGCCCGGGCTGCGCGGAGAAGTGGGGTCTGAGGCGGTAAGAACCCAGCCCTAGTGCGAAACTCGTGTCAGCGCGCCGCCAGGTAACGACCTATGGCGCGGACCTCCATTGAGCCCGCCACTCGGGTGGCTCCCAGCCTCGGTGACGTAGATCGAGTCACGCGCGATCTCGTCCCCTCGAAACTCGAGGATGCCGACCCCGAAGCTCCAAGCACCCTGGTCATAGCTGATCGAGACTCGCGGAAGTTCTCAACTCCGACGAAGCGCTCTGCGGACTGTGGGAACTCGAGAACGGCGTCATCGTGGTACATCTCGTGAGCGCGGTCGGGATCGCTGCTGGCGAAGTGCTGCTCGAGCATCGCCCTGACTGTCGCCTCATCCATGCCGCACAGCTTGCCCGATTCGGCGCGTCCTCAGAACAAGCCGAGTTGACGATCCGGCGCAGGCCCAGGCGGCTCGACGATCGGCTCTGGTTCCGCTCGAGCCGCGATCCCGCGCTCCAGCGCGGCCGGCTCCGGCACCGTCGGCTCTGACGCCTGTTGCTCGGGTTGCTCGGGCAGTGGCAGCGCGAGCAGCTCGGGGAGGCGCGCGAAGTCGGCCCGCAGCGTGTCCAGCAGCGAGCGCGTGTAGAGCGCGGCGGCCGGGTGAAAGAGCGGGTACAGGCGCAGCGCGCGGTTGCCGATGACGCGGATCTCCGCCTGGCCGTGCAGGCGTGAGATGCCCGTGGGGTCGGCGCGCAGCAGCTTTGTGGCGAAGTTCCCCAGCGTGCAGATGACGCGCGGCTGGATCAGCTCGATCTTGCGCATGAGGTAGTCCTGGCAGTTGTCGATCTCCGCCGGCAGCGGGTCGCGGTTGCCGGGCGGCCGGCAGTTGAGCACGTTGTTGATGAACACGTCCGAGCGCGCGAGGCCCACCTCGCCCAGCAACTGGTCCAGCAGCTTGCCCGCCGCGCCCACGAACGGGATCCCCTGCTCGTCCTCGCGCGCTCCCGGTGCCTCGCCGACGAACATCAGGTCGGCATCGGCGTGACCGGACCCGAAGACGACCTGCGTGCGCGTGCGCGCGAGCTCCGGGCAGCGCGTGCAGCCGCGCGCTTGCGCGTAGACCGCCTTGAGCTGCTCGCGGCGCTGCGTGGACACCGCTCGATAGTAAGGGTCCGTCGCGACACCCAAGCGCGGCCGTGCGGGGCGCGTGAGCTATCGTGCAGTGTTGACGGCACGGCCTCAGGGCAGCGCCGCAGGCAGATTCCATCGACCGCGACCGGTACCTCGCCGCGAGGACTGGACCGAGAAACGGACACGAGAGTGACCACGCTACGCACCGTCGCCGAGCTGCGCGCGGCGCTCGACGGCCCGCGCCGGACCGGGCGCAGCATCGGCCTCGTCCCGACGATGGGCGCGCTGCACGAGGGCCACCTGTCGCTCGTCCGCCAGGCGCGCGCCGCCTGCGACCTCGTCGTCGTGACGCTGTTCGTCAACCCGGCGCAGTTCGACGAGCAGGCCGATCTCGCCGTCTACCCGCGCGACGAGCAGCGCGACGCACGACTGGCCGCGCAGGCGGGTGCCGACGTGCTGTTCGCGCCCGCCCCCGCCGAGGTCTACCCGCCGGGCTTCGCGACGACCGTCAGCGTCGCCGGCGTCAGCGCTGCGCTGGAGGGCGAGCAGCGCGGTGCCGAGCACTTCGACGCCGTGGCGACCGTCGTGGTCAAGCTGCTGAACATGGCCGGGCCCGATGTCGCGTTCTTCGGCCAGAAGGATGCTCAGCAGGTGGCCGTCATCCGCCGGCTGGTGCGCGACCTGGACGTCCCCGTCCGCATCGAGGTCGGCGCGACCGTACGCGAGCCCGACGGGCTGGCGCTGTCAAGTCGCAACGTTCGCATCGCCGTCGCCCAGCGCGACAGGGCGCTCGCCCTGCGGCGCGGACTGGAGGCGGCGCGCGCCTGCGCGCAGGCCGGCGAGCTCGACGGCGCCGCGGTCATCGCCGCCGGCCGCGCCGCCATGCATGCGTTGGGCGTCGAACCCGAGTACCTCGAGCTCGTCGCGCCGGACAGCTTCGCCGCCGTCGCGCAGCTCAACGGCGAGCCCGTGCTCGCCGCGGTCGCGGCCCGCGTCGGAGACGTCCGCCTGATCGACAACGAGATCCTGATTCCAGCGAGCGCCGACCGGAGGCCTTGAACCGCAATGCAGCGAACCATGCTCAAGTCCAAGATCCACCGCGCCACGGTGACCGACTGCGACCTGCATTACGTCGGCTCGATCACGATCGACCGCGACCTGCTCGATGCGGCCGACATGCTCGAGTACGAGCAGGTGCACGTCGTCGACATCGACAACGGAGCGCGCTTTGAGACCTATGCCATCGCCGGCGAGCGCGGCTCGGGCACGATGCAGGTCAACGGCGCCGCGGCCCGACTCGTGCACCGCGGCGACACGATCATCGTCTTCTCCTACGCCGCCTACGACGCCGCCGAGCTCGAGCGCTACGAGCCCCGCGTCGTGCACGTGCAGGCCGGCACGAACGCGATCCTCGACGTCGACGCCGAGGTCACCACGCTGCTCAGCGTCCCGGAAGGCCCCTGATGTCCACGCACCCGAGCCAGATCTCAGCCGCCGCACTGACCGATCGCCTGCCGGTCACGCTGCCGCGCCTGTCGGAGATGAAACGCCTCCGCGAGCCGATCGTGATGATCACCGCCTACGACTTCCCCAGTGCCCGTGCGGCCGAGGCGGCGGGCGTGGATCTCGTGCTGGTCGGCGATTCGGGCGCGATGACCGTGCTCGGCTACCCGTCGACCGTGCCCGTCGAGCTCGACGAGCTGCTGATGCTCTGCAAGGCCGTGCGGCGCGGGCTGCGCAGGCCGCTGCTGGTCGGCGACATGCCGTTCGGCTCCTACGAGACCTCCGACGAGCAGGCGATCACCAACGCCGTGCGCTTCCTCAAGGAGGCCGGCTGCGATGCCGTCAAGCTGGAGGGCGGTGGCGAGACCTCGGCCGCACGCGCGCGGGCGATCGTTAACGCCGGCATCCCGGTGATGGGGCACGTGGGGCTCACCCCCCAGACCGCGACGGCGCTCGGCGGCTACCGCGCGCAGGGCCGCAGCGCCGCGGCCGCGGCCCGCGTCGCCGGCGAAGCGCTGGCGCTGCAGGAGGCCGGCTGCTTCTCGATCGTCTTCGAGGCGATCCCCTCGCAGGTCGCAGCCGAGCTGATGACGCGCATCGAGATCCCGGTGATCGGGATTGGTGCCGGCGCGGCGACCGACGGCCAGGTGCTCGTCTTCCACGACCTGCTGGGCATCCGCGAGGGGCTCGGCGCGCGCTTCGTCAAGCGCTACGCCGACCTGCAGGACGAGATGGTCGCCGGCGTCGCGGCCTTTGCCGACGACGTGCGCGCAGGGCGCTACCCGGAGGCGCAGCACGGCTACTCGATCGATCAGCAGGAGCTCGACCGCTTCCGTGAACGCCTGACGTAGACTCGGGCGCGCCATGGCCCGGCTGTCACAGGTGTTCGCGCCGAAGGACCACCAGTTCTTCGATCTCTTCGAGGAGGCGGCCGCCAACATCCTTCGCGCCGCCGAGCTGCTGGACGAGATGCTGGCGACCTATCCCGAGAAGGCGGAGCTGGCGCGCGAGATCGTGCTCTGCGAGCACGAGGGCGATCGCATCACCTACGACCTGGTCCAGCGCCTGAACTCGACCTTTGTCACGCCGATCGATCGCGAGGACATCCTCGCGCTGGCATCAGGACTGGACGACATCATCGATCTCACCGAGGAGGCCGCCGATTACCTTGGCCTCTACAGGATCGAGGCGCCGATGGAGCAGGCGGAGCGGCTCGCGCACATCCTCCGGGAGGCCTGCCGCCAGGTCACCGAGGCGATGCCGCGCTTGCGCGGCTTCAAGGACGTCTCGCACTTCACCAACGAGATCCACCGCTTGGAGACCGAGGGCGACCGCGTCACCCGCGAGGCGGTGGCGTCGCTGTTCGACACGGGGATCGATCCGATGGTCGTGATTCGCTGGAAGGACATCTTCGAGCGCCTGGAAGAGGCGATCGATGCCACCGAATCGGTCGCCAACACGCTCGCGAACATCGTCGTGAAGAACTCGTAGCGCCTCTTGGACAGCGACATCATCCTCGTCATCGTCGTCGCGACGGCGCTCGCGTTCGACTTCACCAACGGCTTTCACGACACGGCGAACGCGGTCGCGACCTCGATCTCCACGCGTGCGCTGGCGCCGAAGACCGCCGTGACGCTGGCCGCGGTCCTGAACTTCGTCGGTGCCTTCATCTCGCTGAAGGTCGCGGCGACCGTCGCCAGCGGCATCGTCGACGCCGAACTGGTGACGACGACCGTCATCTTCGCCGGGCTCATCGGTGCGATCTTCTGGAACCTGCTGACGTGGTACTTCGGGCTGCCATCGAGCTCGTCGCACGCGCTGATCGGCGGCGTCGTCGGCGCCGCCTTCGTGGCCGGTGGCGCGGAGGCCGTGCTGACCGGCGGCCTGATCGAGAACGTGATCGTGCCTGCGCTCGTGGCGCCGGTGATCGCCTTCCTCGTGGCGGCGACCGCGATCCTCATCACCTACCGGATGGTCGGGCGGCTGCGTCCGGGCCCGGTCAACCGCGGCTACCGCCTGGGGCAGATCGCCAGCGCGAGCCTGCTGTCGCTGTCGCACGGGACCAACGACGCGCAGAAGACGATGGGCATCATCACGCTGGCTCTGGTCACCAACGGCAGCCTTACGGGATCGAACCCGGATCCCCCGACGTGGGTCGTCATCTCCGCCGCGACGGCAATCGCGCTCGGGACCTACACCGGCGGCTGGCGGATCATCCGCACGATGGGTAGCCGCATCATCGACATGGACCCCGCGCAGGGCTTCGCGGCCCAGAGCGGCGGTTCAGCCGTCCTGTTGACGGCCTCGCATCTCGGCTTTCCGCTGTCGACGACGCACTCGATCACCGGAGCGGTGCTCGGTGCCGGCGCCGCCAAGCGACTGTCGGCCGTGCGCTGGGGGCTGGCCGGCAACATCGTGCTTGCGTGGATTCTCACGCTGCCGGCCGCGGCCGCCGTCGGTGCGCTGACCTACGGCGTGAGCTGGCTCCTCGGCAGTGGCTCGCTCGGGCCGCTGTTGATCTCGGTCTCACTGCTGGCGCTGATGGCGGCGGTCTTCGGCAAGCGCCTGCGCAGCGGCCCCGCGCTCACCACCTCCCCGGCCGATACATGACCGCCGCGATCGACACCGACGCGCTGCTCGAGCTGGTCTGGGCCGCGCCGCTCGCGGCGCTCTCCGTGACGGTGGCCTGGGGCATGGTCGTGGTCGGCACGACGCGCGCCTCGGAGGCCCGCCGCGAGGCCCGCTCGGCCGCGGTCGCGCTGAACGCGCTCATCGCCGTGGCGGGCGCCCTGCTGTTCGCGGCCGCGCTCGTGTTCGGGCTGATCGTGCTGACCGCGAAGGACTGAAGCGACTGCTGTCACCCCGGATTTGGGTGGAAAGGGTATTTGCAGCGGTATTTGCAGGATGACGTAACCACGCGCGGGCACGTGCGAGTGGGCGGCGGGCGAGGCAACCTAGACCTCTCACCGATCAAGAGGAGCTCATGCGCCCCGTTCGATACATCGTCCTCGCGGCCTTCGCCGCGTTGCTCGCCGCCCCCGCGGCGAACGCCCACGTCCTTCACACCGTCGAGCCCGGCGAGACACTGTGGTGGATCGCCGCGCAGAGCAACCTGACGACGCGCACGCTGGCCGCCTACAACGGCCTGCCGGTGGATGGAAACGTCATTACCGGGAGCACGATCAAGATCCCGTCCGAGTTCGAGGGCGCCGCTGCGCTGCGGGCAGCGGGCGCACCCGGCAGCGGTACCCCGCTGGTCAGCTCAGCTCCGTCGGCTGGAGCACCACGTCCGCAGGGCGCCTACGTCGTTCGACCGGGCGACACGCTGAGCGGGCTGGCGCGAGGAGCCGGCGTGGCGGTCGCGCAGATGGCCTACATGAACGGCCTGGCGCCGGACGCCGAGTTGCTGACCGGCACGGTCCTCAAGCTGCCTGCCGGCGCGCCCGCCCCGGCGCACGCCTCCACTCCGGCGCCGGCAACCCGCGTCGTGCCGCAAGCGTCGCCCGAGCCGACAGCGGGGGTCGTGAGCTCCGATCGTGTCAAGCAGCTCGCCGCCCAGCACGGCGCGCCCAGCTCGCTGGCAGCCGCCATCGCGTGGCAGGAGAGCGGCAACAACAACGCGATGGTCTCTTCGGCCAACGCACGCGGGGTCATGCAGGTCATGCCCGGCACGTGGGCCTGGGTGCAGAACAACCTCGCTCAGGCGAAGCTCAACCCGACGTCCGCGGAGGACAACGTCCGTGCCGGCTCGCTGTATCTCGCGCGGCTGCTGCGCGAGACGGGCGGCGACCCGGCGCTCGCGGCGGCGGGCTACTACCAGGGCCTCTCCTCGGTTCGCAGCCGGGGCATGTTCGACGACACCAAGCGCTACGTCGACAACGTGCTCGCGTTGCGCAAGCGCTTCGGGGGCTGAGCCGCGCAGGCGAGCTAGGGCGAGGGCAGCTGCGCGGTCTGCGGGCTGACGTCGCGCAGCACCTTCGCCGGCGCGCCGGCGGCGATCGAGAACGGCGCGATGTCGTGCGTGACGACGCTGTTGGCGCCGATCACGCAGCGCTCGCCGATCGTCACGCCGCTCGTCACGACGACGTTGGCGCCCAGCCAGGTGTTGTCGCCGATGCGCGTCGGACCCTTGGTCGTGAAGCCCTGCCAGGTGATCGGCTGCTCGAAGTCGTCGACGCGGTGGTCAGCGTCGGTGACGAAGCAGTTGTTGGCGAGCATGCAGTGCGCGCCGATCTCGACGAGTTCGAGCGCGGCCACCATGACCCCGATGTTGAGAAAGCTGCCCTCGCCGATCCGCACGCGCGCCGTGCCCGGCGCCGTGATCCAGACGTCGGGCTCGAGCAGCACGTTGGGCCCCAGCTCGAGGCGGCCCTGGTCGAGCGCCTCGAGCACATTGCCGTGCAGCGGCCAGCGCGCGAAGGATTCGCGGCGCAGCATGTGGCCGTGGATCCGCGCGCGGTTCCAGGGCAGGCCGTTGCGCTGATACCAGCGCCACTTCTGCGCCCACAGCTTGGCCTGGCGCGGCAGGTCGAACATGCGAGCAGGCTACGCGTCAGGGCTCGCGGGCTGCTACCGAGAGCGCCTGAGCGCCGCTTCGTAGTCGCCGGTCAGCGGCCGGGTCACGGCCGTGTAGCGTGCCACCGGATGGCCTGGATCGCGCTCGCGATGGTGTCGCTGTTTCTCGTGATGGTGTTCCCCGTGCGCGCCCGCCTGCTGCTGCGGCGCTTCGGCACCACCGGCGGCGTGGACTGGGCCCGGCTGCGCCCGGCTCGCTGGATCGCCGCCGACACGGCGTTCCTCGGGGGCTTCGCGCTCGTCGTGACCGGGCCGCTGTTGCAGGGTCTCGGGGTGCTCGAGGCGCTGGTCGATGTCCCGCTCGCTCGGGCCGTCGGCGGGGTCGTTCTGGGCGGCACGGGCCTTGCCCTCGCCGTCTGGGCGCAGGAGACGATGGGCGTGGCGTGGCGCCCCGACATCGCTCCCGCCGAGGCCGCGGAGATCGTCACCCGCGGGCCGTTCGCGATCGCCCGGCACCCGAGCTACGTCGCGATGATCGCCGTCGCGCTGGGCGCGGTGGTGCTCGCGCCCAACGCCTGCGGTGCGCTGGGCGTGGTCGTGCTGCTCGTCGGACTCGTCGCGACCGTCCGCGCCGAGGAGGCCGAGCTACTCGCCCGCTACGGCGACGCCTACCGTGCCTACGCGGCGCGCGTCGGCGCGCTGGGGCCGGTCGGCCGCTGGCCCGCAGTCACCGCGGCGGCGCTCGCGATCCTCGCGCTCGCCGGCCTCGCTGCCTGTGGCGGCTCAGACGAGCCAACGGGCTCCGCGCGCGACTGGCCGGCCGTGCTGCAGCGAGCCCGCGGCGACACCGTCCGCTTCTGGATGTACGGCGGCGATCAGCGTGTCAACGACTACGTCGACGAGGACGTCGCACCCGCGCTGGCCAAGCTCGGCGTGCGGCTTCGCCGTGTGCCGGTCGGCGACACCGCCGATGCGGTCAGCCGGATCGTCGCCCAGCGGCGAGCGGGGCGGCGCAGCGGCGGCGGGGTCGACCTCGTGTGGATCAACGGCGAGAACTTCGCCGCGGGCAAGCGCGCCCGGCTGTGGCTGCGCGACTGGTCGACCACGCTGCCCAACGCGCGCGGCCTGGATCCCGGCGACAGGACGGTGAGCACGGACTTCCAGGTCGCCGTCGACGGCCAGGAGTCGCCGTGGCAGCGGGCCGCCTTCGTCTTCGCCTACGACGCCGACCGCGTCCGCTCCCCGCCGCGCGACCTCGACGCGCTGCTGGCCTACGCCCGCGCGCACCCCGGCCGCGTGACCTATCCCGCGCCGCCGGACTTCACCGGCTCGGCCTTCGTGCGCCAGGTGGTGGCGGTCAAGGGCGAGGAGGCGGCCTTGGCCTACCTCGAGGCACTGAAGCCGCTGATGTGGCGCGGCGGCGACACGCTGCCCAAGTCCCAGGCCGAGCTGGACCGGCTGTTCGGCGACGGGCAGGTCGACTTCGCGATGGCCTACGACGCCGACTTCGTCGGGGCCGGGGTGCGCAAGGGCACGTTCCCCGACAGCGCCCGCCCGTTCGTGCTGCGCTCCGGCACGCTGGCCAACGTCTCGTTCGTCGCGATCCCGGCCGACGCCGCCCATCCCGACGCCGCCAAGGTTCTCGCGAACCTGCTGCTCGACCCTGCCCAGCAGGCGCGCAAGGCCGACCCGCGCGTGCTCGGCAACCCGACCGTGCTCGACCTCGGCCGCCTCGACGCGACGCAGCGCCGCGCCTTCGCGCGCGTCCCCGAGCGCTCACGGCGCTACGTGCCGCGCGATCTCGGCCGCCTGTCGGCGGAGCTCGCCGCCGGCCGCGTGGCGCCGCTGGAACGGCGCTGGCGCGAGGAGATCCTGCGCTGAGCCGCAGGGCGCGCGATCTCGCACCGGCGCTTCCCGCTCTCGGAGTGATCGTCGTGCTGTTCGGGGGCGCCCTCGCCGGGGCGCTGCGCACGAGCCTGCAGCCGCTCGGCGGTCCGGTCTCGCTGCAGACCTGGCGCGAGCTGCTGGCCGACCCCGCGTTCGCGCAGGCGCTCGGCTTCACGGCGCGCATCGCGGGGCTGGCCACGGCCAGTTCGGCGATCCTCGCGCTCGCGATCGCGCTCGTCCTGCGCCGCCACGGCGGCGCGCTGCGGGCGCTGCTCGCGCTCCCCGTGCCGGTGCCGCACCTGCTCGTCGCCGTAGTCGCGGTGCTGTGGCTGGCGCCGGGCGGGATCGCCGAGCGCCTGCTCGGCGCGCTGCCCGTCGACCTCGTCCACGACAGGGCGGGCCTCGGGATCGTGGCCGTCTACGTCTACAAGGAGACGCCGTTCCTCGTCCTGTTGCTGCTCGCCGCGGCCGGCCGGGGCCTGGCGCAGCGCGAGGAGATGGCCGCCGCGCTGGGCGTCTCGCGCGCGCAGCGGCTGCGCTGGGTGATCTGGCCCGCGCTGCGCGGCCCACTCGTCGTGGGATCGATCGTCGTCGCGGCGTTCGTGCTCGGCGCGTTCGAGGTACCGCTCGTGGTCGGCCCGACGAGTCCGCTGACCGTCGCCGAGTACGCGCGCCAGGCGACCGAGAACGGCCTCATCGGCGGCGAGGGTCTGCGCGCCGCCGCGCTGCTCGTCTCGGCGGCGGCTGCAATCGCACTCGCTGCGCTGGCCGTTGGGCTCGCGAAGGACGTCGATGGTCGCTGAGCGCACGCTCCTGAGCCGGGTCACGGCCGCGCTGCTGGCCGCCGCGTTCGCGCTGCCGCTGGCCGCGCTCGTGGTCCGCGCGTTCGCCGACGAGTGGCGTGCACCGGCCGTCGTGCCCCAGCAATTCGGCCTGCGCGGTGTCCACGAGGCGTTCTCCTCGATGTCGCTGGAGGCGTTCGGCAACTCGCTGCTCGTCGCCGTGCTGACGCTGTCCGCGGCGCTCGCGCTCGGCTGGCCGGCCGCGCGCGTGCTCGGCGAGCGCCGGCTGCGGCGCCCGGGGCTGATCTTCGGCGTGCTCGCGCTGCCGCTGCTCGTGCCCTCCTACGCGACCGCGACCGGGCTGACCGAGTGGTTCCTGCGCTTCGGCCTGGCCGACTCGCTGCTCGCGCTCGTGCTCGCGCACCTCGTGCTCGTGCTGCCCTACGTCGTCGTCGTGCTGCTGGCGGGGTTCGGGCCGGCGCTGCGCGACCTCGAGGAGATGGGCGACGTGCACGGCCTGTCGCGGCCCGCGCGGCTGTGGCTCGTCACCCTGCCGGCCCTGCGCCCGACGCTCGCCGCGGCGGCGCTGCTCGGCTTTCTTGTGTCGTGGAGCGAGTACGGCTCAAGCCTCGCGGTCGGGGGCGGTCGGCCGATGCTGCCGCTTGTGCTGCTGCCCTTCGTCGGCAGCGACCCGGAGGTCGCCGCGGCGCTGGCGCTGCTGTTCCTGCTGCCTGCGGTCGCGGCGCTCGTGGCGGCCACCCGCGCCGTTTGGGAGCCGCTGTGAGCGAGGAGCTGCGCTGCCGCGCGCTGACCGTCGCCCCCGGCGCCACGGCGATCCTGCGCGGCGTCGACCTGACGGTCCCGGCAGGCACGCGCGCCGTGCTCGTCGGTCCCTCGGGCGCGGGCAAGACGACGCTGCTGCGCGCGATCGCCGGCCTGCAGGAGATCGCCGAGGGCGACATCCACGTGGGCGAGCGCTCGATGCGCGGCGTCCCACCTCAGCGCCGGCGCATCGCGTACGTCTTTCAGGAGCCGCGGCTGCTCGGCCACCTCGACGTGCTCGACAACGTCGCGCTGCCGCTGCGCGCGCAGGGCGCCGGGCGCTCCGAGCGCCGCGCGGCCGCGCGTGAGCGCCTGGACGAGGTCGGCCTCGCCGGTCTCGCCGGCCGGCGCGTGCAGGGCCTGTCGGGCGGCGAGCAGCAGCGCGTCGCGCTCGCGCGGGCCCTCTGCGCCCGCCCGCGGCTGCTGCTGCTCGACGAGCCGCTCGCTTCGCTGGATCCCGGCCGCCGCGCCGAGCTGCGCCGCCTGATCGCGCGCGTGCAGGCCGAGCACGAGATCACGACGCTGATGGTCAGCCACGACCGCGCGGAGGCCGCCGAGCTCGCCCAGCACCTGGCGCTCATGATCGAGGGGCGCATCGTCCAGCAGGGGGACCCGCGCTGCCTGTTCGAGCGGCCGGCGTCGGCGGTCGTGGCGCGCTTCTTCGGCGCGACGAACATCGTGCAGGGGCGGGTCCGCGACGGATGGATGGCGCTGGGCGGCGGGGCGATCGCGGTCGATGGTCCCGACGGACCTGCGACGGTCGCGATCCGCCCCGAGCACGTCTGCGTCGGCGCCGCCGCAGGCGTGCGCGCGACGGTCGCCGAGGCGCTCTACCGCGGCACGGATGTCCACCTCGGGCTCGACCTCGGCAACGGTCAGCGCCTCGAGGCCTCGTGCCCGGTCGCGCGCGCTCCCACCGCCGGCGCGCGCGTGACCATCGCCGTCGCCGCCGACCATGTGTGGCGGATGCCGGGCGAGGCCGCGGCGCCGGCCGGGCGATCGCCTGCTCACGTCCGCGATGGTTCACACTCGACGTGATGCATCGGCGATCGCTCACGCTCGGCGCGCGGGATCCGTTCGCGGTGCTCCGCCGCGCCGGCGCCCGCATCGCCGCCGCCTCGCGGCCGGTGCACCCCGAAACCGAGACGGCGCTCGCCCGCCGCTGGGCCGAGCTGCCCGAGCAGGCGCGCACGCCCGCGCAGCTGCTCGGCCGGCACTCCGCCGGCTGCGAGGGCACCCACGGCGTGTTTCCGCGCTGCAAC
>Ga0136630_1000237_pt1 | contig 19808 bp, 23 predicted proteins | sample AntDrymUQ5682106_2_FD_105496 | JGI IMG/M metagenome (GOLD analysis project Ga0136630, IMG submission 105496) | Polar desert sand microbial communities from Dry Valleys, Antarctica - metaG UQ568 (21.06) | ecosystem: Environmental > Terrestrial > Soil > Desert | place: Antarctica: Dry Valley...
GCCGTACCGTTGCGCCTGGGCGAGCGGTCCGAGCGCCGCCATCAGCTGACCGACATCCGGATCGTTCGCCGCCCGGGTGGCCAGCGACCGCACGATCGGATCGACTGCGTCGGGCAGCGCGGCGAGCCTCCTACGGCTGACTACCGCGGTACGGCGAGCTGGTCGAGTCCGACGGGTGTGAACGCGAACACCGCCTGGGCCGTGGCCCGACGGAACTGGTCGCGGGTCGCCGGGGTGATACCCGTCTCCAGCGCAACCTGCAGTGCGCCCCGGGTGAACGCGATGGCCCCGATGTCGCGGCGGGCCGGACCGTCACCGGCTTCGGCCCGCACGATCTGCACGGTCCGCATCCAGGGCCGCGTCGCCGCTGCCGGCCCCGGCCGACTGGCGGTTCGCAGTGCCTGGGCGGCGAGCCCGGTGCTGTTGGCGTTGGACGGGCCCTGTGCCCTGCCGAGGGTGAACGAGCCGTTGTCCTTCTGCTGGCGCACCAGGTACCGGGTGGCGCGCACGATGCGCGTGCCCGGCACCCGGGCACCGCCCTGCTGCTTGGCGGTGAGCAGCGCCTGCAGGGCCAGGGAGGTGGTGTCGACGCTGCTCCTGCCGCCCGAGCGTACGCAGCTCTTCCCGACGACCGGGTCCTGTCGGAAACCACCGTTGGCACACTGCTGCTTGAGCAGGTACGTCACCACGGGCCGCGGCACGCCGCCGGTCCGGGACAGGCCGATGACACCGTACGACTGGCCGATGTTGTTGCTGAAGTCGGTGCCGCCGCCGCGGGCTGAGCTGTCGCGGATGCGGCCGTGCTCTGATCCGGCGGCCCTCCCGGCCATCAGGCGCAGCACGTCGAGCCGGCGGTTGCGGTCGCCGAAGTCGCGGACCGGCTCGCGCAGCACCTTGGCGGCGACCAGCAGCTTGGCGGTGGCGCCGGCGAACCGGGTGCCGCCGAAGGTGGTGTACTCCTCGGCCTTGCGCTCCAGCCGGGTGCCGATGCGGTTGATGTAGCGCAGCTTGCGCCCGTCAGCAGCGAGCGAGAACAGGGTGTCGATGGTGAGGCCGTAGTCGACGAAGTCGAACTGGTCGTTGACCATGGCGCCGTTGCTGAGCTCGTCGGCCTGCCAGTCGGTGGCCAGGGCCGAGCGGGGGGTGGAACGCTGATCGGTAGGGGCCGCGCTGGCGGCAGGAGCCAGGCTGAGACCCAGGGTGAGAGCCGCAAGCGAGGCGACCAGGCGTACGGGGGTACGGCCGGTGGTGAGGACGGTCATCGGTGGAACCTTTCGTGAGCGGTCCCAGGGCGGATCGACCCGACTCCGGACCTGCGAACCTCGACAGTGTGGAGCCGCTCGCGCCCGCACAGGCAGTCCGACTCACGGCTGATCGCAGATCTGGCCGTCCACGGTTGCGGGTCAGTGCCGGGATTCGACCGGCTTCCCCCGCACGGGTGCTCGTGTGCAGTTGTGTGCCGGAGCGGACCGGCCAACGGAGCCTAGCACCGGCGGGGCGGCCGGCTGATGTTCGTGTGAGCCGCGTGACGAGTCACGTGCGGACCCCGCCCACTGGGCGGCTGCGTTACGTACCGCTTTCGTCACGGGGTGGCCCCGCTACGAACCTATCGTCACGGGGCCACCCCGTGAGGAAAGCGGCGAGGGCGGGGGCCGGCTCAGTGGTGCCGGGCACGCGAGACGGCACCCGACGCCCGGCGCACCAGGAAGCGCGGTGCGTGCCGGGCCAGCACGGTCAGCGCTCGGTAGCGGCGGGTCGGGATGGACACGACTCGACCGCGCGCGACGTCGCGCAGGCACGTGGCCACCACCTCGTCGGCGTCCACCCAGCCGATGTCAGGGAACTTCGACATGTTGATCCGGGCGCGCTGGTGGAACTCGGTGTGCACGAATCCCGGGCACAGGGCGGTAGCGGTCACACCGGTGCCGGACAGCTCGGTGGCCAGTCCCTCCGTGTAGCTGGTGACCCAGGCCTTGATCGCGGAGTAGCCGCCCATCGTCGCGAAGCCGGCGACGCTGGAGACGTTGACGATCGCGCCGTGGCCACGTTCGCGCATGGCGGCGCCGGCGGCACCGCCGAGCACCAGGACGGCACGGCACATGACATCCAGGCCGCGCTCGATCTGCGACAGGTCCGGGTCGGTGAGCCGGGTGGACACACCGAAGCCTGCGTTGTTGACGAGCAGGTCGATCGGTCGAGTCGGGTCGGCTACGCGGTCGGCGACGCGTTGGACCTCGTCACGGTCGGACAGATCGGCGACCAGCGCGTCCACGAGGATCCCGTGCCTGCGGCGCAACGACTCCGCGGCCTCCTCGAGACGTCGTGTGTCGCGTGCGACGAGGACGAGGTCGTCCCCGCGGGCGGCCAGCGATGAGGCGAACGCGGCACCGATCCCGACACTGCCGCCGGTGATGAGGGCTGTCGGCATGAGCTGACCCTAGACTGCCCGGGTGAGCGGGCAGACGGAGCACGGCGACAGCAGCGCACCGACCGGTCTGGGCATGAGCGGAGCGGCCCCGTGGTCGTGGAAGCCGGCCCGGTTCGTCGCGCAGCGGCTGCTGCTCAGGCCGCTGGTCTGGTCGGTCACCTCGGTCGAGGTCACCGGGCACGAGCACCTGCGTGAGCTGGACGGGCCGTTCGTCGTCGCCGCCAACCACTCCAGCCACCTCGACGCCCCGTTGGTGCTGTGCGCCCTGCCGTGGCGCCTGGGGGTCCGGACCGCCGTGGGTGCGGCGGCCGACTACTTCTTCGACGCCCGGTGGCGGGCCGCTGTCACCGGCGTCGTCTTCAACGCGTTCCCGGTCGACCGGCAGGGCGGGCGGGCTCGACCGGGTGTGGCCGCCGAGCTGCTCGACGAGGGAATCCCGCTGCTGGTCTTCCCCGAGGGCACCCGCTCCAAGGACGGGCAGATGCACCGGTTCAAGCCGGGCGCAGCGGCGCTCGCGGTGAGCCGCGACGTCCCGGTCCTTCCGGTGGGTCTGCGCGGGGCCTACGACGCGATGCCCCGCGGCCGGAACTGGCCGGTACGGGGGCGCCCGCGGATCCACGTCGCGTTCGGTGCCCCGCTGCAGCCGGAGCCGGGGGAGTCGGCACTCGCGTTGACGGCCCGGTTGTCCGAGGTGGTCCGCTCGCTTCTGGAGCCCCCGGAGCCGAAGACGCAGCGCGATCCCCGCGGCTCCCGGGCTTCGTGATGACGGGCTCGGAGAACGTCTCGCACATGAAGTGGTGGGGCTGGGGCGTCGAGGGGGTGGCCTTCGACCACCGGGACAAGCCTGCCCTGGCCCCGTTCGTGCTGGCGAACGTCGGCCTCGACATCGACCGGCCGGGTCGACCGCGCAAAGACTTCGCCGACCTCGCCGTCCAGGACCCGCTGGCGCCCCCGGACCTGCTGACGTCGCTGCAGAAGGCGGTCGGCCCCGACCACGTGCACGTCGACGCGATGCAGCGCGTCGTGCACACGTACGGCAAGAGCCTGCGCGACCTGCTGCGGTTGCGAGTCGGCGACCTGCCCCGCGTGCCCGACGTCGTGGTGTACCCGGTCGACGAGCAGGAGGTGGTTGCGGTCCTCGACGCGATCCTGGCCGCGGATGCGGTGCTGATCCCGTTCGGCGGCGGCAGCAACATCGCCGGCAGCCTGGAACCATCCGCGCAGGAGGCCCGCCCGATCGTGTCGCTGGACACCGGGCGGATGAACTCCGTCCTGGACATCGACGAGCAGTCCGGCGTGGCCCGGATCCAGGCCGGTGCGCAGGGTCCGGCCATCGAGGAGCAGCTCGGCCTGCGGGGCTGGACGCTCGGGCACTTCCCGGACAGCTTCACGCACTCGACCCTCGGGGGCTGGGTCGCGACCCGGTCCTCGGGCATGCAGTCGGACAAGTACGGCGACATCGCCGACATCACCCGTGCCGTCCGGGTCGTGCAGCCCGGGGGGACGCTGGTGACGCGTCCGGTGCCGAGCACGTCCACCGGTCCCAGCGTCCGCGAGATGGTCCTCGGCAGCGAGGGCCGGCTCGGCGTGATCACCGAGGTGACGGTGCAGGTGCACCGGATCCCCCAGGAGCGGCTCATCCTCGGCTATCTCTTCCCGACCTGGGAGGACGGCCTCGAGGCGATGCGTGCGATCTCCGAGAGCGACGCCGCACCCTCGGTCACCCGTGTCTCCGACGCCCGCGAGACCGCCTTCTCCTTCGCCACCCGCAAGCAGAGCAGGGGGGTGCAGAGCCTGAAGAGCTCAGCCCTGCGCAAGATGCTGACCCGCAAGGGGTGGGACCTGTCGAGCATGTGCCTGTCGTTCATCGGGTACGAAGGCAGCAGCACCCACGTCGCCGCCCAGCGCAAGGCGGTGAGATCGATCGTGAAGAAGCACGGCGGGCTCGGAATCGGCAGGGGGCCGGGCGAGCTCTACGACCAGAAGAAGTTCGACACGCCCTACATCCGCGACTTCCTGCTGGACCGCGGCGCCGTCGCTGACGTGTCGGAGACCTCGGCCGCATGGTCCGAGCTGCTGCCGCTGTACCGCCACACGGTGCGCGCGGCCGGGCAGGCATTCGACCGGATCGGCGTGCAGGGCTGGATCATGTGCCACCTGTCGCACTCCTACCACTCCGGCGCCTGCCTGTACTTCACCTTCGCCTTCAAGCACGGCGCCGACGCGATCGCGCAGTACGACGAGGTCAAGGTTGCGGTGCAGCAGTCGTTCATGGACCGGATGGCGACCCTGTCCCATCACCACGCGGTCGGGATCGAGCACGCCCGCTGGCTGGCCCAGGACATCTCCGGACCGGGCGTCGTCATGCTGGAGGGCGTCTTCGCAGCGGTGGACCCTGGACAGCACCTCAACCCGGGCACGATCGTCCCTTGGCGTGAACCCCGAGGATGAGCACCGTCCTGGGCATCGAGACGTCGTGCGACGAGACCGGGATCGGCATCGTGAGCGACGGCGAGCTGCTCGGCCAGGCGCTGGCCTCGAGCATGGCCGAGCACGCCCGCTTCGGAGGCGTCGTACCCGAGATCGCGGCCCGCGCCCACCTGGAGGCGTTGCCGTCGGTGCTCCGGGCCGCGCTCGACGACGCCGGGCTCACGGTGTCCGACATCGACGCAGTGGCGGTGACTGCAGGGCCGGGCCTCGCCAGTGCCCTGCACGTCGGTGTGGCCGCGGCGAAGGCGCTCTGCCTGGCTACCGGTGCGCCGTTGTACGCCGTGCACCACGCGGCAGGACACGTCGCCGCCGACCTGCTCGAGCACGGCCCGCTGCCGGCGCGGTGCGTCGTGCTCATCGTCTCCGGCGGACACACTTCGCTGGTCCAGGTCGACGACCTGGCACGTGACCCGATCGTGCACCTCGGCGACACCCTCGACGACGCAGCGGGGGAGGCCTTCGACAAGGTGGCCCGACTGCTCGAGCTGCCCTATCCCGGCGGACCCAGCGTGGACGCAGCCGCCCGAGAGGGTGATCCGGACGCGATCCGGTTCCCGCGGGCGCTCAGCAACCGGCAGGGCGGCCAGCGGTTCGCGTTCTCGTTCTCGGGCCTCAAGACGGCTGTCGCACGCCATGTCGACTCGCTCACCCGCCCGTTGACGGCCCGGATCGTCGCGGACGTCGCGGCGTCCTTCCAGGAGGCGGTGGTCGACTCGCTGGTCTCCAAGTCGCTCGACGCCTGCGGCCACGTCGGGGCACGGACCCTACTCATCGTGGGCGGTGTCGCGGCCAACCGCAGGCTGTCGGAGGTGGCCGCCGGCCGTTGCGCGCCGGCCGGCGTCGAACTTCGCGTCCCGCGGCCGGCGTTGTGCACCGACAACGGTGCGATGATCGCCGCAGTGGGCGACCTGCTGGTCCGTGCCGGACGGCCGGCGTCGCCGCTGGAGGTGGGTGCCGATCCGTCGGCCCCCCTCACCCGGGCCGCACTCGCCTGACGACCCGCCGAAGGAGGCATGCGTCGATGACGACCATCAGCACTACCCCACCGGACACCTCTGCGTTGGGACTCGAGAACGAGCACGGGGCCCACAACTACCACCCGCTGCCGGTCGTCGCCGCGAGCGCTGAGGGCGCGTGGATCACCACTGACACCGGCGAGCGCTACCTCGACTGCCTGGCCGGCTACTCCGCCCTGAACTTCGGCCACCGCCATCCGGCACTGGTCGCCGCCGCCACCGACCAGCTCCAGCGCATCACCCTGACCAGCCGTGCCTTCCACCACGACCAGCTTGGACCGTTCTGCGCTGAGCTGGCGGCGCTGGCCGGCAAGGACATGGTGCTGCCGATGAACTCCGGGGCCGAGGCCGTCGAGACCGCACTCAAGCTGGCCCGCAAGTGGGGCCACCAGGTCAAGGGGGTCACCGAGGGGCGGGCCACCATCGTCGTGATGGACGGCAACTTCCACGGCCGCACGATCAGCATCATCAGCTTCTCCGGCGACGCCGAGGCCCACGACCAGTACGGCCCCTACACCCCCGGTTTCCGTTCCGTCCCGTACGGCGACGTGGATGCCCTGAGTTCGGCCATCGACTCCGACACCGTTGCCGTCCTGATCGAGCCGATCCAGGGCGAGGCCGGCGTCGTCGTCCCGCCCGCGGGGTACCTGCACGCGGTACGTGAGACCTGCACGACCTCCAACGTGCTGATGATCGCCGATGAGATCCAGTCCGGTCTCGGCCGTGTGGGCACCACCTTCGCCTGCGACCGCGAGCAGGTCGCACCTGACGTCTACGTGCTCGGCAAGGCACTCGGTGGAGGCATCCTCCCGCTTTCGGCGGTGGTCGCCGACGCCGACGTGCTCGGTGTGTTCACACCGGGTACCCACGGCAGCACCTTCGGCGGCAACCCGCTGGCGACCGCGATCGGCCGGGCCGTGGTGGAGATGCTGGCGACCGGGGAGTACCAGGCCCGGGCGCGTGCGATGGAGCCGATCCTGCGGGAGCGCCTCGACGCGCTGACCGGTCGAGGCCTCACCGGCAGCCGCGTGGTCGGCCTGTGGGCCGGCATCGACCTGGATCCCGCGCTGGGCAGCGGGCGTGAGTTCTGCGAGGCACTGATGCGCCGCGGAGTCCTCGCCAAGGACACCCACGGGTCCACGATCCGGCTCTCCCCGCCCCTGATGATCAGCGAGGAGGACCTCGCCTGGGGTCTGGACCGACTCGCCGAGGCGCTGGAGGAGTTGCGGGGGACTGTGGTCGCTGACTGAGGCGGGCTGAGCGCCGGCGGGTTTGTGCCGATTGAACGCGCACATCGCGGGTCGATCCGGCCGAGACTGTCGGACCCGGCCGAGAGTGTCGACACATGTTCGTGCCGAGGTCACATTGCTGGGTGAGGTGCTCGCCTGTGGTGCGCCTACCCCTGCCCACAACGCGCCGCCGAGGGCAGCTGAGGGATCGGACCAGACCGCGTTGAGTGCGGCCGATCTGGTGGATCGGATCGCGGCCGCGGAACGGGCTCGCGCAGGCGGCGCAAGTGCGTGACCTGCATGCCCTGGCCGAAGCACGCCTGGCCGCGGATCGAGACCGGGCCGGGGTCGGGGATCAGCATGGCCGGGCGCCCCGGCACTGCTTGCACGCGCCGACGAGGGTGGTTTGTCGGCGTGGGCCTTGCGCCTCGTGCTGCGCCACGCCAATCTGCTCGCCTAGCGGTCCTGCCTCGAATTACGCCGGTGTAAGAGCGCGCGCCGATAGGCGTCATGAACTGGGTGGGGCTCGGCGTCGTCTGCTTTGGCGTGTAGGTCAGGGCAGGCTCGCGAAGGCGCGGACCGGGAACGTGGCCAGTCCGCGCACCGCCGGGGGTACGGCGCTGAACAAGGCGCCGGTGACCGGTAGAGCGTCCATGCCGGTTAGGTGTTCCACAATCGGGATGCCGGCAGCCAGCAGGATGGTGTGGGCAGGCCGCTGCCCGGTGGTGGTGTCGTCGATGTTGACCGAGTCGATCCCGACCAAGACGGCACCACGGTCGACTAATGCGTGGGCTCCTCCTTCGGTCAGATGTGGGTGGGCGGGGTCACCGTAGTGGTCGGTGCCCCAGTACCGGTCCCATCCGGTCCGCAGGAGCACGGCTGACCCTTCGACGTTCACCTCGTTGAACGCGGTGTGACCGATCGGCCCATCGCTGCCCGCGTCGATGACAACGGCTGGTAGCAAGCTGCAGCGCTCAAGCGGAAGATCGGCCAAGTCATGGCCGTCGCGGTAGCGGTGCGCCGGGGTGTCGAGGTAGGTGCCGGTGTTGGCGACCATGCTCAGTCGGCCAATGGCGAACTCGGTGCCCGGTGCGTAGTGGCTCGCCGAAGAGTCAAAGCTCAGGTGTTCACCGATCTCTGGTCCCGGCAGTCCGGGGTAGGTGATCATCTGGTGCTCAATGACATGGCTCAGATCGAGGAGGCGCATGTGCCGATCTTCGCAGCGCCGCGCCACGTCTTACGACCCGGCGTGACCGTGCGCGGCGAGCCGATCGCGGACATCGTTCCCCACGGTGGTCGCACACGGTGGCTCTCGGGGGCGGCCTGAGAGATCAGCTCGGGCACCGTTCCGCGGATCCCGGCTTGCGACGTGACCTTGACGAGCTCGCTGGCGAAACTTTGGCTGACCTGTGACGTCGGGCTTGCTCGACACGTCGGTGTTCATCGCCAAACAGACAGACAGGCCGCTTGGCCCGTTGCCCGATCACGTGGCGGTGTCTGTCGTGACGATCGGCGAGCTACAGCTCGGGGTCCTTGCCGAGATCGACGAGAACGTTCTGGCCAGACGCGCGGATACCCTCGCTCTGGCAAGAGAGTCCGACCCGATCCCAGTCAGCGAGCCGGTGATGACAGCGTGGGCACGGCTCGTTGTCGATTGCCGGCGCATGGGTGTGCACCACACGGTAAGGCTCACCGACACCTTGATCGCAGCCACGGCCGTCGTCCACGGGCTGCCAGTCGTGACGCAGGACGAGAGTTTCGACCAGATCGCGACCGCTCACGGCTCGCTTCGCGTCATCAGGGTTTGATTCGCACGGACAGTCGCCGCCGCGGGCGGGAGGCTTGAAACAACATCGCCTTCCGCAAGCGAATCCTCCTTCGACGACACCGGCTCAGTTGAGCCCACCGGAGCGTCCCGTCAGGGTTCCCCATCCGAAACACCTTCAGCCTGGGTTCGTGCGGGGCGCGAGTCACGATTCCGGTGATGCCGATCGCTTCTCTTGCGCGTTGTCGTCGGGCGGCAGCAGCCCATACAACTGCACGGTTGTGTGGCCCGCCCTGAGCCCGGTGATGACCCGTTCCTCGTGGTGGGCGCGTTGGTCGGCCCGCTGGATGATCGCCGCAGCCTCGGCGCGCGGAAGGATCACGATCCCGGCTGTGTCGGCGACGACGAGGTTGCCGGTGCTGACCTGGACTCCGCGCACGGTGATGGGTTGACCGAGCTGTCCGGGCTGGTCCTTGCTTGTGCCGAACACCGCGATGGAGCTGGCGAACACGGGGAAGTCCTCGGCCGTCATCGGGTGCCTCGCTGCAGCTGGTGGTACCCGAGCGCGGCGCGAGCCTGGCGCAGGGTGGCGCCTGCGCGGACGGCGTCGACGATGCGGTGTTCGGTGCGGTCGATGTCCTCGGCGATCTCTACCGTCCGTTGCAGGTGGCGGGACGCGACGATGACGACGCCGTCGGCGTCGCCGGTGACCAGGTCGCCGGGGCAGATGGTGACCCGGTCGATCGTGATCGGGACTCCGACGGCGGCGAGACGGACCCGGTCTTTGCCGGTACGCATGAACCGTCCGGCACTGAACAGCGGATAGCCCTGGGCCACCGAGGTGGCGACGTCGCGGCAGGCGCCGTGGATCACGGTGCCCGCGACGCAGCGAGCACCGGCGGTCTGAGTCATGATCCCACCCCAGACGGTGCAGTCGGTGCGGCCGGCGTTGTCGATCACCACGACGCTGCCGGCCGGCACGTCGTCGAGGAAGTCACCGACGCGGTCGCGGTCGGAGTGGGCTGGTTCGTAGGCCACGGTGAATGCCGGTCCGGTGCCCCTGGCCTGGTTCGTCAACGGCGCGAGGCCGTGCACCTGTCCGGGGAGACCGAGCGCGTCGAGGGCATCGGAGATCGCCGCTGTTGGCAAGGCTGCGAGCCGCCTCACCAGCCCCTCGGTCGGGCTCTCGGCGGGGCTCCCGGTGGGACCTGCGGTGTCGTCGGTCATCAGCTCACCTCTTCGGTGCCGGCAAGACGCGCGTCGCGCATGGCCTCGGGCAGGGACGAGCCTGCCCGCAGCTGTGCGGCGATGGCCTGTTCGCGGCCAACGAGGCGCTGCGCGGCGGAGAGGACCTCTTCGGCGTGGTCGCATGGGACGACCGCGACGCCGGTCTCATCGACGAGGACGACGTCGCCCGGGCAGACGCTCACCTCCCCGACACGGACCGGCTCACCGGCTGTGACCTGGCGCAGGCGGCCCGTGCCGTAGGGGGGTGGTGGCCCGGGCGAAGACCGGGAACCCGAGCTCGCGGGCCTCGTCCACGTCGCGGCACGCGCCGTCGACGATCACACCCCGGATCCCACGGCGGCTGGCGCCCAAGCTCAGCAGCCCACCCCAGCAGGACACGTCGCCGCGCCCGCCGTTGGCCACCACCAGAACGTCCGTGCTCCCGGCGGCGGCCACGGCTTTGGTGGCGATGTGGCTAGCCGCCCTGGCCTCGCCGGCCAGCGGGGCGAGCTGGATGGTCGCGGCGAACCCGACAACCTTGGGGCGCCCTCGGGCACGGCAGCAGACCCCACGTTGTCGAGCAGCCCCGGACGACGACCCCTGACCAGACCCCGGCAGTACCGTCCACTCATGGTGTGGCCCGACCTGGCACGGCTCGGCCCGTTCTTCGCCCTGCGGACAGGGGCCGGGAGCGGGTTGCGACCGCTGGGCAACCTGACGGTCGACGACACGCCGTTGCGCGCCCGGGTCGCCGCCACCCACGCTCAGCTGTCCGCCGGTGACCCCGACCTGTCCGAGCGGGTGGCCGCATCCGCGGTGCAGCTCGGGTTGACCGCACGGTTGGTTTCTCCGGCGCTGGCCGGCGCGGTCCTCGCGGCGCGGGTGCCCGATCTGTCCGCGGACCGGGTCCGGTGGTCGGAGTCGGACACCTGGGCGGCACCCTTCACGGTGTCGGACCTGCGCGTACGGGAGGTCGCGGATGTGGATGACACCGTGCAGGCGTTGCTCGGGCTCGTGCTCCACGGCTCGGTCAGCACGCTGGTGCGGGCCACCCTGGCCGTCGTCGGCGTGGCAGAGCACATCCTGTGGGGCAACGTCGCCTCGGCGCTCGCCGGTGCCGGCACGGTCATCGGATCGGTGCGGCCTGAGTTGAGCGAGGACTGTCGCCGCATCGTCTCGGCGCTGGTCGCGACACCGCTGCTCGCGGGTACCGGCGGCTACGACCGGCAGTTCCGACGTACCACGTGCTGCCTGTTCTACCTCGTACCCGGTGGCGGGTTGTGCCACGACTGCGTGCTCGCCCCACCGCAGTCCGGTCAGGCGTAGTCGATCTCGATCCGTTTGGCCGCGAACATGGTTCGGTCGGCTGCACTGAGCAGCGCCGCAGTGGGTTCGTCGGCAGAGGTGAAGCACTACCGATGCTCGCCTTCACGTGGAGCTCGCTGCTGACGTCAGCGAACTCGAGCTCCGACACCGCCCGCCGCACCCAGGGTCGCACCATGGCGAGATCGCTCACCGTGCCGGCCATGGCGATCAGGAACTCGTCACCGCCGACGCGGACCAGCAGGTCGTCCTCGCGAGCGGCCCCTCGAGGGCAGTGGCCACCCTGATGAGGACCACGTCGCCCACGACGTGGCCGTACCTGTCGTTGGTGGTCTTGAAGTCGTCGAGGTCGACCATGACCAGGGTGGCGGGGCCGCGCGGTGGGCCAGCAACCACTCGTCGACGGCACAGACGTGGCGGTGAGCTCTCGGCCCTGCCGGATCCAGGACATCGCCTGGTCGGGCTGACAACGGCGCTCCCGTTCGCGATGCGGCTGGTCCAGGCCGACTCGCTCGAGCTCGCTGGTCCACCGCACGTGCAAGTCTGCCAGATTGAGCTGGCAAGGCCAGTGTTACAGCAGGCTCACCCGGTCGAGGCCCCTGAGCTCCGGGTTCGCCAGGAGGCCGAGTGCGCTGGCTACCACCTGGTCGTGACCGCCGTGCTGGGCGAGCGTCATGAGGCCTCCAGGCCGCACGGTGTCTCGCTCACCGAAGCATCATCGCTCAGCCGGAGGCTTCAGCGCACCGACTCGCGCCAAGTCGTCCGTCCGGTGCCGCGGCGCCTACCCCGGTTCGGGCGTGGCGGGAGAGTCACGGGCACCGGGTCGCCCGGTAGCCTGAGCCTCGGTGGTAGCAGCCGCCGTTGTGCGAGGAGGCTTGCGTGTCCGGCGAATCCGATGCGGTGCCGGGGGACCGCGTGTGGACGATCCCGAACCTGCTGAGCATCTTGCGCCTGTGCGGTGTGCCGCTCTTCCTCTGGCTGGTCCTCGGTCCGGAGGCCGACGTGCTCGCCCTCGTCGTCCTTCTGGTCGCCGGGATCACCGACTACCTCGACGGCAAGCTGGCCCGGACGCTGAACCAGACGTCGAAGCTGGGGCAGATCCTCGACCCGGTGGCCGACCGGCTCTACATCCTGTCGGTCGTCATCGGACTGGCGTTGCGCGACATCATCCCGCTGTGGCTGGCGGTCATCCTGCCGCTGCGCGACGTGTTCCTGTTCTGCCTCGTGCCCTTCCTGCGCACCCGCGGCTACAGCGCGCTGCCGGTGCACTTCCTTGGCAAGGCGGCCACCGCTGCCCTGCTGTACGCGTTCCCGCTGCTGCTCCTCGGTGACGGCGAGGGCGCGGTGGCCGACCTGGCGCACGTGTTCGGCTGGGCGTTCACGATCTGGGGTGTAGGCCTGTACTGGTGGGCTGGCCTGTTGTACGCCTGGCAGGTGCGCCTCCTGCTCATACGTACCGTCCCGGTCGCGCGCCAGTCGCCAGTGACCGTCGACGACACCTGAGGGGGACACGATGAGGCACCCGCCCGACCGACGGCAGGCACCCGCGCAACCGCCGGGGTCGTGGGACCTGTTGAGCCGGCTGTCGGAGTCCGCTGTCGATGATGACTACGCGCGTGTCGCGGCACGCCGGGAGTCAGAAACCAACGGGCGCCACCGACCCGGGTGGGGTGTCGTCGTGGCGGTCGTGCTGGGGTTGATGATCAGCCTGGCCGCCCTGCAGGCACAGAGTCGCGAACCCACCGAGGCCCGCGAGCGTAGTGCAGTCATCGAACAGATCGAGGAGCGTCGCACGTCGATCACCCGGTCGACGGACACACTGGAGGGGCTCAAGGACGAGATCGCGTCTCTGCAAGGTGATGTGAGCTCGGCCGGGGCGAGCGGGGAAAGTCTGCTCGACGCTGTCCAGAGGTCGCGGATCCTCACCGGCTGGGGTCCCGTGGAAGGCCCCGGTGTGCGGATCGTCGTGGACGACGCGGACGACGCCCCCACGACGGAGGGCGGTACCGTGATGGACCGCGACCTGCAGGTCTTGACCAACGGGCTCTGGCAGGCGGGGGCCGAGGCGCTGTCGATCAACGGTCAGCGGCTGGGGCCCACCTCAGCGATCAGGGTCGCCGGGCAGGCGATCACCGTCAACTACCGCCCGCTCACCCCGCCCTACACCGCGACCGCAATCGGCGACCCGGACACCTTGCAGGCGCGCTTCAGCGAGACGGCGGCTGGACAGTCCTGGTTCCAGCTCGAGTCCAACTACGGCATCCGCTTCGACATCGAGTCCGTCGACGACCTGACACTGCCCGGTGTCCCCACAGGGCGTCTGCGGCTGCGCAGTGCTGTCCCGGCAAGGGACGCTCGATGATCGCCGCCGCCGGTCTGGTGGCAGGGCTCCTGCTCGGACTTGTGTTCCAGCCCACCGTGCCGGTCGCCCTGCAGCCCTACCTGCCGATCGCCGTCGTCGCGGCGCTCGACGCCACGTTCGGTGCCCTGCGCGCGTACCTCGACGGCATCTTCGACGACAAGGTGTTCGTCATCTCGTTCGTCTCCAACGTCGTGATCGCGGCGCTGATCGTCTACCTCGGCGACCAGCTCGGGGTCGGCAATCAACTGTCGACGGGCGTCGTGGTCGTGCTCGGGATCCGCATCTTCTCCAACGTCGCCGCGATCAGGAGGCATCTGCTGCATGCCTGAGACGCACGACGACGGACCGATCCTGCCGGCCCCCGGCTCCCGTGCCCGGGTTTCCCGGGCACAGGTCGTGGTGGCACTGCTGCTGGCAGTGCTCGGCTTCGCGACGGCGCTTCAGCTGCGCTCGAACTCCGTGGACGACGGCTACGCCGGCACCCGACGAGGCGATCTGGTCCAGCTGTTGGACTCGCTCGACACAGCCAATCAGCGGGCGCAGTCGCAGATCCTCGAGCTGGAGGCGACCCGCCGGGAGCTCCTCGACAGCAGCACGCAGACCCAGGCGGCACTCGAGGAGGCGCGGCTGGAGGTCGACACCCTGGCGATCCTGTCCGGGGCCGTGGGTGCGACCGGACCCGGCGTGCGCATCGTCGTCGAGGATCCCACCGGCCAGGTCGGTGCCTCGGTGATGCTCAACGTGATCGAGGAGCTGCGTGACGCCGGCGCGGAGGCGATGGAGATCAACGATCAGGTGCGGGTGGTGGCTCAGACGTTCTTCGCCGACGACGGGGAGGGAATGACCGTCGACGGCATCCAGGCCTCCCCGCCGTACGTCATCGACGCCATCGGCGACGCTTCCACCCTTGCGGTCGCGACGTCGTTCCCTGGTGGGCTCGAGGACATCGTCGCCACCGTGGATGGGACCGTCGAGGTGCAGGTGCTCGACGAAGTGGAGGTGACTGCCCTGTCGGTGAGCCGCGAACCTGACTACGCTCGTCCGGCCGACTGACCACCCTCGTCCAAGGAGCATCCCGGTGAACCCAGAGGACCTGAAGTACACGCCCGAGCATGAGTGGCTGCGGATCGAGGGTGACGCGGCTGTCATCGGCATCACCGACTACGCCCAGGAACAGCTCGGCGACATCGTGTACGTCGGTCTGCCTGCGGTGGGGGACACCATCGACCCCGGCGCGAGCATCGGGGAGCTGGAGTCGACGAAATCCGTGAGCGACCTGTTCGCACCGGTGCCCGGCGTCGTGGTCGAGCGCAACGAGTCGCTGGAGCAGAATCCCGAGGTCGTCAACTCCGATCCGTACGGCGAGGGCTGGCTGATCAAGGTCACGCTGTCCGACCCGAACGCCGTCGACGCCCTCTTGGACGGTGCCGCCTACCGTGCCCTGATCAGCGAGTAACCTTCACCCTCCACTTTTGATCGAGAGCTGCCGTCGTACCTGGCTATTCTGACATCGACGCCTTGCTCATCCGCCACTCAAGGAGACGCCATGCCGTTCTGCACCGAGTGTGGGCACGAGAACCCGAGCACTGCACGGTTCTGCTCCCAATGCGGCCAGCAGCTCGTGGCCGAGCAGTCCGGAACGGCCTCCGAGACCACGGCGAGCATCCAAGTACCTGGACACGGGCACGAGCCCGACGCCGATGGTGGAGAGCTCAGTGCACAGGACACAGCTGCGCTGGACGCGCTGCCTGCCGACAGCGCGCTGCTGATCGTGCAGCGCGGTCCCAGCGCAGGCTCGCGTTTCCTCCTCGACACGCCCGAGGTCTCGGCAGGACGCCATCCCGACAGCGACATCTTCCTCGACGATGTCACCGTTTCGCGGCGCCATGCCCGCTTCCAACGGGTCGACGGCGGGTACGCAGTGAGCGACGCGGGCAGCCTCAACGGCACGTACGTCAACCGTGACCGGGTCGACGAGATCGTCCTCTCCGGCGGTGACGAGGTCCAGATCGGCAAGTACCGTCTGGTCTACTTCCCCAGCCAGAACTTGTCCGAGGGTCCCTCGCGGTGACGGCGTCGGCGTCTGCCCGGGCGAGCCTGAGCATCGGTGACGTGCTCGCTGCGCTGCGCCCGGAGTTTCCCGACGTCACGATCTCCAAGATCCGCTACCTCGATTCCGAGGGTCTGGTGGAGCCGTCGCGCACGCCCTCGGGCTATCGCAAGTTCAGTCCTGCCGACGTGGAGCGGCTGCGTTACATCCTGGTCCGTCAGCGGGACAGCTACTACCCGCTGAAGCGGATCCGGGCGGAGCTCGCCGACCTCGACCGCGGCCTGCAGCCCGGGGAGGAGGGCGGCACGCCACGCCCGCCGCGAGTGGTACTGGCCGATGACGGCTACCCCGCGGCCGACTCCTTTCGTAGCGACGGGCGTGAGCTCCGGCTCAGCCGCGAGGAGCTGTGCGAGTCCGCCGAGATCGACGAGAAGATGCTCAGCCAGCTCGAGCAGTTCGGTCTGGTCGGCTCGCGTACGTCTCAGGGGATGTACGACGGCGCAGCACTGATCGTCGCCAAGACCGCCGGCGAGCTCGCCGCTTTCGGCGTGGAGCCACGACACCTGAGGGCGTTCAAGACAGCTGCCGACCGTGAGGTCGGACTGTTCGAGCAGGTCGTGGCACCGGTCTCGCGCTCGCGGGAACCCGGCGCGAGGGCCCGGGCTGAGGACACCGTGCGCCAGCTCGCAGCGCTGTCGGTGCGCCTGCACACCACTTTGGTGAAGAAGGGACTGCGCGGCGGTGGCTGACGCGGGTTACGGTGGACATGTGCATGAGCTCGATGTCGTCGGAGTCCGGGTCGAGATGCCCGCCAACCAGCCCCTGGTGCTGCTGCGTGAGGTGGAGGGGACCCGCTACCTGCCGATCTGGATCGGCGCGGTGGAGGCCACCGCCATCGCCTTCGCCCAGCAAGGCGTCGTCCCGCCGCGCCCGCTGACCCATGACCTGCTCCGGGAGCTGGTCTCCTCCTTCGGGGAGGAGCTGACCGAGGTACGGATCACCGGCGTGAACGACGGTGTCTTCTTCGCGACCCTGGTGTTCGCCAGTGGCATCGAGGTGGACGCCCGCCCATCGGACTCGATCGCGCTCGCCCTGCGGACCGGAAGTCGGATCGTGTGCTCGGAGGACGTGCTGGAGCAGACCGGCATCGCGGTGGCTGACGAGGATGAGCAGCAGGTCGAGAAGTTCCGCGAGTTCCTCGATCAGGTGACGCCCGAAGACTTCGACGAGGTCTCCTGACGGCATCCCTGGGATGACCCGCGACCTCAACTGGAGGGTTGTGCGACACGCGGCGCACCTTTGTGCTGATCGTTGACCGGGAGCGACCGCGCACCTACCGTGATCAGAGAAGTCCGCTGGTGTAGTTCCACCGTTGTCGCTATCCGACAGTTCGGAGGTTCACACCTGATGCGGCGAACAGCGATCGTGAGGCGGCGTGGTGCACATGAGCGGCAACGGCGACAGCAAGGCCGGACAGGGCGTCCCGGTCGACACCGACCGGGCTGCACACGAGGCCGGCGCCCAGGGGTTGCTGTTCGACGACGACCTCGCGCCGATGCCCGACGACGTGGGGTTCCGCGGTCCGACCGCATGCTCGGCCGCGGGGGTGACGTACCGCCAGCTCGACTACTGGGCCCGTACCGGACTGGTGGATCCGAGCGTGCGTGGCGCAACCGGGTCAGGCACCCAGCGGTTGTACTCGTTCCGGGACGTGCTCCTGCTCAAGATCATCAAGCGCCTGCTGGACGCGGGCGTCTCGCTGCAACAGATCCGCACCGCCATCGTGCACCTGCGTGAGCGCGGCACCGAGGACCTGACCCGGGTGACCTTGATGAGCGACGGGGCCAGCGTGTACGAGTGCCGCTCCGCCGACGAGGTGATCGACCTGCTCCAGGGGGGGCAGGGCGTGTTCGGCATCGCGATCGGCGGCGTGTGGCGCGAGATCGAGGGCTCTCTGGCGACGCTGCCCACCGAGCGAGCCGTCTGCGCCGATGCCGAGGTCGCGGGCGACGAGCTGGCGGCGCGCCGCCGGCAACGCGCCACCGGCTGAGCCCGCCGCACAGCGCGCCTGCTCGGCAGAGCGTGTAAAATCGGCGGCGCTGTCGACACGCACGCGAGAGTCTGCTCCGACCCGTCACCGGCGGGTCCTGCAGCGCCGAAGGGGCAATCCTCCCCGGAACCTCTCAGGCCACAGGATCGTGCGAGCCAGGCAACTCTGAAGCAGACTGCGCCGCCCCACGGCGGGTGTGTGACAGAGGGGGAGGGACGCGACCGCCGACCCTGGAGCCCTCAAGCAGATGAGCACCGAACCGACCGGCATGCCTTTCACCCGTCGCCACATCGGCCCCGACACCCACGAGCAGACCCGCATGTTGCAGGGCCTCGGCTACGACAGCCTGGATGCCCTCATGGCCGCTGCCGTGCCGGCGGAGATCCGCTCGGGGGGCACACTCGGGTTGCCCGACGCCGGGGACGAGCCCGACATCATGGCGAGGCTGCGGGCCAAGGCCGCGCGCAACAATCCGGGCGTGGCGATGATCGGTCTGGGCTATCACCCGACGGTCACCCCGGCTGTGATCCGGCGCAACGTGCTCGAGGACCCGAGCTGGTACACGGCGTACACGCCCTACCAGCCGGAAATCTCCCAGGGCCGGCTCGAGGCGCTCATCAACTTCCAGACCATGGTTGCCGACCTTTCCGGTCTGGACACTGCCAACGCCTCGCTGCTCGACGAGGGCACCGCCGCAGCCGAGGCGATGACGCTCCTGCGTCGCGCGAGCCGGGACGCGGTCGACAAGCCGTTCACCGTCGACGCCGACGTCGCCCCGCAGACGCTGGCAGTGGTGCGTACCCGGGCGGAGGCGCTCGGCATCGAGGTCATCCTGGCCGACCTGCAGCAGCCCCTACCCGATGACCTGCCCGGCGATCTCTCCGGTGGGCTGCTGGTGGCGTACCCCGGTGCCTCCGGGCGCATCCCCGACCTGGCCGCGCTGGTGGCGCAGGCGCAGGAGACCGGCGGGCGGGTGGTCGCCGTCGCCGACCCGCTCGCCCTGACGCTGCTGGAGTCACCGGGCAGCCAGGGCGTCGACGTCGTGGTCGGCTCCACCCAGCGCTTCGGGGTGCCCATGTTCTACGGCGGCCCGCACGCCGCCTTCATGGCGGTGCGCCACGGCCTCGAGCGACACCTGCCCGGGCGACTGGTCGGTGTGTCCAAGGACGCCGACGGAGCGCCGGCGTACCGACTGGCGCTGCAGACCCGTGAGCAGCACATCCGGCGCGATCGGGCCACCTCCAACATCTGCACCGCCCAGGTGCTGCTGGCCGTGGTGGCGTCCATGTACGCCGTCTACCACGGGCCGCAGGGGCTGCGCTCGATCGCGCAACGGGTGCACCGGCACGCCGCCACCCTGGCCGCCGGACTGGTCAAGGGCGGTGTCGATGTGGTCCACGGCGAGTTCTTCGACACCGTGCTGGCCCGGGTCCCCGGCCGGGCCGACGACGTCGTCGACGCCGCCCGCACCACCGGCCTCCACCTGCGGCGGATCGACTCCGACCACGTCGGTGTCTCCACCTCGGAGGTCACCTGCGACGAGCACGTCACGGCGGTCTGGGCAGCCTTCGGCGTCGGCGACCTCGACGTCCACCAGATGGCCGGTTCCACCGCCGACGCGCTGCCGCAGGCGGCGTTGCGCCGGACCGACTTCATGACGCACCCGGTGTTCTCCACGCACCGCTCCGAGACCCAGATGCTGCGCTACCTGCGCCGGCTGTCGGATCGCGACTACGCGCTGGACCGGGGGATGATCCCGCTCGGGTCCTGCACGATGAAGCTCAACGCCACCACCGAGATGGAGCCGGTGTCCTGGCCGGAGTTCGCCGACCTGCACCCGTTCGTCCCCGCGGCCGACGCGACCGGGA
>Ga0136630_1000238_pt1 | contig 19744 bp, 19 predicted proteins | sample AntDrymUQ5682106_2_FD_105496 | JGI IMG/M metagenome (GOLD analysis project Ga0136630, IMG submission 105496) | Polar desert sand microbial communities from Dry Valleys, Antarctica - metaG UQ568 (21.06) | ecosystem: Environmental > Terrestrial > Soil > Desert | place: Antarctica: Dry Valley...
GGACCCGAGCACCTCGTCAAGCGCCCCCGCGAGTTGGGCGTCGTCTCCTTTGTCCACCAGCCGGCCCGAGCTCCGGTCGGCGATCAGCTCTCTCATCCCCCCGACTGCAGTGCTCACGACCGGCGTCCCCAGCAGAATCGCCTCCTGGGCGGCCAGCGGAACACCTTCCCAGTTCGAAGAGAGACAGAAGACGTCTGCCGCCGCGAGGAAATCGGCGATGTCGTCACGCCAGCCCAGCCACCTCACGCGCGGCTCGAGGCCCAGGGTGAGCGCCAGAGTCTTGAGCTCGTCCTCGTCCGGCCCCCGCCCGAGGACCACGAGCACGACATCGTCCGGCAAGCGCGCCAGCGCCCTCAACATCACGGGCAGAGCCTTTTGGGCCGACAGGCGCGCAGCGGTGACGATCATGCGCGCGCCGTCGCCGACCCCGGCTTCTTTGCGCACGGCCGCCGAGTCCCGCACCGTTTGCGGTGCATCACCGATTCCGAGGTAGAGAACCTCAATCTTGGCCGCGCCTCTGGGAGAGATCGATCGCAGGTGGCGGGCGATATCCTCGGAGACCGCGAACGTGCGCGCACTCAGCCGCACCGACAACGGCTCCGCCGGCTTGTAGAGCATCGCCTTGGCCCGCCCCGAGACGTCCGCTCGCACGAGGTTATGAACCGTGAGAAGAGAAGGCTGGTTTGCACGCCGCGCCGCCAGGGCTGCGTCGATGCCCGCGCGCAGGCCGTGTGCGTGCACGACGTCGTAGTCGCCTTGGTGCAGATAGCTGCGCAGCCTGCGGACGGCCCGCGCATGCCCCCTCGGGCCGTCGGGAATGTCGAGGGGGATGATCGGCTTCGGCATGGCCACGGGGAGGTCGGTGGGGCCTGCGACGTCGACCGACAGGCCGTCGCCGTCCAACGCCTCGGTGAGATGAGCGACGTGACGAGCGATGCCGCCCGCCGAGCGCCCCAGGACCTGCAGGACGTTGAGCTCGGGGCTCATGCGCCTCCGCTCCGTCCGACGAGGGCGCGGAGGCGCATCAATTCCGGTGCTCGCAGCTTCGCCATCACACCGACGTAGACAACCATTCCCGCCGCGGACAACGCTGCGAGGCTCACCAGCGCCTCGGCTTTGGTCGAACCGGGAAGCATGTACGCCATCGCACCCATTACGGCGAGGGCGAGCAGCGAGACCGCCAGCGACCTCGACACGCTGTCCCTGACGTCCGGCGTCACGACGGCCCCCACCCGTCGGGCCAAAAGGGCGAGCAACGCCGCCGCCGCGAGCGCGAACCCGACCGAGTGCGCGAGCGCGAGGGCGGGAACCGCCCACGGGTCGTCCGCCCCGACGAAAAGGCCAACGCCAAGAGCACTCGAGATCGCAACCGCGCCGCCGTTCACGAGCGCCGGGGTTTTGGTGTCGCCGAGTGCGTAGTAAGCGCGCGTCGCAACCAGAAAAGCCGAGTAGGTGGGGAGCCCGACCACGAAGGCCGCTAGGACGCGCGCCACAAGTGCCGCGCCGGACTCGGTCATGACCCCGTATTCGAGGGTGAGCTTGGCGAGCGCGCCGCCCCCTGCGAGCATGAGCGCCGCAGTGGGGAGCAAGATGAAGGCGAGCATCCTGAGGCCGTCGCGCAGGCGCTCGAGAAGGCCCTCGCCCTCGCCCCTCACCGCGTTCTCGGACATCGCGGGAAAGAGAACGTTGAAGATCGCCACCGCGAACAGCGCGTGCGGCATATAGAAGAAGGTGTAGGCCCACTGGTAGGCGGCCACTCCCCCCTCGACGCTGTTGGCGAGCATGAGGACCACGATCAGACCCGCTTGGTAGCCGCCGGCGTAGCCGAGAGCCCACACTCCGAGACGCGTAGCCTTCCGAACGGCGGGATGCCCAGGAGCCCAGCGCGGGCGAAAGCGCCATCCCAGCGATCGCAGTTGCGGGACCAGGCACGCGGTCATGGCAAGGACGCCGAGCGTCGTCCCGAGACCGAGCACGAGCGTCTCCCCTGTGGTGATTCCCTCGACCGTCGGAGACGAGTTACCGCGCATCACCGCATAGGCGAAGTACACGCCGATCACAACGACGTTGTTGAAGATCGGCGCTATCGCCGCCAGCGCGAACTTGCGGTGGGCGTGAAGAGCGCCGGTCATGATCATTCCGGTGCCGTAGAGAACGATCTGGGGCGCGAACAGTCGCAGAAATGTCGAACCCAAGGCGACCTCTCTCGCTCGCAACACGGAGTCCTCCACCCCGAGGGTGAACAAGCTCATGAGCGGCTCCGCCGCCAGAGCCACGATGCCTGCGATCACCACGAGCGCCACGAGGGCGACCGTCGTGAGGGCGTCGGCCGCCCGCCATCCCTCCTCCTGCCGGCCTCGGACGAGGTAATCGACGAAGGTCGGGACGAACACCGAGGTCAGCACTCCCGCGGCAACGAGCTCGAAGACGACGTTCGGGGCGGTGTTGGCCGTCTGGTAGGTGTTCGCAAGGAAGGTGGTCCCCATGGCCCCCGCCACGACTATCACGCGCATGAGCCCGGTGATGCGCGACACCGCGGTGGCGACCGCGATGATCGCCGCTCCCCGGGCGAGCGATCCGTGCGGCTGCGCCACCGACGCCGTCACCTGCTCGCCCCTAACCGTCGTCCGGGCGTGGGTCCGGCAGCGGCTGCGTACCGTCGCCGATTCCGAAATGCCCGGGAGGGTCGCCTTCGTTCCGATCGAGCGCCAGCACGAGCGCCACCCTTCCACGCGCGTTATCGCCGACATCGACGCTCGACGCAAGAGCACCCGCGTCGCCACTTTCGCGAATGGTCCTGGCCAGTTCCCAGCTGCTGCCCGTCGACTCCGACACGACGACGCTTAGGTCTCGTCCTGCAAGACCGATCGTCAGGCGCTCGACGAACGCCGACGTGTCGAAGGGCTCCTGCGAGATGTTGCCCCCGGCAACGACGAACGACGCCCCCGGGGGTATGGAGGCGGTCTCCTCGTCGGCCTGCGAGGTCGAGATGAAGTCCTGTTCCTCCAGCAGGCGCAAGAGACCGTCGTACTCCGTGTCGGTGACCGCCGTACCGTCCACCCCGACGGCGTCGTCGGCTGCCAGCGAGGCGGCCCCCTCGCCCAGCGCGTCGGCCGTCTGGCCGACCAGCGCTCTGCGCTCGTCGGCAACCGAGTCGACGATCGTTGCGAGCTGGGTGGCCTCGGGCTCACTCGGTAGGGCGAACTTCTGCCTCACGTTGATCTCCGTCACGATGTCGGCGTCGGCCAGCTCGAGAATCTCGCGGGTTCCGTCGATCACCGCCCCGTCGCTGCCGTCGATCGTGAACAGCACGATGTCCCGTCCTGCAAGCCGTCCGTCTACGACCCAGGGCTCGATCGACTGGGCCCAGTCACCGCCCTCATCGATCTGGTCGTTCAGCTCACCGATTTCGCTTCGCTGGTCTCCGACGATCCCTGTGACCGATTCGATCCTTCTCTTCAGGTCCCTGGAGAGAGGATCGCCGAGAAAGCCGGCTCCGAGCGTGATCCCAACCGTGAGCGCGAGGAAGATCGAAACGACGGTGATGAGGAGATAGCGAAAGTCGATCATCCGAAGACCGACTCTCTGAAGTGATCCCACGCGACCGTCATCTCGGCCCACAACAGCACGAGCTGTCCTCGAAAGACGTCGGAGAACAGGATCACGACCGTCATCGCAAGGAACGCCGATGCCACCAGAAGCGCGAGATCGCGCCGTCGCACTCTGCCGTGGTAGAGCCTGCTCAGGCCCTTGGCGTCGACAAGGATGGGTCCGACGCGCAGGCGCGTAAGGAATGTCGACGCCATTCCCTTGCGGCCTTTGTCGCGAAACTCGATCAAGTTTGCGTGCGTCCCCACCGCCACGATCAGCTCGGCGCCTCTTTCGAAAGCGAGCAGCATAGCGATGTCTTCCGAGGTTCCCGTCGCCTCGAAGACGACGCACGTCAGACCGAGCGCCTCGAGTCGTTCGAGACCGGGCGCGTGACCTCCCGAGTAGGCGTGCACCACAAGCTCGGCCCCGCTCGTGAGACCCTCGCTGGTGACCGAGTCCATGTCCCCGATGATCATGTCCGGCTTCATGCCGACGTCGATGAGGGCGTCCGCCCCACCGTCGACACCTATGAGTAACGGCTTGACCTCGCGGATGTAAGAGCGCAGCGCGCGCAGATCGTCCTTGTAGTCGTAACCCCGCACCACCACAAGCACGTGGCGGCCGTGGAAGTCCGTCCGTACCTCGGGCAACCGGGAGGCCTCGAGAAGGACGTCGCGTTCGTCCTCGATGTACTCGATGGTGTTCTGTGCGAAGCGCTCGAGCTCGACGGCGATGCCCTGCTTGGCCAGGTCGATGGCGCGCTCCACCGATTCCACGGAAAGAAGGTTGCCCTTGGCGATCGCGACGAACTCCTCCGCCTCGACCCGAAACACGCGCTCTCCATCGATGGCGAGGTCACTGCCCTCGACGATCATCATGACTTCCTGGCCGGCGTTGTCGATCACGGGAACTCCGGCGGAACAGAGAAGCAGTGGTCCGAGATTGGGGTAGCGTCCCGTCGTAGACTGCGACGCGTTCACGACCGCTCTAACGCGTCTTTCAATGAGGCCCTCTGCCGAGATGCGATCCATGTCCTCGTGGTCGATGACGGCGATCTCGCCGGGGCTCAACCGGGCCACCAGGTTCTTCGTCCTGCGGTCAACGCGCGCCACGCCGGTGAGCGCGCCGGGGATCTCGGGCATGCGCCGGCGTCGCCCGAGCAGCTTCATGTCGCGCTCGCGGTCTCGAGCAGCTCGCGCGCGTGCTCGCGCGCGCGTTCACTCTCGGGCATTCCCGCAAGCATGCGCGAGAGCTCGTCGACCCTGTCCGTGCCGCTGACCCTGGAGACGACGGCGGCGCTTCTCCCACCAGCGGCCCCCTTTTCGACTCTGAAGTGATAGTCGGCGCACGCGGCGACCTGTGGAAGATGCGTGACGAGCAGGACCTGAGCTCCCGGGGTCCTGGCGAGTTGCGCCAGCGCGCGCCCGACCGCCTGCGCCGCCCGGCCCCCGACTCCCGCATCGACCTCGTCGAAGATCATGGTGCGCTGCGCCGCCGGGGGCCGCCCACGTCCACGTTCGGAGGACTCGGTCGCGGTCAACAGGTGGAGCGCAAGGGCGATGCGAGCCAGTTCGCCGCCCGATGCCACCTGCGCGACGAGACGGGGCGCCTCGCCCGGGTTCGCAGACACTCGGAACTCGACGGACTCCGCTCCGCCCTCGGACAGCTCGTGCTCGACCAGCGCGACCTCGAAGCGCGCGCCCGGCAGGGCCAGATCCGTCAACAACTCCTCCATCGCCGCCTCGAGACGAGGCGCGGCCTCTCGTCGCAGGTCGCTCAGCTCGAGCGCAAGCACCTTCGCCCTAGCGAAAGTCTCCTCGTGCGTCCTGCGAAGCTCGGCCAGCAAGGACTCGGCTCCCTCCAGCTCGGCCAGGCGCGCCCGGCAACGGGCGAGGTGGCCGAGGACCTCCGCCTCGGGTCCATCGTCGGTGACCGCACGCCGGTCGCCGTACTTGCGAGCCAGTCGCGATATGACGTCGAGTCGTGCGCGAGTCGTCTCGAGCGCACCGGGATCGGGTGCAACCATTCTCAGTCCGAGATCCCCGGCGACGTCCGCCGCCTCGAGCGACATCGTCTCGAGCCGCTCGGCGAGATCGGCGAGTGTCGCATCCCGGCGAGCGGCCCCCGCGACGTCGGCGTGGGCCGCGGCGAGGATCTCGGCCGCGCCGCCCTCGGACCGGAGTGCCTCGCCCGCGCGCTCTAGCGCCAGCGCAATGGACTCCGCATACTCGAGTCGCTCGGCCTCGGCCGTGAGCGCCTCAGCCTCGCCGACATGGAGATCCGCGCTCTCGATCTCGGCGCTCTCGTAGCGCAGTAGATCCGCCTCCCGTTCGCGCTCACGTTCGCTCGACAGACGCTCGTCGAGCTCCCGTCTCGCTCGTCCCGACGCCCGCACCGCGCGGGCCAGCTCTCCCGCGCGCTCAACGCAGCCCGGTCCCGCGAAGGAGTCGAGCAGCGCGCGCTGGCGCGCTGGGGCCCCTATCCCCTGAGCCTCGTGCTGACCGGCGATCTCGACGAGAAGCTCACCGACCTCGGCCAGCGCAGCGATCGTCGTCAGGCGTCCGTTGATGCGCGCTCGGCCTCCCTTGCCGTCCGCGGTGACCGTTCTCGTCATGATGATCTCGACCTCGGGGCCCGGCTCGACCGGGTCGTCCTCGACGATGCCGTGGCGGCGCAGGACATCGACGGAGCGATGACCGCCCGGCACGACGAAACGTCCCTCGACGCGCGCCTCCGCAGCGCCCTCGCGCACCAGAGCACGCACGCTGCGTCCGCCCGCGAGCAAGCCGAGGGCCGCGACCACGAGGGTCTTCCCGGCGCCGGTTTCTCCAGTGAGGGCGCTACAGCCGCACTCCAAGTTCAGCTCCGCGCGCTCGATCACGCCGAGGCCCTCGACAACAAGCTCGTTCAGCATCCAGCGTGAATCCTAAGGGTGACGGCTGCGAAAACGGCGAGTTCCAGGGACCGCCACGAAATCTCTACGAGAGCCGCGCCGCCATCGGTCAGGACCCGGGGTCCAGCTTGGAGCGCAGGCGCTCCAGGAATTCAGGTCCGGCGAGCCTGATGAGGCGCAGGGGGCGCTCGTGGCGGTGGGCGGTGACCTTGGCCCCGGCGGCGAGCTTGCACCCCAGTCTGCCGTCGAGTGACAGCGATGCCACCGGCGCCGACTCATCGAGCTCGATCGTCACGACGTCATCGGCCGCGAGTACCACGGGCCGCGAGAACATCACGTGCGGGCTCACCGGCACGATCAGCAGAGCCTCGGCGCGCGGCGAGATGATGGGGCCCCCGGCACTCAGCGCATACGCGGTCGAACCGGTCGGCGTCGCCACGATCACACCGTCGGCGTTGAATGTCGCGAGCTGCTCGCCTCCGACGCGCACTCGCAACCTCACCAGACGATAGCGCGCCGAGCGCTCGACCAGCACTTCGTTGAGTCCCACGTGCCTCTCGAGCCGCCCTTCACTCGCCACCTCGCAGTCCAGCATCATCCTGTGCTCGACTCTGTAATCGCCGTCGAGCACCCTCTTGAGCGCGTCGATCTCTTCGCCCGCCTCGACCTCCGTGAGATAACCCAGGGAGCCGAAGTTGACCCCCAGCAGAGGCGCATCAGCGGCGTGGGCGACGTGCGCGGCGCGCAGCATTGTGCCATCACCACCGAGCGACACGATGAGGTCGGGATTGTCGTCCACGACCTCGATCGATCGTTCCGTCAGGAGATGCTCGATCTCGTCGCGCATGCGTGCGGCCTCCGACTTGTTCGGATGCACGGCGAAAGCAACTCTCTTGATCTCCACGGTGCTCCTAGTCACGGACGGCTTCCCCGATCGCGCGTGCGATCGCATGCTCTGCGCTCGTCTCTTGAACGCGCGCCTCTCTATTGTGAGGCCCGGCGCGGTGCAAGTGAACGAAGAACTCTCGATTCCCCGCCGGACCCGGCACATCAGAGGCGGTCGCGCCGACAAAAGCCAACCCGCAGACCGCCGCTTTGGCGACCACCGACTGCACGGACTCGAGCCACAGTGCGGGATCGCTTACCACCCCGCTTTTGCCGATGTTCTCTTTGCCCACCTCGAACTGAGGCTTGACCATCACCACGAAATCGCTCCGCTCTGCGGCGAGGGCTGCGAGCGCGGGCACCACCAGGGTCAGAGAGATGAACGACAGGTCCGCCACCACCCCGTCGGGACGCCACGGGAGCCGGCCGGGATCGACCGTCCTGATGTTGGTGCGTTCGAGCACAGTGACCCGATCGTCGCCGCGCAGGCTCCAGGCAAGCTGACCGTACCCGACATCGAGCGCGATGACGGCGGCCGCCCCGCCCTGCAGGAGTCGGTCGGTGAACCCACCCGTCGAGGCCCCTGCGTCGAGCCAGCGGCGCCCGGCGACCTCGACGGTCAAACGGTCCAGCGCGCCGTCGAGTTTGTCTCCCCCGCGCGAGACGAAGCGGCGCGGGGGGCCCGTGAGGGCGAGCGCGTCGGCGGAAGACACCATCGTCGCGACGCGGGTCGCGGGGAGCCCTCTGACCACGACGAGACCGGCTTCGATGGCTCGCCGAGCCTCCGCGCGGGATCCCACCAGCCCGCGCCGCACGAGCTCAGCGTCGAGGCGTAGTTGCTTCGCCAACGTCGCGCTCGAGCTCCTGCTCGAGCTCGTCGAGAAGGCCCTCGAGCAGCTTGAGGCGCTCGTCGTCGCCGGACGCGTCACCGTCTACGAGGGTTTGGTGCGCGCGCTCGCGCAGTCCCGCGACCTGGACGTCGCCATTGCGCGCAGCAGAATCACTGTTTGGTTCCATGACTTGGGATTATCCCCCGCTCGAAGCCCGTCGCGTCGTCTTCTTGGAGCTTTTCTTCGACGCCTTGCCGGTCCTCTTGGACGACTTCTTCGCCGTCGACTTCTTCGCCGTCGACCTCTTCGAGCTCTTAGCGGTGGTCTTCTTCGGCGATTTCCTGGCGGTGGTGGGGGCCGCGGAGCGGCCCTCGAGCCGGGCGATCCTTCGCTCCAGTCGTTCGAGATCGCGCCTCGACGCCAACCCGATGGCCTCGACCTGGCCCCTGATCTCGCCGCGCACGAGGTTCAGGATCTCGTGGCGATTCTGCCTGCTGCGCTCCATCAGGTCCCTGACCGCTCCTCCGGCCTGCGACCCTGGCAGTTCGCCTGTCTTGATGAGGTCGCGCACGATGGCCTCGGCCCGGTTGCGCGTGAGCTCCACCACACCCGAGGTGATCAACGCGATGCGCCTGATCTCGTCTCTCACTCACGACCTCCCGTTGTTGGTTTGCAGACCATGAAACCTATACTCGCACCCGTGATCTCGCTCATCCCGATCTCGGACGTCAACCCCGCCCGCCGCACGCCCATCATCACCCTGGTACTGCTGGGGCTGAACGTGGTCGTGTTCTTTCTCGTGCAGCCGGGTGCGCCCCTACTGGGTGGGTTTCCTTCGCCGGCCGAGGAGCGCTTCATCATCGAGACCGCCCCGATCCCCTGTCAGTTCGAAGACGAGTGCCCCGCGACGCTACGAGCGAGGACCGAGGCCGTCGAGGTTCCCGAGCGCACGCTTCCCGAGTTCGTCTTCTCGTTGATCTTCTCGGCCTTCCTGCACGGCAACCTCCTGCACATCGGCGGGAACATGCTCTTTCTGTGGATCTTCGGCAACAACGTCGAGGACTGGCTCGGGCACACGAAGTATCTCCTCTTCTACCTTGCGGCGGCCATCGGCTCGGGCTTCGCACAGGTCCTGACCAACCTCGGCTCCGACATCCCCGCGATCGGGGCCTCGGGCGCGGTCGCCGGCATCCTCGGCGCCTATTTCGTCCTCTATCCGAGGGCGAAGGTGAACGTGCTCGTGCCGATCATCTTCATCTGGACGGTGCTGCAACTGAGCGCCTTCATCGTCCTCGGGCTCTGGTTTCTGTACCAGTTCCTCATCCCGCAGCCGGGGGTCGCATGGCAGGCTCATGCGGGAGGCTTCGTCTTCGGAGCGATCGCGATCCTTCTTCTGGGGGGCCGTCCGCACCCGAAGAGACCGGTGTGGCAAAACGAGTGGCGCTACTGAGGCAGCACGCCGGGGAGATCGGCGAGGCTTTCTAGAGTGAGGCCGGGCGCGGGGTCCAGGGCGCGCCCCTGCTCGGCGGACGTCACGCCCGATAGCACCAGGATCGTCGCCCAGCCCATGGCCCGGCCCCCCTCGAGGTCGGTGCCCGGCCGGTCGCCGATCACCGCGATCTTCGCTGCGCCGGCCAGGTGGCGCTCGGCCACTCGCATCATCGGCTCGTGCGGCTTGCCCATGACCTCGGCCCGGCCCCCCGAGGCGGTCTCGATGGCGGCGACCAACGAACCGGCCCCCGGCCACAGCCCGTCGGGGGCCGGGAAAGATGGATCCGCGTTGCTGGCGATGAGCTGCGCGCCGTCCTGCACCGCGAACGAGGCCCGGCGCAGCGCGTCGTAGGTGAACTCCGGATCGAAACCGACCACGACGTAGTCGGCTGCGCGCGCCGAGGGATCGTCGACGACGGTGACGTCGATCGAAGCCAGCGCCTCGCGCAACCCCTCACCGCCGACGACAAGCGCGCTCCGGCCCGACGCGCCGCGTGCGGCCAGGATCTCGGCGGTGACGACGGCCGAGGTCACCAGTTGCTCGGGGGTGACGTCGACCCCCATGCCCCGCAACTTGTCGAGGTAGCGCGCGATCGTGGGATTGGCGTTGTTCGTGCAGAACACGACCCGAACTCCGCTCTCCCTGAGCGCGGCGATCGCCTCGGGTGAGCCATCGATGGCCTCGGCCCCGCGGTACACGACCCCGTCGAGATCGCAGACCAGACCATCGAGACCATGGAGCACGCCGGGATCTCCCGCGGCCACGCTCACGGCTTGCCCCGAAGAACGCAGAGGTCCGCTCTCGCCCCGCCGAGCAGCGTGTTGATGCGGTCGACGGTCGTGATGTCTCCCCCGAGCATGGTCGGCACTCCACCGTCGTTGCGAAGTCGTTCGCTTAGCTCGGTCAGGTAGTAGGGGTCGAGGTGCGGAGTGAAGCGCGCGGTCGTGGCGCCGGCGGTCACCTCGATCAGCGCGCAGTCTCTCTTCTTCAGCTCCTCGACGAGCGCGAGGCAGTCCTCGACCGTCGTCCCCCCTCGTCTCCAGTCGTGGGCGCACACCGACGCCCCCACCGGCCCGTCGAAGCCGGATCGCACGGCATCGAACACCTCGAGCGGCCAGCGCATGCGTCCCCGGAGTTCGCCGCCGAGAGCATCGTCGCGCCGGTTGGTGAGCGGAGACAGAAAGCCGGCGAGCAGATAGCCCCTGGCCATCTCGACGAGAACGGCATAGAACCCTGCCCTGCGGGCGTTGCGCGCCGCGCGCGTGTAGTCCTCGAGGACCTCGGCGCGTGTGTGCTCGTCGAGCGGAGCGGGCTCGGCGTTGCGGCCGTAGGCGACGGCCGACGCCGCCACCAGAGGCCACGCGTTCGAGTTGAGCGGCCGGTCCAAGCCACCACGGCGCGGCTTGGTTGCCCCGCGCGGCCCCGCATGGTTCAGTCGTACGGCGGCGCGTCCCGCATGAGCCTCCAGAAGCATCTCCCACGCCTCGACCTGCGCTTCGCTCCACAGACCCGCGCAACCTGGAGTGATGCGTCCGTGGGCGGACACCGCGACCTCATCCGTCACGACGAGCCCCGCCGATGCCTCCAGAGCGGCGCGCAGCGCCACAGCGTCGGCGCCGCCGATCACTCCGTCCGTCGCGGTGCCCTCTGCGATGGGCGCAAGCACGACTCTGTTCGGCAGCCGCAGGCCGTGCAGATCGAAGGGAACTAGTGCGGGTGGTGGCGCCACGACCGCGCGCTCGTCACCGCCCGAGTGGGTCGCGAACCACCGGTCGACCCGTTCGAGGAGATGGGGGTCGCGCACCCGCAGATGGCCGTAGTCGATCCGTCCACTGCGCGTGAGCAGATGAAAGGCGAACTGCTCGGGGTCGAGGTTGCGGTAGCGAGTGGTCGACTCGAAGTAGCTCTGGGACTGCAGCGCGGCCTCTTGAAAGCGTTCCACGATCGGCTTGCGCTCCATCTCATAGTCCGCAAGGGCCGCCCCGAGCGCATCGGGGTCGCCGGACACCGCCTTGCGCTCGTCGAAGGCTCTGGCCAGCGAGATCGCGTCCTCCATCGCAAGCTTGGTCCCCGACCCGATCGAAAAGTGCGCGGTGTGAGCCGAGTCCCCCAGCAGCACGGTGGGCGTTGCATCGCTGCTGTGGACCCACGACTTCGTCTTCAGCGTCGGGAACCTGATCCACTTCGACTGGTTGCTCATCAGCGAGTGCCCGCGCAGGTCGACCTCGAAGAGCTTCTCGCAGTAGGCGATGCTGGCGACCTCCGTCGCTTGGTCGAGTCCCGCTCGACACCAGGTCGAGTGGTCCGTCTCGACGATGAAGGTGCTGGTTCGGCCGTCGAAGGGATAGGCGTGCACCTGAAAGAGACCGTGCTCACTGCTCCTGAAGATGAACGTGAAGCTGTCGAGCGGAAGAGTCGTGCCGAACCAGATATAGCGCGCCCGTCCCTCGCTGATACGGGGCCTGAAGACCTCGTCGTGGCCCGCGCGCGTCAAGCTGTGGATGCCGTCGGCCGCGATGGCGAGGTCGTAGTCACCGAGGTCGCTGGGCGACACCTCGCTTTCGAAGCGCACCTCGACGCCCACCTCCGTGCAGCGGTCGGTGAGGATGTCGAGCAGACGTCGCCGTGCGATCCCAGAGAACACCTGGCCTCCCGCTCGCACGACCGTGTCCTCCAAGCGTACGTCGATCGCGTCCCAGATCACGAAGTGCTCGATGATGTCGTCGTAGCTCGGGTAGTCGGCCTCTCTAAACGAGTTGAGCGTGCGGTCCGAGAACACGACTCCCCAGCCGTAAGTCGCCCCGCGCCGGTTCTTCTCGAACACGGTCACGTCGAGCTCCGGCGCCGACTTCTTCAGCAGCAGGCTCGCGTAGAGCCCGCCCGGTCCCCCTCCGACGGTCGCGATCTTCACCTCGCGACCACCTCGGCGAGCGCGTCGAGTTGGCCGAGCTCCGCAAGCGCGGGCAACAGAACGAGATGGTCGCACCCGGCCTCCTCGTAGCCGCGCACGAACTGCACGATGCTCTGCGGCGTGGTCAGTAGGCCCTCTGTGATCTTTTCGGCGAAGGGCCCGGTGAAAGCGTAGTAGTCGCGCATGTAGGAGCGGGCTCGCTCGAGGCCGGCCCCGTCCCCCAACGCGAAATACGCCTGCGCCCACAGCTTGGGCCTGCCGGGCCTGCCCGCATCGGTCCACGCGGTTGCCGCCCGGCTTGCGGCGCGCTCAAAGGCGCGCGGCGGCCCGCCACCGTGGACGTAGCCGTCGGCGTAGCGAGCCGCGCGCACGAAGGTGATGTCGCTTCCACCTCCCACGAGCAAATCCGGACCCGCTCCAGGGCCGGACGCCGCTTCGAAGGCGTCGCGCAGTGCGGCGAGCTGATCCTCGAGCCGCACCCCCCGGCCTTGGTGCGCTACGCCGAGGGCGTCGTAGTCGTCGGTGCGGGCCCCCACCGCGAGCCCCAGCGTGAGCCGCCCTCCGCTCAGAGCATGGATGGTCGCCGCTTCGCGACCGAAGATCGCGTGGTCGCGCAGCGGGCCAATCACGACCATGGTGACGAGCTCGATGCGGGTCGTGCACGCGCCCACGGCCGCAAGCAGCGTCATGGGCTCGAGGCTGTCGTAGCGCATGCGGTCGACCACTCCAAGACTGTCGAAGGTGCCTTCGTCGGCGCGCCTGGCCCACTCGAGCAGCAGGCGCGGCTCTGCTCCTGGTACTGAGTTGGGCAACCCGACGCCCAGACGCAATCCCTGCCCCCTTCATGATCGACAAACCGCCATCGCCCAAAATGAGAACCTACGTCAAGTACGCTCGGGGTTGTGAGCAACGGCGTGAGCAACCAGGAGACTCCGGCGTCGATAACAATCCAGCGACGCATCGAGTGGAGCGACACCGACGCGTCGGGACACTGGCACAACACCGCTGCGTTTCGAATGATCGAGTGGGCTGAGACGGCTCTCTTCGAACGGCTCGGCATCCTCGACGACGTCTACGGCCACCTTCCCCGGGTGCACATCTCGGCGGACTTCAAGGCCCTGCTGGACCACCGCGACCTGCTCGACATCACGCTCGCTATCGCAGAGGTGGGAACGAGTTCGATCACTTACGACTTCTCCATCGAGCGCGCCGGGGAGCGCTGCGTAACCGCGGCCGTCGTCACCGCACTGCGCTCGCCCGACGGCGGCGTGCGGCCGTGGCCCGAAGACTATCGCCGGCTGCTCACAAGTGCGGGTCCGCAGGCGCCCGAACTACTCGTAATCGCCGAACCACAGGCTCTCGACCAATCCACAGAGGGGGTCCGCACATGACCACAGACCGGCTCGATTTCCTCGGCCTCGATCATCTCCTCACCGACGAGGAGCGAATGATCCGTTCGACCGTGGCCGAGTTCGTCGGCGACCGCTTCATGCCCGGGATCGAAAAGTGGTTCGAGGCGGGCGAGTTCCCACTCGAGCTGGCGTCAGAGATCGGGGAACTCGGGCTGTTGGGCATGCATCTCGACGGCTACGGTTGCGCCGGGACCAACGCCACGAGCTACGGCCTCGCGTGCCTCGAGCTCGAGGCCGGCGACAGCGGCTTGCGGAGCTTCGTGTCGGTCCAGGGCTCGCTCGCGATGTGGCCCATCCGCACCTACGGGTCCGAGGAGCAGCGCACTGAGTGGCTCCCGCTCATGGCCAAGGGCGAGGCGATCGGATGTTTCGGCCTGACCGAGCCCGACCGCGGCAGCGACCCTTCGAACATGCGAACCAAGGCCAAGCGCGACGGATCCGATTGGATTCTCAACGGCAACAAGATGTGGATCACGAACGGAGGCATCGCCGACGTCGCGATCGTGTGGGCGCAAACCGACGGGGGCGTGCGCGGCTTTCTCGTCCCGCGCGGCCTCAAGGGCTACACGACGCGCGACATTCATCGCAAGCTCAGCCTGCGGGCGAGCGTCACCAGCGAGCTCATCTTCGACGACGTGCGCCTGCCCGGCGACGCGCTGTTGCCCGGCGTCAAGGGCATGAAGGGTCCTCTTTCGTGTCTCAGCGAGGCGCGCTTCGGGATCATCTTCGGAGTCATGGGGGCCGCGCGCGCCTGCTACGAGTCGGCGCTCGAGTACTCGAAGACGCGCGAGCAGTTCGGCAAGCCGATCGGGGCCTTCCAGCTCACCCAGGCCAAGCTCGTCAACATGCTCGTCGAGATCAACAAGGGCACGCTCCTCGCGCTGCATCTCGGGCGCATGAAGGACGAGGGCCGCATCACCCCGCAACAGGTGAGCCTCGGCAAGCTCAACAACGTGCGCGAGGCGCTGGCGATCGCGCGCGAGGCTCGCACGATCCTCGGCGCCAACGGGATCACACTCGAGTATCCGGTCATTCGTCACGCCAACAATCTCGAGAGCGTGTTGACCTACGAGGGCACGAGCGAGATCCACACCCTGATTTTGGGCGAGGCCATCACCGGGCTGAAGGCATTCACTTGAGCCCCTGGCGCTCCTCGGCGGCATTCACCGACGAGTGGGAGCACTTCGACTTCGCCATCGACGACAGAGGCGTTGCGACGATCACGTTCACGCGGCCCGAGGTGCTCAACGCGCTGACCTTCGACAGCTACGCGGATCTCAGGGATCTCTTTGCCGAGCTCCCCCATCGCGACGACGTCAAGGTGGTCGTCATCACCGGCACGGGCCGGGGCTTCTGCTCGGGCGGGGACGTCCACGCCATCATCGGAGCGCTACTCGACATGGACACGCGCGCGCTGCTCGACTTCACGCGCATGACCGGACAGGTCGTGCAACGAATGCGCGAGCTGCCGGTTCCAATCATCGCGTCGCTCAACGGCATCGCGGCGGGGGCCGGTTCAGTCATCGCGCTCGCGGCCGACCTGCGCGTCCTGGCGCGCTCGGCCTCGTACTCCTTTCTGTTCACCAAGGTCGGTCTCGCGGGGGCCGACATGGGCTCGGCCTACCTCCTTCCCCGCCTCGTCGGATTGGGGCGCGCTACCGAGTTGCTGTTGCTCGGGGACAAGGTGGACGCAGATACAGCCGAGCGGATCGGCCTTGCGAACCGCGTGGTCGAAGACGAGCGACTGGCGGACGCCACCAACGAGCTGGCCGGCCGGCTTGCCGCCGGCCCCACCTTCGCTCTCGGCGCCACGAAGCTGCTGCTGACGCGCGAATTGGACATGGATCTCGGCGGTTCTCTCGAACTCGAGGCCATGACGCAGGCGCTGCTGATGACCGCCGACGACCACAAGGAGTTCTACGCGGCGTTTAGGGATGGGCGGAATCCGGTATGGACGGGCCGATAGCGCGATCGTCTCGTCGATCTAAGAGGACTCCATGACATCGGCACATAAGCTCATCAATCCGGCCACTCTGGCGCCCCCGCTCGGCTTCAGCCACGCGGCGGTCGCCGCTCCCGGGCGGACCGTGTATCTCGGAGGCCAGACCGCCCACGGCTCGACCGGCCTCATCCAGGGAACCGACATCGTCGAGCAGTTCGATGCCGCCGCCGCCAACGTAGTGACCGCGCTGAAGGCGGCGGGAGGCGAGCCCGAGGATCTCGTCTCGATGCAGATCTTCGTCACCGACGCCGACGCTTACAAGGGCGCGACCCATGAGCTGCGCGAGGTCTATCGCAAGCACTTCGGGCGTCACTACCCCGCGCTCGCGCTGTTCGAGGTCGTCGGCCTCTACGACCCCCAGGCCTACGTCGAGCTCATGTGCATCGCCGTCATCCCGGACCATAGGCCCGAATACGAGGCCCTCCCCATCAACGGCGGCCTCTGAGCTCGCCACCCGTTCTCACCGAAGGCAGGGAGGCAGAAACGGAGCGCTCCCTGACTCTGGAGCCGGTCAGTGCGGCGCCTGGAGCGCACAGCAGCCATTTGGCCTCACTCACCAGCGGTCGGTGCGGGCTTTCTCTATTGGCGATAGAGCTCCCTGGTGATGATCTCGCGCTGGATCTCGCTGGTGCCCTCGTAGATTCGGGTCGCCCGCACCTCTCGATAGAGCTCTTCGAGCAGGTGCCCGCGCTCCAGCGCCTTCGCCCCGTGGATCTGGATCGCGGCGTCGATCACCCGTTGCGCCGTCTCCGTGGCGAACAACTTCGCCATCGCAGACTGGCTCGTCACGCGCTCGCCCCTGTCGTAGCGAGCCGCCGCGGAGTAAACAAGGAGGCGCGCGGCCTCGATGGAGGTCGCCATGTTGGCGAGCTCCTGGCTGATCGCCTGGAAGCTCCTCAGCTCCTTACCAAACGCCTCCCGCTCAGCACCGTGGGCCAGTGCAGCATCGAGCGCCGCCTGGGCCATCCCTACCGCGAACGCGCCGACGCTGGGACGGAAAAGATCGAGGGTGCGCATAGCAACTTTGAAGCCGTCGTCCAACTCTCCGAGCAGGTCGCCCGGTCCGACGTAGACGCCGTCGAAGATCAGGCTGCCGATCGCATGAGGAGCCACGAGATGCAGTCGTTCACCGCTCAGCCCGTCGGCGGTGCCCTCGACAACGAAGGCGCTGACTCCTCGTGCACCTGCAGACTCGGTGGTGCGGGCAAAGACCGAGTAGACGTCCGCCTGCGGAGCGTTAGAGATCCACTTCTTCTCACCGCTCAAGCGCCAACCTTCGCCGTCGCGCTCGGCCCGCAACGCCAGCGCGGCCGCATCGCTGCCTGCCCCCGGCTCGGTCAGAGCGAAGGCGGCGACCGCCTCGCCTCGAGCGACCACGGGAATCCAGCGCGCGACCATCTCGGCGCCGCCCGACTGCAGGATGGGGTAGGCCCCGAGTCCCTGCAGCGCGAGCGCGGTCTCGGCCTTGGTGCACCCCTGCGCGAGACCCTCCCGCAGCACACATAGTTCGAGCGCGCTGACGTCGCCATCGTGCGAGCCTCCCGCGGCCGCGGGGAAGATCCTGGGCAGGAGGTCCCGCTCCGCGAGAAGGCGCAGCAGGTCCCGATCTACGTCGCCCGGGGGCCGGCTCGAGGCAAGCGTGGGCAGCTCCTCGGTTGCCACCGTACGGGCGCGCTGCAAGAGCTTCTCGGAAGACTCCGGCAGGACGAAGAGATCACTCATCGACACACATTACGTCCGCCCTTCCGACTTCGTTCGCCCGACCTCGCCCACGCGCCACGTCAAGCACTTAGGCTGCATATAGTCGAGTCGAAGACAAGTCGTGACTCAAGAAAGTCGAACGCCTACGGGGGGTGGAGCCATGCCGGATTCGCCGTTCTGGAACAAGCGTCACGAGACCATGCCTCGCGAGCAACTCGATGCGCTGCAGGTCCGTAAGTTGCGCTCTCTGGTCGAGTGGTCGGCCGAGCAGGTGCCCTATCACGCGGCGCGCCTCGGTGACGCAGGCGTCACCTCAGAGTCGATCGAGTCACTTGACGATCTTCGCCGCATTCCCTTTACGACGCGCGAGGAGTGGATGCAGTCACAGATCGAGCACCCTCCCTACGGAGCGATCCTCGCCGCGCCGGAGGGCGCGGCCATCCGTTACCACATGACCTCCGGAACGACCGGGCGCGCCCCCATCCGGGTGCTCGACTCCATGAAGGACTGGGAGTGGATCGCCGAGATGTGGTGCTACGGCTTCTGGGGCTTCGGTGTCCGTCCTGCGGACACCGTTTTCTTTGCCTTCAGCTACGGCACCTTCGTCGGCTTCTGGGGCGCTCACTACGCCTGCGAAAAAATCGGTTGTCTCGTATTGCCCGGTGGGAACATGACGACCGAGGCGCGCGTGAAACAGATCGTCGACATGAACGCAACGGTCGTGTGCTCGACGCCCACGTACGCACTGCGCATGGCGCAGGAGGCGCACAAGCTCGGCATCGATCTCGCCTCGAGCCCAGTCAAACGGCTCATTCTCTCGGGCGAGCCCGCCGGCTCGATCCCCGCCACCAAGAAGCTCATCGAGGATCAGTGGGGGGCGAGCGCCGGGGATACCGCCGGCATGACGGAGCTCGGCACCATCATGGTCTTCGAGTGCTCCGACCAGCCGGGAGGCACGCACATCATCGAACCCCATTACATCGAAGAGGTAATCGATCCGGCTTCCGGAGAGCCGGTCGGTTACGGGGAACAGGGCGAGCGAGTCGTGACCTCGTTCGGACGCGGTTTCATCCCCGTGCTTCGTTACCGGACGCGCGACCTCGTGGTGAAGGTTCCCGCCGACCGCTGCACTTGCGGCCGCACTCTCGACATCTACGAGGGCGGCATCGTGGGTCGCGTCGACGACATGAAACTGGTACGGGGAACAAACGTTTACCCGCGCGCCGTCGAGGCGATCGTGCGCGAGTTCACCGAGATCGACGAGTTCCAGATCCATCTCTTCACCGCCGAGGGCATTCGGGACGAGATCGAAGTGCTGGTTGAGATCCCAGAGGCGGACGCGGACCGCGACACCATTCTGAAGAAGCTCGCGGTCGAGCTGTCCGGGGCTCACGAGGGCTTGCGCTTCGGCGTCAGGCAGGTCGAGAACGACACGCTGCCTCGTTTCGAGCTGAAGGCAAAGCGACTGAACGACGAGCGCGAGGTGGTCGGCGGAGCAGGCGAAAGAAAGAGGAGCTAGCCATGCAAGAGACGCGCATGATCACCCCGCCGCAGGATAGGCGACTCAACGATTCCGAGCTTGCGCTCGTTGAGGCCTACAACAAGCTGGTGGAGACACTCGAGGAATCAGGTGACGAGCTCGAGCCGTTCGCACGACACAACGCCCTGAAGGCCGTGGCCGCGCTGTGGCAAGTGATGAACGGGCTCGACCTCGACCCCGGTCAGCTCTACACCCTTGGAGTGTGAGGCTCCGATGACGTTGTCGCCCGAGCGCTACATCGAAGCCATCGCGACCGAGTCCCGCGCCTTTGCGGGGGCGGCGCGCCGGGATCTCGACGCCACGGTGCCCTCGTGTCCCGAATGGTCGGTGCGCGACCTCGTCGAGCACCTCGGAGAGGTGCAGCGGTTCTGGACCGAGATCGCCTCGAGGGGCATCACCGATCCCGCCGAGCTGGGCGACTGGGATGAGACCAGAGAGAAACCGCCGCAGGGAACCGACGTCGTCGAGTGGTTCGAAGGCGGCGCGA
>Ga0136630_1000240_pt1 | contig 19687 bp, 21 predicted proteins | sample AntDrymUQ5682106_2_FD_105496 | JGI IMG/M metagenome (GOLD analysis project Ga0136630, IMG submission 105496) | Polar desert sand microbial communities from Dry Valleys, Antarctica - metaG UQ568 (21.06) | ecosystem: Environmental > Terrestrial > Soil > Desert | place: Antarctica: Dry Valley...
GAGGGCGTCCGCTCATGACTGTTTGCCCCGCGGTCCCCATCCGCTCCGGTCCTCACTCGCTGGCGCTCGCTGCGATCCTCACGGAGGGCGTCCGCTCATGACTCAGGCTCAGGTCACCCTGCTGATCATCGCCATCCTGCTGATCCCGCTGGCCGGCCTGTTCGCCGCCGTGGATGCGGCAATCGGGCACGTTTCCCAGGCGAGGGTCTCCGAACTCCGACGGGAGGGGACGCGCAAGGCGGACGTTCTCGAGCGGGTCCTGGAGGACCGGGCCCGCCACGTTTCCCTGTTGCTCTTGCTACAGATTCTCTGCGAGCTGTTCGCTGCCGTGTTGTTGACCACGGTGTTGGTTCAGCTGTGGGGACTCGGCTGGAGATCGGTCCTGGTCGCCGGTTTCGTGATGACGATCGTCAGCTTCGTGCTCGTCGGGGTTGGACCACGCACAATCGGGCGGCAACACGCCTACGGAGTCGCCCTGCGTACTGCGACCCTGACCCGGGCCCTGCGGGCCATCTTCGGGCCTGTCACCAACCTGCTCATCCTGCTCGGTAATGCGCTGACTCCAGGACGCGGGTTCCGTGAGGGCCCGTTCTCCAGCGAGGTGGAGTTACGCGAGTTGGTCGACCTCGCCGAGGCTCGTGGCGTCGTCGAACACGGCGAGCGAAACATGATCCACTCCGTCTTCGAGCTCGGCGACACGATCGCCCGTGAGGTTATGGTTCCGCGCCCGGATGTGGTATGGATCGAGGCTCAGAAGACGGTACGGCAGGCTCTGGCGCTTGCCCTTCGCAGTGGATTCTCCCGAATTCCGGTGGTGGGCAACAACATTGATGACATCGTCGGGATTGTCTATCTAAAGGATCTGGTACGCCGTACCCAGGGTTCCGACGAGAATGCCGGCTCCCAGCTCGTCGAGGAACTGATGCGAGCGCCGTCATTTGTACCGGAGTCCAAGCCGGTCGATGAACTGCTGCGGGAGATGCAAGCTCGGCGGATCCACATGGCCGTCGTTGTCGATGAGTACGGCGGCACTGCGGGCCTGGTCACGATCGAGGACATCCTCGAGGAGATCGTCGGGGAGATAGCCGACGAGTACGACGCCGATCAGCGCCCCGCTGTGGAGCATCTGTCCGACGGCTCCATACGGGTCACCTCGCGGCTGCCCGTCGACGACCTCGCCGACCTCTTTCAGCTCGAACTTCCTGACGAGGACGACATAGACACGGTCGGCGGTTTATTGGCTCGCGAACTCGGGCGGGTACCGATCCCTGGAGCTCAGGCCACCTACGCCGGCTTGTCCTTGACCGCCGAGAGCACCGAGGGTCGGCGAAATCGGATCGACACACTCCTGGTGTCTCGGGTGCCGGCGGCCAACCGTGTGAGCAATGGAGCTGCTCCTGTTCATGAGTGATCCAGACCACGCTCCGCGCAACCTGGATCCTGAGGATGCGAAGTTGATCGTCCTGGCCCGGGCGGCCCGCGATCGAATCGGTGCCAGCGAGGGAGCCGCGGTACGTGATCGCGACGGCCGAACCTATGTAGCCGCTACCGTAGCGTTGCCGTCTCTGCGGCTCTCTGCGTTGCAAGCCGCTGTGGCCGCAGCAGTGTCCAGTGGGGTCACCGGTCTGGAGGCGGCAGCCCTGGTGTCGGCAGCCGAGACAACCGACGGCGACGGGATATCGGCTGTTCGGGACCTCTCTCAATCGGCAGCGGTCCTCCTGGCCGGCATCGACGGAATAGTACTGAGCACCGATCGGGGCAGCACCCCGTGACCTGCAGGCATCGTCCTCGCGAGACCTACCGTCCGACCAGCCAACCGCACGGAGGATCCCCGACATGACTCAGCCGCCCTACGGACCACCACCACCCCCGCCGCCCTCCCAGGGTGGCCAGCCCCCGTACGGAAGCCAGCCCCCGTACGGAAGCCAGCCGTCCTATGGAGGACAGCCGTCCTATGGAGGACAGCCGTCCTATGGAGGACAGCCGTCCTATGGAGGACAGCCTTCGTACGGCCAAAGCGGTGGTGCTGGCCAGCCGGGATACGGCCAGTCGGGCGGGTACGAGCAGCCCTACGGCGCAAGTGCGGCGCCGTACGGCGGTCCACAGGGTCCCTACCCACCTCCCCCGCAGAAGTCGCCACTGCCCTGGATCATCGGTGGACTGGTGTTGCTCCTGGTTCTCGGCGGTGTGGGTCTGTTCCTGGTGTTGAAGGACGACGAGCCGACGACGGTGGCGACGACCCAGACCATCGAACAGACCACCGAGACCTCCGAGACGGAGGAAAGTTCGGAAGAGACCACCGAGGAGAGCACCGAATCCACCGAGGAGAACGAGAACGACCTGATCAACGAGGGATCACCGGATGCTGGGGCGGCGTTTCTGGATCTAGTGGCCGCCGGTGACTACCCGACCGCCTTCGGCATGTTGGCCGAGGGCCTTCGGTCCGAATACACCGACGCACAGGCCTTCGCCGACGACTTCTTCAGCGTCGTCGGCGGCACGTCGATCACATCGTCGACTCTGTCCGAGGCATTCGGCCACGGCGACCACGACGACCTCGTCTTCGACCTGGAAACCGATAGCGGACCAACCGGCGTCCTGCTGGCCGTCATCGAAGAAGGCGGCGAGCTAAAGGTCTTCGATTTCGCGAGTTCCTGAGCTCGCACTCCCACAGCGAGCCAACCAGGCTGCTGCTCAACCCGGCTCCGACATCGGACGGCCCAGGAGCGCCGTACCGAAGGCGTCGGGGTCACTGACCCAGACGTAGAAGGTCCGTGCCACCCCGTTGTCGTCGAGGTGCAGCACGTTGACTCTGCGCCGCCCCGGCCACCAGCCACCTTTCAACCGCGCCTTTGGCCAGTCCTCTGGCAGTCGGTCTGCCACAGCCTCGCGGATGGCGTAGAGCGGAAGAAAGCCGAAACTCGATACCTGGCGCAGCCCAGCAATATCGAAGCTGATTCCGTGGATTCCGACAGTGACCCGGTAGGTCGACACGAGAAGGATGACCACGGTCAGCAACAGCGCGAAGCCGATCGCTCGCCAAGTCGACTCACCCTGGGAGATCTGCAGGATGGTGTAGGCGGGCGCGGCCATCGCCAGCAGGCCGCGAACCAGCCGACCGGCGGGCAGGTGCGCTGCGTAGCGCAGCGCGGCTGGCATCTTCGTCGCCGACCGCTTCGTCCTGCTGGGAAACACGAAACTGAAGGCGTTGATCTGCCGCAGGTGCGCGTCGCGTTCGGACGACCACCGCCGGAGAGCCTGGGAAGGGGATTGCGGCGATGCTCTGCTCGGCTTGGGCCGCGCGTTCGCCATAGGTAGTTCTTACCCGATCGCCGGGAGCGAGACAGCCGTCACGCGGTCCAATGGAAGGCTGGGCCACATGCGAAGCGGCTTCGGGTGTCTGGTCGGGCGACCCAATACGGGCAAGACGACCCTCACCAATGCCCTTGTGGGTAGGAAGATCGGCATCATCAGCGATCGGCCGCAGACCACGAGGCACGCCATTCGCGGCATCGTGCATCGTCCGGACGCCCAGCTCGTCGTTGTCGATACTCCGGGCCTGCACAAGCCGAGAACCGTCTTGGGACAACGACTCAACGGCATCGTTCGGACGACCCTGGCCGGTGTGGACATCGTCGTATGGTGCGTTCCGGCCAACGAGAAAATGGGCCCCGGCGACCGGTTCATCGCGCGTGAGCTGCGCCAACTGCGTGGTTCGTCGCTGATCGTCGCGGTGACCAAGACCGACCTGGCCAAGTCCGACCAGGTGGCTCAGCAACTCGTGGCCGCGAGCACGGAGATCGACGCCGCGCACTATGTGCCGCTCAGCGCGAAGTCCGGTGCCGGAGTCGACACCCTGCTCGATCTGATGATGGAGTCGCTGCCCACAGGTCCGGCGCTCTATCCCGACGGGACGTTGACCGACGAGCCGGAGAAGGTGCTCGTCGCCGAACTGATCCGCGAGGCCGCGCTGGCCGGCCTCGAGCAGGAACTGCCGCATTCGCTGGCCGTCACCGTGGAGGAGATGACCCCGCGCGAGAACAGCGACCTGGTGGATATCCAAGCAGTCCTCTACGTCGAACGGGCGAGTCAGAAGCCGATCCTGCTGGGTCGGCGCGGCGAGCGGATCAAGTCCATCGGCACCCGCGCGAGGGTCCAGATCGAGGCACTGCTGGGGAATCGGATCTATCTGGACCTGCACGTCAAGGTGCTCGGCGACTGGCAGGACGATCCCAAGAAGCTCCGGCGATTGGGCTTCTGAGCGGCTGGCTGCGCCAGCTCAAGCCTGACGGACTCCGACGTACAACGTCCGCACGGTCAACGAGAAGAGGTCGTCGCGGTGGCCCAGCCAGGCCGGGTCGGCCGGATCCAGCAGCTGATCCCACGACGCCCGGTCTCGGTCGTCGAGAAATCCGCCGGAGGCCATCCGGTCGACGCGGTGCGCGAAGCCGGCCAGAACAGCCTCTCGGGTCGATTGCGCCAGCGGTGTCGGCTCTTCGAACAGCGCGCTGACCGTCGTTATGTCGGCCAAACCCGCAAGGCGCATTGCCGTGGGCCAGCCGTAGGGCATCGGCACCGAGCCCGCAAGCTCAGCGCGCATCCTGGCGAACCAGCGATCCTGAACTGCGTCCAGGCGCACCTCCAGCCCCGGCTCCCCGACGCCGACGTCCCACGGCAGGTGACGGTCGGCCAGCCCGCCCTCGGCCAGAGCCAGCCTTCCGCCGCCGGCCAGGAGACTGCTGAGCCCGGTGATCACTGCCTGCTGATCACCGACATGGTGCAGCGAAGCGCTCGCCCAGATCAGATCGGCGCCGGCCAACTGAGCACGGACGGGTTCGACACCATCGGTCAGATCGTGTTCGATCATCGTGATCTGGCCGGTCAATCCTGCTTCGTCGATCTGTCCTGCTGCGGAGGCAAGAACGTCAGGATCCTTGTCCAGGGCAAGGATCTTGGTCGCCTCGGGCAGCGCTCGGGCCAGGGCGATGGTCATGGGCGCATGGCCGCAGCCGATGTCGGCCACGCGTCGATCGGTCGGCCTAGTCAGCTCCGTGGCGATCTGCGCGTACCAGAGTTGTTCCTGGGTGCCGGTCGCCGGGGAATGATGGCTGTGTTCGCCGGAACGGCTGAGTTCGCTGGAATGGCTGTGTTCGGCTGATCCCTGTCTCATTCGGTCATTCTGACCGTCGGGACTTGGCCCGGTGCCGCGGGTGATCCGGGCGCGCGGTGGGAGACTGGCGACCGTGAGCCTCTACCGCGACGAGGCGATCGTGTTGCGCCTGCACAAGCTCGGTGAGGCCGACCGGATCGTCACGCTGCTGACCCGCCGTCACGGCCGGGTGCGCGCGGTGGCCAAAGGGATCCGGCGGACGTCGTCGAAATTCGGCGCCCGCCTGGAACCGTTCACCCACGTGGACGTCCAGCTCTACCTCGGTCGCAACCTCGACATCGTCAGTCAGGTGGAGAGCATCCGGCCGTACGGCGCCAGCATCGTGTGCGACTACCGCCGCTACACCGCTGGTACGGCGGTGCTGGAAACCGCCGAGCGGCTGACCGCGGAGGAGCGCGAGCCATCGCTGCGGCTGTTCCTTCTCGTCATCGGGGCACTTCGGGCGATGACCAGCGACGGGCGGGCGCCCAGCCTGGTCCTGGATGCGTTCCTGATGCGTGCCATGTCGGTCGCGGGGTGGGAGCCGGCCCTGGTGGAATGCGCGATCTGTGCTCAACCCGGTCCGCACCGGTCGTTGTCGATCCCGGCTGGCGGGGTTGTCTGTGCGCGCTGTCGTCCGGCCGGATCGGCGAATCCGAGCGCGGCCTCGGTCGAGCTGATGTCGGCGTTGTTCAGCGGCGACTGGGCGAGTGCGGAGGCGGCGAACTCCGCGACGGCGAAGGAAGCCAGCGGCCTGGTGGCCGCGCTGCTGCAATGGCATCTGGAGCGCGGTCTGCGCTCGCTGGCGATGGTGGAGCGAGGATGAGTCGCGGACGCCCGGCCGGACGTCCTGCCGTACGCCCAGCTGTGCGTCCACCATCACCGCATCCCAGCGGGGCGCGCGCACCAGTCTTGGCAGCTACCACCGTTCCGCGGCACGTTGCCATCGTGATGGACGGAAACGGGCGCTGGGCGGGGCAACGAGGACTGCCTCGCACAGCCGGGCACGAAGCCGGCGAGGCTGCGCTGTTCGACTGTGTCGAGGGGGCGATCGAGCTCGGCATCGGCTGGCTGTCCGCCTACGCCTTCTCCACGGAGAACTGGCGACGCAGTCCCGAAGAGGTGCGCTTCCTGATGGGCTTCAACCGCGATGTCATCCGCCGTCGACGGGACGAGATGCACGAACTCGGAGTACGGGTCCGCTGGGCCGGACGGCCACGCCGATTGTGGCGCAGCGTGATTCGAGAACTGGAAACGGCCGAAGAGCTCACCGCCGGCAACGAGGTTCTGACCCTGACGATGTGCGTGAATTACGGCGGTCGAGCCGAGATCGCCGACGCCGCAGCGGCTATCGCCCGCGAGGTTGCCGCTGGGCGGCTCGATCCCGCGCGGGTGGACGAGAAGATGATTGCCCGGCATCTCGACGAGCCGGCGATGCCCGATGTGGACCTGTTCATCCGGTCCTCGGGGGAGCAGCGTACGTCGAACTTTCTGCTCTGGCAGTCCGCCTACGCCGAGTTGGAGTTCGCCGACACCCTCTGGCCGGACTTCGACCGCCGACACCTGTGGGCGGCCTGTGAGTCCTACGCAGGCCGGCAACGCCGCTTCGGATCTGCCTGAGCGCCTCGACGCTGGCGACCAGCCGGCGCTGGATCAGGTGAACAACCGCCAGACCGCCGAGCCGCTGATGAGGGCGACAGCGAGGCCGCGGAGGAGTCGTTGCGCTTCGGTCAGACGAGGCCAGGCCAGCAGCAGCAGCCAGCCGAGAAAGAGCGCCACGACCAAGAGCAATCCCGCCGCCAGCGGGCCGGTCAGCAGCAGGCCGCCGACAACGCACCCCAGGACGACCAGGAACAGCGCCCATTGCGGCACTTTGCGCAGCATCAGCAGTACCGGCAGACTGCGCCGCTCGAGGCGCTCCCGCCCAGATGCGCTCGACATGGGATCAGGATGGCATCCACTCGATCGAGGACAGGAGGCTGTAGTGCTCGCAGTGAACAGGCTGCATGCGCAGGGAAGCACCGAGGAGCAGCTCCGTGCCGAACTGACCGTGCTCATTGATGTCTTCGCAACCCTGCCAGGATTCCGCCGCGCCCAGGCGGGACGCTGCCTGGACGAGCCGGATGTATGGATCCTGTTAACCGAGTGGGAAAGCGTCGGAACCTACCGCCGGGCACTGTCGTCCTATGCCGTGAAGACCAGCGGTCACCCGGTTTTCGTCCGCATCGTGGACGAGCCAGGTGCCTACGAAGTTCTGCTCGGTGCGGGCTGAAGCCCACACCGGGGGATCGCTATGTGACGTGATCTACTCACTTCCTCCGGTCGGCCTGTCGGTCGACACCGCTCGCGGCTCCGCATGACGGAAGGACCAGAATGAGCCAGCCCCCGTACGGAAACCAGCCGCCTTACGGTGGTCAGCCGCCGTATGGCAGCCAGCCAAGCCCTGGCGGTTCGCAGTCAGGGTGGGGGCAGGGCAACCCTGCTGGTCAACCAAGCTATGGCCAGCCCCCGACCGGTGCCCAACCCAGCTACGGACAACCACAGACCGGTGCCCAGCCGGGCTTCGGCCAGCCGACGCAGCAGTTCGGCCAGCCGGCTTTCGGTGCCGGCTACGGCCCCCCACCCGGTGGGCAACCGCCGTACGGTAGCGGTCCCGGAGGCCCCGGCGGGCCATACGGGGCGCCGCCACCCGGCAAAAAGAGCCCGCTCCCGTTCATCATTCTCGGCCTGGTTGTGCTGCTCATCGCCGGTGGCGTCGGACTGTTCTTCGTGCTCAATGACGATGATCCGACCCCGGTCGCGAGCACTACTTCGCCACAGACGACGGAGTCCACAACTGATACCGAAACTCCTACCGAGGACACCGGCAGCACGACCGAGGACACCGACACCGACTCGCCGGGCGACGACCAGCCGAACTTCACCGACTCCGAGGAGTTCGCGGTGACATTCGTCGAGTCAATGGTCGACGGTGACTACGTGACGGCGCATGCATCCCTGTGTGAGGACGGACGGGATGCCAGTGACGGAGACGGGTTCGCCGACGGGCAGGCACTGGCAGATGACTTCTTCGAATTCATCGGCGCGACAACGATCACGGGTGGCCAGACAACCGATGTGTACCCAGATCCGGATGAGAGCGACCGCGATCTTGTCGAAGTCGACCTGGAGACCGATGTCGGAGATGTTGCACTGGTGCTGTCGGTCTTGGAGGAGGACAGCGAGCTGACGATCTGCGGGTACGACATGCCCTGAGGCAAGCATCGCCGGGCCTGACCTGCCGTGCGACTACCCTCGGATCTCACCCACCGACCGCCAGCCGGATGGAGACCCTCGCGATGGCCAAGTCCGCCCCGTCCACCCTTGAGCTGATCGTCAACCTGGCCAAGCGCCGGGGGTTCGTCTTTCCATCCGGCGAGATCTATGGCGGTACGCGCTCTGCGTGGGATTACGGGCCGCTGGGTGTCGAGCTCAAGGAGAACATCAAGCGGCAGTGGTGGAAGTCGGTGGTCACCGGCCGGGACGACATCGTCGGGCTGGACTCCTCGGTCATCCTGCCCCGCCAGACCTGGGTGGCCTCCGGTCACGTGAACGCCTTCAGCGACCCGCTGACCGAGTGCCAGAGCTGTCACAAGCGGTACCGGGCCGATCACATGCTCGAGGAGTTCGAGGAGCGCAAGGGCCGCCCGCCGGTCGGTGGCCTGGACGAGATCGCCTGCCCGAACTGCGGCACCCGGGGCGCATGGACGCCGCCGCGCGAGTTCAACATGATGCTCAAGACCTACCTCGGCGTCATCGAGGACGACTCCGGCCTGCACTACCTGCGACCGGAGACCGCGCAGGGCATTTTTGTGAACTTCGCCAACGTGATGTCCGCGGCACGTAAGAAACCACCGTTCGGGATCGGGCAGATCGGAAAGTCCTTCCGCAACGAGATAACTCCCGGCAACTTCATCTTCCGTACCCGGGAGTTCGAGCAGATGGAGATGGAGTTCTTCGTCGAGCCGGGCACCGACGAGCGATGGCACCAGTACTGGATCGACGAGCGGACCAACTGGTACGTCGATCTCGGTATCGACCGCGCGAATCTGCGGCATTACGAGCATCCCAAGGAGAAGCTCTCGCACTACTCGACGCGCACCGTGGACATCGAATACCGGTTCGGCTTCCCCGGGTCGGAGTGGGGGGAACTCGAAGGGGTCGCCAACCGCACCGATTTCGACCTCAAGACGCACTCCGAGCACTCGGGAGTGGACCTGTCCTACTTCGACCAGGCTGCCGCGACCCGATGGACGCCGTACGTGATCGAACCTGCGGCCGGCCTGACCCGGTCGTTGATGGCCTTTCTGGTCGAGGCCTACACCGAGGACGAGGCGCCGAACGCCAAGGGCGGTGTGGACAAACGCACCGTGTTGCGCCTGGATCCGCGGCTGGCCCCCGTCAAAGCCGCGGTCCTACCGCTGTCACGCAATGCCGACCTGTCTCCGAAGGCGCGCGATCTGGCAGCGGCGCTGCGGCGGACCTGGAACGTCGACTTCGACGACGCCGGGGCGATCGGCCGGCGGTACCGGCGACAGGACGAGATCGGTACGCCGTACTGCCTGACCGTCGACTTCGACACCCTCACCGATCACGCGGTGACAGTTCGCGAACGCGACACCATGGCCCAGGAGCGAATCGGCTTTGATCACGTCGTGAGCTACCTGGCCCCGAAACTCCTCGGCACCTGACCGCCCCGGGTTCCCGACTCAGGGTGGCCCCGAGGCGAATGATTCGACTCAGGGGCGCCCTGAGTCGATCGGGTACGAGCTGCATTGGCGCTTGGCCCGGTTCTAACCCGCCTGTTGCTGCTCGAGGTACACCACGGGAGCAGGGCGCAACGCTGCCGCCTCGAGAGTGGCTCGCAGATCGGCTATGAAGGCTGCCGGATCTCGTCGCACCGTGCCTGGCGTCACGTGGACGACAAGCAAGCCTGTTGCGGTCATGCGCCGGTGTCGGGCTTGAGTTCGCTGGTAGTCGGCCGGCGAAAGATGCCACTCCAACGAATCGATTTCGAGCACGACGCCGAGATCGATCCACACGGCGTCCGGGCGTGCGATCCAACGTCCCTGGGCATCGAAAATGTCGTGATTCCACAGGGGCTCGGCGATCCGCATCGAAGAAATGACTTGCCGCGCCTCTGCCTCCGCGGCCGAGCGAACGCCGTCAGAGACCTCACCGAGGACGCGTCTCGGTAGAGCTGTGCCGCGAATCTGCGCGTCCCGCAATTCCACGCCGAGCGCGGCCACGGTGCACATGCCACGCTGGACCACCTCTGAGAGCAGCGCCCTCACCTGACCGACGTCGGTTACCCGGCGGGCCGCATCGATGGCGGCTCTGGCGACCGGAGCGCACGGCAATCCCACGACGTCGCGCGGATCTGGCATTCGGCGGGTGCGCTCAAGGATGACGAAGCCCCGCGATGATCGTTGGCTGGAGTGCGGCACAAGCACATGCAGTGCGTGCTCGGTCGGGGGCTTGCGGACCCCATGGCAGCGGAGCGCGGTCACACCGGTGAATATTGCGTCAGCGCCGGCCTAGACCAGTGCTGCCCGCATACGCTGCAGGCGGCTCGGACTTCCTGAATACACCAGCAGGACGCCTGGAAGCAGCCGTTGCCACGGACCTCCAGGCCGCGTCCGGTGGGCAATCGTGGAACTGGACATCCCGAGTGCCAGTGCCTCGCGTTGGAGGAGTACCCCGTCTCGCGAGCGAACGAGCATGTCCAGGCCGAAGGCGTCGTAACGGCGACCACGTGACACCCTCGCAGTGTTTCGACTCGCCGGCCCTCGGTCGACCGAAGAGCGCAAGTTGTGGGCAGCGACTCGACCCTGTGGACAAGGAATCCGGGTGGCCCTGAGTCACTGGATGTGAATGAGGGCGGCCCTGAGTCGAAACACTCGAATCCGGGCGGCCCTGAGTCGGAAAGAGGTGGGGGTCAGTCGGGAGGTTCGAGTGGGTCGGGGGCGTCCTGCGGCGCGGGCTGGCTCGTCGGCCGGGACTGGGTCGGGTCGGAGGCGTCCTCGGTGGGATCGCGGGGATCCGGGTCTCCGGGTTCGCCACCGCCGGTACCCGGCGTCGTGTTCCCGTCGCTGCCCTTGGCAATGTCCTCGCCGGGTGCCGGCTGGTCGGGTCGTGTCATGAGCGCTCCTTGTGGTCCTCGCTGATCCGATCAGGGGAAGGTTGCAACGTTAGCTTCCTACCAGGGTGCCCCTGAGTCGGATCGGGGGAGGCGGATAATCGCCGGTGATGGGTAACGTGCCAGTCCTCGACGCGCTGAAGATCGGCCCGCACGCTGTGTGGCCGCCGGTCGAACTCGCCCCGATGGCCGGCATCACGAACCCGGCGTTCCGGACGTTGTGCCGGGAACACGGAGCCGGGCTCTACGTCTGCGAGATGATCACCGCGACTGCCCTGGTCGCCCGCAATCCCAAGACGATGCGGATGATCCGCTTTGCAGCGGACGAGTACCCACGCAGCATCCAGTTGTACGGCGTGGACCCGGTGACCGTGGGCCGGGCGGTCGAGATGATCGTGAACGAGGACCGCGCCGATCATGTCGACCTGAACTTCGGCTGCCCGGTCCCCAAGGTCACTCGCAAGGGAGGCGGCGCGGCGATCCCGTGGCGTCGGCAATTACTGCGCAGCATCCTGCGGGCGGCCATGACCGCAGCCAAGGGCCGGGTCCCCATCACGATGAAGATGCGGATCGGCATCGACGACGAACACATCACCTACCGCGATGCTGGGCAGCTCGCCCAGGACGAGGGACTCGCCAGCGTCGCGCTACACGGCCGGACGGCGGCGCAACTCTACGGCGGACAAGCGAATTGGGCTGCGATCGCGGATCTCGTCGAGCTAGTGGACATCCCGGTCCTCGGCAACGGGGACATCTGGGAGGCCGACGACGCATTGCGGATGGTGCAACAGACCGGCTGCGCAGGGGTCGTCATCGGCCGGGGCTGCCTGGGCCGGCCGTGGCTGTTCGCCGATCTGGCCAGCGCCTTCGACGGCGATCCCAGCCGGGAGAACCCGCCACTGTGTACGGTCGCGGCGACGATGCGTCGGCACGCGAGCCTGCTTCTGGACGAATACGGTTCCGATCCACCCGACCCCGCCGACCCGCATGCCCGGGACCGCGGCATCCGCGACTTCCGCAAACACATCGCTTGGTACCTGAAGGGATTCGCGGTCGGCGGCGAAACACGCCGGGCGCTATCGCTGGTCGGCTCACTGGACGAACTCGACGAGCTACTGGCCGCAATCCCCGACCAGCCCTTCCCGACCGACATCCTCGGTACCCCCCGTGGTCGGTCCACGAGCGCGCGCAAGGTGGCCCTGCCCTACGGCTGGCTCGATGACCGCGACAGCCTCGCTGTACCCGACGGGGCCGAACTGGACGTCTCCGGCGGGTGAGCCGTCGACGTCGAGCGCTACCCGGCTGGCGTGCGATGCCCGGGGCTAGAGAGACTGTCGGGAAAGTAGGTCGCAGTGATGCAGCGCACAGGAGGCACTCCGGGTGAGTAAGAAATACGTCTACGACTTCGCTGAGGGCAACAAGGACCTGAAGGACCTCCTCGGCGGCAAGGGGGCGAACCTCGCCGAGATGACGAACCTGGGATTGCCCGTGCCACCCGGGTTCATCATCACAACCGAGGCCTGCAAGGTCTTCCTGGACAGCGGCACCGCACCCAAGGAGCTCTCCGACGAGGTCAGCGAGCACCTTGCCGCACTGCAGGACACGATGGGCAAGACACTCGGGGACCCGACCGATCCACTCCTGGTCTCGGTCCGCTCCGGGGCGAAGTTCTCGATGCCCGGGATGATGGAGACCGTCCTGAACGTCGGGCTCAACGACGAGTCGGTCCAGGGGCTGGCCAAGCAGTCCGGCTCCGACCGGTTCGCCTGGGATTCCTACCGCCGGCTGATCCAGATGTTCGGCAAGACCGTGCTGGACATCGACGGGGACCACTTCGAGGATGCGATCGACGAAGCCAAAAAGGCCAAGGGAACCGAGAACGACCTGGACCTCGACGCCGAGGATCTGCAGAAGCTCGTCGAGCACTTCAAGGGCGTCGTACGCGAGCAGGCCGGGCGGGAGTTCCCGACCGACCCACGCGAGCAGATGGACCTCGCCGTGGAAGCGGTCTTCAACTCGTGGAACGCCGACCGGGCGATCCTCTATCGCCGTCAGGAGCGCATTCCGGCCGACCTGGGAACGGCGGTAAACATCTGCTCGATGGTCTTCGGCAACCTGGGATCGGACTCCGGAACCGGCGTGGCGTTCACCCGCGACCCGGGCAGCGGCGAGCAGGGTGTGTACGGCGACTACCTGCAGAACGCCCAGGGCGAGGATGTTGTTGCCGGCGTACGAAACACGTTGCCGCTGACCGACCTCGAGCAGATCGACAAGCCGGCCTACGACGAGCTGATGGGCATCATGGCCAAGCTCGAGGGCCACTACCGCGACCTGTGCGACATCGAGTTCACCGTCGAGCGCAACAAGCTGTGGATGCTGCAGACCCGGATCGGGAAGCGTACGGCCGGTGCCGCTTTCGTCGTCGCCAATCAGCTCATCGACGAAGGCATGATCGATCTGGACGAGGCGCTGCAGCGGGTCACCGGCGCCCAGCTCATGCAGCTGATGTTCCCGAAGTTCAACGACGACGCCGACAAGAAGCAGATCGCCAAGGGAATGAATGCCTCGCCCGGTGCCGCCGTCGGCAAGGTCGTCTTCTCCTCCGCCCGAGCCGTCGAGATGGCCGAGAAGGGCGAGAAGGTCATCCTGGTACGCCGGGAGACCAACCCGGACGATCTGGCCGGAATGATTGCAGCGCAGGGTATTTTGACCTCACGTGGCGGGAAGACCTCGCATGCTGCGGTGGTCGCCCGGGGAATGGGCAAGACCTGCGTGTGCGGAGCCGACGCCCTGCAGGTCGACCTCAAGGGCAACAAATTCACCGCCCCCGGCGACGTCGTGGTCAACGAAGGGGATGTCGTCTCCATCGACGGTACCTCCGGCGCGGTCTATCTCGGTGACGTGCCGGTCTCTCCGTCCGCGGTCGTGCAGTACTTCGAGGGAACTTTGGATCCGGAGGCGCAAGACGCCGGCGAACTCGTGAAAGCCGTGCACCGCTTCATGGCCCACACCGACGAGGTCCGCCGGCTCAAGGTGCGCGCGAACTCCGACACGCCGGAGGACTCGCAGCGGGCGCGGCGCTTCGGCGCGCAGGGCATCGGGCTGTGCCGTACCGAGCACATGTTCCTTGGCGACCGCCGCCAGCTGGTCGAGGAACTCATCCTGGCCGATACCGACGAGGAGAGGCAGGCCACCCTGGACGCCCTGGAGCCGTTGCAGCGCGCGGACTTCGTCGGGATCTTCCAGGCGATGGACGGCCTACCGGTGACCGTACGGCTGATCGACCCGCCGCTGCACGAGTTCCTGCCCGACATCACCGACCTGTCGGTGGCCGTCGCCTTGGCCGAGGAGCGCGGGAAGCCCGACGAGAAGGCTGCCCGGCTGCTCACCGAGGTACGCCGGCTGCACGAGTCCAACCCGATGCTGGGCCTGCGCGGAGTGCGGTTGGGTCTGGCCATTCCGGGCTTGTTCGCGATGCAGGTACGCGCGATCGCAGAGGCCGCGGCCGAGTGCAAGTCGGCCGGCGGAGATCCACGACCGGAGATCATGATCCCGCTGGTCGGCGCGGTACAGGAGCTGGAGGCCATCCGCGAGGAGGCCGAGGCGGTGCTCGCTTCGGTCGCCCAGGCAGCAGGGGTCGACGTACCCGCGCTGATCGGCACGATGATCGAGGTGCCCCGGGCCGCACTGACCGCGGGGGACATCGCCGGTGCGGCGGAGTTCTTCTCCTTCGGCACCAACGACCTGACCCAGATGGGCTGGGGTTTTTCCCGCGATGACGTGGAGGCGTCCTTCTTCACGACGTACCTGGACAAGGGCATCTTCGGCGTCTCCCCGTTCGAGTCGTTGGACACCGAAGGCATCGGCAGGCTGATTCGAATCGCGGTCAAGGAGGGCCGTGCGGCAAAGCCGGACCTGCACCTGGGGGTCTGCGGTGAGCACGGCGGCGATCCGGACTCGGTGCACTTCTTCCATGAGGTCGGCCTGGACTACGTGTCCTGCTCGCCGTTCCGAATCCCGGTTGCCCGTCTCGAGGCCGGCCGCGCCGCGCTCACGTCCAAGGCAAACGACGCTCGCTGAGAACAACGGTGGACGAGACCGGCGAGCGGTCGGCTTCGCGTGGTACCCATGACAATGTGATCGGCATCGTCGGACGGATTGTCGCGGCCTTCGGGGTCGCCGTGGGTCTGATCGTGGGTGTGACTGCCGTGAACATCTGGTGGACCGCGCGCCAGGACGAACGGCCGGTCTCCGATGCGATCGTCGTCCTGGGTTCTGCGCAGTACAACGGGACCCCGTCCCCGATTTTCGAGGCCAGACTCGATCATGCTCTTGACCTCTACAACGCCGGAGTGTCGCCGATGATCATCACGGTCGGCGGGCGCCAGGCCGGGGATCTGTTCACCGAGGCCGAGGCCGGCCTCCTCTGGCTGGCGCGTGAAGGTGTCCCCGAGGAAGCGATGCGGGCCATCCCCGACGGGACAGACACCCTGAAGAGCATGCAGGCCGTGGCAAGCCTGTTCGACGAGCAGGGTCTGTCCACCGCCGTCGTGGTCACCGACCCATGGCACGCATTGCGAGCGACCCGGATGGCGCAGGATGCTGGAATCGTGGCCTCGAGTTCACCGACCCGGCAGGGCCCAGCGGTGCAGACCCGGTCCACCCAGTTTCGCTACATCGCGCGGGAGACCGCGGCGTACCTGTTCTATCGGTTGACTGGCTCGAGTGTGGCCGGCGCGCCAGGAATCGGCTAGACCAGGCATGCTCGAGATCGACAAGGTCAAGGACAAGCGGGCGCCCATCCTGCGCGGTGAGCGCATCCACTACACGTTGGGTCCCACATCGACGTGGCGTGGTACCGCCGCCGTCGCCGGAGGCGCTGCCGCTGCGGGCAGTTCGTGACGATCACATCGACCAGGCCGGCCCGAGTGCCCAGGTGAGAATCCGCAACGAGGACATTGCGCTGGTCCGCGACCGGTCGGCCATCGACGAGATCGTTGGGGAGCATCTACAACTCCGCCGAGCCGGCGGCGGAAGCCTGAAGGGCCTGTGTCCCTTCCATGACGAGAAGTCGCCTTCCTTCCAGGTCACCCCGACCCGTGGGCTCTATTACTGTTTCGGTTGCGGGAACGGCGGTGACGTCATCCGGTTCGTGGAACAGATCGAGCACCTGTCCTTCACCGAGTCGGTGGAACGGCTGGCCACCCGCGCAGGTATTCAGCTGCGCTACGAGGACACCGGGTCCGGACCGGGCCGTCCGAGTGCGCCGGCGGGACAGCGCGGCCGGCTGTTGGAGGCCAACAAACTTGCCGCGGCCTTCTACGCCGAGCAGCTGGCCAGCGACGAGGCGCTACCGGCCCGGGAGTTCCTCGCCGTACGGGGATTCGATCGGGAAGTCGCCGAGCAGTTCGACTGCGGCTTCGCACCTGGCGGCTGGGACACCCTGACCCGTGCCTTGCGCGCCAAGGCCTTCACCGAGACCGAGCTGACCACCGCAGGTTTGGCCAAGCAGTCCTCTAGGGGGACGCTGATTGACCGCTTCCATCGACGACTTCTGTGGCCGATCCGGGATATCACCGGAGACGTGATCGGCTTCGGTGCCCGCAGGATCTTCGATGATGACGAGGGGCCGAAGTATCTCAACACGCCAGACACCCCGCTCTACAAGAAGAGTCACGTTCTCTACGGCATCGAGCGCGCCAAGGGTGATATCGCCCGGCGGCACCAAGCGGTCGTCGTAGAGGGGTACACCGACGTGATGGCCTGCCACCTGGCCGGCATTCCGACCGCGATCGCAAGCTGCGGTACGGCCTTCGGCGTCGAGCACATCGGCGTCCTGCGCCGGCTGCTCATGGACCAGGATGAGTTGCGCGGCGAGGTGATCTACACCTTCGATGGTGACGCCGCAGGTCAGGCAGCGGCACTCAAGATGTTCGGCGAGGATCAGCGCTTCGTCGCCCAGACTTTCGTTGCGATCGAACCCGACGGTCGTGATCCGTGCGAGTTGCGTCAGGACCGCGGCGACGAGGCAGTCCGCGACCTGATCGCGCGTCGGGTGCCACTGGTGGCCTTCGTCCTGCGCGCGACCGTGGCGCGCTACAACCTGGAGACCGCCGAAGGCCGGGTGACCGCCCTGCAGCGCACCGCACCGATGGTCGCCCACATCAAGGACCGCGGGTTGCGCCCGGAGTACGCGAGGGTTCTGGCCGGACTACTCGGAATGGACATGGAGTCGGTGATCGCAGAAGTACGTCGCGCCGGTAAGCCGGGGCAGGCGTCCAGTACCAACGGGTCGCGTGGCGGATCGCCGGTCGGGACACAGGCCGCCACGCCGCTCACGGCTGCTAGCAAGGTCGCTCGGCCCGATGACGGAACAGCATCGATGGTCGAGCGCGAAGCGCTCAAGGCCGCCATGCAGCGACCCGCTGTGGCCGGGCCGGTCTTCGACGCGGTGGGACCGGCCGGCTACACCCAGCAGGCCTATCGGCTGCTGCGGATCGCCATTGCCGACGCCGGCGGCGCGAGCAAGGCACCGGTCAGTGGTCCCGCCTGGGCGGAGGCGGTCGCTGCGGGCCTGGACGAGCCGGTCCTGGTCAGCCTGGTCACTCAACTGTGCGTCGAACCGCTCAAGCCGGACAGCAACAAGGACGAGACCGACTACATCTCCGCCGTCCTGGCCCGCCTGCAGCACCTCGCTGCCAACCGGGAGGTAGCAGCCCTCAAGGGACAGCTGCAGCGGATGAATCCGGTGGATGCGCCGGAGGACTACCAGCGGATTTTCGGCGAATTGATCTCGCTGGAACAGCAGGCAAAGCTGCTGGGGGAGCGTGGCATGGGAGGGCAGCCGTGATGGGGAATGCGGCGGTCACGCTCGCGGTGCTACGCGGGTGAGCGTCTGGCCCCGTCGCCGCCCAGCGGTGCCGAGCCATGCACGCAGGTGGCTGGAGTCTGACGAACGCGTGCTGACGTTCGCGACGACCCCGTACGGAGATCTGATCGTCGCCACGCAGCGCGGTCTCTGGGTCGCCGACCACGGTAATGCCGTGGCCGGGCCAACTGCCCCCGACCCCGGCGGACGATTGCTGCGATGGGAGTTCATCGTGACCGCCAAGTGGGCCGGCGACGTGCTGACGGTGACCTCGGCCCAAGAGGTGGAATCGAGCATCATGAGGCGGCTGCCCGCGATCAGCCTTTCGCTGCCAGAGCCTGCCGACCTACCAAGGGTGGTGCAGCAACGGGTCGATCGCAGCGTTGCTGTCTCACGGCGACGGACGTTGGGAACGGGGAGCACCGCATTAGTCGTCGGACGACGGGTCAGTGGTCGGGACGGACTGCTCTGGTACGCCGTCTTCGATCGAGACTCCGACGCGGATGACCTGGAACTCCGCCGAGCGGCCGCGGCAGTTGTCCAGGCGGCGGCTAGATCGACTACTCGAGCCGAGCCGGAATAACACTGCGCTAAGGAGTTGAGCCGGCCGAGTCGTCGGGTAGCTGCGCGTAGAGGTCGAGATGCAGACCGTCCGGATCGCGTATGACGGCGTAGCGCTGACCCCAGAAGGCGTTCCAGGGTTGCTTGACGCCGAGGCCCTCGACATCGAGTTCGGCGTAGAGCGCGTCGAGTGCAGACGCGTCTGGCAGCCGAACCGCCAACCCGAGCCGTCCTCCGGGCCTAGCCACCCATTCCGGATCGATCTGGCGCAGCATCGCCTCGGTGTCGAGCATCAGCCTCATCGATGAGCCCAGTGCAGCCTCGGCATGCGGTTGCGTCTCCGAGCCCGTTTCGAAGTCCAGGCCAAGCCGAGAGTAGAAGGCGATGGCCACCGCCATGTCCGAGACGGCAACTCCGATTGCGTCGATCTGCGGTCCGGTCATGATTGTCGAGCCTCCGCTGAGCTGCGGTCTGAAGGGGTTAGCGCTCAGAACCGTTCAGCCGACCGGCGAAGGAGGCCGAGGCGCGTGGATCGGATGTCTCGCTGCCGATCCGGGACTTGACCGCTCCAACGACATTCTCAGCGCGAGCCTGAACCAACCCGGCCGCCTCCTGCACAGCAGGATTGTCACGCACCTGTCGCCAGGAACGGAGCAACTGCTCGTAGCGCTGCCGGCCGGCCCTGCTGCCGAGTACGTAGCCGACGCCGAGACCGAGTACGAACGAGAACTTCATCATCGGCCAAACTTACAACGTATTACGCCATTCCGTCCGGGTCCCGGCTCAAGAAAAGGACGCAGTCCCGGTGCGGTAACCTTGCCGACGCGACGGCGACGCAAGCGCCCAGCGCCGTTCTTCCCCTGTAGCTCAATTGGCAGAGCACGCGACTGTTAATCGCGGGGTTGTTGGTTCGAGTCCAACCGGGGGAGCC
>Ga0136630_1000241_pt1 | contig 19679 bp, 20 predicted proteins | sample AntDrymUQ5682106_2_FD_105496 | JGI IMG/M metagenome (GOLD analysis project Ga0136630, IMG submission 105496) | Polar desert sand microbial communities from Dry Valleys, Antarctica - metaG UQ568 (21.06) | ecosystem: Environmental > Terrestrial > Soil > Desert | place: Antarctica: Dry Valley...
CAGACCCACGTTCATGGTCGGCGCTGCGCGTCGAGCGTCGGCACGTCATGGTGTGTGGTCGTCGTCACGTCCTCACCCTCTCGCGTCCGGCCCATCCGCGCGCAGCAGCGGCTGCCGACCGATTCGCATGCACCTGGACCGGCACGCCGTCGGGCCAGCCGGACCCGAACTCCGACGTGGGCAACCAGGAGTGGAACAGCAGGCGCCGCTGGCTCCCGCCCGGGTCTGAGCCAGCTGCTGGGCGGGCATCCCCCCGAGCGAGAAGCCGGCGTAGACGACCTCGGTGGGGAGCTCCTCGGCCGCTCGGACGCCCCGCGCGCCTCTTCTTCGTCGGTACGGTCCCGCTGGAGGACATCACACCGCCGCCGTGGACCAGCTACCTCGCCGACGCCGCCGCCGAGTCCGTACCGGCGTACCACGCGGAGACGATGTGGGCCAACCATCGCCATGCCCGGATCTCACGCGCTCGCGCCGCGGACTTCTGGGGGCGCGTCGAGACGATCGTCCGTGAGTTCAGCGAGCTGCCCCGGGAGGGCGACGCCGTGTTCGGCTTCGTCGTCGGCCTCTACCCGACCGACCACCCCACCCTGCCTGCAGGGGACCCGGACGACTGACGAAGAGCGGAGCACACCGGCCTGAGACACTGGGGCGGTGACCCACCCCCCCGGAGCCCCGGCCTCTGCAGCGCTTCTCGCGCGGGCCGAGCGGGTCACGCCGGGCGGCGTGAACTCACCGGTACGGGCGTTCCGCGCGGTCGGGGGGACGCCGCGGTTCATGGTCGCCGGGCGCGGGCCGTACCTCACCGACGCCGACGGTCGCGAGTACGTCGACCTGGTCTGCTCCTGGGGTCCGATGATCCTCGGGCACGCTCATCCGGCGGTCATCGAGGCGGTCACCGTCGCTGCTTCGCGCGGGACGTCGTACGGGACGGCGACCGAGGGCGAGGTCGCCCTGGCCGAGGAGATCACTCAGCGGGTCGAACCGGTCGACCAGGTCAGGCTCGTCTGCTCGGGCACCGAGGCGACGATGTCGGCAGTTCGTCTGGCCCGCGGCTTCACCGGCCGGAACAAGATCGTCAAGTTCGCCGGGTGCTACCACGGGCACGTCGACGCGCTGCTCGCCTCGGCCGGCTCCGGCGTGATCACGTTCGGGCTGCCCGACACCCCGGGCGTCACCGGTGCAGCCGCCGCAGACACGATCGTCCTGCCCTACAACGACCTCGCCGCGGTCGAGGCCGCTTTCGAGGCGAGCGGCGACGACATCGCCTGTGTCATCACCGAGGCGGCTCCAGGCAACATGGGCGTCGTGCCGCCGGCGCCGGGCTTCAACTCCGGCCTGGCCGCGATCTGCGCGGCCCACGGCGCGCTGTTCGTCTCCGACGAGGTGATGACCGGGTTCCGGGTCAGCCGGTCCGGCTGGTACGGCCTGGACGGCGTCCGGCCCGACCTCATGACGTTCGGCAAGGTCATGGGCGGTGGCTTCCCGGCCGCTGCCTTCGGGGGGCGCGCCGACGTGATGGCCCACCTCGCCCCGGCCGGGCCGGTCTACCAGGCCGGGACGCTCGCCGGGAACCCGGTCGCAACCGCCGCCGGGCTGGCCACGCTCCGGGCCTGCGACGACGAGGTCTACTCGTACCTGGACCGTACGGCGACGAGCCTGCGCGAGCTGGTCGGCTCGGCGCTGAGCGCCGAAGGTGTGCCGCACCGGGTGCAGCAGGCAGGAAGCATGTTCTCGGTGTTCTTCGTCGATGCGGACGTGACCGACCTCGCGAGCGCGCAGCGGCAGGACGTGGGCCGGTTCGCCGCGTTCTTCCACGCCATGCTCGGCGAGGGGGTCTACCTGCCGCCGTCCGCGTACGAGACCTGGTTCCTCTCGGCCGCGCACGACGACCGTGCCCTGGATCGGATCGCGGCAGCGCTACCGGTGGGCGCGCGAGCCGCCGCGCGCGAGACCCCCCAGACGCAGGAGCGCAGATGACCAGCTTCGCCCGGACCGTCGTGCACCTGCTGCGCCACGGCGAGGTCCACAACCCGACCGGCGTGCTCTACGGGCGGCTGCCGGGCTACCGGCTGTCCGAGCGGGGGCAGGCGATGGCCGAGCGGATCGCCGAGACGATGGCTGATCGCGACGTGCGCCGGGTGATCTCCTCGCCGTTGCAGCGGGCGCAGGAGACGGCTCGGCCCACGGCGGCGGCGCTGGGGCACGCGCTCGGGACGGACGACCGGCTGATCGAGGCCGGCAACAAGTTCCAGGGCCTGACGTTCGGCGTCGGTGACGGGTCGCTGCGACGACCGGCGCACTGGAAGCATCTCTGGAACCCGCTCCGCCCGTCGTGGGGAGAGCCGTACGCAATGATCGCCGAGCGCATGCTGGCCGCGGTCGAGGCAGCACGCGGCCCGGGAACCGGCGGCGAGGTGGTGCTCGTCAGCCATCAGCTGCCGATCTGGACGATCCGCAGCCACCTCGAGGGCCGGCGGCTCTGGCACGACCCGCGCAAGCGCCAGTGCTCGCTCGCGAGCCTGACCTCGCTCGTCTACGCCGGTGAGCGCCTCGTGGAGATCGACTACTCCGAGCCGGCAGCGGACCTGCTGCCGCTCCGCGCTGGGTCGACCTTCAGCGCAGGAGCGTGAGCGGTTCAGACCGGCGCACCAGAGGTGGCCGGACCGGGCAGGCGATCGCGATCGCGATCGCGGTGGGCGCGGTGAGCGCCGCCTGCTCGGACGCCGGGAACGATCCGTCCGCCCAGTCGGGGTTCGTCGCCGGCGATCCCGCGTCGACGTTCGTCCAGGTCGCCGACCGTGAGCCCGCGCCGGACCTCACCGGTCCGCTCCTCGGCGGGGGCACGTACTCGCTGGCGACCGACCGCGGCGACGACATCGTCGTGGTCAACGTCTGGGGATCGTGGTGCGGGCCCTGCCGATCCGAGGCGGCGGCGCTCGAGGAGGTCTACCAGGAGGTCAAGGACAAGGGCGTGCAGTTCCTCGGGATCAACACGCGCGACCAGGAGGCGCAGGCGCTCGCGTTCGTGGCGAACAAGGGCATCACCTACCCGAGCCTGGTCGACGACGGCGCGATGCAGGCCGGGTTCGCTTCCTCGCTCCCGGTTGCCGGCATCCCGACCACCTTCGTGATCGACCGGTCGGGCGGGGTCGCCGCGCGAGCGGTGTCCGAGGTGTCGTACACGCGCCTGCTCGAGCTCGTCGAGGCCGTGCTCGCCGAGGACGAGACGACGGGGCTCGGGTGATGAGGACCAGCGGCGCCGACCTCGTCGCGGTCGGGGAGGTGTTCCAGTCGACCGCGGCGAACGGGGCCCTGCTGGCCGCGATCGCGGTGTCAGCGCTGGCCGGGCTCGTCTCGTTCTTCTCGCCGTGCATGCTGCCGCTCGCACCCGCGTACCTGTCCTACGTCACGGGGATGAGTGGCGCCGAGCTCGAGGCGTCGACCGGGTCCCAGCGCGGCCGGGTCGTCCTCGGCGTGCTCCTGTTCGTGCTCGGGTTCGCCGCGTTCTTCACCTCGCTCGGGGCGTTCCTGGGCAACATCGGCTACGACCTTCGGTACGCAGGCTGGATCAACCCCGTCGCGGGAGTCCTGGTGATCATCTTCGGTCTCGCCTTCCTCGGCGTCGTGCCCGGGCTCGACCGGACCTGGCGGGTCCGCACGATGCCACGGGTCGGGCTGGCCGGCGCGCCGCTGCTTGGCCTGGTGTTCGCGGTCGGGTGGCTGCCCTGCATCGGGCCGACGCTGAGCGCGGTCCTCACCCTTTCGGTCGACTCGGCGACTGCTGGACGTGGGGCACTGCTCACATTCGCGTACAGTCTGGGCCTCGGCGTCCCGTTCTTGCTCGTCGCGTTCGCCTACCAGCGGGCGCTCGGCGCTTTTGCCTGGATTCGCCGGCACGGCCAGATGGTGACCCGGGTCGGCGGCGGCATGCTGATCGTGCTCGGCGTGCTCCTCCTCACCGGGGGGTGGGACTGGTTCACGCGTCAGATGCTCGGCTGGATCAGCGGTGTGAGCATGGTGATCTAGTGACGCAGGCCAGATGACCAGCACAACCGTGCAGAAGCATGACCTGATGGACGAGGACGTCCCGATCGGGCCACCGCCGCCACGCGCGCGTGACCTGATGCTCTGGACCTGGCGACAGCTCACGTCCATGCGAGTCGCTCTCGTGCTGCTCTTCCTCCTCGCCGTCGCGTCTGTGCCGGGATCGGTCTTCCCGCAACGGCGGACCAATCCCGTGGCCGTCGCCGGCTACGTCGAGGCCCACCCTGATCTCGCGCCCTGGCTCGACCGGCTCTCGATGTTCGACGTGTTCGGCTCGCCGTGGTTCGGTGCGATCTACCTTCTGCTGTTCGTGTCGCTCGTCGGCTGCGTCGTGCCCCGGTCCTTCGCGCACGCCCGCGCACTCCGCGCGCGCCCGCCGGCTGCTCCGCAGCACCTCACCCGCATGCGTGACCACCGGTCGTTGGACACGCCGCAGAAGCCGGAGCAGGCGCTTGACGCCGCGGCCGCCGCGCTCCGGCGACACCGTTACCGCATCGATCGGACGACGGCGACGCTCAGTGCCGAGCGCGGCTACCTCCGCGAGACCGGCAACCTGTTCTTCCACGTCTCCCTGCTGCTGATCATCGTCGGCGCGGCCGTCGGCGGCCTGTTCGGCACCCGTGGGACGGTCGTGGTGCTCGAGGGCGCCGGGTTCACGAACACGGTGACGCAGTACAACGACATCGCTCCCGGGCGCCTGGTCGACGTGGCCGACCTGCCACCGTTCTCGCTCGAGCTGGTCGACTTCACGGCCACGTTCGCGACCGAGGGCGAACGCCGCGGGACCGCGGACGAGTTCGTGGCCGAGGTGCGCTACCGCACCGCTCCTGGGCAGCCCTCGACCGACCGGGACATCCGGGTGAACGCCCCGCTCACCATCGGTCGGACCGACATCCACCTCTTGGGACACGGGTACGCCCCGATCTTCACGGTCACCGACGGGGCGGGGACCGTCGTGTTCTCCGGGCCGGTCCCGTTCCTTCCGGCGGACGGGAACTTCCTCTCGACCGGCGTGATCAAGGTGCCCGACGCCCAGCCGGAGCAGCTCGGCTTCTCCGGCTTCTTCCTGCCCACGGCCATGATCGATGAGCAGGGCCCTCGCTCGCTGTTCCCGGAGGCCCTCAACCCGGCAGTCGTGATCAACGTTTGGAAAGGCGATCTCGGTCTGGACTCCGGGCGGCCGCAATCGGTCTTCCAGCTCGACACGCGGTCGATGGAGCAGGTGCGTGACGACGGGGAGTTCGTGACCGCGCTTCTGGCCGACGGCCAGGCGCTCGATCTTCCCGACGGCCTCGGCTCGATCACGTACGGCGGCTACGTCGAGTGGGCGAACCTGCAGGTCTCCAGCAACCCGGGACTTCCGATCCTGCTCGGCGGGGCAGGACTCGCCCTGGTCAGCGTGACGCTGTCGCTGTTCATCCGGCGGCGGCGGATCTGGGTACGGGTGACCCCGGTCGGGGCGGGCGGTAGCGTGATCGAGATTGCCGGTCTCGACCGCGCGCACGGCGGCGACCTCGACACCGAGCTCGACGAGCTCGCTGCCGCCACGGCTCGACCAGCCGGTCTCGGTACCGGTACGAAGGGACCTGATCCGACATGAGCACCGACGCGTTGTCGAACCTCCTGCTCGAGGCGGCCCTCGTCGTGTACGCCGGCGCCGTGCTGGCCTACCTCGCCGAGATCCTTCTCGCGCAGGGCCTCGACCGGGTCGGCGTCGCCCACGGCCGGACGCTGGTCGGCGCAGCCACCGAGACGTCCACGCGTGCGCGTGTCGACCCGGGCCCGGTCGACCTCGACCCGTCGTTGCCACCGGCCCCTGGCCGGTGGAGCGAGCGGGGTGAGCGAGCCGGCCGGCTCGCCCTGCCGCTGCTGACGCTCGGGTCGGGGCTCCATCTCGGCGCCGTGGTCGCCCGCGGGTTCGCCGCGGGGCGGGCGCCGTGGGGAAATATGTTCGAGTTCGCGGTGGTCGGCGCGCTCGTCGCTGCCGGTGTCTTCCTCGTCCTGCAGCGCCGGTACGAGGTCGGCTACCTCGGCGTGTGGGTGAGCGCGGTCGTGCTGGGCGTGCTCGGCTTCGCCGTGACCGTGCTCTACACGGAGGCTGGTCCGCTGTTGCCGGCGCTGCGCTCGACCTGGCTCGTCATCCATGTGTTCGCTGCGATCCTCGCGACCGGGCTGTTCACGATCGGCGCCATCGTCTCGGTGCTCTACCTCATGGCTCACCGGCTGGGTCCGGTCGCCGGCCGAGGTCGGCTGGGCGCGTACGTGAGCCGGCTGCCGGACCGGTCGGCGCTGGACCGACTGGCGTTCCGGCTGCACGCGGTCGCGTTCCCGATCTGGACGTTCGCCGTCATGGCCGGCGCGATCTGGGCGCAGTACGCCTGGGGGCGGTACTGGGGCTGGGACCCGAAGGAGACCTGGGCGTTCGTCTCGTGGGTCGCCTACGCGGCGTACCTCCACGCTCGGGTGACGGCCGGCTGGAGGGGCCGCGGGGCGGCCGGCATCGCGCTGGTCGGCTACCTGACGATGTTGTTCAACTTCATCGGGGTGAACATCTTCATCCCGGGCCTGCACTCGTACGCCGGGCTGTAGCCCGCGCCTGAGCAGGAGCCGCCGGAAGAACGTACGCTGATCGGTCTCAGGTCTTGGGTCGGCGAGCGGGAGGAATCACCGGTGCCACGCGTGCTCTTGGTGCTCGCCGTGCTCAGCGCGTCGATCTTCTGCATCATCGAGTGCATCCGGACCGACAAGCACGAGGTCCGCAACCTGCCCAAGGTCGTCTGGGTGCTGCTCATCCTGCTCGCGCCGCTCGTCGGCCCGGTCGCCTGGTTCGTCGCCGGCCGCCCTCGCCGGGAGCGCCGTGGCGCGCGCCCGACCGGCGGGGCCGTGCAGCGCCGTCCGGCCGCGCCGGACGACGACCCGATGTTCCTGGCCGGGCTGGACCGGACCAACGACGAGCGCCGACGGCTCGAGGCGTGGGAGCGCGAGCTGACCGAGCGCGAGAGCGACCTCCGCGGGGCGTCAGGGCCGGACCAGGAAGGTCCGGCCCGTGACGCGCGAGACCCGCGCGCGCAGGACGGGCCGGGGGACGGGCCGGTCGACGGGCCGGGCGACGAGCCCGTCAGCCGGAGCTGAGTCGGTGGGGTGAGTCGGCTAGCGCGTGAGGCGGCGCAGGGCGGTGAACCGGAACCGGTCGATCGTCGGGACCTGGTCGCGGCCGCGTGACTTGCGAGCAACTCGCAGCAGCTCGTCGACGTTCGCGCGAGCGAGCTCGAGGCTGTACATGGGATGCGCTCCTTCGGGGAGATTCTTCAGTCGATGCCGGGATTGGCATCGTGCCTGTGATTCTAAGGTATGAACAGCATCGGAGTCGTATTTCTTCCGGGTGAGACCGGCCACATCGGCTCGAACAGTAGGCAACGCCACGATGGCGGGCCGGATCGGCAGACGCGGTGGACCAGATCGATCGACAGCTCGTGGAGGCGCTCCGGGCCGACGCGAGAGCGAGCTACGCCCAGCTCGCGCGGCTGGTTGGGCTGTCCGCGCCGAGCGTCCAGGACCGGGTCCGCCGACTGGAGCGGCGCGGGATCATCACCGGCTACCACGCGGCGGTCGACCCGATCGCGGCCGGGCTGGCGGTGACCGCGCTGGTCGGCGTGCACCAGACCGACTCCGCCGAGCTCGCCGACGTCGCCGAACGGCTCTCGGCCGTGACCGAGGTCGAGGACTGCTTCTTCGTCGCCGGCGACAACGCGTTCATCGTCAAGGTTCGGGTTCCCGATGTGGCCGGGCTGGAGGCCACGATCGGGCGGCTCCAGCGGGTGGACGGGGTCGCACGGACGCGGACCACGGTCGTGCTGTCGACGAAGTGGGAGCATCGCCAGGTCCCGGTCCCGGTCCCGGCTCCAGTCGCGTCGCCCGAGGCCGAGCCCGTGCGCCCGGCCGACCCCCCGGAGGAGATGGCATGACGTTGGTGACGCTGGATGAGATCCGCGCCGCGGCAGTGCGGCTGTCCGGGGTCGCGCTCCGAACGCCGGTGCTTCCCGCGGCCTGGTCGCCGCCCGGGACGAGCCTGCTGCTCAAGGCGGAGAACCTGCAGCCGGTCGGTGCGTTCAAGATCCGCGGCGCGTACAACATGATCGCCGCGCTTCCGGGTGACGTACGCGATCGCGGCGTCGTCGCCTACTCGAGCGGCAACCACGCCCAGGCCGTCGCCTACGCGGCGCGGGCATTCGGCGTTCCCGCGGCGATCGTGATCCAGCACGGCGTGGCGGAGGTGAAGGTGGCCGCCACGCTCGCGCTCGGCGCTGAGGTGGTCCGGGTCCCGGCGGCTGACCGGACCAGTGCGGCCGAGGAGCTGGCGGAGCGCTACGGCCGGGTGGTCGTCCCGCCGTTCGAGCACCGCGACGTGATCGCCGGCCAGGGCACGATCGGGCTCGAACTCGTCGAGGACGTCGACGAGATCGACCGGGTGCTGGTGCCGGTCAGCGGAGGTGGTCTGGTCTCCGGCATCGCCGTCGCGATCAAGGCGCTCTCGCCGCGCACGCAGGTCATCGGCGTCGAGCCGGCACTTGCCGCGGACACCGCGGAGAGCTTCCGCAGCGGCGAGCGGGTGATGTGGGCCGCGGACGCGGTCTCCCGCACGATCGCCGACGGGCTACGCACCCCGCAGGTCGGCGAGCTGCCCTGGGCGCACATCCGTGAGCTCGTCGACGACGTCGTCACGGTCGAGGAGGACGAGATCCTCGACTCGGTCAAGGTGCTCGCCCTCGGTTCCCGCCTGGTCGCCGAGCCCAGCGGTGCGGTGCCCGTGGCGGCGTTCCGGTCGGGCCGGCTCTCGCCGGTTCGCCGGACGGTCGCCGTCGTGAGCGGCGGCAACATCGACCCGGCCCTGCTCGCCGCCGCCCTGTCCCGTACCGGCTAGTCGTTGACCACGGTCGCTGAGTGGGTCGAGGGGGCCCGTCCACGTACGCTCCCGGCCGCGCTCGCGCCGGTGCTCGTCGGTTCCGGCGTCGCGGCCTGGGCGGGGTCCTTCCGCTGGGGGGCGGCGCTGCTGGCGCTCGTGGTCGCGCTCGCGGTGCAGGTCGGCGTGAACTACGCGAACGACTACTCCGACGGCGTACGCGGCACCGACGACGACCGGGTCGGACCGCGTCGCCTGGTCGGGTCCGGGCTGGCCGAGCCGTCCGCGGTGCGGTCTGCGGCGCTGCTGGCGTTCGGCCTCGCGGGGGTGGCCGGTCTCGCGCTCGCGATCACGACGTCGTGGTGGCTCCTGCTGGTCGGTGCGGTGGCCATCGCCGCGGCCTGGACCTACACCGGCGGGCCGAGGCCCTACGGCTATCGCGGGCTCGGTGAGGCCAGCGTGTTCCTGTTCTTCGGGCTGGTCGCGGTGATCGGGACGACCTATGTGCAGACCGAGCGGTGGGTCGGGGCCGCGCTGGTCGGTGGCGTGGCGATCGGAGCGCTGGCCTGCGCGATCCTGGTGGTGAACAACCTCCGAGACATCCCGACCGACGCGGCCGCCGGCAAGCGCACCCTGGCCGTCGTGCTCGGCGATCTCCGGACCCGGCAGCTCTACCTCGCGCTGCTCGTGGTCGCGCTCGCCGGCGTCGCTCTGCTCGCGGTCGTGGCGACGCGATGGGCCCTGCTCGGTCTGGGCGCACTGCCGCTCGCCGTCGCGTCCGCGCGGGCGGTCCTGGGCGGGGCACGTGGGCCGGCCCTGGTGCCGGTCCTGCGCGACACCGGGCGGCTCGAGCTCGTCCTCGCCGCCCTGCTGGCCCTCGGCCTCGCCGTCGGCTGACCTGACCGCGCCGAGCCTGACCGTCGGAGCGCGTCAGCCCACAGCGCGGGCGGGCGCCGAGCGCCCGTCCGCTTGGAGCACCTCGGCCATGTGGCGGTAGCGAGCGCTCGGTGTCATCCCCATGAAGTGCAGCGCGCACGGGTCGGGCACGACCGGCCGGCCCTGGTAGGAGGCCGCGCAGCCGTTGTAGACGTGGATGTCGTCGCGGCCGCCGAGGTAGGGCTGGTTCCAGCCCGCCGGCAGCCAGCTGGTCGCCGCCTGGAACGCGTTCCCGGCACCCGGCCCGGCCCAGTGATAGCGCTCGTCGCCACGGTCCCAGCCCAGGGCCGCGAGGACCGCGCCCTGGTCGGCCCATGGCCCCGGCTGCGGACCCGCCTCTTGGACTGCGTCGAGGAACGCGAACGCCGTCGGCCCGGACCGCATCAGCCAGACGCCGGTGTTCGGGTTCACGCGGTGCTCGTAGGGCACCTGCTCGATCACCAGTGCCTGGAAGTGCTCCGGGTGCAGGTGCGCGGCGACGTCCTCGTCAGACCGCACGAGCAGGACGTCAGCATCGACCCACAGCGCGAGCGGGTATCGGGTGAGAGCCTGCCGGAGCAGGCGGATCTTGGTCCACTTCGCCTGCTGGGCACCGTCGTCCGCCCCTGCGCCGTCGAGCGCGATCTGCTCGACGTGCAGGTCGTAGTTCCAGCGGTCCGCGAAGCGCTCGAACGTGGGCAGCGCCAGGTCGAACAGCACGCCGTGCATCTGTGGACCGGCTGCCGTGACCAGGACACCGCGCCGCGCACGCGCTCGACGGCCAGCCTGCGTCACGCGTGGTCCCGTGGTCATCGGGCTCCCTTCTGCGATCACCGCACCGGATCTGAGCAGGACCCAACCACCCCGAGATGGACAGCGCGAGAACAGCGGGTCACCAGTTCATGCCGCCTCGGCTCAGAAGTGCCAAGGGAACGACGACCAGTCGGGGTCGCGCTTCTCCAGGAACGCGTCGCGGCCCTCGGCCGCTTCGTCGCTCGCGTACGCCAGACGGGTCGCCTCACCGGCGAAGATCTGCTGGCCGACGAGCCCGTCGTCGACCAGGTTGAACGCCAGCTTGAGCATGCGCTGCGCCGTCGGGCTCTTGCCGTTGATCGTCGTGGCCCACTCGAGCGCGACCCGCTCGAGGTCGGCGTGCGGGACGACCTCGTTCACCATGCCCATGCGGTGCGCGGCCTCGGCGTCGTACGTGCGACCGAGGAAAAAGATCTCGCGGGCGAGCTTCTGGCCGACCTGGCGGGCGAGGTAGGCGGACCCGAAGCCACCGTCGAAGCTGCCGACGTCCGAGTCGGTCTGCTTGAAGCGCGCGTGCTCGCGGCTGGCGAGGGTCAGGTCGGCGACGACGTGCAGGCTGTGCCCGCCGCCGGCGGCCCACCCGGGGACGACGGCGACGACGATCTTGGGCATGAACCGGATCAGGCGCTGCACCTCGAGGATGTGCAGCCGGCCGGCCCTGGTCGGGTCCACCGAGTCAGCGGACTCGCCCTCGGCGTACTGGTAGCCGGTTCGCCCACGAATCCGCTGGTCACCCCCGGAGCAGAACGCCCACCCGCCGTCACGTGGCGACGGGCCGTTCCCGGTCAGCAGCACGCAGCCGACGTCCGGCGTCATCCGCGCGTGGTCCAGTGCGCGGGCGAGCTCGTCGACGGTGTGCGGCCGGAACGCGTTGCGCACCTCGGGCCGGTCGAACGCGATCCGTACGGTGCCCTGATCGGTGCCCTGGACGACGTGGCGGTGGTAGGTCACGTCGGTGAGGTCGAACCCGTGCACCGTGCGCCACGCGTGCGGGTCGAACAGCTCCGAGACCGTCCTCATGGCGTCGATCATGCCGGTCCGCAGCACGGTGGCGGTGCGAGGTGCGGGTCGCCGCCTCCGTACGATCGGGAGGCTTCGGTCGCCGACCAGCCCCGAACCGCGACAGCGAGGATGCCCGTGCGCGACATCGTGGTGTTCAGCGGCAACGCGCACCCTGAGCTGGCCGAGGAGATCTGCTCCGAGCTCGGGCTTCCGCTGTCGCCGTCCCGGCTCGTCCGATTCGCCAACGACTGCCTCGAGGTCCAGCTCTCCGCGAACTGCCGCGAGCGCGACGTCTTCGTCATCCAGCCGCTGGTACCGCCGGTCCAGGAGCACCTGGTCGAGCTGCTGCTCATGCTCGACGCGGCTCGTGGTGCGTCGGCGGCGAGGACGACGGTGGTCATGCCCCACTACGCGTACGCGCGGGCGGACAAGAAGGACGCCCCCCGGATCTCCATCGGCGGTCGGCTGGTCGCCGATCTGCTGGTGACCGCCGGCGCTGACCGGGTGCTCGTGATGACGCTGCACTCGCCCCAGGTGCACGGCTTCTTCAGCGTGCCGGTCGACCACCTGCACGCGCTGCGCGAGCTCGCCGTGCACTTCGCCGAGAGGCGGCTGGACCTGTCCAACGCCATCGTGGTCTCGCCTGACCTGGGCAACGCGAAGTCCGCCTCGGCATTCGCGCGGCGGCTCGGGCTCCCGGTAGCCGCCGGTGCGAAGCAACGGTTCGATGACGACAGGGTGAGCATCACCTCGATCATCGGCGACGTGGCCGGCAAGGACGTGCTCGTGCTCGACGACGAGGTGGCCAAGGGCAGCACGGTGTTCGAGCTCCTCGACCGCCTCCGGGAGCGCGATGCCAGATCGATCCGGGTGGCCTGCACGCACGGCCTGTTCGCCGGCGACTCGCTCGAGCGACTCCAGGCCCAGCCCGACGTCACCGAGATCGTCTGCACCAACACGGTGCCGATCCCGCGGGCGAAGCGAGTGCCCAAGCTCACCGTGCTGTCGGTCGCGCCTGCGCTGGCCGAGGCCATGCAGCGCATCCACGACGGTGAGTCCGTCTCCGCGCTGTTCGCCGACAGGTAGCCGTGGTCATTGGGCCAGTGCGCGCAGCGCGGAACGGTCGGGCTTGCCGGCGGGGAGCAGCGGGATCGAGTCGAGCACGACCACCTGACGGGGGAGCGCCTCGGTCGACAGGCTGGGCCGTCCGTACGCGCGGATCGACTCCAGGGTCGGCGGGTCGGTCGGATCGGCGGGTACCACGAACGCGACCACCCGACGGCCCCACTCCTCGTCGGTCACGCCGAGCACCTCGATCCCACGCACTGCCGGGTTCGTGGCGAGCACTCGCCGGATTGCCCAGGCCGAGACCTTCTTGCCACCGGTGATGATCACGTCGTCGAGGCGGCCGCGTACCTGCAGCAACCCGTCCGCCCCGATCGCGCCGGCATCGTCGGTGATGTGCCACCGGCGGCTCCCCTCGAGCCGGAGCGCGCCCGCGGTCAGGTCCGGCCGCAGCCGGTAGCCGGCGAACACCACCGGTCCGCCGATCTCGATCGGGCCGTCGGCCGGTGCGTGCACCGCGACCTGGTCGAGTGGCGCGCCGTCGTACACGCACCCCCCGCAAGTCTCGGTCATCCCGTACGTCCGGACGATCCGCGCACCGGCGGCGGCCGCGGCCGCGGCGAGCTCGTCGTCGAAGGCGGCACCACCGACCAGCACCGCGTCGTACCGGGCCAGCGCGGCCAGCCCTGCCGGCGGGCCGGCCGCCAACCGCCAGACCTGCGTCGGGACCAGCGCGGCGTAGCGGCGCGGTCCGGTCAGCCGTTGCGTCGCCGCCACGAAGCCGGCGACCGTGAAGCTGTCGTCGGGCTCGAGCAGCTCCGGGCGGGTGCCGCTGACGACGGAGCGGACCAGCACCGAGATCCCGCCCACCGACGTCGTGGGCAGCGCGAGGAGCCACTGACCGGGGCCGCCAAGACCCCGAAGTGCGGCTGCCGCGGAGTGCCGCAATGCCGACGACGTGAGCAGCGCACCCTTGACGTCACCGGTCGAGCCCGAGGTCGGCACGACCATCGCGACGTCCTCGCCGGACGGCCCGACCTCCAGCGGCGTGTCCAGTCGCGCCATCGCGATCATCGCGCGCCCGCGGCGGTCCGGTGGAACGGGGACGAGGGCCGGACCGGAGCCGTCCAGCGCGGCCGCCACGCGACGCAGCGCGTGGTCGACCTCGGCATCACGGGTCGGTGGCGCGAGTGGTTCGAGCGGTCGGGGCACGGACGCCTAGTCTGGCCGACCGTGGTGGCGGTCCGGCACGTGTACGCGATCGCGCTGCGTACGCGGTTTCGCGGGATCGCCGTCCGGGAGGGCGTGCTGGTCGAAGGAGCGGTCGGGTGGGGGGAGTTCAGCCCGTTCTGGGACTACGACCCGGCCCGCGCCAGGGCGTGGTGGCGGGCCGCGGTCGAGGCCGCCGACGAGGAGCCACCCGCTCCCCGCCGGACCAGGGTCCCGGTGAACGCCACCGTGCCGGCCGTCGCCGCCGCCGACGTGGCCGGTGTTCTCGCCCGGTTCCCCGGGTGCACCACCGCCAAGGTCAAGGTCGTCGAGGCTGGGCAGGTGCCTGGTGCCGACCTCGAGCGGCTGGCCGCGGTCCGGGACGCGCTCGGCCCGGCCGGGCGCATCCGGGTCGACGCCAACGGCGGGTGGGACGTCGCGACGGCGGTCCGCCTGATCCCGAGGTACGACCGGGCGGCCGGCGGCCTCGAGTACGTCGAGCAGCCCTGCCCATCGGTCGAGGACCTGGCCGCGGTCCGGCGACGGGTGAGCGTCGCGATCGCGGCGGACGAGTCCATCCGGAGAGCCGAGGACCCCTTGCGGGTGGCTCGCCTCGGTGCCGCCGACATCGCGGTGCTCAAGGTCGCGCCGCTCGGCGGCATCCGAGCCTGCCTGGAGATCGCCGAGCGGATCGGCCTGCCGGTCGTGGTCTCGTCGGCCCTGGAGACCTCGGTCGGCATCGCCGCCGGGGTAGCCCTTGCGGCGGCGCTGCCCGAGCTGCCCTACGCCTGCGGGCTGGCGACCGTGGGCCTGCTCGCGAGCGATGTCGTCGACGACCCGTTGGTCGCCGTCAACGGGGCGCTCGACGTTCGACGGGTTGCGGTGACGGCTGCACGCGCAGCCGGGGTTGCTGCCGACCACGAGGTCCGGCAACGGTGGGACCGTCGGCTCGCCGAGGTGACCTCCGACCCTCACCGCCGGCCGTGACCTGATCCGTGCGTGACCCGAGCCGGCCGTCACTCGATCAGATCGCCCGGGCGTGTCGGCGAGAAGCCGACGGAAACGTTCGCTAGAAAGGTGTGAGGCCCCTCGAAGTATGAGTTCGAGGGGCCTCACGTGCTCCCCAGACCCGAAGGCCCGCGGAGCCCTGCCGGTCGACCCCGAAGGATCGGCTGGCAGGTTGCGCCTCGAGCCCGAAGGCCCGCGACGCCCTCCCGGTCGACCCCGGAGGATCGGCTGGCAGGTTGTCCCGCCGACCCGAGGGCCGGCGGAACGGGCGTCCGACGATCCCGAGGGACCACCGGACATTCGCCCCTCGGACCCGAAGGCCCGCGGCTCGCCCGCCGTTTCCCGAAGGAACGCCGAGCGGGTGTCCCGCTGCTCCGAAGAACCGCGAAACGGTTGACCGAGTGTGATGGCCTCGATCTCACGGCTAGCTCGTTGGGCCGACCACCGCATCACCGGCGGCTCCGGCGGGTCGCCCCGCCAGCGTGGCCTACGTTGCTTGCCGATCCCGTCCCCGTTGCCGAGGGCGTGAGGAGATTTCTAGGCGAGAAACACCCTGCACCGCAAGGGTTTTCCAGAACTTCTTCAGATGATCACGAACTTCGCGGCGTGTCCTCGGCGTGTCGACTTGACGGAGCGTGCCGGACGTCTTGTCAACACTTTCTGTCCACAGAATGCTCCACAGAGTGGTCCCCAGCTTGTCCACATGGCGGCGACGCCAATGGCCCCGTGCGCGGTCTTGCGTCCCATGCTCCACTGCTGACGCTCCTGCCCCGGGGTAGTGTCCGCCCCGACCCCCGAGACCTCCCCGGAGCCACCAGATGAACCCGTCGACCGCGCTCGCTCGGGTCCTCGTTGACGCGCTGGTGGCACACGGCGTCACCGAGCTCGTGCTCTCGCCCGGCTCGAGGTCGGCACCGCTCGCGCTGGCCGCGTTCGAGGTGAGCCACGGCGACCTGGACCGCGACGACGACGACCACGACGACGACGACCACCACGACGACGACCACCACGACGATTACCACCACGACGACGACCACCACGACGAGCGGGCCGAACGGCGGGCGCGCCTCCACGTCCGCATCGACGAGCGCAGCGCCGGCTTCCTCGCGCTCGGGCTGGCGAAGAGGAGCGGGCAGCCGGTGGCCGTGATCACGACGTCGGGCAGCGCGGTCGCGAACCTGCACCCGGCCGTGCTCGAGGCGCACCACGCCGGCGTCCCGCTCGTCCTGCTCACCGCCGACCGCCCGCCGGAGCTTCGGGGCGTGGGCGCCAACCAGACGACGGACCAAGCCAAGCTGTTCGGCGCTGCGGTCCGGATGTTCCACGAGGTCGGAGTCCCGAGCCGCGAGCTCGGGCAGGTCGCCTACTGGCGCAACCTGGCCAGCCGAGCGGTGTGGACCGCCCGGGGTGACCGCAGCCGCGATCCCGGACCGGTGCACCTGAACATCGCGCTGACCGGGCAGCTGCCCGACGAGACGGGTGACCCGGCCTGGCCGGAGCCGCTCGCCGGCGGGCGTGGGGCGGCGACCAGTGCTCCCACGGGAAGCGACGCCGCGGTCGTCGAGCTCGATCCCGGTCCGCGGACTGTCGTGCTCGCCGGCGACGGCGCCGGCCGGCCGGCTCGGCGGCTCGCCGAGACCGCTGGCTGGCCGCTCCTCGCCGAGCCGTCCTCGGGCGCGCGTTCCGGCCCGAACGCGATCGGCCCCTACCGGCTGCTCCTCGATCGGCCCGAGCTCGGCGACGCGATCGAGCGAGTGATCGCGTACGGGACCGCGTCGCTGTCCCGGCCGGTGACCCGGTTGCTGGCCAGACCGGACGTCGAGGTCGTCGTCGTGTCCGACCGCGCGCGCTGGCCGGACCCGACTCGTACGGCGATCGGCGTCGTGCCAGCGGCGGCGCTGCGCGGGACCGGCACCGGAGCCGGCCGCCGAGCACCCGACGCTTGGCTGGCCGCGTGGGTCGAGGCCGGCGCGGCTGCCGCCGCCGCCCTCGACAGCGTCCTCGACGCCGAGCCGGCCATGTGCGGCCCGGCCGTCGCCCGCGCCGTCGCGGCGTCGGTCGGGCCCGGGCGGCTGCTCTTCGCCGGTTCGTCGAGCCCCATCCGTGACCTGGACCTCGCCGGCGGTCCGCCGGGCCATCAGGGCGACCACCCCGCCGGGCAGGTGACGGTGCTGGCCAACCGGGGTCTGTCCGGCATCGACGGCGCCGTGTCGACCGCGATCGGCGCTGCCCTCGCCCACGGTGGGAACGAGGACCGGGGGTCGGTCGCGCTGCTCGGCGACCTCGCGTTCCTGCACGACGCGACCGGGTTGATGATCGGACCGGACGAGCCGCGCCCGGACCTGACGATCGTGGTCGTCAACGACGACGGAGGCGGCCTGTTCCAGCTGCTCGAGCAAGGAGCGCCCGAGCACGCGCCGGCGTTCGAGCGCGTCTTCGGCACCCCGCACGGCGTCGATCTCGCGGCTCTCTGCGCCGCCACCGGCACGCCGTACGCCCTCGCCGGTACGGACGATGAGCTGACCGCACTGCTGGAACGCCCAGGCGACGGGATCTGCGTCATCGAGGTGCCGATCACCCGGACTGACCGGCGTGCGCTCCACGAGCGGATCCGTACGGCAGTCGCTGCCGCCGTCGACGCGCTGGCAGGCTCGACATCGTGAGCCGGCCTCTGACGTCCGCCGCCGAGCCGGCAACCCGCGCCCACGAGGACAAGGCCCCGCACGAGGTCGTCGCCATGTTCGACGACATCGCGGACGGGTACGACCGGCTCAACGACGTGCTGTCGGTCGGTCAGGACCGGCTCTGGCGCCGGGCGGTGCTCAAGGCGGTCCGCCCCCGGGGGGGCGAGCAGATCCTCGATCTCGCAGCCGGCACGGGTACGTCGTCCGTGCCGTTCGTCAGAGCCGGGGCGCGGGTCGTCCCGGCCGACTTCTCGCTCGGCATGCTCCAAGCCGGCAAGGCGCTTCGGCCGCGACTGCCGTTCACCGCTGGGGACGCCGTGCGGCTGCCGTTCGCCGCGGCCTCGTTCGACGCGGTGGCGATCTCGTTCGGGTTGCGCAACGTCGTCGACCTGGGTGCCGCGCTGCGCGAGATGCTCCGGGTGACCCGTCCGGGCGGTCGGCTCGTCGTGTGCGAGTTCAGCACGGTGAGCTGGGCGCCGCTGCGCCGGGCGTACGAGATCTACCTCGAGCGTGTCCTGACACCGCTCGCCGGCACGCTCTCGGGCAACACCGGCGCCTACGACTACCTCGCCGAGTCCATCAAGGCGTGGCCGGACCAGCGTGCGCTGGCCGAACAGATCAGCGCGGCCGGCTGGAGAGACGTGGCCTGGCGCAACCTGAGCCAGGGGATCGTGGCCCTGCACCGGGCCAGGGCTCCGGGCTGAGCACCACCCCAGAGGGGGCGGGGTGGGCGCATCGGCGAGCAGCGTTTACACTCGACCGAGCGCTCGTGAATCTATTCACAAGCGCACCTGCGAACGTGTTCTGGGTCCAGCACACAGGTCCGGATCGGGCAACGGCGAGCGAGCAGCGAGGTGGTGAGAGTGAGCGGCACCCCGGCGCTCCACCTGTCGCCGACGGCGCCGGCTGCGCGGGACGAACGGCTCGCCGGCGAGGCTGACGTCCTCGTCATCGGCGCCGGCCCGGCCGGCTCGACCACCGCGTACCACCTGGCCCAGGCCGGGCTCGACGTGATCATGGTGGAGAAGACGGCGTTCCCCCGCGAGAAGGTCTGCGGCGACGGGCTCACGCCGCGTGCCGTGCGCCAGATCCTGCGGATGGGGATCGACCCGCGGCCGGAAGACGGCTGGATCCGCAACCACGGGCTGCGGATCATGGGCGGCGGCATGCGGCTGCAGGTGGAGTGGCCGGACCTCACCGAGTTCCCGTCGTACGGCCTGGTGCGGACCCGCCTGGACTTCGACCAGGTCCTGGCCCGCCAGGCGCAAAAGGCGGGCGCCCGCCTGGACGAGTCGACGACCGTGACGGGTCCGGTGCTCGACGAGCGCACCGGTCGCATCGTCGGCGTCCGAGCCCGGCCGGTCGACGCCGACCCGCGCGACAAGAGCGACGTGGTGACCTACCGGGCGCCGCTCGTGATCGCGGCGGACGGCAACTCGAGCCGGCTCGCGCTCGCCATGGGTCTCACCAAGCGCGACGACCGCCCGATGGGCGTGGCCGTCCGTACGTACTTCACCAGCCCCCGGCACGAGGACGACTGGCTCGAGTCCTGGCTCGAGCTGTGGGACACCACGCCTGACGGCAAGCGTCACCTGCTGCCCGGCTACGGCTGGATCTTCGGCGTCGGGGACGGGACGAGCAACGTCGGGCTCGGCATCCTCAACACGAGCCGGGCGTTCGGCCGGACCGACTACAAGGATCTGCTGCGCCGGTGGCTCACCTCCGTGCCGCCGGGATGGGGTTTCACCCCCGAGCACCAGGTCGGTGACATCCGTGGGGCGGCCCTGCCGATGGGCTTCAACCGCCAGCCGCACTACGACCGGGGGATGCTGCTCGTCGGCGACTCCGGCGGAATGGTGAACCCGTGCAACGGTGAGGGCATCGCGTACGCCATGGAGGCCGGCGAGCTGGCCGCAGACGTGATCGTGCAGGCGTCCGGCCGACCGACCGCCGCGGCCCGTGAGCACGCCCTGCAGGCCTACCCGCGCACGCTCAAGGACGTCTACGGCGGCTACTTCACCGTCGGCCGGATCTTCGTC
>Ga0136630_1000242_pt1 | contig 19666 bp, 20 predicted proteins | sample AntDrymUQ5682106_2_FD_105496 | JGI IMG/M metagenome (GOLD analysis project Ga0136630, IMG submission 105496) | Polar desert sand microbial communities from Dry Valleys, Antarctica - metaG UQ568 (21.06) | ecosystem: Environmental > Terrestrial > Soil > Desert | place: Antarctica: Dry Valley...
ACTGCAGATCGTGATCGCCAAGGCGCGCGACAGGCTGACGTCCGAGCTCGGCCGCTCGCCGACGGTCCAGGAGATCGCCGACGACGTCGGCGAGCCGTTCGAGGAGGTGCTGATCACGATCCAAAGCCAGGACGCCCGCCGCACGCGCTCGCTCGACGAGCCGACCGGCGAGGACGTCACGCTGGCCGATTCGATCGGCTCGCGCGATCCCGAGATCGGGCGCGCGGAGATGCGCGTCCTGCTCGACGATGCGTTCGTCGTGCTCTCCGAGCGCGACCGCCGGGTGCTGCAGCTGCGCTTCGCCGAGGATCTCACGCAGACCGAGATCTCCGACCGTGTCGGCGTCTCGCAGATGCAGGTTTCGCGCATCATCCGCCAGGCGCTGGTGACGCTGCGCGCCGACATCGAGCGCGAGACCAAGCGCATCGACGCCGCCTAGTGCAGCCACCGCCACGCAGGAAGATCGGCGCCCGGCTACGCGGACGGACGGGTCGCGTGGCTGGACAGGAGCTCGGTACCTAGCGCACCGAACGGCTGTCGAACCACTCGCCCAGCGTGCCAACTCGGTTGGCCAGGCCGTGCGCGGCGCGGCCGGCGAGCCCCGGGACGCAGGGCGCGATGGCCGCCGCGGGTTCGTCGCCAAGGTCGATCGCGATGGCGCGGATCGTGCCCTCGTGGGCGCGCATGCGCTCGCGCCAGCCGGCGAGGAACGCGCGCAGCTGCTCGTCCTCTCGCTGCCCGGCCAGCCGCTCGAGGTACGCCAGCAGCGTCGTGACGTGCTCGATCTCCAGCAGCGCCAGTCGCAGCGCCTGGTTGACCTCGAGCGCCGGGTCGACGAGCGCGTTTCGCAGCCCGGCGAGCTGCGCGCCGAAGCCCTGGGCGGCGGGCGTTCCCCCTAGGCCGCGAGCAGCGGTGACGGCGGTCAGCTCGGACAGCATCGTGCGCGCCGCGTCCGAGCCCTCGCGCAGCTGCGCCGCCCCAGCGCCCGCGCGCGTCTCCAGCCGCGCCGCCAGCTTGCGCCAGTGTCGGCACAGCCGGCGACCCGTCACGTACAGCTCGCGCAGCCCGCGGTTCTCTGCGGGATGCAGGTGAACCAGCGCCGCCCTAGGTCTCGAGCTCGGCGGCCGGCTCGCGCAGCTGGCCGTGGGACACGAGATCCTGCCAGCCGTACAGCAGCGGCACCTGGTACCAGCCGCTGCAGGCCGCGCGCATCTCCGTGAACTCCTCGCCGAACCAGAACGCGTCCCAGTCGTGCTTGGAGTCGAACTCGAGCGACAGCAGGAACTTGTAGCGATCCTCGCGCGAGCGAAAGACCTCGTAGTGGCGCGCGCCGTAGCGCAGCGCGATCGGCGCAAGCTGCTGCAGCGCGGCCTCCAGGTCGTCGCCGCGAAAGCCGGTCGCATAAAAGGGCAGATGAATGACGTTAGCCGCCATCAGCTGCCGACCTCGGCGGTGATCGCGCGCGGACCCTCGGCCGTCGTGCCCTGGCCGGTGTCGCTCGCCCCAACGAGGATCGCGATCTTGCCCGAGTGCTTGTTCTCGTACATCAGCTGGTGCGCCTCAGCGACGCCCTCGAACGGCATCGTGCGCCACAACACGGGCCGGATCTTCGACTCGCGGACGAGGTTGTTGGCCTTCGTGCACTCCCAGGCGTTGGCGAAATGCGAGCCGATGATCTGCTTCTGGCGCATCCACAGGTAGCGCACGTCGAAGTCGAGCTGAAAGCCGGACGTGGCACCGCAGATGACGACCTTGCCGAACGGCTTGACGACGAACACGCTGGTCGGAAACGTTGCCTTGCCGACATGCTCGAAGACGATGTCGGGCGCGTCGCCGAGGATCTCCTTGACGCGCTTGCCAAAGCGGCGCATCTCGCCGAAGCGCGCCTTCTCCTCCTCGGCCGTCTCGTCCCCCGTGCGCATCATCCCGCTGAACTCGTTGCGGTTGATGTAGTCGATCGCCCCGAGCTGCTTGACCAGCGCGCCCTTCTCGTCGGAGGAGACGATGCCGACGGCATCGGCCCCGGTCAGCGCGCAGAGCTGGGTGGCGAAGACGCCGAGGCCGCCGGCGGCGCCCCAGATGAGGACCTTGTGGCCGGCCTGCAGGCCGGTCTGGTCCATCAGCATGCGGTAGGCGGTGAAGTACGTCAGGCCATAGGCCGCCGCCTCCTCCCACGTCAGGTGCTCGGGCTTTGCGAGCAGCTGCTGGGCCTGCACCTTGCAGAACTGGGCGAACGAGCCCCAGCTGGTCTCATAGCCCCAGATCTTCTGGCTGGGGGCGGCGAGCGGATCGAGGCCGTGCACCTCGACATCCTCGTAGGAGGCCTGGTTGCAGTGCAGGACGACCTCGTCGCCGACCTTCCAGCGGGTCACGCCGGGCCCGACCTTCCAGACGATCCCCGACGCGTCCGAGCCGCCGACGTGATGCTCCTCGTCGGGGTGGTAGCGAAAGACCGACACCGGCTTGCCCAGTGCCGCCCACACGTTGTTGAAGTTCACGCCCGCCGCCATCACGCGCACGATGACCTCGAACGCCTGCGGCTCCGGGACCTCGATCTGCTCGATCTGAAAGGCATCCTTGGGCTCGCCCTCGCGCTCCTGGCGGATCACCCACGCGGTCATCGTCTCGGGCAGCTCGCCCGGCGGCACCTCGACGTTGGAGACATCGCTGAGATCGACGACCATCGCCGCAATCCTACGCGGCCGTGGGCCGACGCGCCTTACGCGGCCGAGCCCACGGAGGTCTCGCGCGCGGCCTGCGCGGGCGGCGCTGCGATCTCGCCCGCGGGTGGCGGCGGGCTTGCCGGCGGGTCGGCGAGCGTCGGCGAGACCAGTCGCCAGGCCACGATCGCGCCGACCGCCGCGACGCCGGCCCCGACCAAGAGACCGTCACCGAGCGACTGGACGAAATCGGCCTCGCCGCGGCCGCCGATGAACGCGCCCAGGACGGCGATGCCCAGCGTGCCACCGACCATCCGGCTCATCGAGAGGATCCCGGAGGCGACACCGGCCTTGCTCTGATCGACGGCGTTCATCGCGGCAGCGCTCATCGGCGACATCACGAGCGCGATGCCGATGCCCATCAGCACGAAGCCGGGCGCCAGGAAGCCGTAGCCCGAGTCGGTCGTGAGGAACGACTGCCACAACAGCGAGATCGCCACAAGGCCAAGCCCAGCGGTCATCAGCGGCCGCGGGCCGATGCGGTCGCTCAGGCGTCCCGCGATCGGCGCCACGATGATCACCATGAGCGTCGTCGGCAGGAAGCGCACCCCGGCCGCGAGCGGCCCGAAGCCCAGCACGTTTTGCATGTAGAGCGTGAGGAAGAAGAACATCGCCAGCATCGAGAACGTGACGATGAACGCGACGATGTTCGCGCCGAGGAACGTCCTCGACCGGAAGAAGTCGAAGTCCACCATCGGCGCCGCCGTGTGGCGCTCGACGTAGGGGAAGGCGGCGAGCCCGACGGCGGCCAGCGCGAACAGGCCGAGCACCCGCGGCGACCCCCAGCCCCAGTCATTGGCCTCGACGAGCGCGAGCGTCAGCGCGGCCAGCCCGGCCGTGATCGTGACGATCCCGGTGATGTCGACGCGGCGCGTGACGGTCTCGTCGCGCGACTCCAGCGTGGCGAACAGCGTCACCACGAGCGCGCCCGCGGCGACCGGCAGGTTGATGAAGAAGATCGACTGCCAGGAGACGTGCTCGACGAGCAACCCGCCCAGCACGGGGCCGATCGCCAGCGCCAGCGCGGAGACGCCGGCCCACGTCCCGATCGCCTTGCCGCGCTCGTGCGGCGGGAAGGCGTTGGTGATGATCGACAGCGTCGCGGGCATCATGAACGCGGCGCCGATGCCCTGCACGGCGCGGCCGCCGATCAGCCACGCCTCGCTTTGGGAGAAGCCGATGAACGCGCTCGAGGACGCGAACAGTGCGACGCCAAAGAGGAAGACCTTGCGCCGCCCGAAGATGTCGCCCAGGCGCCCGCCGGTGACGAGCAGGACGCCGAAGGCCAGCGTGTAGGCGTTGACGGTCCATTCGAGGCCCGACAGCGACGCGCCGAGGTCGCGCTGGATCGACGGCAGCGCGACGTTCACGACCGTGTTGTCGAGCATCACCATGAACAGCGCGAAGCACATCGCCGCAAGCGTCCACCAGCGGCGGTTGCCGTCGTTGAGAGCGATGCGCCGGGTCATCGGCTTGCGTTGACGTCGTCGACGATCGGGCGCAGCGCGGCGAGCAGGCGCTTGCGCTGAGCGGCGGGCAGCGTGGCGGCGAACGCCTCGAGGCCCCTGAGCTTCGCCTCGTCGAGGCGGAGCAGCGCGGCCCGGCCGGCGTCGGTGCAGCCCAGGCGCTTCATGCGCCGATCGTCGGCATCCTCGCGGCGATGCAGCAGCCCGCGGCAGACGAGCGCATCCACGGCGCGGCTGGCGCCGGGCAGCGAGAGCCCGAGGCGCTCGGCCAGCTCCTTGACGGTCAGCTCGTCAGCGGCCAGCGCGGTGAGCGTCTTGACCTGCGTGAGCGTGACGTCGAGCTCTTCAAAGATCGAGTAGCTGTCGACGCCGCCCTGGACGATCACGCGCCGCCAGATCGTCAGCAGACACTCGGCGAGCTCGGCCGTGGCTTCCGAGACGGCTGGCGGTTGCTCTGAAATAGATGCTTGCACGCACGCAAGTATTGCACATGCGCATACGCCCTCAGGCGAGCCGGCGCTCGAGCGAGGCCTCCAGGGTGGGGTCGACTCCGTCTCCGGGCTCGGTGCGCTCGATCCGCAACGAGGCGCGCCGCTCATCGAAGCGCAGGGTGGCCAGCTGGTTGTCGAAGGTCGGCGGCTGGACCAAGCGCCAGCCGGCCTCGGGATCCTTAACGCCGACCGCGTGAGCCAGCCGCCGAACCGCCCGGCCGAGCACCGTCGAGTGAAGGCCGGCCTTCAGCAGGGCACGCTCTTGGCGCGTGAGTGGGTTGCGAACCGGCGAGCAGACGGCCTGGTAGACGGCGCTTGTGACCTCGGCCTGCCGGCGGAACGCCACCTCCTGCAGGTAGCCCTGGTGAACGTCGCCGCCGAGGAAGAGGATCGACGCCGGAGCCGAGCCGCGCCGGCCAGCCCCGACCTCGCGCGTCAGGGCGAGCATCCGGTGAAAGGAGCTCTGAAAGGCCGACCAGTGCTCGAGGTCGAGCGCCTGGCGCAGCCATTCGCTGCACCGCGCCGCCCTCGAACCCCAGGCGCCGGCGCAGACCGCTTCGCTGAAGGCCTCGAGGTAGTGGAAGGTCGGAGCGAGCAGCACGGGGAGCGTGTTGGCGATCACGAGATGGTCGAAGTCGCCGGCCGTCTGCTCGGCCACCCAGCTCCACTCGGCCTCGTCGAACATCTCCCGGGCGCCCTCCTCGAGGATCCGGCCCTCGCGACCGTCGAGGACCACGAGCCGGGTACCGGCCAGGTCGCGGGCGAAGCTCCATCGGCCTCCGCCACCTTCGCAGTCGGCGTCGAGGGCGAACTCGCGCAGCAGCGCGCCCCCGTCCGCGGCGTCGCGCACGCGGCGCAGGAGCTGGTCGTCCTCGAGCTCGGCGGGTGAGAGGTTGCCGAGGTGCTGGTAGATCCAGTACGTCTCCAGGGCGCCGGCGATGCGGTCCGGCCACCACGGCTCGGTGCGCATCCTCGCCTTCCAGGCCGCCGAGGTGTTCCAATCGTCGTGGACGTCGTGGTCGTCGAAGATCATCGCCGCGGGCAGGTTCGAGTGCAGCCAGCGCAGCGTCGGCTGTTCCCACGCCTCGCGGTACAGCCGGGCGTACTCCTCGAAGCCGGCCACCTCGAGCCCCGGCGGCCGGCTCACGTCGCGGCGGGCGCGGATGAACTCTTCGGTCTCGGGCGAGACCTCGTCGGCGTAGACCTGGTCGCCGATCAGCAGGAGCATGTGCGGCCAGCGATCGGGTAGCTGGCCGCACATGCGCACGGCGAGCGCGTAGAGGGCATCGACGCCCGTGCCGAGATCATGCTCGTCGGGATCGAGCGTGTAGGGCGGGTGGTGCGGTCGCGTCACCCTGCAGGATCCGAAGACCAGCTCGAGCGGGCCCGAACGGGGCAGGGTGCGGATACGCGACGGCGGCCAGTCGCCGTCGGCCAGCGGCCAGCGCCGAACGCCGTCGAGCTGGACGTCGTATTCCACGCCGGTGCCCGGCGCGAGCCCGGTGATTGCCATGATCGCGAAGTGGCGGCCGTTGATCTGAAAGGTCTCGCTGCGATGGCCGAGGATCTCGACCCGGCACGGGCCGTCGGCCTCGAGCCAGACCGTCGCCGCGCTGTCGCTGACGTAGCGCAGCATCGGGCCGATCAGCAGGTCCGCCATGCGGCGGCAGCTTAGTCAAGTCACCCCGAGCGCGGACCGGGTTGCAATGCCCCGCACCGGTTCGCGCGTCCATTCGACCAGCCTCGAGCTTCTCGACCTTCTTGGCTACACCTACCGGGTTAGCCCGCCTCGCGGCGGGGGCAAGCCTGTTCTAGGCGGTCGGGCCGGGCAGCACACGCGGGGCGCCGCGCCGCAGCAGCGTCTTGGCGGCATCGCTCCACGAGTAGGTGCGCTCGATGATCTTCGCCGGGCAGCAGACGTCGTCGCCGGCGGCGTAGCGCGGCGTCCGCACGTTGAGCGCGCTGCCCGAGACCTCCCCGCTGGCGCGGTACAGGCGCTGCGAGCGGTAGACGACGCGCAGGGCGCTGTCGGCCGCCATGCCGTGCGTGCTGAACAGGTACAGCGCGACGGCGCCCGCGGCGCCGCCGGTTTCGACGAGCACGACGGCGTCCAGCCGGCCATCGCCGGTGAGGTCGGAGAACGCGCTATCCCGCGCCACGAAGCCGCCACCATCGGTCAGCAGCCGCTTGACCGCGTTCGTCGTCTTGGCGTCCGCGAGCAACGTCTTGCGAAATAGCGTCTGGGACTTCGTCGGCGCCGCGCCTGAGCCGGCCGTCCACAGCAGGACGCCGCCTGCGCCCAACAGCGCCGCCACGAGCGCTGCGGCAATGACGCGAGGGCTGCGCAACATTCAGCAATCATGGCAAGGCGCGTACCGCCTTGCTACGGCTGCATGCGACGATCCTGGCCGCTCGGACGCGGTGCACCGGCCTCGATCCGAGCCGGCGCGATCGCGCCGGCTCCGACGGAGACGGTGTAGCTGCCCGGCGCGAGATCGGCGCTCAGCGAGGCCGTGTCGCCGGGATTGATCGGTCCGGTGCTCTGCTGCAGCGGCTCGCTGTCGGCGGCGGCGGCGGCGCTGCGCAGCGTGAGCCGCTGCGAGCTCGTCGTCTGGTTGCTCGCCAGCAGCTCGATCGGGCCGGCCCCGAAGCGCGACGGCGAGACCGAGACTCGGCTCGGCGCGATCGTCGCAGCGACCGAGATCGGGGTGGGCCGACGCGGGCTGTTGGCGAAGTCGTCATCGCCGCCACAGCCTGAGATGAGCACAGCGAACGACACCACGGCTGCCAACCCAGCCCGGGACCTCCTGCGCAACGCGGTGCTCACAGTGCTTGTAACGCATGCTCCACACGCTGAGTCTCGGAGCTGGTCATCGCGTTGCGCTGTCGACGGCCGCCGGCACCCGGGCAAGGCTACCCGCGCGAACTTCCGCCGCGTCTGCAGCTGCAAGTCGCGCTGCATGCCGTCATGTGCACGCGCAAGTCTTGGAGGTCATGACCTTGCTCGAGCATCCGCTGGCGAGCGCCGAGTTCCTCGTCGTCGACACCGAGACCAACGGGCGCGCGGGCGAAGCCTGCGAGCTGACCGAGGTCGGCGCCGTGCTCGTCGGCGGAGGGGAACTGCACGAGCGCTGGGAAACGCTCGTCGGCGGCGTCGCTCCGCTGTCGCGCTCGATCCAGCGCTTCACCCAGATCAGCCAGGCGATGGTCGACTCGGCGCCGCCGGCGGAGGTCGCGCTGCCGGACCTCGCCGTACAGCTGCAAGGCCGCGTGCTCGTCGCTCACAACGCCGGCTTCGATCGCCGCGTGCTGCGTCAGGCGTTCGGCCGTGCCGGGCTGCAATGGCCCGATCCGCCGGCGCTGTGCACGCTCGCGCTCGCGCGTCGCTTCGCGCCGCTGGTGCGCCAGCGGCGGCTCGCCGCGCTCGCCGACGCGCTCGGCGTCGAGGTCGAGACGACGCACCGCGCGCTGGCCGACGCGGAGACCTGCGCGCGGGTGTTCTGCGCGCTCTTCGGCCGCCTGTGCGCGAGCGCCTCGACCGTCGGCGAGGCGCTCGCCGCGCTGGCGCCGCCACGCCGGCGCGCGCGTCCGCGCGCCGGGCGCACGATCGGCGGCGGGACCGTCAAGCGCCACCGCCTGGACTTCAGCGGGCTGCCCGACGAGCCCGGCGTGTACATCGTCCGCAACGCCGCGGGGCAGGTGATCTACGTCGGCAAGTCGGTCGCGTTGCGCAGCCGCGCGAGGGCGCATTTCGCGCCCGGCTCGCGCGGCTCGCCGGCGCCGGCCGAGGGCTGGACAGAGCAGGCCGCGATCGTCGACCATCGCACGACGAACTCCGAGCTCGGCGCGCTCGTGCTCGAGCACCGGCTGATCCGCGAGCTGCGCCCGCCCGGCAACGTCGTCCACAAGCACGACGACGCGTTCGTCTATCTGCGCTGTCGCTTCGACATCCCCTTCCCGGTGCTCGAGGTCGCGCGCGAACCGGCGGCCGGGCACGCGGTCACGATCGGACCGCTGCGCAGCCGCGCCGCGGCCGTCGAGCTCAAGGAGCAGCTCGATTCGCTGTTCGGCTTGCGCCACTGCCCCCGCAAGCTGCGACTGCGGCCATGGCCGTCGGCCTACGGACAGATGGGGCGCTGCCTGTCGCCGTGCCTCAACGACCTCGATCCCAACCTCTACCGCCGTCACCTCGATGCGGCGCTGAACCTGTTCACCGGCGATGGCGATGGCGGAGCCGCCCTGCTGGCGCACATCGACACGCAGATGCGCACCGCCGCCGACGAGCGCCGCTACGAGCGCGCCGCCTGGCTGCGCCGCCGGCGCGAGCGGATCGCCGCGCTCGTGCAGGCGCTCGATGATGGCTCGCTCGCCGCCACGCACGCGCGTCCACGGCTCGTGTTGGCGCCCCACCCCCGCCGCCAGCGCTTCGACGCCTTCTGGCTCGTCGGCGGGCGCGTGGCGGATTGGGCCGCGCTGGAGACGGCCGGTGACGTCCACGGGCGAACGATCGCGGCGCTGCGCCATGCCGGCGTTGGCGCGGGCAGCGCCCAGCTGCCGGCGGCCGCGGTCGCCGAGGCGCGGATCGTGCAGACGTGGCTGGCCGCCCACGCCGAGGTTCGGGCGCTGGCGCTGGCCCGCACCCCCGGCGAGCTCGACGTGGCGCGGTTCGTAGCCTCGGCTACGCGTTCGTGACCGCGGTGACGTACTGGGGCCCATCCGACGCGCAGAACGCGGCGACGACCGCACCGAGGGCGTGCAGCAGATGGACCGGGAGCAGGAGTCCGAGGACGGCAAGGGCCACCTTCGGAGCCTGGCGTTGTGCAGCTGTCATGTCGATGTGTACGCATCGACAGTCGACGACTAGCGGTTGAGTTTGCGGGGAGCCGGCGGACCGGTTAGCCGAACGGCAGTTCGACGATCTCGGCGCCCGCGCCGCCGTCGACATCGAGCGTGTCGCCGACGCTCGCCTCGCGGCGCACGAGCGCGAGCGCGATCGGCCCCAACGCGGGGGAGACCAGCGAGCTACCCAGCGTGCCGACGCTGCGCTCACCGAGGCGCAGCTCGGCGCCGCTGGGCGCAGGCTCCGACAGGCGCAGCCCGCGCAGGTGGCGGTTGGGCTTGCCCCTGTAGTGAAGCCGCGCGACGGTCTCCTGGCCGACGTAGCAGCCCTTCGTGAAGCTAACCGCGCGCGCGTTGAGGCCGGCTTCCTGGGGGATCGTCGTGTCGTTGACATCGATCCCGTAGCGCGGGCGCCCACGCTCGACGCGCAGGATCTCCGCCGCCTGCTCGGAGACGGGCGCGGCGTCGGCGCCCGACAGCGCGGCACGGATCTCGGCGACGTCGTCGGCATCGCACAGCACGTCGACGCCGAGGTCGGTCGCGATCAGCCGCACCGGCAGGCTGGCGATCGTGCCGGCCTCGTGGCTGTGCTCGCTGTGGGGCAGGTCCGGGGCGCAGGCGATCTCGCGCGCCTTGGGACCGATCAGCGACAGCAGACCCTTCTCCAGTGTGCCCTTGTGCAGCTCGACGTCGAAGCCGATCTTGAAGCGGCGGATCATGTCGAAGAGCGCCTGCAGGGTCGCGCGCTCGGTGTCGAGCAGCAGCGCGGGCTGGTCGCCGCCGACCGCGAGAATCCGCAGGTCGCCGAGCATCTTGCCCTTGTGGGTCAGGAAGGCGGCGTAGCAGCCCTCGCCGTCGGGCAGGCCCTCGATGTCGTTGGTCACCTGCCCGGCGAGGAACCGCTTGGCGTCGGGGCCCGTCAGCGACAGCTTGCCGCGTTCGGAGCGGTCGAGCAGCCCGCAGGTTTCGGTCAGCGCGCGGTACTCGGCGACGAGGTCGTCTGTGGTCGCGGTCATCGTTCGAGGATAGCCCCGTTGCACTAGCCTTCGGCGCCATGGCACTCGCCGACACGTTCTCCGAGATCGTCGACTCGCTGCCCGACGACTGGACCGATCTCGAGCTCGACCTGCGCATCGAGGACGAGCGCCGCTACATCGACGCGGCGACGTACCTCGTCACCTGCAACGCGCAGCCCTACTCGCGCCACGACTGGCACTGGCGCCTGCTCGTGGCTCACCGCTTCGGGCACGCGGCCGCCGCGCCGACGGTGCACGGCACGCTGAAGCTGCTCGACGACGCGGGCATCGAGGGCGAGCTTGTCGTGCGCGAGCAACGCGCGGGGCGCGTCGAGGTGACCCAGATGTGGGGCCGGCCGCAGTCCGTCCGCGACGAGTTCAAGCGCAGCCGCGCCCAGTAGCGCCGATGGCCCGGGTACTCGCACTGCTGCCGGATCTGCTCTTCGGCTCCAAGGTCCAGGCGATGCTGTCCGGCGCCGGACACGAGGTCGAGGTGATCTCCTCCGAGCCGGACGCCTGGGACCAGATCGCGGGCAGCGACCTGCTGGTCGTCGACCTGTGCAGCGACGAGATCGACGGCATCGGCCTGGTCGACACGCTCGCCAGCGGTGGCGAGCTGCACGGGACGCGCACGCTCGCCTTCTACCGACACACCGAGGTCGAGGTACGCACGGCGGCGCTCGACGCCGGCTTCGATCTCGTCGTGCCGCGCTCGCGGATGGCGCGCGAGGGCGTCACGCTCGTCGACGGCCTACTGGCGGGGTAGTTCTTCAGGCCCGCTCGGCCGCCGGGCCGAGCGACGACGCGGCCGCTCAGCGGGCTTCGTAGACGAGAAGGTTGGACTCGTCGTCGTCGGCCACGAGGTACAGGCGCAGGCGGCCATCGACGACCCTCACGTCGATCGCGTTGCGCGTGCCGACCTGGCGCTTGTCGGTGTACTGCTGGAACGGCACCTCGTAGACCGGTCGCATCGTCACGGTGTCAACGAGCGCCACGCCGCCGAGGTCGTAGCTCACGGGCTGACCGTCGGGACCGGGATGGCGCAGGCCGGCGATCCCGCCGCACAGCATCAGCGGGTGGGCGAACCGGCGCGCACGCCCGATGTACTTGCAGTCCTGGTAGTCGATGAAGTGGCTCGGGTTGACGGTCGAGCCGGCGAGCTTGGCGCGACCGTGCTTGCTCGCCTTCCACTGGTAGGCCGTGCGCGAGCCCCAGTTCAACCCGATCAGACGGCCGCGCTGGGTGTCGTAGAACCGATATGGTCGCTCGTGTGCAGCAGCTCGGTTGCGGCGAGACTGTCTGGATCGACGCGGTACAGGATCGAGGGCTTGTTGGGCCGGTACTCGGCCACTGCGACGAAGATGTTCTCGCCGTCGTAGTCCAGACCGCCGGGGTGATAGATGCGCGCACCGTCACCAATCTGCTTGTCGGCCAGCAAGTTGCCTTCGGCGTCAAAGGAGATCAGGTGCCCGATACCCGCGCCTGGCGTGCGATCGGTGCCGTCGATGGTCGTACCGAGCGGTTGATAGCGCTGCGTCGGCTCGGTCACCTCGACGGTCGACAGCACGTAGCGGTCGCCGAGACGCACAAGGCCCTCGGGGTGGTGGGCGTCGAAGCGCAGCGGCACCTTGCTCACGAGCTGCCAGTCGGTGGCACGGGTGAGCTTGGCGAAGGCGGCAACGATCCGGTCGCCTTCGGCGGCCGGCGGGGCCGGCGAGCGAGCGCCTGCGACGGCGACCGCGACGACCACGGTGAGGACTATGAGGCCGCCGAACAGGGCGCGCAGGCTGGCAGATCTCATGCCGTGAGGCTCGTGGGCCTCAGTCGCGGACAGGTGACGATCCCGTAAAGGCGCGCGCCGCTCAGCCGCCGCCGCCAGAGGGCACGAAGCTTCCGTCGAACGCCCGCCCGACGTCCGGTACGCGCTTGACGATGCCGAAGCGCTGGTCCCACCGCGCCCAGGCGCGCAGGCGCGCAGGATCGAGCTCGCCGACGCCGTCCGCGCCGCCCTTGAAAGCGGGCAGGACCGCGCCGAGCTCGCGCTTGAGGACACCTCGCTCGAGGCCGTCCGTGCCCGCCAGCAGGGCGTCGAGCCCAGCCTCGGGGTCCGCGATCACGGCGCCGTAGCCGCGCACGAGCGCTCCAACGGTGTCGCGCACAAGCTCCGCCCGGTCGCGCAGCGTCTTGCGGGTCACGGTCACGACGAGCTCGGGGTAGGCAGGCGCGCCGTAGTCGTCGACGCGGAACTCGCGCATCTTCGGCCGCTGGGCGCGCAGCGCGACGCCCTCGACGTTCCAGAACGCAGTCGCCGCAGCGACACGGCCGGTCAGCAGGCTGCGCACCGCCTCGAAGCCGATCGTGGTCAGGCGCAACCGGTCGGGCTCGCCACCGGCACCCGCGACGATCGAGCGCGCGACGGCCTCGTCGCTGGGTAGGCCGGTCACGCCGACGCGCGCTCCTTCGAGATCGCGCGGCGTGCGGATCTGCGGCTGGGCCAGCAGCGCCGCCAGTGGTCGCTGGACGAGCGCCATCACGCCGACGAGGTCGCGGCCGCGCTCGCGCGCGATCGCGAGGTCGTGGATGTCGAGCACCGCCAGATCGGTGCGGCCGGCGACGAGCAGCTTGACCGAATCCGTCGAGTCGCCGGGCACCTGCAGCTTGAGCGCCACGCCCTCGGCGCCGTCGTAGTCCTTTGCCAGCGCCGCGTAGATACCGGCGTGCACGGCGTTGGGCTGGAAGTCCAGCAGCAGCGTAGCGGGGCGCTGCTTGGCGCCGTCGCCGTCGTCGCCGCCACAGCCGCCGGCAGCCAGTACGACGGCCAGCATGAGTGCGCTCAGCCACGCTCGCGGGTCCACAGTCGCGCGAGCATAGACTTCTCCGGGTGCGCCGTCGGGTCACGTTCAGCCGCAATCTGACCCTGTCGCTGTCGCGCACCTGCCGCTGCTATTGCAAGTACTGCGCGTTCGCGACGCACCGCGCGCACCTGCATTCCCCCGACGAGGTGATCGCGCTGCTCGACGGCGCGGCGAAGCGCAAGGTCAAGGAGCTGCTGGTGCTGACCGGCGAGCACCCCGAGGTCAACGCCGGGGTGCGCGAGCGACTGCTGGAGTACGGCCACGAGGACTTCGTCGGCTTCGTCGTGTGGGCCTGCGAGCGCGCGCTCGAGCGCGGCCTGCTGCCGCACACGAACCTCGGCGTGCTCGACCGCACCGATCTCGCCCGCCTGCGCGCGGTGACCGCCTCGCAGGGCCTCATGCTCGAGTCGATCACGCCCGACCTCGTCGCCCATCAGGGCTCGCCGACCAAGCACCCGGCGCGGCGGCTGGAGACGATCGAGGCTGCCGGCGAGCTGCGGATTCCCTTCACCAGCGGGATCCTCGTCGGCATCGGCGAGAGCGAGGACGAGCGCATCGCGGCGCTCGAGACGCTGGCGCGGGTGCACGAGCGCCACGGCCACCTGCAGGAGGTGATCGTGCAGAACTTCGTCCCGCACCCCAGCTACTACGACCGCGAGCCGGCGCAGGTCGCCGACGAGGCCGCCCGCGAGCTGTGGCGCACGGGGATCGACGCCGCGCCCGCCGGCCCGCGCCCGGACCTCCCGGAGTGGGCGACTGCCGTGACGATCGGCGAGATGCGCCGACTCGTCGCCGAGGCCCGGCGGCTGATGCCCGACGTCGGTGTCCAGGTGCCGCCGAACCTCGCCGACTGGTGGCCGGAGCTCGTGCGCGCGGGCGCGACCGACCTCGGCGGCCTGAGTGCCAACGGCGATCACATCTCACCGGAGCACCCGTTTCCATCGCCGCATCAGGTGCGCAAGCGGCTGGCCGCAGACGGCTTCGCGCTCACCGAGCGGCTGTGCGTCTACGCGCGCTTCATCGATCCGGACTGGATCGCGCAGGGCGTGCTCGACGTCATCAAGGCGCGCTACTGGAGCTTCATCCCGCACAGCGGAAGCGGCCGCACGCAGCCGCCGCGGCCGATCCGGCCCGAGCTTGTGCCGGGTGCGATCGCGCGGGCACGCGACGGCGCTCGGTTGACGGCCGACGAGCTCACCGCGATGTTCGCCGAGACGCGTCCGGAGGCTATCGAGGACATGCGCCAGGCGGCCGACGAGCTGCGCGCCGAGCTCGCCGGCGACACCGTGACGTTCGTCGTCAACCGAAACCTCAACGTGTCCAACATCTGCATCGTCGGCTGCGCGTTCTGCGGCTTCGGCCAGGGCAAGCGCTCGCCCGACGCCTACGAGCTCGAGCGCGAGGAGTTCGTGCGCCGCGTGCAGGATGCCGTCGCGTTCGGCGCGACCGAGATCTGCATGCAGTCGGGGATCCATCCCGACTGGGCGATCGAGGACTACGAGGGCTGGCTGCGCCTGGCGCGCGAGACCGCGCCGCAGCTGCACCTGCACGCCTACTCGCCAATGGAGATCGCGCACATGTGCGATGTCGGCGGGCTGACGCCGGCCGAGGTCTTCGAGCGCCTGCGCGACGCCGGCCTGGGGTCGACGCCGGGTACGGCGGCCGAGGTCCTGCACGACGGCATGCGCCGGCGCATCAGCCCCAACAAGCTGCCGGTTGCGCGCTGGATCGAGGTCATCGAGGCGTCGCACGACTGTGGCTTGCGTTCGACGGCGACGGTCATGTTCGGCCACATCGAGGAGCCGTGGGAGCTCGGCGAGCACATGCGCGTGATCCGCGCCGTGCAGGAGCGCACCGGCGGCTTCACCGAGTTCGTGCCGCTGAGCTTCATCCCGTTTCACACGCTGCTCGGGCGCACGCACGGCGTCGAGGAGATCTCGCGCGAGGAAAACCTCAAGCACACGGCCGTCTTTCGCCTCGCGCTGGGACGCAGCATTCCCAACCTCCAGGCAAGCTGGGTGAAGATGGGTCTGGACGCCGCCACGGAGGCGCTGCGCTGGGGCGTCAACGACCTCGGCGGCACGTTGATGGAGGAGAACATCAGCCGTCTCGCCGGCAGCTACCACGGGGTGCGCCTGGAGCCCGAGGACCTGATCGCCGCCGCGCATCGCGCGGGGCGACCGGCGGCCGAGCGCACGACGCTGTACGAGCTGCGCCGCCGCTATGCGCTGCCCGCGCCGGCGGCGACTGCGACGTAGGCGCCAGATCTCAGCCGCGCCGCGCCGCCGCGCTGATCAGCTGCGGCTCGACGTGCCGGACACCGGGCAGGCGCTCCAAGCTGGGCAGCCCGCGCAGCGTGTCGGTGATCAGGCCGCTGCTCGCGCGAACCCACGCCGCCTGCGGAGCGTAGGACAGCGGCTGCTCGAGATCGAAGCCCGCGGCGGCAAGCTCGTCGGTGTGGCGTCGGGCTTCGTCGTCGTCACCGAAGCGAACGAGCGCGCGGCCGGTCGGTACCGCCACGCCGCCGCCATGCGCCTCGCGGTAGACGGGCCCGATCATGGTGGCGTCGACACCGTGCACGTCGGCGTCGGCACGCGCGATCGTGATGTGGCCGCCCTCGTGCGACAGCGACTGGTCATCGCCGCCCCGCGCGCTGTGGGTGGCCACCAGGTCGTCGGCGAGCGCGTAGTCGCCGCTCGTACGCAGCGTGGCCGGGGCCGACGCCAGGAGTGCTCGCACGTCCACGCAAGCATTGTGTCGCGCGTCTCACACGTGGCGCGAAAGGAGCACTAGGCTCGCGCCACCGCCACGAGAAGGCCGTGCCTGCATGGCAGACAGGAGGAATCGCACATGTTCTCGATCCGATTCGGTGGCCACGACGGCCACGAGCTGCGCCTCGAAGACCACGCGGATCTCATCGTCATCCGCACGCACCGCCGCGGGGCGCGCCACGACCAGTCGCCGCTGTCGGGTCGCAGCCTCGCCGCGCAGGCCAAGCTGCGCCCGCTGTTCGGCTTCCCCGGCGCCGGCGTCGGCGTCTACAGAGCGCCCGAGGGCGAGGCTCAGGCGCTCGCCGAGGTCATCCACGCAGATCCCGAGGTGAAGTTCGCCGGGCGCGGGCTGCGCGACGAGTTCGGCACGCCGGTCGTCTACACCGAGAACCTGTTCGTGAAGTTCGCCGATGACACCGCCCCGGACGTCTGTGAGCAGTTGCTCGCCGAGGAGAAGCTGGAGGTCAAGCGCGTGCTCGAGTACGCCGCCAACGCCTACTTCGCGGCCGCACCCGAGGGAACGGGGCGCGACGTGTTCGCGATCGCCGAAGGTCTGCTCGCGCAGGAGGAGGTCGAGCTGTGCCACCCCGAGCTCGTGCGCGAGCGCAGCCTGAACGGCGCATTCGCGCAGCAGTGGCATCTGCAGGCCGCCAAGATCGGCGCCGCGCAGGTGGCCCAGGACGCCAACGTCGTGGCGGCATGGGAGCTCAGCGAGGGCGCTGGCGTGATCGTCGCGGTCATCGACGACGGCGTCGACATCGACCACGAGGAGTTCGCCTCGCCGGACAAGATCGTCGCGCCGCGCTCGGTCAGCGTGCCGCGCGGCGACGATCCGCGGCCGTCGGACGGCGACAACCACGGCACGGCGGTCAGCGGCGTCGCGTGCGCAGACGGCCTGCTCGGTGCCAGCGGCGTCGCGCCCAAGGCCCAGCTCATGCCGATCCGCAACTCATCGGGCCTGGGCTCGCAGGACGAGGCCGACGCGATCGCCTGGGCGGCCGACCACGGCGCCGCCGTCATCAACTGCAGCTGGGGACCGAACGACGGCGATTGGTGGGACGACTCCGATCCGGCGCACAAGGCGGTCGCGCCGCTGCCCGACTCCTCGCGTCTGGCGATCGACCACGCCGTGCGCAAGGGCCGCGACGGCCTTGGCTGCGTCATCACCTGGGCGGCGGGCAACGGCAACGAGAGCGTCGACAACGACGGCTACGCGAGCTACGACAAGGTCGTTGCCGTGGCCGCCAGCAACGACGTCGGGACGCGCGCGGTCTACAGCGACTTCGGCAACGCGATCTGGTGCGCGTTTCCGTCCAACAACTTCGCATCCGACGACGGCAGCGGCGAAAAGGTGCTGACGCCGGGCATCTGGACGACCGACCGCAGCGGCAACGAGGGCTACAACTCCGGCGATGAGAGCATCGGCGACGCGGCGGGCAACTACACGAACTCCTTCGGCGGCACGTCGAGCGCGGCTCCAGGCGTCGCGGGGGTCGCCGCGCTGATCATCGCCGCCAACCCGAAGCTGCGCTGGGAGCAGGTGAAGGCCATCCTCAAGCGCTGCTGTGATCGCATCGACGACGAGCCTGGCGAGTACGACGCCGACGGCCACAGCCCGCAGTACGGATTCGGGCGCGTGAACGCGCGACGGGCTGTCGACCTTGCCCAGGCCGAGCCCGCGAGCCCGCCCGCGCCCGATGCGACATAGACGGTTGTTCCGGATCCTGAAACGACCATCTAACCTCTGACGATGTCTGAGCAGATCACGCCCGACGGGCTCACCGCCCTGCGCGCTGAGATCGAGCAGCTCGAAACAGCCGGCCGCGCCGAGATGGCCGAGCGCATCAAGGCCGCTCGCGAGCTCGGCGACCTGAAAGAGAACGCCGAGTACCACATCGCCAAGGAGGACCAGGCGCACCTGGAGACGAAGATCCTGCGCCTGACGCAGCGGCTGCGCGCGGCGCGCGTCGTCGACTGCGTCGAGGATCCCGATGTCGTCGGCTTCGGCTCGACCGTGACGGTCGTCGACGAGGAGTCCGGCACGCGCAGCGAGTTCACCGTCGTCGGCGCGACCGAGGCCGATCTCAAGAGCGGCAGGCTGTCGGCCGAGTCACCGGTCGCGCAGGCGCTCGTGGGCGCTCGTGCCGGCGAACTGGTTACGGTGCAAACACCGCGCGGCGACCGCCGCTATCGCGTAGAACGCGTCGGCTGAGCCCCCCGCTCACAGGAACAGATCCTCGGCCCGGGCGCGGATCAGCGCTGCGCCGCCGGGGCCGTCGGCCTGGGTGACGTGGCGCTCGAGGCCGCGTACGAGCACGGCGGGCTCGCGGCTGTCCTTCGCGCGAACGAGGTCGGCGAGCGCGGCCACCTCGTCGGCGATCGCAATCACCGTGGCGGTGAGCGTGCGCTTGCCGGCGTCCGGCCGCCCGCGCCAGTCCTCGACGGGCGCCAAACCGGCGATCCCGATAGCCACATCACACTGGCCCACGCGCCATGCGCGCCCGAAGGAGTCGGTGATGACGAGCGCCGGCGCGACCCCGCTGAGCTCGCGCAGGCGAGCGCGCAGCGCGCGCGCCGAGCCGTCGGGGTCGTGCGGCAGCAGGATCAGCTCGCCGTCGCGCGCGGCGTTGGAGGCATCGACGCCCGCGTTGGCACACACAAATCCGTGCGGCGTGCGGCAGATGAGCGCCCCGGGCCGCGAACGCACGATCGACTCGCTTTCGCCGAGGATGACCTCCATCAGTCTTGGGTCGCGTCCGTGCTCATCGCCCAGCGCACGCGCCCGCGCTCCCGGCTGCACGTCGGCCAGCGCGACGACCCGCCCCTCGGCCTTGGAGACGACCTTGTGCGCGATCGCGAGCACGTCGCCGCCACGAAGCTCCCCGGCAGCCTCGACGATCAGCCGCGCCAAGTCGTCACCGCGGCGGACCTCGGACAGCCCGGACAGCGCGGTGGCGTCGATCACGCCTGAACCATTACCCGTCCTCGCGGCCGGCGAGGCGGCTGAGCATGCCGCGCGTGTTGGCGGCGCCGCCGCGGCGCTCGGCCAGCATCCGGCGCAGCTCGGCCAGATCGTCGAGCGTGTCGATGTCCAGCGCGAGCGTCGGCAGCTGCTCGACGGCGCAGGGGATCCCGACCGTCGCCGCCGCCGCCTCGTGGCGCGCGCGGCTGCCCTCGCCGAACTGCGGCTCGATGACGTCCGGCGGCGCGAGCACGAGCGCGTTCGTGCCGGTGCCGTGACGGTCGGAGACGAGCGTCAGGCTACGGCCGAGGACGGGGGCATCGAGCAGCGCCGTCAGCTCCGCCGGGTCGAGCGCCGGACAGTCGGCGGGGACGAGCAGCACGCGGTCTGCGCCCGCCTCGAGTGCGTAGCCGACGCCGATCATCGCGGCCGCGCTCTGACCGTCCTCTTCGGTGTCCTCGATCACGTGCGCGCCGTAGCCGCGGCCGATCGCGTCCGCCGTCGGCTCGGACGTGACGACCAGCACCTCCTCGATCGCCTCCGTGC
>Ga0136630_1000244_pt1 | contig 19630 bp, 19 predicted proteins | sample AntDrymUQ5682106_2_FD_105496 | JGI IMG/M metagenome (GOLD analysis project Ga0136630, IMG submission 105496) | Polar desert sand microbial communities from Dry Valleys, Antarctica - metaG UQ568 (21.06) | ecosystem: Environmental > Terrestrial > Soil > Desert | place: Antarctica: Dry Valley...
CTATCGTTGCCGCCTCCGACACATACCGCTCTGATGCGAAACCTACCTCAACGCGTCGACCCAGGGTCATATCAGTGTCTGAACTACCGTCAAATGACAATTGATTCACAGCCTCTCAGTCCTCTTGTATTGCTGGACAAACGCATCTTCGCGTGCGCGCTCGATATTGAACAGACGTTCAACACATGCAGGAGTAGGATCTCCCAGTCGATTACAGATACCCTCCACTCTCTCCATAGGTGTAGCACAACCACCTGCGACCACCGTACCGAGGGCTATGGTCAATAACATGCGCATATCAGTTACCTTCTTATCGAAGAGATTATGGATAGAATTTCAAGGCGCGCACCTATCGAGGGGCGTCCCCACTCCGTGCGATCGGCGCGCCACCTTGATTCGTGTTGAGCATTGTTAGGATGCCTTTACCTATCGGCCAGCAAATACCTGCTTAAAATTCCATCCGTTACCTATCTTCTGTGCTTGATTAGGCCAATCGGGCGTACACACCTCCAACGATACGAAATGCACCTTCGCTTGTGCAGTGACTTTTCGCACAAACATTTTGTGACCTAATCACAATCCGTCCCGAAAGAGAAACGCGAACGGGACACCCTGATCAATGCCCATGCACAGAATCCATCTCACGCGGGCGGGCGTGCAAATGCGATAAAAGGCTGTACGCCGGCGGCCACCTAGCGCATGAGTCTGATGGGCGCTCTGCCTAGGAGCAGTAAGGTAGGATGTCGCCGGCCAGTCCTAAGCAGTTTGCCGCGTGACCTTCAAAACAGCGTAGCGTTGAAATCGCGCATCATCGTCCCTTGAAGATTGATCCCAGCACGCCGCGCAGGATCTGCCGGCCGAGGCTGCTTCCGATGCCGCGTGCCACGCTCTTGACCAAGGCATCGGCGGCGGTTTGCCCAGTCCCACTCCGTCCTTTTGCACGGCGTGGTGACACACGTTCGGGGGACGGCCGGTCAGCGCGTGATTGGAGATGCTCATAGGCGGATTCGCGATCGACCACTTGTTCATAGTGCCCGTAGAGGGGGCTGGCCCGGAGGATGGCCGAGCGTTCTTCACTGCTCGCGGGTCCCATGCGGGAGGCGGGTGGGCGGATGCGCGTGCGCTGCACCATGCCGGGGACGCCGGTCTCATCGAGGAACGAGACCAAGGCCTCGCCGACCGCAAGCTCGGTGATGGCGGTACGGACATCGAATGCGGGATTGGCGCGGAAGGTTTCCGCGGCCGTGCGCACGGCCTTCTGATCGCGCGGGGTGAAGGCGCGCAGCGCGTGCTGGATGCGGTTGCCCAACTGCCCCAGAACGCTTTCCGGGACATCAAGGGGGCTTTGCGAGATGAAATACACCCCCACCCCCTTAGACCGGATCAAGCGCACGACCTGTTCGACCTTCTCAATGAGGGCCTTGGGCGCCTCGTTGAACAGCAGGTGGGTCTCGTCAAAGAAGAATACCAGCTTCGGTTTTTCGAGATCACCGACCTCGGGAAGCTCTTCGAAAAGCTCCGACAGCAACCACAACAAGAACGTGGCGTACAACCGTGGTTGCCGCATCAGGGAATCGGCGCGTAATAGGCTCACATACCCGCGGCCCTCTGGATCCGTGCGCATGAAATTGTGAATATTCAGCGCCGGCTCGCCGAAAAGCCGATCCGCGCCTTCTTGTCCCAGGACCAACAGGCCACGCTGGATGGCTCCGATCGAGGCCTTGCCGACCGTGCCGTAAGTCGTCGTCAAGTTGGAAGCGTTTTCGCCCACGAAGTCGAGCATGGCCCGGAGATCCTTAAGGTCGAGTAACAACAGCCCTTCGTCGTCGGCGAGTTTGAAGGCGATATTTAAAACACCCTCTTGGGCGCTGTTGAGCTGCAGGAGCCTGGTCAGCAAAAACGGCCCCATCTCCGAGATGGTGGTCCGCAGCGGGTGGCCTTGTTCGCCCGCGATGTCCCAGAACAGCGTGGGAAAACCTTGGGGCGTAAGCTCTCCAAGACCCACCGTGCGGGCGCGTTCGGTAAGTTTAGCGTTGGCCGTGGCGGGCCGGCTGGTCCCGGATAAATCGCCTTTGACGTCGGCTAAAAAGACCGGCACGCCGCGGTTCGACAAGCCCTCGGCGAGCACCTTCACCGACACGGTCTTGCCGGTGCCGGTGGCGCCCGCGATCAATCCATGGCGGTTCGCGAGCTGCAACAAAAGCTGTTGCGGTGTCTCGCCCTTGCCTACGAATACAGCGTTGTCGGAGTGCATGATATTCGGTTCCCAGGTTGCGGATGGAAGAAGTCAAGGGCCGTAGCCGCTTACAATCATGCGCTATTCTACCTGGAACCGGCACGTGCGACGGAAGCGCCAAGGCTAGGGCTACGCGTCGCGACGCACAGCTCTACCATTGGCGCTCGCGAGCCAAATTTCCTATACTCGCCATTGTAAGCCGGGATTGTCCCAGCGGGTCACAGCGCGAGGAGGATCTATGAACGATAAGTACAAAAATATCTTGATGGTTTACCCGAAGTTTCCGCCCACCTATTGGGGCTCGCAATACTACCTTCCGCTCATCGGAAAAAAGGCGGCGATGCCGCCATTGGGCCTGATCACGATCGCCGCCATGACGCCGGCGGAGTATCAGATCCGTTTGGTCGATTTGAACTGCGAATCCCTGCAAGAAAGCGATCTGGCGTGGGCCGATATCGTCTGTCTCTCGGCCATGCTGACCCAAAAGTCCTCGTTATTTGAAACCGCGGCGCGCTCCCGAGCCGCGCGGAAGCTGGTTGTATTCGGCGGCCCCTATCCGACGGCCTGTTCCGAGGAATGCACCCCCCATTGCGATGTCCAGGTTCTAAACGAGGGCGAAATCACCTGGCGCGAGTTCCTCCAAGACCTGGAACGGGGGACTTATAAAAGCGTCTACACTACCCCCGACAAGCCCGATGTCACAAAAACGCCGGTGCCGCGGTTTGATTTGCTCAATCTCGATTACTATGCGATGAATTCGGTGCAGTTCTCGCGGGGCTGTCCTTATCTATGCGAATTCTGCGACATCACGGTGATGTTCGGGCGCAAGCCGAGAACCAAGACACCGCCGCAGATGATGAAGGAGCTCGACGCGATCTACGACACCGGGTTCCGCGGCGTGATTTTCGTCGTCGACGATAACTTCATCGGTAACAAGAAAGAAGCCAAGAAACTCTTAGCGGCGCTCGCCGTGTGGAATGCCGAGCGCGGCCATCCGTTCTTCTATGGGACCGAGGTGACGGTGAATCTTGCCGATGACGCCGAGTTGCTGGATCTCCTGGTCAAGGCGAATTTTATCTGGATCTTCATGGGCATAGAAACGCCCTCAGCGGACAGCCTGAAGGAAACGCGTAAGTTCCAAAATTTAAAGGGTTCCTTGGTCGAGCACGTGTGGCGTATCCAGCAAGCGGGCCTGTTGACCTATGGCTCGTTCATCGTCGGGTTCGACAGCGACACTGATGATATCTTCGCCCGTCAGATCGAGTTTATTACCGATGCGTCCATACCGAACGCGATGATCGGCCCGCTCGTGGCGCTGCCCGGGACGCCGCTCTTCACGCGCATGAAGCAAACCGGCCGCTTGATCGAAGATCTCACGGGCGACGAAGAACGAACGCTAGGATCGGGGTACACAAACATTGTGACGCGCATTCCCCGCAAGCAGCTTTTGGAAGGGCACCTTCGTGTGATCCGCACGCTCTACGAGCCGGACGCGTATTTTAAGCGCGCGCTCAAAATGTTCTCCCGCATGTCACATCCGGCCACCGTGGCGGGCCGCTTGAAACGACTGTTCTTCTTGACCGCTTCCGGTGTGCGCAATCTCGTCTCGAAGTTGGTTAATGGAAAAATCTCCTTGTCGACTATTTGGCGCCAGTACCAGCAACAAAAGGTTATTTATAAACAGTTCCCCGAGGACTACAAGAAAGCGAGTCAAGAATTCTCCCGGCGGGTTATGCGCGAATACCCGGATCAGATTCCGTTCATCATGCACTACATCACACTCGGGTATCACTACTACATGTTCACCTTCGATCACGCGGCGCCGGGACTGACCAAGCTTCTCGCGGAAGAAGACATAATGGCGCAAGGATCCGAGCTGGGACGAGAAGTGTCGGCGGCGTGAGTGGCGCGGGAAACCTTGATCAATCGTGGGTCACGGCCGCAGCAGCGCGGCCCGCGATGAGGGCGTGCTTATGCAACCCTGATTCGGGCGACTCCGAAGCTCATCCCTAAGGGATCGATACTCACTCAAGACCCTTTCCAGCGTTATCTCGCCCACCGTCGCGCCTTCTTTGCCGGCCCGCACACAGCGCGAGTGTTGCGAGAGGGGCCGGTACTTGGTGTACTCGCGGTAGATATTGGCGTGCAATGACACAATAGCCGTGTTGAAGGCCGAGGCGATATGCACGATCGAGGTATCCACGGTCAGGACCAGATCCGCGCGCGCCACGGCCGCTACCGCTTCGATGATTGAAGGGGTCTCATAGAGACGGGTGTTTGCGGTGGATTGAATAATTTGCCGAGCTTGTACGCGATCTCTTGCCAAACAGCAGATGAGGAAATGGCGCTTGCTCTCCCTTGCAATCGTGTTGATGAGGCCTATCCATTTTTCGGTTTGCCACGTTCGATCGGGGATCGCGCCCAAGAAATTCACCAAGTAGTAGGCGGAGACGGCATGTTCTTTGAGGAACGCGCATAAGCGCTGCTCCAGAACGCGCAAGGCGCGGGTGCTCATATGAACCCCAAGTTGTTCGGTATGCGGGATCACCGAATGGGTGAAGACTCGCGGTCTACCGGGCGTGTTAAAACCGACGGCGGTGCGATAACGACCGATTCTAGCGAAATGCCGACTTTCCCTCGAAGGGTGATCCTTGGGATCAATCCAGAGATCGAAAAAGGTAGTGCGCAAGGTGTAGATAAGGTGCAAAGTGCTCCAAGGCTTCTTGGTGTAAACATGCACCTTATCGACAAAGGGATGGGCCTGGACAGTTCGATAATTTTTTTGCCCGGCGAGCAGGTGGACTTCGGGGGTGGGATCAAGCTGCTTTAGGGCTCTGAAGATCGGCGTGACTAGCACTAGGTCCCCGATCCGTCCTAAAGCAACTACCAAGACCTTTTGCCGTTTCATACGTGATCGATTTGTTCTCGCGGCCAGTTCTCACCTTCGAGCAGAGCTAGCAGGCGCCGCTCGACGGTTTCCCAGCTCAGCGCCTCGGCGGCAACCAGATTATGGATAACCGCACCCGGTGATGCGCCTATTACGCCCGTTCGAAGCGGATCGGTAGCACAGTAGAAAGCAAGCCCTGGACACCCTAAGGCAGCTGCTACATGCATAAGCCCCGTATCCACACCTATAACCGCCACGGCGTGAACCAACACTGCTGCTAGGGCATTGAGATCCAGCCTAGGCAATACATGGACGCCAGATGCCTCACTGGCGATATGTTCAGCCCGTTTGCGTTCCGCCCAACTGCCCCAAGGCAGGAGCAAGCTGACACTTTTAGCATCGAGCCAGCGCGCAAGCTGCAGCCAGTGGTTCAGCGGCCATTCCTTCTGCGCTCGCGAAGTGCCATGCAGCCCAACTACATAGGGCTGAGGCAGATCGCTTTGGCGTGGAGGCTGGGCACGCATGGCTATTAGACCGTAATCGAGAGGAAGCCCTTCATGCCGATAATTTAGAGCAGCCGCGAGCAGTCGGCGATTTCGTTCTATAGCATGCAGATCCCAGGGCACTGCAACGGTGCGCTGATAGACCCACGCCGCGAGGGGTTCTCTCGCGCTCTTCCGGTCGTAGCCCCAGCGCAGCCCTCGAGCCCACGAGGCGAGAAGGGCGCTCTTATAAAGCCCCTGGCTGTCGATCACGGCAACATAGTCTTGCCTGCTTAATTGGGCTCTGAAAGTGCTGATCTCCCGCCATGTAAAGCGCCGCGCCAGTGCGCTACGCCAACGACGTAAGGCGACAGGGAGCACCTGATTTACTTTGGGATGCCAGCTCGCGATGGCGCTATACTCTTCTTCCACCACCCAGTCTACGCCAAGCCCGTGACAACAGCGCGCGGCATCGCTTACCGCCGGCAGCATATGCACCACATCGCCAAGCGATGAGGTCTTGATGACCAATATCCTCATTCGTAGGGCCGTAAATCGCTACAGTGGGTGTGCCACAGGCCGCGGCGAGATGGGCCGCAGCATGACTTGAGTAGCTCTGCGAGCTCTCCAAAGCTCAATTGACCTGCGAGTCCGATCTGACGGATCGCGATGAGAGGATACGCCGTGGCTTCAGCCCGTGGGGAGAAAAACAAAGCCGTTATTATTCAGAATCAGAGCGCTCTTTTCGATCCGGGAGATAGGCCAGTTTTAGATAGCGGTAATAAGTACCTTCCGCATTTGAAATAGCGAGCATAAAACCTTCCCGGCCATCCAGCAACCCTGCTTTCAAAAAATAGGTCCTAATAAAGGCCCATAGTCCATGAGCGAGGGCGGCCCCTAGCCCTCCCCGCTTCCCCTGCTCACGCAACAACTGGGCACCCTCGCCGGAATAGCTATTTATCTTGTCCAAAACCTCCTCCAGGGAACCATAGGTCTCATGGATTAGCGGTTCTTGCAAGCGTGCGAGCGGCCCTTTCATGATAACCTTTTCATGGACTCGTCTATTGCAAAAGCGACCCTGTTCCCTCTTGAACAAACGCAGCACATGATCCGGCCACCATCCGCCATGGCGTAGCACGCGGCCGCAGTAACTGGACCGCCGTGGGATTTCATAGCCGACAAAGCGCTCCGAGACCATCGCGCGTTCGATCTCTTTTCGCAGCGCGGGCGATACACGCTCATCCGCGTCCACCGACAGAACCCATTCGCCGGTGGCATAGCTCAAGGCCCGATTCTTCTGGGGGCCGAATCCGGACCAATCTTCAAAGATGTAAACCTTGTCGGTGTATTCGCGGCAGATGGCGACCGTATCGTCCCGGCTACCACCATCCACCACCACGATCTCGCCGGCCCAGCGCACCGAGTCAAGACAGGCGCGGATATCGGTGCTTTCATTCTTTGCGATGATGATGACGCTTAAGCTAGTCATCGTCGTTGTTCAAGTAAGGACCCCGTGGCCTTTGGGATCTCGTGATTGAGCTTGCCCTATTCGGCTGTGCAAGTATGCTTCAGGGTTCCCGTCAACCTCCCGGAGCGACTGATCGATTTTACGCATATGCCTAGATTCCCTCAACGCAAGTGGCTGGTGGTGGCGCTCCGCACCGGCCGGCTCGCCAACCGCATCGTCCTCTTTGCCAATGTCATCGCCTTCGCCGAGGAGCACGGCTGCAAGGTCCTCAACCCGGCCTTCCAGACCTATGCCGCGCTGTTCGAGTCCACCCGCGACACCCTGCTCTGCCCCTATCCGCCGCCCGCGCCGCGGCGCCCATCCCGCGGCCGTGATACGGTCTACGGTACCCTGCGCTTTACGCGGCTGCTCTACCACATGGCCTTCCAGCTCTCGCGCCCGGTGAACCGGGTCCCCGGACTCGCCCCCTGGATCCGCGGCATCGAAAGCCCCGTCGGACCCCACGGCGTGGAACTCACCGCCCCGCTTGTCTACGAGCAGATCCGGGAGACGCGCATCACCCTGTTGCGGGGCTGGGAGTTCCGGGACACGGCCGGGGTCACGAGATACGCCGACCGGATCCGCGCCTACTTCACGCCCATAACCGCGCATCGGGCCGCCGTGGCGGCGCGGGTGGCGGCCGCACGGCAGGAGTGTAATCTGCTCATCGGGGTTCACGTACGCCACGGCGACTATGTCGACTATTTGGCGGGGCGCTATTTTTATCCTGTCGATCGCTACCGGGAGCTCATGGCCGCACTGCAGGCACGTCACAGCAGCGAGCGCGTTGGGTTTCTGGTATGCTCCGACGCGGCCCTCCGGCTCACGGACTTCCCCGACCTGCCGGTCACACTCGGGAGCGGTGTCGCGATCGAGGATCTCTACGCCCTGGCCGCCTGCGACCGGTTGGTGGGTCCCCCAAGCACGTTCACCCAGTGGGCATCTTTTTACGGTCGGGTCCCTCTGTATTGGATCCGGGACCCGGCGGCCAGGCCCAGCGACGGCGTTTTCGCCGTCGCGTCGCTGGCACTCGTGGCATGAGGCTCAGCGAAGTACGCCGCACGTCGACAGGACAGCCGCCTGAAGCGCCTCATACACCACTATTGACGGATAGCCTTAATTGGGTCACTTGCTTTTGAAACTCCCGTAACAAATACCCGTTAGCAAGGCATAAAAATGCCCTTCGGTAAAATCCAAGAGCAAAGAATTGAAGAGGCTACCGACTGCCATGGTGACGACCAGCCCTTGCGCGGCCGCCACATACTCGGGTCTGAGTCCATAGCTCATGCGCCACTGGCGATAGCCAAGCATTAGCAAGAGCACCAATCCGAGGAGGCCAACCTGAGTGGTGATGAGCAGGAATTCGTTGTGAGGATTGTCGGTCGGATAGAGAGCCTTCTCTTTTGCAAGCTCCGCATATTCGGGAATAAAGCTCCCTGTGCCGCCACCTAGTACGGGATGGCGCATGATGAGCCCCAAGGTATTACTGTAAAATTCGAGCCGCACACGGCCGGAAGTGATCACCTTGGCCTCGGGCCATTTAAGGTCGTTCACCATCGCTCCCATCCGCGCCCGAAAAATGTCGGAAGTATAGCTAGCGGCCAGAGCCAGCCCCACGACTACAAGCCCCGAGGCGAGCAGGCCTTGCCAACGCCAATGGCGATACATGAAGAGCACGATTAGAGCGAAAAACACGAAATGCCCGGTTCGCCCGCCTATCATCAGCAGTAGATTGACCAGGCCCAGGGCCGCCAGGATCCCCCATAGCCAGCGCCAACGCCCTTGCTGCATGAAGTGCTCGGCCCACAGATAGATTGCGTAAGCCATCAGCAACCCATGGGCGATGCGTCCCTTAAACACCGTGTATGCCTCCTTTGGCGGTCCCAAGGGGGGCCAACCAAAGAGCTTGCAATAGGACAGGATGAGGGTAAGTGCCATGGCGACGAGAAAAGCGTAATAGCCGCGACGTTGCCATTGTTCTTCGTTAAACACCGTGAGCAACAACGGGATATATAGAAGCTCCCGATAGGAGCGCAGCGTATCAAGGGCCTGGTCAAGGCTAGCGGAAGAGTATACGACACCGAGGTTCAGCATCAGCAATAGAGCTAAGGACCAAAGCGCGATTGGTTGCGCCCGGATCCGGGCAAGCTTCGCCCGATATCCCCCGCTTGCGATCCAAAAGGCGAGGAAAAGCACCATCGTGACCGTGCAGAGCGCGGTTGATACCGCCAGGCTGAAAGCCGTTGCGACAGCCATCCAGCGGCTCGCCTCATCACACCGACGGCGCAAGCTATTCCAATCCATAGCCGATTCAGCCTTGGAGCAGCTTGAAGTGTTTTCGGCTCAAATCCACTCCCAGCAAGCCCTCGATACACATCATAAGCCGGTACCGACTTTCACGCCGGCTCAGCACATGGCCCGGATCGGGTTCAAACCCCCGTTCCGCTTCTTCCGTTAGCCAGCGTCGCATCACCGCCGGATGCCGGCCAGAAAACGGGCGCAGAGCCTTGGGATCGATGGCGTAATGCGTAAACGATGGTGGCGCGTGTCCCCAATAGCGGCTCACCTTTTGGATCTTCGCCTGCATTTTGGCGGCAGAGCGCACGTGGCCATAGTGGTGGATGGTTCCACCCGCGAGCATTGCCCGCGGATAACGGCCCCGCTTATTTCGGTCCATAACTACGAAATACAGCCCATCGGGAGAATAGTTTCTGATCGTGTTGCGAATGATCCGGGGTGCCCGCCGGTACCAACCTGGACTCGCGGCGATCCAATCCGGGCTGCCAAAAAAGTGATAATAGTCAAATACCAGCGCTTCGACGCGAGGATCGGTCAGATGCCGTTGCATGCTTTCACTAATGGCGGGCAGATCATCCTCGTACAGGACCTCGTCGCATTCAAGGTAAAGCGCCCAGTCGCCCGTGCAGTTGAACTGCGCGATCATCTTCTGTTGCGCATACACGTAACCCTTCGCGGTCATCTTTTCATTCCACCGGGTGGTAATGATCCGGATCTTGGGATCGCCGATAGCCTGTACCCGGGTTAAGGTATCGTCCTCGCTTAGCCCCACCGCTACCACGAATTCATCGCAAAGCGGTAAGGCAGAAACAATGCTCTCCACAAATGGATAACCGAGCTTTGTTCCATTGCGGATAAAAGTGAAGCCGCTAACGCGCATGAGCCCTCGTGTTTAAAGGAGTTGATTAACGGTCGCCATCACCCGTTCGGGTTTAACGAAGACCGGTGGCTGCCACGGCTCAGCACCGCTTCTTGATGACGGCCGATGTTCCCCCAGGGATCAAAGGTCTCATCGCACACCTCTACCTGCGCCTGCACGTGGAGTGGGGCTGCTCTGTTACGCCAATATTACAGCCTAGCGTTTCATGGCGTAAACTCCGCGCTATGTGCAACCTATTCAAGGTCGCGTCGTGACCGCCGGCTCTCCCGCATTCGCCGCGCGCGCCCCCGATGGCTACATTCGGTTCCGGCTGCGGGGGGTGGATGTCGTAGCCCGGCGTGAGCACACCGATAGCGTCCGCCAGATGATCGCCCTGCCACACACTCTGTACGAATATGCCGCTCGACACCCAGGCCGGCGCCGGATCGAGGGGCGCGTTCCGGCATACGCGGTAACTCTTCCCGACAACACGACGCGCGTCGTCGTACGTCACTCGCATCACGGCGGGCTACTCGCCGGGATCACGCGCGACCGGTTTCTCGCGCCGACGCGCGCGCCGCAGGAGCTGTCCAACGCGCTGCGCCTCGCGGCTCTCGCCGTGCCGACGCCTATGATCGTCGCCTACGCGGCCTACCCGGCCGGCCCCTGGCTCCGCCGCAGCGACATCGTCACCCTTGAGCTAGTGCCTGGGAAAGACCTCGCCGCCGTGCTCATGCAACCGCTAGTGGAGGACGACCGGCGCCGCGTCCTCCAGGCGGTCGCCGAGCTGCTGCGCACCCTCGATCGGGCCGGAGCACGCCACCCCGACCTGAACGTGAAGAACGTGTTTCTCGTCAATAGGTGCGGCGCCTGGCATGCCTACGTCCTCGACGTCGACCGCGTCGTCTTCGGCCGCACCGGCGACGCGCGCATTACCGAGGCGAACCTGCGCCGGTTCTTGCAATCGGCGCGGAAGTGGCGCGACCGCTACAGCGTCCAGATCGACGAGAGCGACCTCACCAGGCTAGTCGCCGCCGTCACGCGCCACGGATGAGCGCGCCCGACCGCCTCGACCGCATTGGCATCGTCATGATGAGCGCGGCGGGCGACGCCGTGCACGTGCTCCCAGTACTGAACGCCTTCAAGCGGTGCCACCCCGCAAGCCACGTGACGTGGGTGCTGCAGCCGGTGCCGGCCACGCTCGTGCGCGGCCACCGATCGGTGGACGAGATCGTGATCTTCGATCGCGTACAGGGAATGCGCGGGTTTCTCGACGCGCGGAACCAGCTCGCGCGGCGCCCGTTCGACCTGGTGCTGAACCTGCAGGTGTACTTCAAAGCCGGCCTCATCACCCACTTCACGCGCGCGCCGGTCAAGCTCGGCTTCGATCGCGCGCGAGCCCGCGACTTCAACTGGCTATTCACCAACACCAAGATCCCGCCGCACCGCGGCCAGCACGTGCAAGACCAGTACTTCGAGTTCCTCACCGCCTTAGGCATCCCGCACCAGCCGGTGGTCTGGGACCTCGGGCCGTGGCCGCACGAGCGCGAGTGGCAGCGTCGGTTCTATGCCCCCATAGCGCGCCCGGCGGCGGCGCTGGTGATCGCGACGAGCAAGCCGCAAAAGGATTGGATCCCTGAGCGCTGGGCCACGCTCGTCGACGCACTGTCCGCCGACTACGGCCTGCAGCCGGTGCTCGTCGGCGGACGGTCGGTGCGGGAGCTGCACGCCGAGGAGGTCATTCTGCGGAGGGCCAGGCACCGGCCCCTCTCGGCGCTCGGCTGCGGGCTGCGCAAGCTCGTCGGCGTTCTCGATGGCGCGGCGCTTGTCATCGCCCCCGATACCGGTCCGCTGCACATGGCTGTCGCCCTCGACCGCCCCGTCATCAGCTTGATGGGCTACACCAATCCCAAGCGCACGGGACCATACTGCAAGTTTCTCGATCTCATCGTCGACGCCTACGGCGATCCGGGCGAGCCGTACCCCATCTCGATGGAGACGCGCCTCGATCGCATGCCGCGGATCCAGGTGCGCGACGTGCTCGACAAGGTGGACCGGTGGCGGGCGCAGTATCGCAATCGCCGCAGAGTTATATGACATCATCGGGACTCACGGAGAAACCGGTGCGCCGCTGCGGGATCTTGGATCATCGGGGCAGGGGATCTCAACCACCAGCGACGCGCCGTGTGGGAATCATCGCAAAGCGGTAAGGCAGAACGAATGCTCTCCACAAATGGATAATCAAGCATTGTTCCATTGCGGATAAAGGTGAAACCGCTGACACGCACCGGGCTTGGCTTTGAAGCTCAATGGAGTCGCGCTAAGGCCGCCATCACCCGCTCGGGCTTGAGCGTCCTCAAGCAATCAAGATGCCCCAAGGGGCAGATCGGTTTAAAACAAGGACTGCAGGGTAGCCCCAAGTATTCGATTCGGGCATCGCGGTTCAGGGGGGGGGTAAAACCAGGATCTGATGAACCATACAGTGCTACGAGCGGGCGATTGAGTGCCGAAGCCACATGCATTAAACCCGAATCATTGCTCAGGACGGCACAGGCCAGGGAGAGCAGATCGATAGCTTCACCAAGAGTGGTACGTCCGGCTAAGTTTACACAACCGCCACCCGCGCCCTCGCAAACCCCGCGGGCGGCCTCTGCATCCCGTGCCGAACCGAATATCCACACCGCCCAACCCTGAGCCCGCTTGCGTCGCGCGACCTCGGCAAAATATTCCGGCGGCCAGCGCTTGGCTGGCCCAAACTCAGCCCCCGGGCACAGAGCGAGCAGGCGCTCAGGCCGCTCCAGTCCCAGGGTTTGGAGGCTGCGCGCCACAGAGCCCGGGTCTACTCGTAGATCAGGTAGCGGAAAGGTTTCAGGAACCGAGGCACCCGGGGGCAGGCCCAGAGCCACGAAGCGCTGTACCGTCATCGTTAAACGGCTATTATCCAAACGCCGCACGTCATTGAGCAAGCCCCAACGCCCCTCGCCCAGGTAGCCCGTGCGTCGCGGGATCCGGGCCCAAAAAGGCACCAAGGCCGATTTAAAAGAATTGGGCAAGACGATGCTCCAGGTATAGCCCAAGGCTCGCAAACTGCGCCCCAACCGATAACGCCCCGCAAGGTTAAGCGCACCGTGCCCCCAGGGCAGTTCGCGAGCCGTGCGCACCTCCGGCATGCGGGCGAGCAAGGGCAAGCTCCAAGCCGGGGCAAGCACGTCGATGGCAAGATCGGAATGCTGTTCGATCAGCAGGCGAAACAAGCTCTGCGCCATGACCATGTCCCCAACCCACGACGGACCGACGATGAGGATCACGGGTGCCGCCGGCCGGTGGAAAGCAATGAGCCGAATAAAATCGGCCGATCGCCGTCCCTAAACATCATTCCTCTCGTCGGTGTCATATGGCAGCGCCGGTTTTTTTGGTATTTTAGCACCCGGATAAGCTCCGCACGCCACGCCGCCACGAAAATCCTCGCCATCCATTTTAAATATCTGGGCGATGCAGCCATTGTCACGCCGGCGCTGCGGGCCATCAAAGAGCATTTCCCGCATTGCGCTTTACACGTGCTGACGCCGGCGGAGTTCGCGCCCATTTATCAATACCTGCCCTGGCTGGATAAAGTCTGGGGTGTGCCCCGATCGCGCGGGCACGCCCGACCCAAAGAAACCTGGCCAATCATCCGTGCGCTGAGGCGGGAGCGGTTCGATCGCTCGGTCGATTTTGTCGGCAATGATCGCGGCGCCATTTTAACTTTGCTTTGCGGCGCGCGGCAAAGGCTCGGTCCCACTGCCGCCGGCGGGTTCTTCGGACGTCGGTTTTGCTACACTGAGCGTATCCACGAAAGGAGCCTCGATCCAGCCTGGTTGCAAAGGTACCTGCAAGTGCTCGCGGTCTGGGGCGTTCAACCGCCGCGCTCTTTGGAGATGGAAGTCCGGGCCGACCCGAAGCTGGATCAGTTTGCCGAACAACTCTTGCCGGACAAAATGATTGTTTGTCATCTCGCCACCGGACAGGCGAAGAAGGACTGGCCGATTGCACACTGGGCGGGCTTTCATAAATTGGCTTCCGCTGCCGGCCTCGAACTTGTCTTTATGTCCGGCAACAGCGCGCGTGAACGTTTGTTGCTGGAAACGCTGCGCAAATCGGCGCCGGGCATCTCCGTCTTGCCGGTGCTACCGGATGTGGCCGCGTTGCTGGCCGTGTTGAGACGGGGCAGACTTTTCATCTCCGGCGACACCGGTCCCCTTCATTGCGCCGCTGGGTTGGGAGTGCCGGTGATCGGGCTATTCGGCACCGACAACTCCCTCGCGCATGCCGCGCCTTTGTATCGCTCAGAACAAGTCATCCGAGGCGGTCCATGCACGTGCGACGGACATTCCTATACGTGCTACAGCAGTCAGCCGTGCATGGCGGCCATTTCAGCGGATGATCTGTTGCGGCGTGTGCAGCAGGTTCTAGCATCGGTGTAGCATGGTTCGGCATCATGGCCGAACGCTTTGGGTGTAGAACAGCAGGTTCATGCAGGTTGATCCCAGATCGGCTCTCCCGTGAGCGCCCGGCACACCTCGACCCCCGTACGGAAGGCGTCTTCGTGGAAACCGTACTTGAAGTACGATCCGCAAAAATAGCTAAGGCCATTCTGGTTGAGCTTATGCAACTCCCGCTGGGCATTGATGGCGAGTAGATCAAAGATAGGATGCTCGTAGGTCAGCTCTTTGAGGATTTTCTTGTCGTCAACTCGGTCGATATCACCGAAGGTCACGAAATAATCCGCCGTCGACGACACCTTTTGCAGGGTGTTCATATGATAGGTCGTCGAAGACCGTGGATTATGGTCGCGATCGTAGTGAACATAATAGTTCCAACCCGCCCAATGCCGTCGCTTGGCCGGCATCAGGGAAGCGTCGGTGTGCACGGCCACGCGGCTATGATGATATGTAAATTTACTCAGTAACTCGCGTTCGAGGGGCGTGGGATCGGCAAGTAAGCGAAGGGCTTGGTCGGCGTGACAAGCGAATATCACGTGATCGAAGGTCTTGATCGCGCCGTGACTGTCGCTGACTTCGACCGCCCCGTTCTTGCGCCTGACGCACGCGGCGCCGCGATTGGTGAGGATACGATCGTTGAAAGGCGCTGTGATTTTCTCCACGTACGAGCGGCTTCCGTTGATGACGGTTCGCCAATGTTTGCGTCCCAGAGGGCCTTGCAGCGCGCCGTGGTGATATAAGAATTCGACCAGCGTGACTATCGGATAGTCCAACATCTTGTCCGGCGGCAGCGACCAGGTGACCGCGATGAGCGGGATCAAGAAGCGATGCTGGAAGTCCTCACTGTAGTTTTTCTCCCGCACGTATTCGGCGATGCTGTAGTCACGGTATTTGCGGTCCTTGAGCACCTCCGGCGCATTGCGGTGGAATTTCACCATTTCGAAAAGCATCCGCAAGAAGCGCCAACTCAGCAGGTTTTCGAGATCGCAAAAGCAATAGGTCAGGCCTCTGGTCATGTACTGGAGGCCATCGGGATAGATCTGGAAGCTAAAGCTCATGGGACAGTACATGCTCGCTACGTTCAATTCGCTCAGCAGCCGCATAAACAGCGGATAGGCGGCGTTGTTGAACACGACGAAGGCGGTATCGAAGCGAACCGTTTCTCCGTTGTGCTCCACCGTGACGGAATTTGCGTGTCCGCCGACATAATCGTTCTTTTCGTACACCGTTACATCGAATCTATGGTGCAAGAAATGGCCGCACGCGAGTCCGGCCGGGCCGGTGCCGATGATAGCTACGCTCGATTTTGTCATCGTTGTTGTTATTCTTAGAAAAAGGCGAATGTAGTTTACTAATGCCCCGCCGCTTGCGGTGGGCACGTTAGCATTGGAGTTTCCCAAAGCCCGGGCCGCCTGCAAGGCAGTGTATCCGTCCGCGCGCTCGCCCTCCATCGGATCAAAGGGGTAGCGCCAGGGAGCTGTGGCATAATCTCCCCGGCGGGGCAGGATAGAGGAGCGGCTTTCGCTCCACATGCGTCCCGGGATCTTCAGCTTGGCATTCGTTCATGCAACCGATTGCGGTCAAATCTGAAACACTCGAGCGATTCCGGCATCTCCTTTTCATGTTGCCGCCGCTGCTCCTGTACGCCTTGGCGGTCGTGCTGTTCGAGGCCAGTGCCGATCCCGATAAACCCTTCAGCCCTCTGCTCCTCGCAGCGGTGCAAGAGGCGGGTGTGCCGGGTGTCGAGCAGGCGTTGGCGGAGCTTAAGGCGCGGCTCGTGTGGCTCGCCGCCGCGCTCCTCAGTATCGTGGTACCGCTGGTGGCGATGCTATATTGCATCGTGACTTTGCGCCGCTCGGTGGGACGAGGACAGCTCATTATCACCGCCGCAATCGGTGCCCTGCTCGGCGCTGCGATTCTAGGCCAACTGACATTCGGCGCTGGACAAGGGAGCGTTATGTACGAGCTCGTCTTCGGGTTTACCTACTCGATTCTGGCGCATGCGGGAAGCTTCGGCGATGAGTACTTGCAAAAAGTTTATGTGATTATCGCCCTAATCAACGTGCTCGCCACGATCGCGCCGGTCTTTATTCTGATGACTACCTGCGCGACCGTGGCATCCCTTGCAATTGAAGACGATCCGGAGCATATGGCGGTGCGCGCGCGCCATCTCAAAGAGGTGATCGCCGTCGCATCCGTGTTCCTGGTCGTCGGGGTGTTGCACATGGGTGTCTGGCTCGGGTGGGCATCGAGTTTATCGAGCGATCCCGGCCTGCAATCCGGGCTCTCGGGCGTGGCCTCGTCCGTCTCGGCCTACTGGGGAGTAGCGTTCACCACAGTGCTGATCGGCGCCTATGTGCCCCCGGCCTGGTATCTGAACAAGCGGGCACAGGCGCTCGTTAGAGAGATCGGTCAGGCGACGACGCCTGAGGAGGCGGAGCAGTGGCTCTCGGAGCGAGGTCTGTCGTTCAAGTTCAGCAACCAACTGACCCAGTACCTGAGCATCATTGCGCCTTTTCTTGCCGCGCCGTTGAGCGCGACCATGAGCTTCAACTAGGGAATCTCTGCAACAGAGTCCTCTTCCAATATGAAATGATACTGAACGAGGGGTGCGATTCTAACGTGAAATGATATTGAACTAGCTCGGCGCCTGTTCATGATGGAGGGGCAGGGCGCTGAATGCCTCAGGTGATTGACCGGGCGAGCTGGCATCGTTAAAGTAGTGTTGAACCCTACTTAGGGAGCGATGCACATGAAGATTATCTCCGCCGGTGACGCCAACCGGCATTTCTCCAGTGTGCTGCGCGAGGTGGCCAAGGGCGAGACCGTTATTGTGACCTCGCGCGGCAAACCCGTGGCCGCCATTGGCGCCTTGCCCCGCGATGAACCCCTGCGCCGCGCCGCCCGGGAAACCCTGCTGCAACGTCTACGGACCCAACCCGCCACCGGCCAACGCGCCTGGACGCGCGCGGAACTCTACGAGGACCTCGCTTGAGGCTAGCGCTCGATACCAACATCCTCGCCTATGCCGAAGGCGTGGGGAGGAGGCGCGCCGTGTAGCGCCGCCCTACTCGTGGAAAGCGTGGTGTTGCCCGCTCAAACCTTGGGCGAGCTGTACCGGGTGCTCACGGCTAAGGCCAGGCGCGAATCTCGGGCCGCGCGGGCGGCGATCCTGGAATGGTCGGACACCTTTGTCGTGGCCGATTCTACCTGGACCGCGTTTCAATCCGCGTTGGATCTGGCGAGCACCCACGGCTTGCAGATCTGGGACGCCCTGATCCTCTCGGTCGCCGCCGAATGCCAATGCCGCCTATTGCTCACGGAGGATTTGCAGCCAGGCTTTGTTTGGCGCGGCGTCACGGTGGTCAATCCCTACGCGGCACCTGCGCACCCGCTGCTTCAGCGGGTTTTGGAAGCAGCCCGTTAATAGCGGGGTCATAAGCAGGACGGGCACGACCCCATGCCGTTCCCGTCCACCCCGGTGCAAGACATAGACACGAGCCGGGATCGGTTGGCTCAGGCACAGTACTTAAGTTACGCGAACCGGTACCTTGAGACCGAGCTCGTGATTGATGATCAGTTGTATCGCGAGCGCCCGGCGGGCGGTGGCGGCTCGCGTGTCGGGACGGTTTGTAAGCTCACCTGTCAAACGCCCTTCGCGGAATCAATGGGTTGCACCGCCAGCCGCATCCCCATCGCCTTCAAGATAGCCGCGAGGCTCTTAAGCTCGGGGTTGCCTTGCGGTGACAGGGTGCGGTAGAGGGTGGTCGCGTTTAGCTCCGCCTGCTCCGCGAGTCTCGACACCCCGCCGAAAGCCGTTGCGAGATTTCGCAGTGCGGTCATCAATTCCTGTTGGTCGCCATCTTCCAGAACCGCGTTGAGATACTCCGCCGCGAAGCGCGGATCGCTCTGGAAGCTCTCGATGGTGGCCTCTTCGTGGTCACGATAGGGTTTCTTGCTCATGGAAGTCTCCGCTGATAGTCTTTCCAGCAATCCACGGCGCAATCGATGTCGGCATTCTGGGAGCGCTTGTCGCCGCCGTACAGCAACAGCACCAGGGCTTGGCCGGCTTGGGCGTAATACACGCGATAGCCCGCGCCGATATCAATGCGCAGTTCCCACACTCCGTCCCGGCAAAACCGGTGATCTCCAAAGGTACCTATGGCCAGCCGGTCCACACGGCGCTGGATTGCTACCCGGGCGCGCATGTCGCGCAACCCGTCAAGCCAGTCTTGATACAAGTCTTTCCCGGCATCCGTGAGGTAGTGGATAATCCGCATGTTATTATCGCTTTTAGGCGAATTTAAGCAAGCCTTGTCCTGACGCCCACCGCCAGGTTCAACACGATCGCCTGCGGTGTGTACACCTCGCAGGCGAAATAGAGTGACTGGATGCCGCCCTCGCCCAGGAGCAAGAAGTTTTTGCCGGGTGGCGACCGTGCTAATCCGAAACCAAGCGTCTAAAACCCCGCCTCACATGCGCCGGCGGTAGCGCCCACCGACTTCATAGAGCGCCTGGGTGATCTGGCCGAGCGAACAGTCACGCACGGTATCCATCAGCTCGGCGAAGGTATTGCCGCCCGCGTCAACCACCTCTTGCAGGCGTTTTAACGCTTGCGGGGCCTTGTCGGCATGCTGTCGTTTGAAACCTGCGACGGCTTCGATCTGCGCCCGCTTCTCCTCCTCGCTCGCGCGTACCAGGCGGCCTGCCGCGGCGCGCGGCTCGGCGTCCTCGCGCACGAAGGTATTGACCCCGATGAGCGCTAAGGAACCTCTGCAAAAGTCCGCGATCTGATCGGTAGGCGCACCGAATACAGCCGAGGATGATAATGAGCAGACAGATGACACTGGGTACGGGCTTCGAGAAGTACAGCAAGACGA
>Ga0136630_1000245_pt1 | contig 19619 bp, 21 predicted proteins | sample AntDrymUQ5682106_2_FD_105496 | JGI IMG/M metagenome (GOLD analysis project Ga0136630, IMG submission 105496) | Polar desert sand microbial communities from Dry Valleys, Antarctica - metaG UQ568 (21.06) | ecosystem: Environmental > Terrestrial > Soil > Desert | place: Antarctica: Dry Valley...
AGCTCCCGGTAGCGCGACTCCAGCTCCCTGTACCGTCGGGCGGCCTCTGCCTCGGTCTGGATTCTGCGCAGCTGGTTGGCGAGTTCGGACTCAAGTTGCCGGCTCTTCTCCAGCTGGTCGTCGGCCCGTTCCAGGCGGCGGCTGGCCGAGAGGCGTCGCCGCCGGTACACGCCGAGGCCGGCGGCCTCCTCCAGCGCCTGGCGGCAGGCCGCGGCCCCGCCGGCCACGATGGCGTCGACCGCCCCCTGGCGCAGGATGCTGTGGCGTCCCAGGCCCGCCTCTCCGGCCACGGCGCGCACGTCACCCAGGCGGGAGCGGGAGCCGTTGATCCTGTACTCCGTCTCCCCTGCCCGCGAGATGCGGCGCGTTACGGATACCTCCGAGTAAGGAAGCGAGATCTCCCCTGACGCGTTATCGAAGACGAGCGTGACCTCGGCCGCGCTCGCGGCGGGAAGGGACTCAGAGCCCGAGAAGATCAACTCCCCCATGGCCCCCGCCCGCAGGACGCCAGGGCTCTGCTCCCCGAGGGCGAAGAGCACCGCGTCCGTGACGTTGCTCTTCCCCGACCCGTTCGGGCCGACGATCGCCGTGACCCCCCCTTCGAGCGGCATCCGCACCGGCCGCGCGAACGTCTTGAATCCCTTGATATAGATCGCAGAAAGCACTAATCGCACATTTTACGCAACTCCGCCGCATAAAGCACGCGGAAAAGTGCAGCAAACGAGGCTTCAGGCTACAGGTTTCAGGTCGCCTCCTTCGGAGGCTTTCAAGTTTTTGGCTTGTGGCTGCCGGGCCAGGCCAACGCGACGCCGGGCCCTGTTCGGGTTGACGGGGTTGCCGGCGGCCAATCGGAACATCCAAGAAGAAGCCGCGCCAACGCTCGTGGGACGGCTGCGAGAAGCCCTACCTGAAGCCTGAAACCTAAGTAGCTACGCCCCGAGGTGAACTTCGACTGCCGGTCGCGTAACGGGTCGGATGCCCAGGATCTCGAGTGCGGCGCGGGCGGCGGTCTGCTCGCTCTCCTTTATGGAGGGGCCTTCGCCCGTGGCGACCTCGCGGCCATCGACGGAGACGCCGGAGATAAAGCTCGGGCGGTGGGCCGGGCCCTGCTTGGAGATGACGCGGTAGGTCGGGCGGAGGCCGTCGGCCTGGAGGGTCTCCTGGAGGAGGGTCTTCCAGTCGCGCAGTTCGTCCGTGTCGACCTCGGAGGGGTTGAAGATCTCGTCGACCGTCCGCAGCACAAGGTCGCGGTCTATTAAGTAGGCGGCCCCGATTATGGCCTCCACGGTGTCGGCGACGACCGAGTCGTTGATGACGGAGCTCTCCACCATCTCCTCCAGCCCCTCGCGCCGTCCGACGGTCGACAGGAAAGACTTGCGGACGAGGTGGGCCCGGATGCGAGTCAGGTCGCCTTCGAGCAGTTCGGGGTAGTCGTGGAAAACGAGCTCGGCGACCCGGTTGTTCAAGACCGAGTCGCCGAGGAATTCGAGGCGTCCGTTCGATTCGTAAGGGTCCGCCACGCTGGGGTGGGTGAGCGACCGCTGCCTCAACGGTTCCGGCAGGATCGCTATGAGGTCCCTTATAGACATAACGCTCTCTATTCTACACTTGTGAAAGCTACCACGACGTTGTGGCCGCCGAACCCCATGGAGTTCGAGATCGCCGCCTTCAGGCCGGGCGCCTCGGCGGCCTCCCCGACGACGTAGTTCAGTTCCTCGCAGTCCTCCGCCAGATTCTCCAGGTTGATCGTCGGCGGCAACACCTTCTGCTTGAGCGCAAGTGCGCACAGGATGCCCTCTGTCGCGCCGACCGCGCCGAAGGAGTGGCCGGTCATAGATTTCGTCCCGGAGACCCGAACGTGGGGCATGACCCGCGAGATCGCCTTCGTCTCCGGCCCGTCGCCGGTGGGCGTCGCCGTAGCGTGGGCGTTGACGTGCCCGATGTCTTCGGCGGTGAGGCCCGAGTCTTCGAGCGCCCGCAGCATCGCGCGCTCCACCCCGCGGCCCTGCTCGTCGGGCGCTGTGACGTGGTAGGCGTCGGTCGTCCGGCCGTAGCCCGAGACGGCCGCTATGGGCTCCGCGCCCCTGGCCGCCGCGTGCTCCTCGCTCTCGAGGACCACAGCGCCCGCGCCCTCGCTCATCACGAAGCCGTCTCGTCCCCCATCGAACGGGCGGCTCGCGTGCGCCGGGTCGCCGTTGTAGCGGCTCACGGCGCGGATGGCGCAGAATCCGGCCATGCTCAGGGGCGTGATCGGGGCTTCCGAAGAACCCGCGATGACCAGGTCCGCGTCGCCGCGACGGATCAGCTCGAGCCCCTCGGCTATGGCCTCGCCGCCTGTGGCGCAGGCGAGGACCGGGCATTGGCTCGGTCCGGTCGCGCCGAGCAGGATGGCGAGCTGGCCCGCGGCCATGTTCGGGACCATCATCGTGATCATGAACGGGCTGACCCGTCCCGGACCGCGCTCTTCGAGGACCCTGTACTCGCGCTCCCATGTCGAGAGCCCCCCGATGCCGCTGCCGAGCACGATCGCGACCCGCTCAGGCGTCTTCTGGATGACATCGGCGACCCCGGCGCTCTCGGCGGCTTCGAGGCCCGCTGCCACCCCGAGCTGGGCGAAGCGGTCCATCCGGCGGGCCTGCTTCTTTGTCATAAAGTCCGTCGGGTCGAAGTCCGTGCACTCGCCGGCTATCCGGGACGGAAACGGGGAGGCGTCGAACTGCGTGATGGGGCCGATGCCGCTCTTCCCGTGCAGCGCGGCGTCCCAGAAGTTCTCGACGCCGGTGCCTAAAGGCGTAACCGCCCCCGCGCCCGTTATGAGGGCGCGGCCCCTGCCGTTTGCGGACGCCTCCGTCACGCCGCCCGGTGCTGGTCGACGTAGTCAACGGCCTGTTCGACCGTGGTGATCTTCTCGACCTCTTCGTCCGGTATCTCCATGCCGAACTGCTCCTCAAGCTCCATGATGAGCTCGACGAGGTCCAGCGAGTCAGCCTCCAGGTCCTCGCGAAAGGACGCTTCGGGCGTCACATCGACCTCGTCCACCCCCAGCCTGTCGGCCGTTATCTCCTGTATCTTGGACAGTATCTCTTCGCGCTCCAAAACCCATTCTCCTCTCTCGTTCTCCCAGGCAACACGTACCCTTTCCAGGATAGCGCGTAGTGTAAACGTTTGGCCGCCTACTGCATAGTCATCCCGCCGTCCACCGCCAACGTCTGCCCGGTCACGTACCCGGCGCCCTCCCCGGCGAGAAAAGCCACCACCTCGGCCACCTCCCCAGGCTCCCCGAACCGCCCGGCCGGGACCTGGGCCCGGATCTGGTCTTTGATCTCCTCCGGCAACCCGCCCGTCAACTCGGTCTCGACGTAGCCGGGCGCCACCACGTTCGCCGTGATGCCGCGCTGCGCGACCTCCCGGGCCACGCTCTTGGTGAAGCCGATAATCCCCGCCTTGGAGGCCGCGTAGTTGGCCTGCCCGGCGTTCCCGACGAGCCCGACGACGGAGGAGACGTTCACGATCCTGCCCCACCTGGCCCGCACCATCGGCCGCATTACAGCCCGCGTGCATAGATAGGTCCCCTTCAGGTTCGTCCGCAGTACCTCGTCGAACTCCTCTTCTTTCATCCGCATCATGAGGTTGTCGCGCGTAACGCCGGCATTATTCACCAGGATGTCTACCCGCCCGAACGCCTCGTTGACGCCGTCGAAGAGCGCCTTGACGTCGCCGGACTCCGCCACGTCCCCCTTGAAGATCTCGCACCGGACGCCGGCGTTCCGCACTTCCTCCGCCGCCTCTTCGGCCGCCGCGTCGTTGGAGCGGTAGGAGATGGCGATTTGCGCGCCCTCATCCGCCAGCCGCGCGGCTACGGCGCGTCCTATGCCGCGGCCACCGCCCGTCACGACGGCTACCCTGCCCTCCCCGATCATTCGACGTCCCCCCTCGCCGCGAAGGCGAACATGAGCTCCGCCTCGCAAACCCGCTCGCCATTCACGGTTGCCCTCCCCTTACCCCGTCCCACGGAGCCCTTGAGGCGCACGATCTCGACCTCCATCCGCAAAACGTCCCCCGGCAAGACCTGCCTGCGGAACCTGACGCCGTCGATGCCGGCGAAGAGGGCGAGCTTGTCCTTGTGGTCGCCCCCGGACATGACCCCGACGGCCCCGACCTGCGCCATCGCCTCGATGATGAGTACGCCCGGCATGACGGGATAGTCAGGGAAGTGACCCTGGAAGAAGGGCTCGTTCTGGGTGATGTTCTTGAAGCCCACGGCCCGCACTCCGGGCTCGAGTTCCTCGATCCTGTCTACGAGCAAAAACGGGTAGCGGTGCGGGATGAGATCCCTGATGGCGGCGGGCCCGAGCGGCGCCTTCAAGAGAGCGCCTCCTTCGCCGTCACGCCCCGAACGTCTCGTCCCTTGAAGTCCCGCAGCATCCGCGTCAGCGTCCCGTCCTCCCCGGCTTCGAAGATCTCACCCACACCCATCTCGAAGAACCGCTCCATCACCGCGGCCCACCGCACCGGCAGGAGCATCTGCTCGCGCAGCGCCGCCCGGACCTCCCGCGCCGTCCTGAGCACCTCCCCGTCGGCCGCCCCGACCATCGGGACCTCCGGCTCCGCAAACTCGACCTCGGCCAGCAGCTTCTCCATCCGGGCCGCGGCCCCCTCCATCAGGGGAGAGTGGAAGGCCCCCGACACCCGGAGCGGCACCTTTCTGCCCTTGATCCCCTCCAGGACACCTTCCAGCGCCTCCTTCTCTCCAGATATGACGGTCTGGCGCGGCGTGTTGAAGTTGGCCGCGACCACGACGCCCTCCGCAGTGCCCACCGCACGCTCCACGTCCTCAGGGTCGGCCCCGATCACGGCGACCATCCCCCCCGGCGTCTTCTCCGCGGCCTCCGTCATGAGCCGGTCCCGCTCGGCTACGAGTCGGACGCCGTCTTCGAGGCCGAGGCTGCCGGCCGCGTGGGCCGCCGCGTACTCGCCGAGGGAGTGCCCGGCCACCACGTCGAACTCTACCCCGGCCTCCAGAAACCGGTAGAGGAGATCCACGGAGCTCGCGAAGACGGCCAACTGGTACGGCGGGTCGCCGTCGCCCACGCGCCGCCGCAGGGCCTCCGCGACCTCGCCGGAGACGTCTCCGCCCGCGTTTCCCTGCCCGGGAAAGACGACCGCCCGCATCTGCGCCATGCCCCTCCTAGATCCTGTACAGGTTCGCGGCCCACGTCAGCCCGAAACCGAAACCGACGGTGACCACGTACTTGCCGCGCTCCATCTTGCCGTAGATGTCCGGGTAGGAGAGCGGGATGCTCGCCGCCGACGTGTTCCCAAACCTGTCCAGGTTCATCACGATCCGCTCCTCCGGGATGTCAATCTTCTTGGCCGCCGAGCGTATTATGCGTGCATTTGCCTGGTGCGGGATGACGAACTGGACGTCGTCGGGGGTGAGGCCGTTGCGGGAGAGTAGCTTCTCGAACATCTCGGGGAAGATGCGGACGGCGAACTTGAAGACCTCGCGACCGTTCTGGTAGAGCTTGTTCGGGTCGCCGGGCTGGCCGGCGCGGCCGAGGGACGCACCGCGGCCGTCGGCGCCGAGGATGTGGTCCACGAAGCCCGACTCGCCGTCGCCCGCGTCTAAGACTACGGCGCCCGCGCCGTCTCCGAAGAGGACGGCCGTGGAGCGGTCGGTCTGGTCCACCACCGTGCTCATGGCGTCGGCGCCGATGAGGAGGACGCGGGAGGCCTGGCCTGACCCGATCATGGCGGTGGCGACGGAGGCCGCGTAGGTGAAGCCGGAGCAGGCCGCGGCGACGTCCATGGCACCCACGCCGGCGGCCCCCACACTCTCCCCCACCAGGCATGCCACCGACGGCATGGATTCCGGTGCGGTCGAAGTTCCGCAAACGACGAGGTCGATGGTACCGCCGTCGATCCCGGCGTGTTCGACGGCGTTCTGCGCGGCCTGGATCGCGAGGGTGGCGCAGGTCTCGTCCTCGCCGACGAAACAGCGCTCGTGGATGCCGGTGCGCGAGGAGATCCAGTCGTCCGTCGTGTCGAGGACGACTTCGAGGTCCTTGTTGGTCACGACCCGGCTCCCGAGCGCCCGGCCGACGCCGACGATCTTTCCTACCGGCCCGCCGTTCATACGGCCTCCCCCGAAGTGCGGGCGGCGTCGAGGGCCTCTCCCAGCGCCTCGATCAGACCCTCTCCCGAACGGGAGATCCCGACGAGGGCGTTCTCCACACCCCGCGCGCGCGAGTTGCCGTGCCCGATCATGACCGGGCCCCGCACGCCGAGGAGAAACGAGCCCCCGTAGTTCTCCGGGTCCACCTGGTCGCGGATACCGACCAGCCGGGACTTTAAGGCCGCGCCCGCGAGCTTTCCCACCAGATCCCCGGTAACGGCCGAACGGAACAGCCCGAGCACCTCCCGAGCTACGCCCTCGGCGGTCTTGAGCATGACGTTGCCCGTAAAGCCGTCGGTGACCAGCACGTCGGCCACACCCGTCCCCACGTCCCTGCCCTCCACGTTGCCCACGAAGCGCACGCCGGAGCGGGCAATGAGCCCGTGGGCTTCTTTGGCGAGGTCCGTCCCCTTGCCCGGCTCCTCGCCGACGTTGACGAGCCCGACCCTGGCGCGTTCCCCAAGCCCGAAGTATCTCTCCGCAAACACGCCGCCAAGGATAGCGAAATTGAGAAGGTCCTGCGGCCGGCACATCGTGGTCGCCCCGGCATCCAGCAACAGCACCGGACTCCGTAGCGGCAGGACGGTCGCGATGCCGGGTCGGCGGACGCCGTCCATCCGGCCGATTCGCATGAGCGCCGCCGCAACCGTGGCCCCCGTGTTGCCCGCGGAGAAAAAGGCGTCGGCCTCGCCGGCGCGGACCATCTTCGCAGCGGCCGACACCCCCGCGTCAGGCCGCTTCCGGAGAGCCGCCGCCGGCTCCTCCTCCATCCCGACCGGCCCGCCCGACGGACGGACGGAGACGTTGGCGGGCAGGTCTGAACCCAGATGCGGTTCTATCTCCGCCCCCGGTCCCACGAGGAAGATCTCGTCACCGGGAAGTCGCCGGGCGGCGGCGAGGGCGCCCGCGACTACTTCCCCCGGGGCGTTGTCGCCACCGAGGGCGTCTACGGCGAGGCGCACCGCTCTGTCCGGAGGTGGCGGGTTACTCGGCGGCCTCTACGGCGACCGCGGTGCGGCCCTTGTAGAACCCGCAGTTCCCGCAGACCCGGTGCGAGAGGTGCGGCTCCCCGCAGTTGGGACACGCCTGGAGGCCGGGGCCGGCCAGCGCGTGGTGGGCGCGGCGCTGGTTCCTGCGCGCCTTGGACGTCTTCTTCTTCGGTACTGCCATGGTGCTACCTCCGCTCACTTATCTGACATCGTTCCGCCCGCAATCGGGCCACCGTGCTTTTAAACTCGGAACCGGCCCGCGCCGCGGGCCGGTCGAGAATATAACCTACTTCGCTATCCCGAACCACATCTCCGGCTCGCGTCCGGCCCCATAGCCTAGAACCCGGAGACGGAGATATCGTCGAGCCCGCGCCACCGCGGGTCTACCTCGTCGCCTTCATCCGCGGAGAGCACGGGCTCCGTGCCTTCCTTGAAGACCTGCATCGGGATCTCGTTGGGCAGCGTCCGCGCCGCGTAGCGCTTCAGGTCGAGCGTCCAGTCCTCGACGGCAAGCTCCTCGTCGTCGGGCCCGGCGAGAAGCTCCGAGTCGCGGAACTTTAGCCGCAGCTCCACGGGCTCCAGCGTCCTGTCGCAGGTGGTGGCGAGTACGGTCCTGAACCGCAGGTCCAGGTGCAGGCCCTCGGAGACCTTCGTTACGCCAATGTCGGCCTCGGCCTGAGTGACCTCGTGGTGGCGTCCGTAGATGTCGAGGGGGTCCGCCTCGAATTCGGCGTGGACCTCGTGCCTGTCGCCCACCTCCGCCCCGGGCTTTCTCAGGGGAATACGGTTGTTCATGAGGCTAGTCTACCGCTTGTTACTGTTCCTGCACGCCCTGCAGTTTCGTGCGGCCCCGCTGGACGGCTTCGAGCAATTTACCGAGGTTGTCCTCAAGGTTGGCGAGGACCTCGTCCGCGTAGTCCTCGGCGCCGAGGCGTATCTCACGCTCGCGGCGGCGGGCGTCTTCCATGATCTCAGCACTCCGCTTTTCGGCCCGCTTGAGGACCTCCTCTTCTGAGGTGATCTTCTCCGCCTCGTCCTGGGCGCTGCGGATGATGCGGTCGCTCTCGGAGCGGGCCTCGTCGAGCATGGCCTGGCGCTCCTTGACGATCCAACGCGCCTGCTTGAGTTCCTCGGGAATCGTCTGGCGCATCTGGTCTATGATGTCGAAGGCGGCGTCACGGTCTACCATCGCCGTGTTGCCGAAGCCGGGGAAGCTCCGGGCGTCCTCGACCAGCTCTTCCAACCTGTCTATGAGTACCAGTACGTCCATCTTCAGCAACCTCGTCCTTTGCTTACGATCCCTGTATCTTACCGTCCGAGCCGGAATAAATCTGCCGCACGGTCTCAAGTATGCCGTCAGGCACCAGCCCGCGCACGTCGCCGCCGTGCCAGGAGATCTCCCTGACAGCGCTCGAACTCAGGAAACTGTGCTCAGATGCCGCCATGATAAACACCGTCTCGATCTCCGGCGACATCGTCCTGTTGAGCTGCGCCTGCTCGAACTCCGACTCGAAGTCGGAGACGGCCCGCAGGCCCTTAACGATCGCGCCCGCGCCCTGCTCCCGGGCGAAATCCACCAGGAGGCCCTCCATCACCTCGACCGAGACGTTCTCGATGTCGGCCGTGACCTTCTCTATCAGGCCGGCCCGCTCGACGGCCGACAACCGCGGCCTCTTGCGCGTGTTGGCCCCGACCGCGACGACGATGTGGTCGAAGATCCTGGCGGCCCGGCGGATGATGTCCAGATGCCCGGCCGTCACGGGGTCGAAGCTTCCGGGGCAGACGGCCACCCTCATTGTCAACTCGGACCTCTCAAATACGGTAACGAACGTGCCGCCGTAACGGCGCGTTGCCCCCTTCCTGCCAAACACATCTTCCGGTGGGGCCTCGCCGCCCTCGATCACGACCCGGCCTCCGGGCACGAGCAACGCTCCAAGCCGGTCGAGGATGCCCCCTACCTCCGACCGGGGGATTCTATAGGGCGGGTCCGCGAAGATCAAATCGAAGCGCCGACCCTGCCAGGCAAACCTCTCCACCGCGCGCCCCACGTCCACCGCCACGACCTCAGACTGCTCCGCGAAGCCGGTCCGGCCCAGGTTCTCCGAGATCGTCTTTCGGGCGGCCCGGTCCTTCTCCACGAAGACCGCCCGTTCGCAACCGCGGCTGAGCGCCTCGATGGCGAGCGCCCCCGTCCCCGCGTAGAGATCGAGGACGTTCCCCCCATCGAAGAACTGGCCCAAAGAGTTGAAGACACCCTCGCGCACCCTGTCGCCGGTCGGGCGCACGCCTTTCGGCACCGGGGCCAGGCGCACGCCGCCGGCGGTTCCGGCTATTACCCTCAAGACGCTACTCCCGGAAGAGCCACTCGACGTTGGAACCGAGGAGCTCCCGGATCTCACGCCGCAGCGGCCTGTGGTCCGGGCGCTTGAGCGTCGGGTCTTCGGCGACGAGCGCGAAGGCCTCGCGCCTGGCCTCGACCAGCACGTCGATGTCCCGCAGAAGCTTCGCCACCTTCAGGTCCGGCATCCCGCTCTGGCGGCTCCCGAAGAGGGTCCCCTCGCCGCGGATAGCCAGGTCCACCTCCGAGAGCTTGAACCCGTCCTCATACTCCACAAGCGCCTCGAGCCGCTTGAGCGAGTCGTCGGTCTTGGGCTCTCCGACGAGAAAGCACTTCGGGGGATGGAGCCCCCGGCAGACCCGGCCGCGGAGCTGGTGGAGCTGGGAGAGGCCGAAACGTTCGGCCCCTTCTATGACGATGGCGCTCGCGTTCGGTACGTCCACCCCGACCTCGACGACGACGGTCGCGACCAGCACCTCCGTCTCCCCGTTGCGGAAGGCGGCCATCGCCTCGCGCTTCTCCCCGGCCTTCATCCGGCCGTGCAGAAGTCCGACGCTCCGGTCGGGGAAGACCTCCTCGGCCAGCTCCTCACGCAACTCTTCAGCCGCCCGCACGTCTTCGAGCGCCTCGGACTCCTCCACGAGCGGGCAGATCACGAACGCCTGACGCCCACCCTCGAGCTCCTGCCTGACCTCCTCGTAGGCCTCGATGCGCTCGGCCGGGTCCACAATGCGCGTCTGTACGGGTTTCCGGCCCGGGGGCAACTCGTCGATGATGGAGACCTCCAGGTCCCCGTAGAGCGTGAGAGAGAGGGTCCTGGGTATCGGGGTAGCGGTCATGACGAGCGTGTCGGGGGTCTTGCCCTTCTCCCGGAAGACGGTCCGCTGGCCGACCCCGAAGCGGTGCTGCTCGTCCACGACGACGAGCGAGAGGTCTTTGAACTCGACACCCTTCTGTATGAGCGCGTGCGTGCCGACGACGACGTGGGCCTCCCCGGCCGCCACCCGCCGCAGCGTCTCCCGCCGTTCGGCGGCGCCCTGGGACCCCGTGAGCAGCGCGACGTTCAGGGGAAGGTCCTCGAGGGCGGCGGACATCGAGAGGTAATGCTGCTCGGCGAGGACCTCGGTCGGGGCCATGATCGCACCCTGGCCGCCGGATTCGACCGCGGTGAGCAGGGCCGCGACCGCGACGACGGTCTTGCCGCTCCCGACGTCGCCCTGCAGCAGTCGCCGCATCGGCTTCTCCAGGCGCATATCCGCGAGGACCTCCTCCACGACCCGCTCCTGGGCGCCCGTGAGGCCGAAGGGCAGGCCCTTCAAGAACGGGTTGAGCAGCCGCCCGTCGCCCCGGTGCCTGGCCCCCTGTTCGGTCTTGTCCAGCCGGGCCTTGCGCGCTGCTAGGCCGGTCTGGATGAGGAAGAGCTCGTGGAAGATGAGGCGGCGCATGGCGGCGCGCAGGCGCGGTCTGTCCTCGGGGAAGTGGACCTCGTGCACGGCGTCGTGCAGGTTCGGGAGGTCGTGGCGGGCGAGGAGGTCGGCGGGCAGGGGGTCGAGGACGTGACCGGCTGAGTCGAGGGCGCGGTGGATCAGGGCTCGCAACCTTCGCGCCTGGATGTCCTTGTTGGCCGGGTAGATGGGGACGAACCGGCCGGCATGCGGGCCCTCGTCCGCCCTGCCGTCCTCGTCCACGACCTCGATGCTCTTGGCGACGAGCTGTATCCCGAAACGGCTCTGGACCTCGCCGGAGACCACGACGCGCGTCTCCGGTTGCAGGCCCCTGGCCATCCAGGAGCGGCCCCAGACGGTGACAGGCAGGTAGCCCGTGCCGTCGTAGATCTGGGCCGTAAAGCCGGGGGCGCGTCCGCGCACGGGCCGGCCGAGGGGACGGGTGCTCACCACGCGCCCGACGACCGTCGCCTTCTCGCCGACGCGGAGGTCGCTGATCTTCTTTACGTTCGAGAGATCCTCGTGGCGGGAGGGGTAGTGCGAGATCATGTCCGCGACGCTCGTGACCCCGAGGTCCTTGAGCGCCGCCTCGATCCGAGGCCCCACCCCGGGCAACTCCCTCACGGGCCTCGCCCGAAGCTCGGTCAGTGGCGTCCTCCGCGGAGAGTCCGCCGCCGCAGCGGCTTCGCTAGAGGTGGGCCACGCCATAAGCCCCCAGGCCCACGTGCGAACCGACCACGCCCCCTATCTCGGCGACCGGCCGCCCCTCGACCCCGAGCTTCTCGGCCAGCTCAACGACAGGCTCTGGCGTCCCGATGTGGCCGAAGTACAGCGGGCGCCCCGCCTCCGCGGCGGGCTTTACCTCTTCGAGAACGGCGTTTATCTGGCGCTTGCGCCCGCGGGTGCGTTTGTGGGGGACGACCTCACCGCCCACGAGTTTGAGAACGGGCCGCACGTCCAGGGCCGTCCCGACGAGGCGCTGGGCGCGGCCGATCCTGCCGCTCCTCGCCAGGTACTCGAGCGTCCCAACCGCGAAGTACAGGTTGCAACGCCCGGCCGCGGCCTCCGCCGCCCGCCTGACGTCCTTGAACTCCCCACCTTCGTCCAGGACCTTAAGCGCTTCGAGCAGGATGAGCCCCGAGCCCATCTCCGCGCTCCTCGTATCCACCACCTCAACCGGCCGCTCGACCATCTCCGCCGCCTGGAGCGCGGAGTCGTAGGTGCCGCTAAATTTACGAGAGACCGCCAGCACCAGGACGTCGTCGTAGTCCGAGAGCGACTCGTAGACCTCCACGAACGCCCCGGCCGGCGGCTGGGAGGTGGTCGGGAAGACTTCGGAGTCGCGCAGGCGCTCGTAGAAATCCTCGTTTGACATGTCCACCTTGTCCCTATAGGTCTCCTCAGACCCGAAGTGAAACGTCAGCGGCACCACCCGAACGTCTGGCCGCTCCAGAACCTCGGGCGCGAGGCTCGTCGTGGAGTCGGTGACGATGGCGGTCGTCACTCGGCCACCATCTGCAAGGGATAGAGCGGCTGACCGCCGTCTCTGATCTCCACTTCTAGATCCTCGTCCAGAGCGCGTATCGACTCCGCTATCTTCTCCAGGTCGCCCGGGTCCAAGTCTTCGCCGCGCACGAGCGTCAGAAGATCGGCGCCGTGCTCAACGAGCTTTCGGGCAAGCGAGAGGGCCACTTCTTCGACCGTCTCGCCGGCGGCAACCATGTCCTCGTCGAAAAAGCCTATAAACGAGCCCTCGGGGACCTCGCGGCCGTCCAGCTTGGCGTCCCTGACGGACCGCGTCACCTCTGCGGAGTACAGCGAAGCCCGGATCTCCTCCATCTCCCCGAAGACCTCATCGGGCTCGCCTTCGGCGTCGAAGCCCACCATCGCGGCTAGACCAGCGGCGATGCTCCGGGTCGGGACGACGCGCACCTCGACCTCGACCAGCTCCCCGACGCGCTCCGCGGTCGGCACGATGTTCTTGTTGTTCGGCAGGATCACGGCCATAGGCGCGCCCGCCCCTTCCACCGCGCGGGCGAGGTCGGCGGCGCTCGGGTTCGCGCCCTGCCCGCCCTCGACCACCACAGCCCCCATCTCCTCGAACAGCGAGCGGTTCCCAGCACCCCGGCTCGCCGCCACGACGCCGACGTTGCCTGGGACACGCTCGCCGGCGCGCTCGCCACCAGCGTCCGTCCGGGAGCGGACCTGGGCCTCCATGTCCTCGATCTCGACCCGCGCCAACCGCCCGAAACCACCGGCGTAGGAGAGCATCGCCCCCGGGTCCTGGGTGTGCAAGTGGACGTTCACCGTATCCTCGTCCGCGATGACGAGCACGCTCTTCCCGCTCGCGTAGACGTGCTCCTCGAACTCCTCCGCGCCGCCTGTGAAGTCCGAGACGACGAACTGGGTGCAGTAGCCCCAGGCCTCCTCGTCGGCGTGGATCGCCGTCAGGTCCGGCGCGTCGTCATCCGCCTCGAAGGTGCTCTCTATCTCCTCGCCCGTCGCGCAGGCGTAGAGGCCGTCCAGGATCACGGCGACCGCCAGGCCACCGGCGTCCACGACCCCGGCGTCCCGCAGGACGTCGAGCAACTCCGGCGTCCGGCGGACGGACTCGTGGGCCTCGACGGCCGAGGCCCGGATCACGGCCGGCAGGTCGTCCTCGCCGCCCTCGACCGCCCCGACCGCGGCGCGGGCGGCGTCCTTGATCACGGTAAGCATGGTGCCTTCGACGGGCTCCCGCACGGAGGCGTAGGCCCTCTCCTTAGCGCCGTCCATGGCCTTGGCGAAGACGGCGGCGTCGAGGGAACCGTGCTTGGCGAGGACGTCGCAGGCGCCCCGGATCATCTGCGAGAGGATCACACCCGAGTTCCCCCTGGCGCCCATGAGCGCGGCCCGCGCCACGGCCCGGCTCGCCTCCTCAGCGCTCCCGTAGGAGACGTCGGCGGCGTCTTTCAAGGTGGATTCGAGGGTGAGCAGCATGTTGGTGCCGGTATCGCCGTCCGGGACGGGGTAGACGTTGAGGGCGTTGATCCTGGCGACCTGGGCCTTCAGCGCGGCGTGCGCCGCGGCCCCCAGGGAGGCCACCTTTACCGCCATTGCATCCGCCCCTTCGCCTCTGTCTCCACGCGACTCCTGACGTGCTCGCTCGGAGGAGCCCGGAGGCTCCCCGCGTCCCTGTCCGCCAGCGACGATCTGGTACAATCCCTGCCCGACGCCCGGAGCCGGCCCTTAGCGGAGCGCCGGGGTCCCCAAATTCGACCGGTATCCTAGCACAGGAGAAATTGAAGTGGCGAAGGTCTGTTATTCCTGCGGAAAGAAGCCAGAGTACGGCAACGCGAGGAGCCACTCCCTGCGCGCGACGCGACGCCGCTGGAACCCGAACCTGCAGAAGGTCCGCATCCAGGAGGGCCGCTCGACGAAGCGCGTGTGGACCTGTACCTCGTGCCTGAAGGGGTTCAAGGTGCAGAAGGCCGTCGCGAAGACGCCGTCCGTCGTAGAGAACGTCTGACGCACCCGTAACGTAGAGCCGGTTCGCGTACCGCCCCTACCACATAGGGTTCTTGCAGAGGCGCCCTCCGGGGCGTCTCTATCTGTTGCCGCCGGGTACGGTATCCGTAGCGCCCTGCTTGATGCGCGGCAGCAGGTCGGCCATCTCTATGGCGGAGACGGCGGCCTCGAAGCCCTTGTTCCCCATCTTGGTGCCGGCGCGTTCGATGGCCTGCTCTATCGTTTCGGTGGTGATGACGCCGAAGATTGTCGGGACGCCCGTCTCCAGGGCCACGGAGGAGATGCCGTTTGAGGCGCCGCCGGCGACATAGTCGAAGTGGGCGGTGGCGCCCCGGATCACGGCGCCCAGGCAGATGACGGCGTCGTAGCGGCCCGTGCGGGCCATCTCCCTTGCCGCCAGCGGTATCTCGTAGGAGCCCGGCACCCAGACGACGTCCACGGAGCCCGCATCGCCGCCGTGGCGCCGGACGGCGTCGAGGGCGCCCTCAAGGAGCGCCTTGACGATAAAGTCGTTGAAGCGGGGGGCGACGATCCCGAACGTCCTTCCCGCCGCCGAGAGCGTGCCCTCTATGTGGTTGGCGCCGTCTTCTCGCCGCAAGACCTTCCTCCTAGATCTTGTCGAAGACGTGGTTGAGCTTCTCGCGCTTGGTCTTGAGGTAGCGGTCGTTGTGACCGTTCGGCTGCATCTCGATCGGCACGCGCTCCGTGATCTCGAGCCCGAAGCCCCGAAGACCCACGACCTTGGTGAGGTTGTTGGTCAGGAGCCGGATGCGCTTGAGGTCGAGGTTCTTCAAGATCTGGGCCCCCACGCCGTAGTCCCTTAGATCGGGCGCGAGGCCGAGCTTCTGGTTGGCCTCGACGGTGTCCATGCCCTCGTCCTGGAGGTGATAGGCCTTCATCTTGTCGAGGAGCCCGATGCCGCGGCCCTCCTGCTGCATGTAGACGATGACGCCCTCGCCCTCCCGGGCCACGAGCTCCATCGCCGCCTCCAACTGCTCGCCGCAGTCGCAGCGCAAAGAGTGGAGCGCGTCTCCTGTGAGGCAGGCGGAGTGGACGCGCACCAGGACGTCTTCCTTGCCCTCGGGCTCGCCCATGATGAGCGCCAGGTGGGTAAGGTCGTCTATCTCGCTCTCGAACGCCTTGAGCCTGAACTCGCCAAAGGGCGTGGGCAGCTTCGTCTCGACGGCGCACTTGACCTGGGTCTCGAAGGCGTGACGGTACTCGATGATCTGGGCGGTCGTCACGAGCTTGACGTCGTGCTCGGCCGAGAATTTCTCCAGGTCCGGCACCCGGGCCATAGTGCCGTCTTCCTTCATGATCTCGCAGATCACGCCGGCCGGCTTGAGCCCCGCCAAGCGCGAGAGGTCCACGGCCGCCTCGGTCTGCCCCGCCCGCTGCAGGACGCCACCGGCCTTGGCCCGCAGGGGGAAGACGTGGCCCGGCATCACCAGGTCCTCGGGGCCGGTAGCGTCCTCCACGGCCACGCGGCAGGTGTGGGCCCGGTCGGCGGCGGAGATGCCCGTGGAGATGCCCTCCCTCGCCTCGATGGAGACGGTGAAGCCCGTTCCCATGCGGGAGGAGTTGTGCACGGTCATCTGCGGGATATCGAGCTTATCCACGAGCTCTTCGGCCATCGGCAGGCAGATGAGCCCCCGGCCGTGGGTCGCCATGAAGTTTATGTCCTCGGCGGTGACGAGCTCGGCGGCCATCGTCAGGTCGCCCTCATTTTCCCGGTCCTCGTCGTCGCAGACGATGACCATCTTGCCGGCCTTGATGTCCTCTAGTATCTCTTCCATCGGGCTAAACGGCATCTCTTGCTCTCCTCTCAGGGTGGGTAACTTTGTCGTTTGTCCACGGCTGCATGAGCCGCTCGACGTACTTTCCTATTACATCGGCCTCCAGGTTGACGTGGGACCCGACACCGAGCTCCCCGAGGTTGGTGTGGGAGCGCGTGTGCGGAAGGATTGAGACGGTGAAGAGGTCGTCCCCGGCGGAGACGACGGTCAGGCTTATGCCGTCCACGCAGACGCTGCCCTTCTCGACCGCGTAGCGCAGCACCGAATTGGGGGCCGCGAAGGTCCAGATCTCCGCGTCGTCCTCCGGCTTCACGTCGAGCACCTCGCCAACACCATCCACGTGCCCCTGCACGATGTGCCCCCCGAGCCGACCCCCGGCCTCCATGGCCCGCTCCAGGTTTACCGGGCTACCCTCGGAGAGATCCCCCAGAGCCGTCCGCCTGAGCGTCTCCGGCATCGTGTAGAAGACGAGGGCGCCGTTCTGGACCTCGTCCACCGTCAGGCACGCCCCGTTGACCAGGATGGAGTCCCCCACGCGCGTCCCCCCGAGCACCACGTCGGCCGAGACGCCCAGGTGCGCGTCGCTGGCGTCCTCGGCGGCCCGCAGCGACCTCACCCGCCCGACCTCCTCAACTAGCCCGGTGAACATGATCCTCCTCCCCAGGCGCCGGATAGAGCGTGACGGCGACGTCCTCCCCGATCCTCTCGACGTCGGAGACGCGGAACCTCAGCGCCTCGGCCATCCTGGTCGCGCGCAGGGCCCCGATCATGGGCACCCCCTCCGAGCCGATAAGCCTGGGCGCGTAGAACAGCGTCAGCTTGTCCGCGAGGCCCCCCTCCACAAAACCGGTGGCGGTCTCCCCGCCCCCCTCTACCAGCAGGCCGCGAATCCCACGCCGCCCCAACTCGTCCAGGACGAAACGTAAGTCCATCCTGTTCTCCACCGTCGGCGCCGCCACCACCTCGACCCCGATCCCACGCAGTACCTTCTCTCGGGCATCTACGTTCTCTTCGCCCGCGAAAACGATGAGGGGCGCCTTCTTCGCCGTGCGCGCCAGCTCGCTCTTCGGGCCCGTCGTCAGGCGCGGGTCGAGCACTACGCGGGTGACGGCCGGCGGCTCTTCGGACAGACCGCGGGCCGTCAGCGTGGGATCGTCTGCGCGCACGGTGCCGGCGCCGACGAGCACGGCGCCCGCCTCGGCGCGAAGCTCGTGCGCGCGAAGCCTCGCGGCCTCCCCGGTCACCCACTTGCTGTCGCCGCCGGACGCGGCGATCCTGCCGTCCAGCGTCGTCGCCAGCTTGACGTGAACGAACGGACGTCCGGTGCGCATCCGGTGGAAGAACTGCTCGTTCTGCCTCTCCGACGCGGGGTCGTCGAGGACCTCGACGCCGATCCCGGCCTCCCGCAACATCTCTACGCTGCGCCCCCGCATGCGCGGGTCGGGGTCAAGCGCCCCCACCATCACGCGCGTGATGCCGGCGTGTATGACCGCCTCCACGCACGGGGGCGTCCGGCCATGATGATTGCACGGTTCCAGGGTAACGAAGAGCGTAGCGCCCCTGGCGGCGACTCCGGCGGCGTCTAGCGCGCGTACCTCCGCGTGCGCCTCCCCCGCCCGGGCGTGCCAACCCTCGCCGATAACCTCGCCTTCGCGCACCACAACGGCCCCGACGAGGGGATTGGGCGCCACAGTAAAACGACCGCGCTCGGCAAGCCGCCGGGCGAGATCCATAAATGAACCTCGTGCCAAATTGACCTTTCTCCCATCCGGACTCTGACCGTCGGCGCCGGACTACGGTTCGCGAAGCGAACCTTCACCGGCTCAACCCCCGGGTCCTACCCTGGGGCTCGCGGGCTCCCCGTCGGGAACGCTCCCTCCGGGCTCACCGCCGGTGCGGGAATTTCACCCGCCCCCGAAAAGTTACGAAAGAACCTATACCACACGGCGTTTATGGCAACAAGGAACAGAGCTAGTCAGCACGCTCCGGCTTCGCCTCCGCTCTCAGCGCGCTTCGGCCTCGCGGCCTCGCTTTCAGCCGGTCAGCTTTTCGGCCCGTGGGACGGGCCAGTCCTCTTGTGCGGTTCCTCAGGCAGGGACGCTTTCGAAACCCGACCTCTCAAAAGGATGCGGTCACCGGTGCGGGCCGAGAACCTCCGAAGCGAAATGGCTGACAGGCTGACAAGCTGAAATACTGACAAGCTCCCGAAGGGAGCGTGCTAGGCGGCGCCGCGGGCGGCGTCGATTATCTTTCGCATCTCGGAGGCGGGGTCGCCTCTGTAGACCGCGGAGCCGGCGACGAGGACCTGGGCGCCGGCCTCGACCATCAGGGGCGCGGTCTCGGCGGTGATGCCGCCGTCAACCTGGATGGGGAGGTCGGTCATCTCCTTGAGGCGGCGCACCTTGGCGGCCATCTCCGGGATAAAGGACTGGCCGCCGAAGCCGGGGTTCACGGTCATGACGAGCACGTAGTCCAGGTAGGGGAGCGCCCACTCGATAAACTCGGGCGGGGTGGTCGGGTTGAGGGCGACCCCGGCCTCGCAGCCGCCGGCCCGGATCATGGTAAGCGTGCGGTGCAGGTGGGTGACGGCCTCGGGCTGGACCGAGATGCTGACGACGCCCGCGTCGATGAAGGACGGTATCAGGTTGTCCGGGCTGTCCACCATGAGGTGGGCATCCACCGGCAGGTCAATGGCCTCGACCAGGGACGCGGCGACCACCGGCCCGATGGTCAGGTTGGGGACGAACTGGTTGTCCATCGCGTCGAAGTGAACCAGCTCGGCCCCGCCGCGCTGCGCCCGCCGGACCTCCTCCGCCAGGTTCGCGAAGTCCGCCGCCAGGATCGAGGGCGCGCCCACGATCCTTCCACCAAGCTCTCCCCAGAAACCCAAACCGAGCATCCTCCTGAATCGACGCCAACGGGCGAACATTCTACAGAAAAGCTCCGGACCGGAGGCCGGAAGGGTTCTCGCCCGGTCCCATCCACCCGCGACGCGGGCGAGGACGCCGGCCGGAACCGTTGATCGACCCGGGGTGACGGCCGGCAAGATCGCGGCAACAGAGGGATCGTCCGCGTCAGGGGAGCGTTCGGAGCAGTTTGCGAAACGGTCAAATCTCCTCGCGAACACCGTTGTCGATAGGCTCCCTGCGACACTACACAAGCTGACGGCCGAAAGCGAAGGCCAAAGGTCGGAGCGCGCTGACACCCGATCCGCTCTATACCACAGTTCTCAAGACCTCTTCCACGCTGGTGATGCCGCGGGCGGCCTTTGCGAGGCCGTCCTGCCTGAGACGCGTCATCCCCGCGGCCTCGGCGGCCCGGTCAAGTTCCCCGGTGGGGACGCGATGCACGATAAGCTCCCTCATTTCG
>Ga0136630_1000247_pt1 | contig 19531 bp, 15 predicted proteins | sample AntDrymUQ5682106_2_FD_105496 | JGI IMG/M metagenome (GOLD analysis project Ga0136630, IMG submission 105496) | Polar desert sand microbial communities from Dry Valleys, Antarctica - metaG UQ568 (21.06) | ecosystem: Environmental > Terrestrial > Soil > Desert | place: Antarctica: Dry Valley...
CCGGGCACGCTCGTCGTGATCGCGCACCGGATGAGCTCGGCGCTGCGCGCCAAGCGGATCCTGGTCATGGACGGTGCGTCGGTGGAGGTCGGCACGCACGCCGAGCTGTTCGCCCGCTCGCCGCTGTACCAGGACCTGATCGGGCACTGGCAGGCCGCGACCGGGCCCGAGCCGCTCCCCCTGACGGGCCGGCTGAGCTCTCGCACCTGATCATCGCCGTCCACGTCGACCCGATCAGGCCGTGATCCGGCGACGACCGACGCCGAGCACGGGGCGGAGGTAGTCGCCGGTATAGCTCGCGGGGTGCTCGGCGATCTGCTCCGGCGTGCCGGTGGCGACCACGGTGCCGCCGCCGGTGCCACCTTCCGGTCCCATGTCCACGACCCAGTCGGCCGTCTTGATCACATCGAGGTTGTGCTCGATCACGATTACCGTGTTGCCGCCTTCGACCAGCCGGCTGAGCACACCGAGCAGCTTGCGGATGTCCTCGAAGTGCAGCCCGGTGGTCGGCTCGTCCAACACGTACACCGTGCGTCCGGTCGACCGCCGCTGCAGCTCCGACGCCAGCTTGACCCGCTGTGCCTCGCCGCCGGACAGCGTGGGCGCCGGCTGCCCGAGGCGTACGTAGCCCAGGCCCACCTCGTCGAGCGTACGGAGGTGACGCGCGATCGCCGGGATCGCGGCGAAGAACTCGGTCGCCTCCTCGATCGGCATGTCCAGGACCTCGGAGATCGTCTTGCCCTTGAAGTGCACCTCGAGCGTCTCGCGGTTGTAGCGGGCGCCGTGGCAGACCTCGCACGGGACGTAGACGTCCGGGAGGAAGTTCATCTCGATCTTGATGGTGCCGTCGCCGCGACACGCCTCGCAGCGCCCGCCCTTGACGTTGAACGAGAACCGGCCGGGCAGGTAGCCGCGGACCTTGGCCTCGGTGGTCTCGGCGAACAGCCGGCGGACGTGGTCGAAGACGCCCGTGTAGGTCGCCGGGTTCGACCGCGGCGTGCGGCCGATCGCGCTCTGGTCGACGTGCACCACCTTGTCGACGTGCTTGATCCCGGTGATCGTCTTGTGCCGACCGGGGACCGTACGCGCACGGTGGAGCTCGCGGGCCAGCGCGGTGTAGAGGATGTCGTTCACCAGCGTCGACTTGCCCGACCCGGAGACGCCGGTGACCGCCACGAAGCACCCGAGCGGGAAGCCGACGGTGACGTCCTGCAGGTTGTGCTCGCGAGCTCCCTTCACGACGAGCTCGCGTCCGGTCGTCCGTGGCCGGCGGATGGCCGGCGTCTCGATCCGGCGGCGTCCGGACAGGTAGTCCCCGGTGATGGAGTGCTCGCTGGCCAGCAGGTCGTCCACCGAACCGGCGACCACGATCTGCCCGCCGTGCTCGCCGGCGCCCGGGCCGATGTCCACGACGTAGTCCGCGACGCGGATCGTGTCCTCGTCGTGCTCCACCACGATCAGCGTGTTGCCGATGTCGCGCAGGCGCAGCAGCGTCTCGATCAGCCGGTGGTTGTCCCGCTGGTGCAGCCCGATCGAGGGCTCGTCGAGGACGTACAGGACGCCGACGAGACCCGAGCCGATCTGGGTCGCCAGCCGGATGCGCTGGGCCTCGCCACCGGCCAGCGTGGCCGCGGCCCGGTCGAGCGTCAAGTAGTCCAGCCCCACGTCGAGGAGGAAGCCGAGGCGGGCGTTGATCTCCTTGAGCACGCGCTCGGCGATCTGCGCCTCGCGGGCGGACAGGTCGAGCTCGCGCAGGAAGGCTGCGCAGGCACCGATCGGCATCGCCGCCACGGCGGCGATCGAGCGCCCGCCCATCGTCACCGCGAGAACCTCGGGCTTGAGCCGGGTGCCCTGGCAGGCCGGGCAGGGCACTTCACGCATGAAGCCCTCGAACCGCTCCCGGCTGGTGTCGGTCTCGGCCTCGGCGTGGCGCCGCTGGACGTACGGGATGACCCCCTCGTACGTCGTGTAGTACGAGCGCTCGCGGCCGTACCGGTTGCGGTAGCGGACGTGCACCTGATCGGGGTGACCCTCGAGCAGCGCGGTGCGGACCTTGGCCGGGAGCCGGCGCCAGGGGACGTCGGTCCGGAAGCCGAGCTGCTGGGAGAGCGCCTCGACGAGCCGGCCGAAGTAGTCGGCCGAGTGCGCCCCGGACCAGGGCGACAGCGCACCATCGGCGAGGGTCGCGTCCGGGTCGGGGACCAGCAGCTCCGGGTCGACCTCCATGCGCGTCCCGAGCCCCGCGCAGGTCGGGCAGGCGCCGTACGGGGAGTTGAACGAGAACGCCCGTGGCTCGAGCTCGTCGATGGTGAGCGGGTGGTCGTTCGGGCAGGCGAGGTGCTCAGAGTAGCGCCGCTCGCGCCCGGCGTCGTCCGCCGGGAGGTCGACGAGCTCGAGCACCACCAGCCCGCCGGCCAGGCCGAGCGCGGTTTCGACGGAGTCGGTGAGCCGTCGCTTCGCGGTGGCCTTGACCGCCAGTCGGTCGACCACCACGTCGATCGTGTGCTTCTCCTGCTTCTTGAGCGTGGGCGGCTCGAGCAGGGAGATGACATCGCCGTCGACCCGGGCCCGGCTGTAGCCCTTGGTCTGCAGGTCGAGGAACAGCTCGCCGTACTCCCCCTTGCGGCTGCGGATGATCGGCGCAAGCACCTGGAAGCGGGTGCCCTCAGGCATCGCGAGCACCCGGTCGACGATCTCCTGCGGGGTCTGGCGGGACAAGGGTGCGCCGCAGACCGGGCAGTGCGGCCGTCCGGCGCGCGCGTAGAGCAGCCGGAGGTAGTCGTAGACCTCGGTGATCGTGCCGACCGTAGATCGCGGGTTGCGGGAGGTCGACTTCTGGTCGATCGAGACCGCCGGTGACAGCCCCTCGATGAAGTCGACGTCGGGCTTGTCCATCTGCCCGAGGAACTGGCGGGCGTACGCAGACAGGCTCTCGACGTAGCGGCGCTGACCCTCGGCGAAGATCGTGTCGAACGCGAGGCTGGACTTGCCCGATCCGGAGAGGCCGGTGAAGACGATCAGGGCGTCGCGCGGAAGGTCGAGCGACACGTCCTTGAGGTTGTGCTCGCGCGCACCGCGGATGATGAGCTGCTCGGCCACGTGAGGGCTGTCCATCCTTCGGTTCTGCAGTGGTCGGGGTCGTGTGCGGGGCTGGTGTGACAGGCGTTGCGACGCGGTGACGACCCGCGTCCGCGCTCGGAGCCGCACGGACCGGCGCCACGTCGAGCCTAACCGCGGGCACCGACAGGCCATGCCCGAGCGGTGCGCTCAGGCGTGCACGAAGCAGAACTCGTTGCCCCCTGGGTCGGCCATGACCTGGAATGCGCACGGTCGACCGGCTCCCCGCCAACGCCGACCAGAACCGGACGAGCGATCGCGGATCCCGTGCATCGATGACGATCTGGTCCAGACGCGCTCGCATGACCCGACCGTGCGACCCGCGACCAACGCCCCAGCTCGTGACCGCGACGCACATCGAGTTCCGCCGTGGCCACGCTCGGCCCGACGAACCGCGCGGACTGTTCGCCGTACGGCACGATTCTCCCGTGCCCGCATCCTTGGACGAGCTGCTCGCGCTGCTCGACCTGGAGGAGATCGAGGTCAACCTCTTCCGGGGGCGCCAGCCACGGACCCGGCTGCAGCGCGTGTTCGGCGGCCAGGTCGCCAGCCAGGCGTTGATGGCAGCGTCCCGGACGACCGCCGACGATCGATTCCCGCACTCCTTGCACGCGTACTTCCTGCGCAGCGGCGACACCGCCGTCCCGATCGTGTACGACGTCGAGCGCACGAGGGACGGTTCGTCGTTCAGCACACGTCGCGTGGTCGCCCGGCAGCACGGGCAGTCGATCTTCTACCTCTCGGCGTCGTTCCAGATCGCCGAGACCGGGTTCGACCACCAGGACTCCGCGCCAGACGCGCCTGGTCCGGACGCCTGCCCGACGCTCGGCGAGGTGCTCCAGCGGATCAGCGGCCGCCCGATCGAGGCGTGGGACGAGGAGTGGGCGGCGCTCGACGTGCGCTACGCCGGCGACTCCCGGCCGGGCGGCGCGATCGCCCGGGACGGACGGGCAGCACGAGCGCGGGTATGGGTGCGCGCGAGCGGCGCGATCCCGGACCAACCGGCGCTGCACGAGTGCGTTCTCGCGTACGCGAGTGATCTCACCGTCCTGGCGGCCAGCCTCGTGCCGCACGGCACGTTCATCGGCGACCCGCGCCTGCGTACCGCCTCGATCGACCACGCGATGTGGTTCCACCGCCCGTTCCGCGCCGACGCATGGCTGCTCTACGACCAGGTCTCGCCGTCGGCGTCCGGTGCTCGCGGCTTCTCGACCGGTGGGCTGTTCACCGAGGCTGGGGTGCTCGTCGCGTCGGTCGCCCAGGAGGGGCTGATCCGGCGGGTCGACCGGTCCGGTTGACCGCTACCGTGAGCCGGCAGGTCGGGGCGACTGGAGGCAGGCATGACGAGCGACTCGGGGCACGGGGCAGACGGCGCGGACGGCGCCGACGGCGCCGACGAGGATCCTGGTGACGCCACGTCGGCAACGGCGAGCGCTGCGCCGCCGGACCGCCGGCGCGTCCCGTTGCCGGGGATCAGCTCGCGAGCCTGGGAGCACCCGGCCGATCGAGGTGCCCTGACTGCGCTTCGAGAGCTGCGCGGCTTCGACGACCTGCTCCGGACACTGTCCGGCGTCTGGAACGAGCGGGCCTTCCGGCTCGAGATGCTCGGCGGTGCAGTGCGGGTCGACCATCGCCAGTACGCGCGGGTGTACCGGATCTTCGCGGAGGCGGGCGCGGTGCTCGACGTCGCGATGCTGCCAGAGCTCTACGTGAACCTCGACCGCAACATCCAGTCTCTCTGCGTCGGGATGTCCAAGCCGTTCATCGTGATCTCGAGCGGCGCCGTCGAGCTGCTCGACGAGGCGGAGCTGCGGACCCTGCTGGGCCACGAGCTCGGGCACTTGCAATCCGGGCATGCGGTCTACCGCACGATGTTGGACACGGTCGTCCGCTGGGGCACCACGTTCGCGTGGGTCCCGCTCGGCGCCGTCGTGCTGCGGGCGGTCGCTGCGGCGATGCACGAGTGGTGGCGCAAGGCCGAGCTCTCGGCCGACCGGGCCGGCCTGCTCGCCAGCCAGGACCCGGCGGCGGCACTGCGCCTGTCGATGAAGTCCGCCGGTGGCGGCGACCTGTCCGAGGTCGACACGACCGCGTTCCTCGAGCAGGCCGCGGAGTACGACCGCGGCGGCGACCTCCGCGACAGCGTGCTCAAGCTGCGGCGCCTGCTCTGGCGGACCCACCCGCTGCCGGTCGCCCGGGCCGCCGAGCTGCGTCGATGGGTGGACACCGGCGACTACGCAACCATCCTCGGCGGGACCTACCCCCGGCGCGCCGACGACGCGGAAGCATCCCCGTCCGCCGACGCCAAGGCGGCGGCCGACCACTACCGTGCCGCGTTCCGCTCGACCGAGGACCCGCTCGCGAGCCTGCTCCGCCGCCTCGGCGAAGGTGGAGCCGGCGCGGGTGAGTGGGCGAGCAGCGGTTTCGGCAAGCTCCGCGACTGGATGGGCGGGCCCAGCGCCGATCGCGACCGGCCCGCGAGCGACGACGCGCCCGCCAGCACCTGAGGAGGAGACGCCAATGGCGCCGCAGCAGCAGTTCGACCCGGCTCCCGAGCTCGCGGAGGTTCAGACCGCGACCGACCGGTTCCTGGCGAGCATCTCCGACCTCGATGCCGACGCCATCGCCGCGCCCTCGCTGCTCCCGGGGTGGACGCGGGGCCACGTGTGCGCGCACGTCACCGGGAACGCCGAGAGCCTGATCAACCTCCTGACCTGGGCCCGGACCGGGATCGAGACCCCGGCCTACCCGCCCGGTGACGGCCGCGAGCGGGCGATCGAGGCCGGCGCGTCCCGGTCACCGTCCGAGCACGTGGCCGGCGTACGGTCCTCGGCCGACCAGTTCGCCCGGGCGGCGGAGCAGCTGCCACCCGATCGGTGGGACGCCGAGGTCACCTGGCGGGGCGGGGCTGTCGCACCGGTCCGCGGGGTGCTGTGGGCCCGGCTGCGCGAGCTCGAGATCCACCACGTCGACCTGGGTCTCGCGTACGCCCCAGCCCACTGGGACGAGGACCTCTCGGGGCACATCATGGCCAACGTCACCGGGGGTTTCCGCGCGCTCGATCCGGCACCCGCGTTCGACCTGCACGCCGTCGACACCGACCAGCGCTGGCAGCTCGGCGACTCGCGCGCGAAGGTGGTCGTGAGTGGCGCGCAGGCGGCTCTCCTGGCCTGGCTCATCGGTCGCTCGTCCGGCGACGGCCTGTCCGCCGACGACCTGGACGGGCAGGGCACGCCGCTCCCGGTTCCCCCGCCCTGGCTCTGACGATGACCTACAACGGGCGGGTACGCGTCGGCGGCACGCCGCACGTCCGGGAGATGCGCGACCTCGTGATCACCAAGGTCGCCGTCGGCGCCATGGACAACAACGCGTACCTGCTGCGTTGCGACGCAACTGGTGAGCAGCTCCTCGTGGACGCCGCGAGCGAGCCGGACACGCTGACCCGTCTCGTCGGCGACGGCGGGCTGGCGACGGTGGTCACGACCCATCGGCACCGCGACCACTGGGACGCCCTCGCCGAGGTCGTGCGCGCGACCGGTGCCCGTACGGCCGCTGGTGGGCACGACGCGGACGGCATCGACCCGCCTACCGACGTTCGGCTGAGCGACGGCGACCGCATCGCGATCGGGCGCTGCGAGCTCGAGGTGATCCATCTCGCCGGCCACACTCCCGGCAGCGTCGCGCTGCTCTGGGACGACCCGGTCGGCCACCCGCACCTGTTCACCGGCGACTCGCTGTTCCCCGGTGGTCCTGGGCGGACAACAAGCGGCGACGACTTCGACTCCCTCATGAACGACCTTCAACGGAAGATCTTCGACCGACTGCCGGACGAGACGTGGGTCTACCCGGGACACGGCAACGACACCACCCTCGGTGCCGAGCGCGGCTCCATCCCGGAATGGCTTGCGCGTCGTTGGTAGCGGTCCGGCTCAGAGGGGTATCGGCTCCGTAGTCTCGTGAGATGAGCGTGCCTCGTTGGGGTAAGACGCCGCGCGAGAGCGGCGCCGCCGGACCACGCCGACGACGGTCAGCACGACCAGCGCGACGAGGCCGGCGGCGGCCAGCCCGAGACCCTGCTGCACCGGAGTCGTGAGAGCGCTCGGTCGGACGCCGACCGTGAAGTCGCCGGGCACCGCTTCTGCGGCCTCGACGGCTGCCGGCGCCGCGTCCGCTCCGGTCGTCTCGAGGGCGAACTGCTCGAGGAACGGAGCCGCCGCGGCGAGCACCGGGTTGGCTGCGTCAACGGGGACGTCGGTCGTGATCGACGCTCCGACGTCGAGGATGCCGAAGCCGTACGCCGGGTCCGCGGTCGGTGTCGTGACCCGCCGTTCGAGCGTCGCCAGCATGCGCGCCACCACCTGGTGGTTCGTGAGGTCGGGGTACTTCGACCAGATCAGCGCCAGACCCGCGGACACGATCGCCGTCGCCTGGCTGGTGCCCTGACCGATGTACGCATCGCCGGCGACCCGGCCCAGGGTCGGGATGTCCACCCCGGGCGCCGTGACAGTCAGGTAGGAGTGGCGCGAGGAGAACGAGGCGACCTCGTCGTCGATGTCCACCGCCCCGACGGCCACCACGCCGATGCAGACACCCGGGTCGGTCACCGGGCTGCCGGACTCTCCCTCGTTGCCCGAGGCGGCCACCACGATGGCGCCCTTGCCGATCGCGTACAGGATCGCGTCCTGCTCAGCCGTCGGGCAGGCGAGCGGGTCGGTGCCCTCCTGCCGCTCCTGCCCGAGCGAGAGGCTGATGATCTGCCCCCCGTGGTCAACCGCCCACCGGATCGCCAGCGGGAGCGAGACACTCGTGCTGCCCTCCGTAGCGGTGCCCAGGAGCGGGATGGCGACGGGCAGCACCCGCGCGTCCGGGGCGAGCCCGGTGATGCCCAGATCCCCCGGCTCGGCCACCATGAGCGAGGCCATCGCGGTCCCGTGCCCGAACGCCTCGAGGTCCTGGTCGGTCCGGCCGTCCTGGGTCGGGTCGCCGAAGTCACGCCCGGCCAGCACCTTGCCGGCGAGCTCGGGCAGGTCGGCGTTCACGCCACTGTCGATCTCGGCGATGACGATGCCCTGGCCGCGGGCTCCGCCGGCCCAGAGCGCGGGCACATCCCATTCGTCGAACCACCACTGAGGGACGCCTGGCGGGCCCGGCGCGGCCGCGGCGGGCGTCGGGCCGAGGGCGACCAGGACGATCCCCGCTGCCAGGACCGCGGCCACCGACGACCGGACCAGCGACCTCACGCCGCCCGCCAGATGATCGACTCTGGCGAGGTGGCGTAGCAGACCGCCACGAGCCCGACGGTGAAATCACCAGCCATGACCCCACGCTGGTTGGTGAAGTCCAGCTGCTGGTACTCGCCGGTGATCGTGATCTCCACAGTGATCCGGACCAAGCCGTCGTTCCCGGTCTGGGTGCGAACGACGGCGTCCTCCGAGGCCGGGTGGCCGAGCGTCCCGCGGAGGCTCCCGGGAACCGCGCGGGCGTCGGCGGGTAGAGGGCAGAGCGTCAGGGCCGGGGCCGTCCCGTCCAGGCAAGCCTCGAGCGTGGTATCGAGACCCGCTCCGACTGCCTCCTCGCCGGCCGAGGTGAGCTCGGCCACCTCGGCGACCGGCGAGTCCTGCGCGAACCGCACGACGCGGCTCACCTCGGCCAGCCCGAGGTTCTCGGTGTCGAACGCGACGGGGAGCGCGCCGGGGAAGACGAGGTGCTCGCCGTAGGGGACCACGGCCCCGGCGACGGTGGCGCGATTGCGTGCGTTCACGATGTCGATCGTGACCGGCACCGCCGTCGCGGCCAACCGCCAGGTGCGGCCGGTGCGGACCAGCGGGATCGAGTCGTCGACGCTCTGCGCGCCGGTGGCGAAGCCGAGGTCGTACCGCACCCGCGCGGTTCCCGTGTCGCCCGGTCCGACCGCTACGTCGACGGTGATGCGGCTGATCGGCGCGATCGCCCGTTGCGCGGCGAGAACCTCGGTGGTGAGCAGGTCCGGCTTCCCCGCGGGGAGGTCGCCGTACGCGAGGGCGGCCACGGCATCCCCACGCGCGACGGCGTCGAGGTAGTCCAGCACGACGGTCTCGGGCGCCGTCTCGACCAGGTACGCCGAGACGGCGACGTAGCCACCCGCGCCCGCCGCGGTGAGCGCAACCACGACGGCGGTCCAGAACACCACGCGGCGGCGTCGAGGCGCCGGGGGCGGCTCGACCAGGTCCGTCACCGGAACCTGTTCGAGCGGCTCGGTGGGTTGGACATGGCGGAGTCTCCCCGATGGTGCAGCTCTTGCCTCGAGGCGGGATGCTCGCACATGGCGCCGCCGATGTCCGTGTCCCGCGTGGCGCGGGGCGAGGATCAGCCCGGTGCCCAGGTGTGGACCGGCTCGTTGGAGTGCATGCCGTCGGCGTAGCGGGCGAGCATTCCCCGCAGCGCTGTGCGCCGGTCGGCTCCGTCGGCCTCGAGCCGGTGCACGGTCGCCGCCTGCCAGGACGCGCCATTGGCCTGCCGGAGGCAACGCTGCTCGATGATCCCGAGCAGGCGCTCCCGGGACGTCGGCTCGACACCCCACTCCGCTAGCCCCTCGTGGGCGAGCGGCAACAGCTGCCGCAGCACGAGCTCGGTCGCCGGGACCTCGCCGTAGCCCGGCCAGTACAACCGTGCGTTGATGCCGTCACGGGCCGCGGTGTGGAAGTTGTCCTCGGCGGCGCGGAAGGACATCTGGCTCCACACCGGGCGGTCGTCGTCCGCGAGCTTGCGGACCAGCCCGTAGTAGAAGGCGGCGTTCGCGAGGATGTCGACGACGGTCGGCCCGGCCGGCAGCACCCGGTTCTCCACGCGCAGGTGGGCGGTGCCGCCGACCGTGTCGTACACCGGGCGGTTCCAGCGCCAGATCGTGCCGTTGTGCAGCCGCAGCTCGCCGAGGTAGGGCGCGGTGCCGCGCTCGTACGTCGCGACCGGGTCCTCGTCATCCATGATCGGCAGCAGTGCCGGGAAGTACCGCACGTTTTCCTCGAACAGGTCGAAGATCGACGTGATCCAGCGCTCGCCGAACCACACCCGGGGACGGACGCCTTGCGCCTTGAGCTCCTCGGGCCGGGTGTCGGTGGCCTGCTCGAACAGCGCGATCCGGGTCTCGCGCCACAGCTCCTTGCCGAAGAAGTACGGCGAGTTCGCCCCGAGCGCGACCTGCACGCCGGCGAAGCACTGCGCGGCGTTCCAGGAGCGCGGGAAGTCGTCCGGACTGACCTGGAGGTGGAACTGCGTGCTGGTGCACGCGGCCTCCGGCAAGATCGTCTCTGCGTACGTGTCGAGCCGCTCCGTGCCCTCGATGAAGAGCTTCAGGTCCTCCCCCCGCTGAGCGAAGATCTGCTCGTTCATGAGCGCGTAGCGGGGATTCGCCGAGAGCGCTTCGATCGAGGTGTGCTCCGTGCCGAGGCTCGGCAGGATTCCGATCATGATCATCCGCGCGCCGACCTCGCGAGCCTTCTCCTCCGCGTGGTTGAGGCTGCGCCGGACCTGCGCCTCGAACTCCTCGAGCCCGCGCTCGACCAGCTGCCGAGGGGCGACGTTGATCTCCAGGTTGAACTGGCCGAGCTCGGTCACGAAGTCCGGATCAGCGATCGCCTCGAGGACGGCCGCGTTCCTCAGCGCCGGCTCGAAGTCGTCGTCGACGAGGTTGAGCTCGATCTCCAGCCCGACCTGTGGCTTCTCGAAGTCGAACTGCCCGTCGGCGAGCATCCGGGCGAAGACGTCCAGGCAGCGACGCACCTTCTCGCGGTGCTGCTGCCGGTCCTCGCGGGTGAAGACCTGGAGCGACACGTCCTTGCCCATGGGTGCCTCCGGCGAGCCGACGAGCGAACAGGGTGGACCAGCGCCCGACGCTAGTGCCTCATCTCGACAACCCGAACCGAGCCCGGCGCCAATCGCTTCGCCTCGAACGCGCTGATCCAGCTGCGCATCGCACGGGCCAGCGTCTCGAGCGCGGCTCGGTGGATCGCACCGCCTCCGCGAGCAGCGCGTCGATCGACGCCGCAGCGGCGCCGACGTCGTCGCCGGACAGCTCCGCTGCCGCGCGCGTGCAGTTCCAGCGGGCTCGCCGTGCCGGGTCGGACTCCTCGGCCAGGAGCGCGTGCGCTGAGCGCCGTTCGCCACGCGGACATCCCCGACGATGACTCGGATCCGCGCACGATGATCCGGCCGCCCGTGCACGCTCAGGTCGGGGTGACCGTCGTCCGCTCGTCCCGGGCCGTCTTCCAGAGGCTGAGCACCGCAGTCAGGACGAGTGTCCCGATGATCACCGTGAGGGACAACCAGATCGGGATCTCCGGCGCCCACGGGACGGGGTCACCGCCATTGATGAAGCCCAGCTCGTTGAGGTGCAGTGCTTCCAGCACGAGCTTCACGCCGATAAAGGCCAGGATCAACGAAAGTCCGTACGTGAGGTAGATCAGACGCTGCAGCAGCCCGCCGAGCAGGAAGTACAGCTGGCGCAGCCCCATGAGCGCGAACACGTTGGCGGTGAAGACGAGGTACGGCTCGGACGTGAGGCCGTAGATCGCCGGAATGGAGTCCAGCGCGAACAGGATGTCGGTCGAGCCGATCGCGATCATCACCACGAGCATCGGGGTGAACAGGCGCTTCCCGGCCTGCCGGATCGTCACCTTGGTGCCTTCGAAGTGGTCGACCATCGGCACCGCACGCTTCGTCCAGGTGATGAGCCGATTCTCCTTGTAGTCGCCCTCGTCCATCTCGCCCTGGCGGAACAGGCCGATCGCGGTGTAGACGAGAAACGCGCCGAACACGTAGAACACCCAGCTGAAGTTGTTGATCGCCGCTGCGCCGAGCGCGATGAAGATCCCGCGAAACACCAGCGCCAGGATGATCCCGATCAGCAGCACGGTCTGCTGCAGCTCGCGCGGCACCGCGAACCGGCTCATGATGATGATGAAGATGAAGAGGTTGTCCACCGACAGCGCGTACTCGGTGAGCCAACCGGCGTAGAACTCACCGGCGTACTGCGAGCCCGAGAACACCAGGACGCCGAGTCCGAACACCACCGCCATGCTGACGAAGAACACGACCGCAACGGTCGACTCGCGCAACGTCGGCTCGTGCGGGCGGCGGCCGATCACGAAGACGTCGACTGCCAGCGCGACCGCGAGGACCGCGATCGTCGCGATCCACACCCACGACGGGATATTCACGATTCCCTCCCGCTCCGTGCGAGGTGCCGGGCGAACCACTCCAGCACGATCTGCGCCCGCTGGATGCGGTGCTTCGGCGACCCGCCACGGGTGAGCTCATGGCTCTCGGCGGGGAACCGGAGGTACTCCACCTCCTTGCCGAGGAGGCGCATGGCCACGAAGAGCGCATCGGCCTGCTCCACCGGGCAACGCAGGTCGTCCTCCGAGTGGATGATCATGACAGGCGTGCTGATGTCGCGGACGTAGGTGATCGGCGAGAGCCGGGCGTACTCGCCGGCCGCATCGAGGTGGGTCGCGCCCATCGCGAACCGGAAGTAGCCGGCGGCGTCGGAGGACCACTCCAGCGATGCGAGGTTGTTCACCCCCCGCTCGGTGCATGCCGCGGCGAACCGGTCGGTGTGCCCGACGACCCAGGACGTCATGTACCCGCCGTAGGACCCGCCCATCACGCCGAGGCGGTCCGCGTCGATCGCGGGGTAGCGCTCGAGCGCGGCGTCGACGACGCGCATGAGGTCGTCGTGCGCCGGCGGTCCCCAGCCCTCACCCGGGTCCTCGGTCGATGCTGCGGAGATGAGCACGCGTGCCGAGGCCTCGTCGTACCCGGTGGAGCCGCGCGGGTTGCTGAAGATCACCACGTGGCCGGCTGACGCGTAGAGCTGGAACTCGTCGAACCACCGCACGCCGTACTGGGTGTGCGGTCCGCCGTGGATGTTGAGCAGGGCCGAGTACGAGCCGTCGGCGTCGAAGTCCGGCGGCAGCATGACCCAGGCGTCGAGCTCGGTGCCATCGGCCGCCGACACCAGGAAGTGCTCGGCCGGCACGGACGGTGCGGTCGCGTCGAAGGCCGCCTGGTGGCGGCTGAGGCGACGTTCTTCCCCGGCTCGCACGAGGTAGAGCTCGGACGGCTCGTCGACCGAGCTGGCCACGAACGCGAGCGTGCCGCCGGCCAGGTCGAACCCAGCCACCCAGCGGTCGCCCTCGACCAGCCGCTGAGGTTCGGCACCGGACCCGTCGAGCAGCACCGAGATCACCGAGACCCGGCCATGGTCCTCGATCGAGGTGATCAACCGGTCGCCGTCCCAGACCGGTGCGCGCGAGCCCGGGTACGGCGCGCAGTTCCGGTCGAGATCCGCGGTCAGGACCGTGACCGCGCCGGTCGTGCTGTCGACCACCGCGACCCGGGTGTGGCGGTAGCCGATCTGCTCGACGGTGTGCAGGCAGGCGATCCGATCGCCGTCCGGCTCCCAGGACAGCGAGGCGTACGACGCGTCCGTCGCGGTGAGCCGGTGCGGCTCGAAGGCCGATGGATCGGCAGGGTCGGCGGCGAGTGCCTGCGCGATGTCGACGACCCAGACGTCGTTGAAGGACTGCAGGTCGAAATCGGGCTGTCGCGCGGACGAGGCGGCGAGCCGGGTGCCGTCGGGGGACCAGGCCGGCGGGCTGTAGTCGAACCGGTCGCGGGTCACCTGCTGGGCGACCGCGCTGCCGTCGACCGGGACCACGAAGAGCTGCGCTGGCCGGTCGATGGTCCAGCCGTAGCTGTCCAGCCGCGGGAACAGGCGGTCGATCCGGCGGGGCGGCCGGGCAGCGTCGTCGTCGCCGTCGACGTATCGCTGGTCCCGGACCCGAGAGGCGAACGCGAGGTGGTGCCCGTCGGGTGACCACGCCAGCCCCTCGAACACCTCGTCCCGGGTCCCGAGCGTCACGGTCTCACCGGGTGCGTCGACGGGGATCACGTGCAGCGTGACCGTCTTCTCGTCGGCCTTACCCCCGCCGCCGCCCGCGCCGGACCCGCCGGACCCGCCGCGCGTGCTGGTGAACGCCAACCGCGATCCGTCCGGCGCCCAGACCGGCGTGCTGTCCGCCTCTTCGCCAGCGGTGAGTTGCCGGGTCGCGCCGCCATCGGCACCGGCCAGCCAGATCGCACTTCGGTAGCGGTTCGCGTCGTGGTCGACCCGACGGACCACGTACGCGACGGCGGTGCCGTCGGGTGAGACGACGGGCTGCTCGACGCTGATCAGGCGGACGATGTCGGAGGGCTTCACCGGGAGCACGCTACCTAGCCTGGCTGGGACGACTGGATGCCGGGACTAGGTGATGCCGCGGCGACGCAGCAGCTCCTCGATGTCGGCGAGGTCGTCGTCGGCCGCGCCGCTCGACTCTGGTGCGTCCCGGCGTGCCTCGAGCCGCCGGGCGGTCTCAGGTTGGCGCGCACCGACCCCCCGCGCCCGCATCGCGCGGCTGGCGAGCTCCAGCCCGACGGCACCGGCGAGGAGGGCAAGCCCGGTCCAGACGAATGGCGAGAAGACGAACATGGTGAAGAACCGGCCGATCGCCAGCCCGATCCGGCCGAACATTGCGCCCAGCCCGGACATCGCGAGCCCGGCCGGCACGAGGGCGACGGCGAGCCAGCGCAGCCCGTCTGCAGCCCCGCGCCGACGCCAGGCGAACCAGGCAACCGCGAGCAGGGCCGCGCTCAGCGCAAAGCCCGCGATCACCCACGGACTGTCTCTGACCACAGCGGAACCTCTCCATGACGTGGCGCGGGCACAACTGACCTCGCTCGGTCGAGCCTAACCGCGCATGTGCAGTGCCCGGGGCGTAGCGTCTGCCGCCCTTCGGACCCGATCCATGGGCGCAGGGCGACGTCACGACCGGCGTGTTGCCGCGCGCAGCGCCCTCCGATCGGCACGGGCAGCGCTAGCGAGACTGCGGCTCCGGGCGCTGGGCCCGCGGGAGACGCGCCACCACCTCGGCGTACGAGGCATCGAGCGCATCGCGGATCTCGGCATCCGGGATGGCGCCCCCGACGGCCAGGGTGTTCCAGCCGTAACGGCCGATGTAGGCCATGACGCTCGCGTCGCCGGGATAGCGCTCGAGCCACTCGTCGGCCTCATCGCGGTCGGATCCACACTTGAGCCCGACCGCGGTGGCGCTCTCCCCCGCGACGGACCCGTGGAACGCGAAGATCTTGGTCCCGACCTTCGTGACCAGGTCGCCCTCCCACGGCTCGTCCTGCCACGCGCCGGGCTTGGTCAGGCAGTACGCGATCAGGTCGTCGTGGCTCATTCCTCCGCCGGTCGCCATGACGCCATGATGGCAGCGGCGGGAGACGCCGCTGCCATCACGTCGGGTGCTGGTCGAGCCCGGACGCCATGGCCCGGACGAACTCGGCTCAGAGCTGGCCGCGGACCGCGCCGGCGGGGAACGTCGCGTTGTGCACGTTCACGTAGAAGCCGCCCGGCGCGGACTTGAGGGCGGCCAGCTCGGACTCCGACATCAGGACAGTCGTGTTCTGGTTGTCAGGAACCGCGGTGACGCAGGCCGACACGCCGCGCTTCGTCGGCACCTGCAACGTGATGATCACTGGACCCGCGACGCCGAAGTCGCCGTCGTGGATGTGTGCTGCGGTCGCCGGGGCGATCTTCTTCGCGTAGATCGCGTAGCACATCGTGTCGCCGGACAGCACGGCGGAGAACTCACCCCTACCGTTGCGGTCGCCCGGGCCAGGGACCTCTTCGCTGCCCTTCAGCTTGGTCGAGATGATGTCGGTGACGCCGTCGGCGGACGCGGCGGCGACCGACGGCGCGATGAGCGCCAGCGCCCCCATCGCGAACGCGGCGGCGAGTGCGATCCTGGACAGCTGCATGTGTTCCTCCTGGAACTAGATGTGGCCCCCCCACTCCACGACGACGCGGGTCGGCCGGTTCAAGCTCACTTAACTGGATCTGCCGACACCGGGCGCCCGGCGCGGCTCGCCGGGTCGAACCGATGACGAGTGGTCAGACCACCCCGGCCTCGCGCATGCCACGGAGCTCCTTCTTGAGGTCGCCGATCTCGTCCCGGAGCCGCGCGGCGAGCTCGAACTGCAGCTCGGCCGCCGCTGCGTGCATCTGGTCGCTGAGCTGACCGATGAGGTCGGCGAGCTGGGCCGCCGGCATCCCGGCCAGCGCGCTCGATCGCGCCACGGCGTCGCGCCGGGGCCGCGAGGACAGGCCCGGCACCGGTGATTTGCCGCGGCTCTGCTGCCGCCCGCCACCGATGAGCTGCTGGGTGTCGGCGTCCTCGCGGGCCAGGCTGTCGAGGATGTCGGCGATCTTCTTGCGCAGCGGCTGCGGGTCCAGCCCGCGCTCGCGGTTGTAGGCGACCTGCTTGTCGCGCCGGCGGTTCGTCTCCTCGATGGCGTGTGCCATCGAAGGGGTGATCTTGTCCGCGTACATGTGGACCTGCCCGGAGACGTTCCGAGCGGCGCGGCCGATGGTCTGGATCAGCGACGTGCCGGAGCGGAGGAAGCCTTCCTTGTCCGCATCCAAGATCGACACCAGCGAGACCTCGGGCAGGTCGAGCCCCTCACGCAGCAGGTTGATCCCGACGAGGACGTCGAACTCGCCCATCCGGAGCTCGCGCAGCAGCTCGACCCGGCGCAGCGTGTCGACCTCGGAGTGGAGGTAGCGGACCCGGATCCCGAGCTCGAGCAGGTAGTCGGTCAGGTCCTCGGACATCTTCTTCGTCAGCGTGGTGACCAGGACCCGTTCGTTGCGCTCGGCCCGCTCACGGATCTCGTGCACGAGGTCGTCGATCTGCCCCTTGGTCGGCTTCACCACGACCTGGGGGTCGACCAGCCCGGTCGGTCGGATGATCTGCTCCACCGTGCCCGAGCCACGACCGAGCTCGTACGGCCCCGGCGTCGCCGAGAGGTAGACGGTCTGCCCGATGCGCTCGACGAACTCCTCCCACCGCAGTGGGCGGTTGTCCATCGCCGAGGGAAGCCGGAACCCGTGCTCGACCAGCGTGCGCTTGCGGGACATGTCGCCCTCGTACATGCCGCCGATCTGCGGCACCGTCACGTGCGACTCGTCGATGACGAGCAGGAAGTCCTCGGGGAAGTAGTCGAGCAGGCAGTTCGGCGCGCTCCCCGGCGCCCGCCCGTCGATGTGCCGTGAGTAGTTCTCGATCCCGGAGCAGAACCCGACCTGGCGCATCATCTCGATGTCGTACGTCGTGCGCATCCGCAGGCGCTGCGCCTCGAGGAGCTTGCCCGACCGCTCCAGGGCCGCCAGCTGCGTCTCGAGCTCCGCCTCGATGCCCGTGATGGCCCGGTCGAGGCTCTCCTTGCCGGCCACGTAGTGCGACGCGGGCGAGATGAAGAGCTGCTTGTCCTCGCGGACGATCTCGCCGGTCACGGGGTGCAGCACGAGCAGACGCTCGATCTCGTCACCGAACATCTCGATGCGGACCGCGTTCTCCTCGTACATCGGGATGATCTCGATCGTGTCGCCGCGCACGCGGAACGTGCCGCGGGTGAACGCGAGGTCGTTTCGCGTGTACTGGATCTCCACGAGACGGCGCAGCAGCTTGTCCCGGTCGAAGACCTGTCCGAGCTCCAGCGAGATCATCCGGTCGAGGTAGGACTGGGCCGAGCCGAGACCGTAGATGCACGACACCGTCGCGACCACGATCACGTCCCGCCGGGTCAGGAGGGAGTACGTGGCGGAGTGCCGCAGCCGCTCGACCTCCTCGTTGACCGACGAGTCCTTCTCGATGTAGGTGTCGGTCTGCGGGACGTAGGCCTCGGGCTGGTAGTAGTCGTAGTACGAGACGAAGTACTCCACCGCGTTGTTCGGCAGGAGCTCGCGGAACTCGTTCGCCAGCTGGGCGGCCAGCGTCTTGTTCGGCGCCATCACGAGGGTCGGGCGCTGGACCCGCTCGACCACCCAGGCCGTCGTGGCGGACTTGCCGGTCCCGGTCGCGCCCAGCAGGACGACGTCGGACTCACCGCCCCGGATCCGCCGCTCCAGGTCGTCGATGGCCGTGGGCTGGTCACCGGCCGGCTTGAAGTCCGAGACGACCTCGAACGGGGCGACGGTTCGCTGGAGCTCGTCGAGGGCACGCACGCGTCAACCGTACGTCGAGCCACCGACACCGCGGCCGGCGCGGCGCAGGGTCGGTCCGCCGCCCCGATCGAAGGGCGCTGCGGGCCGCTGGCCACGGCGCGCCGTGGTACCCAGCGCCCACTGATCGGCGCGTTTCCCGCGGATCAGCGCTTTCGCAGCCGGGCCCACAGTCCGACCGGGACCGCGCCCAACCCGGCCACCGCGACGAAGCTGAGCCACCCGAGCAGCGGGAACCCGGGGTCGGCGGGTGCGCTGGTGCCGGCGACCGGTGGGTGACCGCTGGCGACGAGCACGATCGGCGCGGACTCGACCGGGCGGGTGCCGTTGCACGCGTTGGCGGTCAGCCGATCGGGGGCGTCCTTGGCCGGTCCCTCGGGTCGGTACTCCGCGAACACGAGCAGTGTCTGCCCTCGGACGAAGGCGACCCCGCACCCTGGAAAGACGTTGACGATGTCGGTGTAGGTGTGGACGTCGCCCTTGTAGACCTCGTCGACCACGATCGTCGCCCACCTACCGCCCGCCGGTGCCGCGTCGACCCGGCCGACGAAGACGACGTCGGACCTACTCGCGTGCTCCTCGTCCGACGCCATGGCACACGAGCACGCAAGTGCCGGCGTCGCGGTGAGCGGCACCAGTCCGAGACCGAGGGCAACGGTCGCGACCGCCGCGAGGAGTCGAGGGCGGCTACGGGTGGGTCGGGCCGGAGTCGTCATGCGTCGTACGACGCCGCTCGGCGCGACGCGGTTCCAGTCGATGACGTACTCGCAGCCGCCCCGACCTGGCGTGCAGCCGCGGGCGGTCGGAGCGGTCAGCGGCTCTGCAGGGCGTCCAGGGCGACGGCCATCGCAGCGGCGACGCGGAAGTCCAGGCGCTGGTCGGGCACGGTCACCGTGTAACGGTCCCGGATCGACTTCTGCCGCTCGCTGGTCATGACCACCTGGCCACCGGCCTTGTCCACGAAGTCGAAGTGGAACACGAACGGCACCCACACCTCGCCGACGTACGGGATGAAGCCCCAGATCCGGCGCAGGATCGCGATGCCCATCCGGCGTTCCTGCCCGAGCGCCTGCAACCCAGGCGCCTCCAGGTGCCAGGTCGAGCGCAGCAGGCTGGCGCCGAACTCCTTCTTGAATGAGCCGATCGCTCGGCCGGCCTCGTCGAACACGTCGTTCTGCGCCCGGACGTCGAGGCCCTGGCGCGCCTTGAACGAGAACACCGGCCGAGTCTTCTCCTCGTCGGCATAGAACGTCACCTCTTCCTTGAACTTCATCCGCTTCTGCTGCGCGAGCGCGAGCAGGGCGCCCTCGGTGCCATCCGGGTTGGCGC
>Ga0136630_1000249_pt1 | contig 19504 bp, 21 predicted proteins | sample AntDrymUQ5682106_2_FD_105496 | JGI IMG/M metagenome (GOLD analysis project Ga0136630, IMG submission 105496) | Polar desert sand microbial communities from Dry Valleys, Antarctica - metaG UQ568 (21.06) | ecosystem: Environmental > Terrestrial > Soil > Desert | place: Antarctica: Dry Valley...
TCGCGCCCGGAGTCGAACGGGCGGCTCGCGCGGTGAGGTTCGTCGTTGCGGGTGGAGATAGCGCGAATCGCGCAGAAACCCGCCATCGAGAGAGGTGTGATCGGGGCCTCCGAAGCACCGGCGATCACCACGTCGGCGTCGCCGCGGCGGATCAACTCCAACGCCTCCGCGATAGCCTCGCCACCAGTGGCGCACGCGAGCACCGGACACTGACTCGGCCCGGTCGCCCCGAGCGTAATGGCGAGCTGTCCGGCGGCCATGTTCGGGACCATCATCGTAATGAGGAACGGGCTGACCCGCCCCGGCCCGCGCTCGTGCAGAACCTTGTACTCCCTTTCCCAGGTCGAGAGGCCGCCGATGCCGCTGCCCATCACGATGGCGACCCGTTCGGGCCTCTCGCGGATGGTGTCCAGGATCCCGGCGCTCTCTGCCGCCTGCACGCCCGCCGCCACGCCGAACTGCGCGTAGCGATCCATCCTCCGGGCCAGCTTCTTCGGCATGAAGTCCGTCGGGTCGAAGTCCGAGCACTCGCCCGCGATGTGCGAAGGGAACGGCGAGGAATCGAAGAGCGTTATGGGCCCGACGCCGCTCTTGCCATGAAGGGCCGCATCCCAGAAATTCTCCACTCCGGTGCCCAGAGGCGTCACAGCTCCCGCGCCCGTAATGAGCGCGTGTCCCCTGCCCTGTGAGGCAGCCTCGGTCACGCCGCCTGATGCTCCGATACATAGTCCACGGCCTGCTCGACCGTGGTGATCTTCTCCGCCTGGTCGTCGGGGATCTCCAAGCCGAACTGCTCCTCAAGCTCCATGATGAGCTCCACGAGGTCCAGCGAGTCAGCCTCCAGATCCTCCCGGAACGACGCCTCCGGTGTCACTTCGGTCTCCTCCACGCCGAGACGGTCGGCGGCGATCTCCTGTATCTTAGCGAGTATCTCGTCTCTCTCCATTTCTCGCACCTCCCTGGTGATTATCACAACTTCTCACAATGCCATCCCCAGCGGGGACAGCGCGTAGTGTAGCGCAAATCGCACTATTGCATAACCATCCCGCCATCCACGGTTATGGTCTGCCCGGTGACGTATCCCGCGCCCTCCCCGGCCAGGAACGCCACCACCTCCGAAATCTCATCAGGCTCCCCGAACCTCCCCATCGGAACCTGCGCCAAAATCTGCTCTTTCACTTTGTCCGGCAGGCTCTCCGTAAGCTCCGTCTCCACGTACCCCGGCGCGACCGCGTTGGCCGTGATCCCACGCTGCGCCACCTCCCGTGCGACGCTCTTGGTGAACCCAATAAGCCCGGCCTTCGATGCAGCGTAGTTCGCCTGCCCCGCATTCCCAACGAGCCCGACCACGGATGAGACGTTCACGATCCTGCCCCACCGAGCCCGCACCATCTTCCGCAGCACAGCCCGCGTACACAGATACGTTCCCTTCAAATTGGTCCGCAGCACCTCGTCGAACTCCTCTTCCTTCATCCGCATCATGAGGTTGTCCCGCGTGACCCCGGCGTTGTTCACCAGGATATCCACCCGACCGAAAGCCTCGTCCACGCCCCGAAAAAGCACCTCGACATCTTCCGGCGAGGCCACGTCTCCCCGGAACGTCTCGCACCTTACGCCAGCCTCGCGCACCAGTTTCGCGGTCTCTTCGGCTGCGTCATCGTTGGAGCGATAGGAAATCGCCACGTCCGCGCCTTCGAGGGCGAGGCGGATGGCTATGGCCCGGCCTATGCCGCGACCGCCGCCCGTGACCACGGCGACTCTTCCGGCTTCGATCACAGTTCTCCCACCCTCTCCGCGAACGCGAACATCAGTTCAGCCTCGCAGACGCGCTCGCCACCGACCATCGCCCGACCCTTGCCGCGACCGATCTTGCCTTTCAGGCGTTCGATCTCGACCTCCATCGTGAGCACATCTCCAGGCACCACCTGCCGCCGGAACCGCACCCCATCTATCCCGGCGAAGAGCGCGAGCTTTCCCCGATACTCCTCCAGGCTCATCACGCCAACCGCCCCGACCTGCGCCATAGCCTCGACGATCAAAACCCCCGGCATCACGGGATAATCCGGGAAATGCCCCTGGAAAAACGGCTCGTTCTGGGTAACGCTCTTTATCCCGACGGCCCGCACTCCCGGCTCGACCTCCTCGATGCGGTCAACCAGCAAGAAAGGATATCGGTGCGGGATAAGATCCCGGATCTCCACCGCAGACAATGACCTCTTCACGCCAGCAACCCATGACCCTCGCCAGGCCACCCCGAAAGCATTGGCAGCATCGCAAATAGTAATGCTTTCCCCGACTCCCGGACAGCGAAGTCCCCACCGATTTTCACCCTAGCAACTCCGCCGCGCCGCGTCCCTTCATCTCGACGGACTTGAAATCCCGCAACATCCGCACCAGCGTCCCTCCCTCTCCCGCCTCCACGATCTCCTTCACGCCGAGGTCCCCGAAACGAGCTATCACCTCGACCCACCTCACCGGCGACAACATCTGGTTCCTGAGCGCGGGGCGCACGTCGTCCGCGGTCGCCAGCACGGCTCCATCCACTGCGCTGACCATCGGGATCTCTGGTTCCGAAAACTCCGTTCCCTCCAGCAAATACTCCATCGCCAACGAAGCCTCCAGCATGAGCGGCGAATGGAACGCCCCCGCAACATCCAGCCCGACCTTCCGACCTTTGATTCGTTCGCTAACCGCCTTCAGTGCAGCCTTCTCCCCCGAGATGACCATCTGGCGCGGCGTGTTGAAGTTCGCCGCCACGACCACGCCATCTTCCTCCGGGAAGTCTTCGACGGCATTTGCAATTTCCATGGGGTCGCCCCCGATCACGGCCACCATCCCGCCAGGGTTCGTGGACGAAGCCTCGTTCATCAGCCGGTCCCTCTCCGCCACAAGCCGCACGCCATCATCGAGGCTAAGAGAGCCAATGGCGTGCGCGGCGGCGTACTCGCCGAGCGAATGTCCGGCCACCACATCAGCCTCGATCCCCCGCTCTCGCAGCGCATACAACAGGTCCACCGACCGTGCGAAGACGGAAAGCTGGTATGGCACATCGCCGTCGCCGATCTGCCGCCGCACTGCGTCCCGAACATCGCCGGAGACCTCGCCTCCCACCATTCCTTGACCGGGAAACACTATGGCCCGTCGAATCTCCAAGTTGCCCTCCGACCCTAGATCCTGTACAGGTTCGCGGCCCACGTCAGCCCGAACCCGAAGCCGACCGTGATCACGTACCGCCCAACCTCGAACTTATCGAATATATCCGGGTACGAGATCGGAATGCTCCCCGCCGACGTATTCCCAAACCTATCCACATTCACCACGATACACCCCTCCGGCACGTCCAATTTCCTCGCCGCTGCGTGTATTATGCGTGCATTTGCTTGATGCGGGATGATGTACTGCACTTCATCGAGTGAGATGCCGCCTCTGGCGACGAGTTTCTCGACCATCTCTGGGAGCACGCGGACGGCGAACTTGAAGACCTCGCGGCCGTTCTGGTAGAGCTTCTGATCGTCGCCGGGATGTCCGGCCCGCCCGAACGGGGCCATGCGTCCATCGGCCCCGAGGATGTGATCCACGAACCCGGAGGAACCGTCACTTTTTTCGAGGACGACGGCGCCGGCGCCGTCTCCGAAGAGCACGCTGGTCGCGCGGTCGTTCCCGTCCACGATGGTCGTCATGGCATCGGCGCCGATCAGGAGCACGCGATTGGCGACGCCGCTCCGGATCATGGAGTCGGCGACGGAGGCGGCGTACGAGAACCCGGCGCACGCCGCCCCGAGGTCCATCGCGCCGACGCCGGGCGCGCCGATGGCCTCCCCGACCAGACACGCCACCGACGGCATGGACTCCGGGCCGGTCGAGGTGGCGCAGACGATGAGGTCAATATCTGCGCCCGAGAGATCCGCATGTTCCAGGGCCGCCTTCGAGGCGTCTATCGCGAGGGTCGCGCAGTCTTCGTTCTCGCCTATGAAGCGGCGTTCTCTGATACCGGTGCGGTCGTGGATCCAGGCGTCGGTCGTGTCTATGGTGCGAGCGAGATCGTCGTTGGTGACGACGCGGCTCCCCAGAGCACGCCCGACACCGACTATCTTGCCGCCAGGAGAACCGCTCAAGTCTCGTCTCCGGCGGGCGTGGCGTGGGAGCTATCGAGAGCTTGCTGGAGGGCGTCGCTCAGGCCCGCGCCGGTTCGGGAGATGCCACGCAGGGCATTCTCCACGCCGCGAGCCTTCGAGTTTCCGTGTCCGATCACCACTGAACCCGCCACGCCCAAAAGAAAGGACCCACCATAGTTCTCCGGGTCCAGACGGTCTCTCATCCCGAGCAGCTTCGGCCTGAGGATGGCGGCGGCGAGCTTGCTCACGGCGTTTGCGGTCATAGCGGAACGGAGCATGCCGAAGATCTCGCGCGAGACTCCCTCGGCGGTCTTGAGAACGACGTTGCCCGTGAACCCGTCCGTCACCAGCACGTCCGCGACCCCGCCACCGATGTCCCTGCCCTCGACATTGCCGACGAAATGGACCGCGCCGGAGTCGCGCATGAGGGCGTGGGACTCTTTTGCGAGGTCATCGCCTTTGCCTGGCTCTTCGCCTACGTTGATCAGGGCTACCCGCGCCACATCCAACCCGAAATACCTCTCCGCGAACACGCCGCCAAGAATAGCGAAATTCAGCAGGTCTTGCGGCCTGCACATCGTAGTAGCCCCCGCATCGAGCAGGATTGCCGGAGAAGTGAACGGCAGCACCGTGGCGATGGCGGGCCTGCGACATCCTTCGAGACGGCCAATCCGGAGCAAAGCCGCAGCGACGGTGCCCCCCGTATTCCCCGCAGAAAACAAGGCGTCCGCCTCGCCGCTCCGTACCAGTTTCGCGGCGACCGCCACGCTCGCGTCCGGGCGCGCTCGCAACGCGGAGGCTGGCTCTTCATCCATGCCAACCGCCGCGCCAGCGTCGCGCAGAGTCAGGTTTTGGGGTTTGTCGGGGCCGATAAGTTTCGAGACACGCGCCTCATCTCCCACGAGCAGTATCTCATCACCCGGCAGACGCTTCGTGGCGGCGACTGCCCCCGCGACTATCTCGCCGGGCGCCTCGTCGCCGCCCAGGGCATCAACCGCGATTCGCACTCGAACCCGCCCCTGTACCGGGACGGTCTACTCGACGGCCTCCACGACGACGGCGGTGCGGCCCTTGTAGAAGCCGCACACGGAACAAACCCGGTGCGGCCGGTGCGGAGACCCGCAGTTCGGGCACGCCGCCAGGCTGACGTTCTTTATCGCGTGGTGCGCCCGGCGCTGGTCGCGGCGAGCCTGCGAAGTCTTCTTCTTTGGTACTGCCATGTCATTACCTCCTGGTGTGGTCGAAAATCAGAAAGATCAGAAGCCCGAGGCGAACAAATCGTCGAGGCCCCGCCACCGGGGGTCCACCTCGTCTTCGTCCTTTGTTGTCTGGACAGGCTCCGTATCAGGCCGGAATACCTGCATCGGCACCTCGTTGGGTAGCACCCGGCGCGCGTAACCGGCGGCGTCTAGCACCCAGTCCGCGACGCAAAGTTCTTCATCATGCGGCCCCGAGAGAAATTCGGAGTCTTTGACGGCCAACTCCAGTTCGACGGGTTCCAGCGTGCGGTCGCAGGTGGTCTGGACCGTGGCCGTCACCTTCAGGTCGAGGTGCAGACCTTCGGATAGGCGCGTGACGGCCACGCGGGCATTCGCGCTCTCTACTTTGTGGTGGCGTCCGTAGAGATCGAAGGGCTCGATGTCAAAGCTGGCCTCGTACTCGCGCCGGTCCCCGACCTCGATGCCGGGACGCTTGAGGGGGATCGAATTACTCATGAGTATATTTTACTCCTCCGGGGCACCCTGGAGCTTGTTGCGGCCGCGCTGAACGGCTTCGAGTAGCCGGGCGAGGTTGTCCTCCAGGTTTGCCAGGACCTCGTCCGCGTAGTCTTCGGCGCCGAGACGGATCTCGCGCTCCCGCCGCCTCGCGTCCTCCATGATCTCGGTCCCGCGCTTCTCGGCGCGCTTGAGGACTTCCTCTTCGGAGGTGAGCTTCTCGGCTTCTTCCTGGGCACCGCGAATGATGCGGTCGCTCTCGCTGCGAGCCTCGTCGAGCATCGCCTGGCGCTCCTTGACGATCCAACGCGCCTGCTTCAATTCCTCCGGGATGGTCTGGCGCATCTGGTCTATGACGTCGAAGGCGGCGTCCCGATCCACCATGGCCGTATTCCCGAAGCCGGGGAAGCTACGGGCCTCCTCCACCAACTCCTCCAGCTTGTCTATCAGCACCAGTACGTCCATAGGGGAACCTATCCTTTGCTTTCCGTCTTTATCCGCCGCCGCGCATCCGGTCGCGTGCCGGAGTAAGCCTCCACCACGCTCTCCAGTATCTCACCTGGGACGAACTCGCTCACGTCCCCGCCGTGGCCGGCGATCTCACGCACCGCGCTCGACGAGAGGAAGCTGTGTTTTGCCGAAGCCATTATGAACATCGTCTCCACCTCTGGATCCAAAGTCTGGTTGAGCTGCGCCTGCTCGAACTCCGAGTTGAAGTCCGAGACGGCCCGAAGGCCCTTTATGATGACCCTCGCGCCTTTGTCCCTGGCGAACTCCACCAACAACCCTTCCATGACCTCCACGGATACGTTGTCGAGGTCTCCTGTAACTTTCTCAATCAACCGCGCCCGGTCGGCGGGCAAGAGCATCGCATCCTTGACGTGGTTGGCGCCCACCGCCACGACCACATGGTCGAACACGCCGGCGGCCCGACGGATCACATCGAGATGCCCGACGGTTACGGGGTCGAAGCTGCCTGGACACACCGCCACGTTCACTGTGAGATCAAATCTATCAAAGATGGTTACCACCGTGCCGCCGTAGCGGCGCATGACCCCTTTCTCGCCTCGCAAAACCTCCTCCGGAGCATCGCCCCGCTCAACAACCACCCGTCCATCGGGCGCAAGCAGGACGCCTAAACGCATCAAAACGCCCTTGGCCTCCGTGGCGGCGATTCTATATGGCGGGTCCAGCAATATCAAATTGAATTGTCGTCCATTCTCCCGCAGCCGCTCCACCGCGCGAGCGGCGTCTCCCCGCACGACTTCCGCCCGATCCTCCATTCCGGTTCGCCGCAAATTCTCCCGGATAGTGGTCGCCGCCTTGCCGTTCTTCTCCACGAAAGTGGCCCTTTCCATGCCCCGGCTGAGGGCTTCGATACCCAAAGCGCCCGTGCCCGCGTACAGGTCGAGCACCGCGCCGCCATCGAAGAACTGGCCCAAAGCGTTGAACAGGCTCTCGCGTACTCGATCCGAGGTTGGACGGACGTCTTTTGGGACAGGGGCGAGCTTCGCGCCACGCGCCGAGCCGGAGATTATCCTCAATGGCGCATCTCCGGGCGAAGATGCCATGAGTCGTGTTTTTTCGATTGGCTACTCACCATTTCCCACTCACTCTCTGAAAAGCCATTCGATGTTCGCCCCGAGCAGATCCTTGACCTCGCGCCTGAGAGGGCGATGGGTCGGCTTTTTCAACGTCGGGTCGCCAGCCACCAGCGCGAAGGCTTCGCGGCGCGCCTCGACGAGAATATCTATGTCGCGGAGGAGTTTCGCCACCTTGAGGTCGGGCATCCCGCTCTGGCGGCTCCCGAAGAGCGTGCCTTCGCCCCGGATCCGGAGGTCCACCTCAGATAGCTCGAAGCCGTCCTGATGCTCGCACAGCGCATCGAGGCGTTTGGCCGCGTCGTCGGTCTTCGGTTCGGCGATGAGGAAGCATTTCGGGGGATGAAGGCCGCGGCAGACTCGGCCCCTAAGCTGGTGGAGCTGGGAGAGCCCGAAGCGTTCCGCGCCTTCGATCACGATCGCGCTCGCGTTCGGCACATCCACCCCAACCTCGACCACGACCGTGGCGACGAGAACCTCTATCTCCCGAGATCGGAACGCCGCCATGACGCGCCGCTTCTCATCGGCCTTCATCCGGCCGTGCAAGAGTCCGACCTTTCGGTCTGGGAAGACATCCTCGGACAGCTCTTCGAAAAGCTCCTCCGCGGCTCGCACGTCTTCGAGTGCTTCAGACTCTTCGACGAGAGGGCAGATCACATACGCCTGCCGCCCCCCCTCCAACTCCTCCCGCACCGCCTCGTAGGCCGCGACCCGCCCCGAGAGATCCAGTAGACTCGTCTCGACCGGCTTGCGCCCCGGCGGAAGTTCGTCTATCACGGAGACTTCCAGGTCCCCATACAGCGTCAGGGAGAGCGTGCGCGGGATTGGCGTGGCCGTCATTACCAGCGTGTCGGGCATCGTTCCTTTCTCCCGGAATACCGTCCTCTGGGAGACTCCGAAGCGGTGCTGTTCATCAACCACGATCAGCGAGAGGTCTCGAAACTCGACGCCCTTCTGGATCAGGGCGTGCGTCCCGATGACCACGTCGGCCTCGCCAGCCGCCACGGCATCGAGCGCGGTTTTTCGTTCGGACGCGGAGAGCGAACCCGTGAGAAGAACAACCTTCACCGGCAGGTCGGCGAACGCGGAGGAGATCGAAAGGTAATGCTGCTCCGCCAGAACTTCGGTTGGGGCCATGAGCGCGCCCTGCCCACCAGACTCGACCGCCGAGAGGAGTCCCGCGACCGCCACGGCCGTCTTGCCGCTCCCGACGTCGCCCTGAACCAGCCGGCGCATCGGCTTTTCGAGGCGCATGTCGACGAGGACCTCCTCGATCACCCGCTCCTGAGCCCCGGTCAACCCGAACGGTAGACCTTTGAGGAACGGGTTGAGTAGCCGTCCGTCGCCCTCGTGACGACCGCCGAATTCCGTCTTCTCCAGGCGCATCTTGCGGGCAGCGAGACCGGTTTGAATAATGAATAGCTCGTGGAAGATCAGACGCCGCATCGCCGCTTTCAGCCGAGGCCGGTCAGTCGGGAAGTGGACTTCGTGGATGGAGTCGTGGAGGTTCGGGAGGTTCTGATTGAGGAGGATCTCCGCCGGCAGCGGATCGAGGATACGTCCAGCGGCGTCGAGGGAGCGGTGGATCAGGGTCCGCATCCTCCGTGCTTGTATCCCCTTGTTCACCGGATACACCGGCACGAACCGCCCCGCGTGAGGCCCGAAGCCGTCGCCCGGCTCGGTGGGGTCTTCGTCCACCACCTCGATGCTCTTGGCGGCAATTTGAATGCCGTAGCGGCGCTGCACCTCGCCGGAGACCACGACGCGCACGTCCGGGGTGAGTTGCCCCGCCAGCCAGTGACGTCCCCATACCGTGGCCGGGATGTAGCCCGTGCCGTCGTAGAGTTGCGCCGCGAAGCCCGGCGAGCGTCCGCGCACCGGACGGCCCACGGGACGCACGCTCACCACCCGGCCAACGACCGTCGCCCGCTCCCCCACGCGCAACTCGGAGATGCGCTTCACGTTCGAGAGGTCCTCGTGGCGGGAGGGATAATGCGACACGAGATCCGCGAGGGAGACGATGCCGAGTTGTTCGAGCGACGCTTCTATGCGGGGTCCGATCCCCGGAATCTCCGTCAGGGGCCGCGCTCGCAAATCCGCCAGCGTAACCCGCTGCACGATGGGATACGCCGTCTCCGGGGCGGTCGCCGCGCTGCTAGAGATAGCCCACGCCATATGCTCCGGGTCCGGCGTGAGATCCCACGACGCCCCCGATCTCCGTGACGAGCGGCTCCTTCACGCCGAGTGAGTCAACAAGCTCTTCGATGGCTTCCGGCGCGTCAACGTGACCGAAAAGCAGAGAGCGTCCCTCGTCGGCGGCTGGCTTCACCTCTTCGAGTATCGTGGCGAGCTGTCGGCGGCGGCCCCGCGTCCGCTTGTGTGGCACCACCTCGCCGTCCTCGACCTTCAATACCGGCCGGATGTCGAGCGCCGTGCCGAACAACCGCTGCGCCCGTCCGATGCGCCCGCTCTTTTGCAGGTACTCCAGCGTGCCGACGGCGAACAGCACACTGGCGCGCCGGATCGCCACCTCCGCCGCCCGTCGGACTTCGGCAAAGTCACCACCGTCATCCACGACACGGATCGCCTCATTCAAGATGAGACCCGACCCCATCTCCGCGCTCCGCATGTCCATGACCTCGACCGGCCTTCCTGCCATCTCCGCAGCCGCGACGGCGGAATCGTAAGTCCCACTGAGCTTGCGCGAGACGGTCAGCACAAGGATGTCGTCGTAGGCGCTCAGGGTCTCGTACGCCTCCACGAACGCGCCCGCCGGGGGTTGGGACGTGGTCGGGAACGTGTCAGCCTCCTTCATCCGCGCATAGAATTCGCCGGTCGTCATGTCCACTTTGTCCGTATAAGATTCCTCGGGGCCGAAGTGGAAGGTGAGCGGGACTATGCGAACGTCCGGGCGTTCGCGCACGCCGGTCATCAGGCTCGTCGTCGAGTCCGTGACGATAGCGGTCGTCACTCGGCCACCATCTGGAGCGGATACATCGGCTGCCCGCCGTCCCTGACCTCGACCTCGACGCCGAGGCTCCGGATATCCTCCGCCAGCTTCAGGCTCGCCGCCTCGCCCAACTCCGCTCCGCGCAGGATCGTGAAGATGTCCGCGCCTCCTTCCAGGATCTTCTCCACAAGCCGCATCGCCGCCGCGTCCACCGTCGCCTCCACGGCAAGAAGCTCCCCGTCGAGCAGCCCCATGTACGCTCCCTCTGGCACATCAAGGTCCCCGATGCGAGCCTTGCGGACGGCACGGGTCACCTCACCGCAGCGTAGTCCGGCAAGGATCTCATGCATCTCCTCCGCGACATCCTCGGGATCGCCCTCCGAGTCGAAGCCGACCATCTCCGCGAGCCCGCTAGCGATGCTCGTCGTCGGCACCACGTACACGCGGGCTTTCACCAGTTCCCCGACCTGCTCGGCGGTTGGCACGATGTTCTTGTTGTTCGGCAGGAGGATCACGGCGTCCATCCCGGTCTCTTCCACGGCCCGCGCGAAGTCCGCGGCGCTCGGGTTGGAACCTTGTCCGCCTTCGATCACCACGGCCCCCATTGACTCGAAGAGCCCCCGGCTGCCCTCTCCCCGAACCGCCGCCACTACGCCCACCTTCCCAGCCAGGCGAGCGGGGCGTCCTTTCGCCGAGCGTTCCCGGACTTGATCCTCCATATCATCCACCTTGACGCCCCGGAGCCGTCCGAAACTACCTGCGTATGAGAGCGCGTCACCGGGGTCCTGAGTGTGAAGATGCACCTTCACGACATCGTCATCCGGGATCACCAACACGCTGCGCCCGACCTCGTGGATGTGATCCTCGAAAGCTCCAGCATCGCCGTCGAAGTCCACGACCAGAAACTCCGTGCAATAACCCCACTGCTCTTCGCTCGCATGTATAGCGTCCAGATCCGGCCCCTCTCCAGCTTCATCCGCTTCGGACACCTCGATCTCCTGCCCGCTGAAGGCGGCGTATATGCCATCGAGGACCGTTGCGACCCCCAGTCCGCCCGCATCCACCACGCCCGCATCCCGCAGTACGTCGAGGAGATCGGTGGTCCGCCGCACGGATTCATGCGCTTCCCTCGCCGCGGCTCTGGATACTGACAGGAGATCCAGGCCCTCCTCCTCGGCGGAACGGGCGGCGACGGCGGCGTCCTTGATGACGGTGAGCATGGTTCCCTCGACCGGCTCGCGCACCGATGCGTAAGCCCGGTCCCTGGCCCCTTCCAGTGCTATGGCAAAAGCGTCGGCGGAGAATGAGGTCTCCGCGGCCAGGGCATCGCAGGCGCCACGTATCATCTGCGACAGGATCACCCCTGAGTTGCCGCGGGCGCCCATGAGGGCCGCCCGAGAAGCGGCGCGGCTTGCTTCTTCAGCGCTCGCGTACGGCTCGTTCGCGGTCTCCTTGAGCACCGACTCCGCCGTGAGCAGCATGTTCGTGCCGGTATCGCCGTCCGGGACGGGATAGACGTTGAGGGCGTTTATGCGGTCGGCCTGATTCTTGAGCGCGGCATGGGCGGCGGCCACGACGGGGACCATCCTTATCTCCATGCTCTCCGCCCCTTCACGCCTGCCTCCGTAGCGTCACCTCACGACCGGCTTGCCGGTCGCTCCAATACCTGTCATCCTCTGAGAGTCTGGTACAATCCTCGCTCGGACGCGACGACGATTGAAGTGTCGAGTCCCCGTATATCGGTCGGTATCCTAGCACAGGAGATTTCTCGTGGCGAAAGTATGTTATTCCTGCGGAAAGCACCCGGACTTCGGGAACGCCCGCAGTCATTCCCTGCGCGCCACCCGCCGGCGCCGCAACCCCAACCTTCAGAAAGTGCGGATCCAGGAGGGCCCGTCAACCAAGCGCATCTGGGCCTGCACCTCATGCCTGAAGGCGTTCAAGGTACGCAAGGCCATCGCGGTTCCGCGGCCTGTCGCCGCGAGCGCGGAAGCCTAAACCCGCCCGGCCCCGGAGCCACTCCGGTTGCCCAGGTGATGCCCGGCGGTCTCTTCCGGCCGCCGCTCTCCCAGACGGACCATGAGATCCGCCATCTCCATCGCTGTCATGGCGGACTCGAACCCCTTGTTGCCGGCTTTCGTTCCCGCCCGCTCTATTGCTTGCTCGATGGTATCGGTGGTCAGAACGCCGAAGATCACGGGCAGGTCCGTCTCCAGCGTGACTGATGAGACCCCGCTCGCGGCGTTTCCCGCGACGTAGTCGAAGTGCGGGGTGGAGCCTCTGATGACGGCTCCCAGGCAGATCACCGCGTCGTAGCGCCCGGAGAGTGCCATCCGCTTGGCGGCGAGCGGTATCTCGAATGCACCCGGCACCCACGCCACGTCCACGGCTTGTGGGTTCCCTCCGTGGCGACCTATCGCGTCGAGCGCGCCATCAACCAGCGACCGGACGATGAACTCGTTGAACCGGGCGGCGACGATCCCGAAGGAACGACCGGCTGCCGTGAGGTTGCCTTCGATGCGGTTGGGTCCGGTCGCGCTCTCCACAGTTAGGACCCGTCGAAGATGTGGTTTAGTTTCTCCTGCTTGGTCCGCAGGTAACGGTCATTGTAGCCATTTGGTTCTATCTGCAACGGTATCCGCTCGCCGATCTCCAACCCGAACCCCTGCAATCCGACGACCTTCGTCAGGTTGTTGGTCAAAAGCCGGATGCGCTCGAAGCCGAGGTCCTTGAGGATCTGGGCTCCGATGCCATAATCCCTGAGATCCGGAGCGAAACCAAGCCGCTGGTTGGCCTCCACGGTATCCAGTCCTTCATCCTGGAGATGGTACGCCTTCATCTTGTTGAGGAGTCCGATGCCACGGCCCTCCTGCTGCATATAGACGATGACGCCCTCGCCCTCCTCGGCGACCTGCGACATCGCGGCCTTTAGCTGCTCGCCACAGTCACAGCGCAGCGAGTGGAGCGCGTCGCCCGTCAGGCACGCGGAATGCACCCGCACGAGCACGTCCTCCTTGCCCTCCGGCTCGCCCATGACCAGCGCGATGTGGGTCAGGCCGTCTATGTCGTTCTCGTAGGCGCGGAGGCGAAACTCGCCGTATGGGGTGGGCAGGCGGGTCTCCACGGCGAACTCGACGTGTTTTTCATAGGCGCGGCGGTACTCGATGATCTGGGCCACCGTCACCATCTTGACGCCGTGTTCTTTGGAGAACGCCTCCAGGTCCGGCACGCGAGCCATCGTGCCATCGTTGTTCATGATCTCGCAGATAACCCCCGACGGCCTCAGGCCAGCCAAACGCGACAGGTCAACCGCCGCCTCGGTCTGTCCCGCCCGCTGCAAGACACCGCCGGAACGCGCCCGCAGGGGGAAGACGTGGCCCGGCATCACGAGATCCTCCGGTCCCGTGGCCTCATCAACGGCCACGCGGCAAGTGTGGGCCCGGTCGGCGGCGGAGATGCCGGTCGTGATGCCATCCTTCGCCTCGATGGAGGACGTGAAGGCCGTGCCCATGCGCGAAGAGTTGTGCTGGACCATCTCCGGGATCTCCAGTTGGTCCACGATCTCACCGGCCATCGGCAGGCAGATAAGCCCCTTCCCGTAAGTCGCCATGAAGTTGATGTCATCGGCGCTCACGAGCTCGGCGGCCATCGTCAGGTCGCCTTCGTTCTCGCGGTCTTCGTCGTCACAGACAATGACCATCTTGCCGGCCTGAATGTCCTCTATGATGTCCTCTATCGGGCTAAACGGCATCTTCCACTCTCCTCTCGAAGTTTGTAAATTCTCTCAACCTCGGCTCCATGAGCCGCTCCACGTACTTGCCTATGACATCCGCCTCCAGGTTCACTTTTCGCCCGGCCTTCAACTCCCGGAGGTTCGTATTCTCGCGGGTCTGAGGCAGGATCGAGACGTCGAACGACCCTTCGTCTAGCGATGCCACGGTGAGGCTTATCCCATCAACGCAGACACTGCCCTTTTCCACGGTGTACCGCAAAACGTCCGCCGACGCCGTGAACGTCCACATCTGAGCGTCTCCTTCGGGGCGCACGCCGAGCACCTCGCCAACACCGTCCACATGCCCCTGCACGATGTGTCCCCCCAACCTGCTCCCCGCGCCCATCGCCCGCTCCAGGTTGACCAGGCTCCCTTTCGAAAGGCCGCCGAGCGCGGTTCGCCGCAGCGTCTCCGGCATCGCATGGAATACCAACTCGTCCCGGTCCACCTCGTTGACCGTGAGGCAGACGCCGTTCACCGAGACGGAGTCTCCGATGCGCGCATCATCGCCGGCCAGATTTGCGGAGACAACAAGACGGGTCATCCCGCCCGGTTCCAGGCTCACAATGCGGCCGGTCCCTTCAACTAGTCCCGTGAACATGCTCCCCCTCCCGGCTGCTTGGATAAAAAGTGATCACGACATCCTCCCCCACTTGCTCCACGCCGAAAACGGAGAACCGGGGAGCATCGGCCACGAGGCCCGGACTGAGCGAACCCCCGGTCATGGGCACGCCTTCCGGTCCCAGAAGTTTGGGAGCATAGAAAATGGTCATTTTGTTCACGAGCCCCGCCGCGACGAAACTGCCAGCGGTCTCGCCTCCACCTTCGACGAGGAGACCCCTGATTCCCCGGCAGCCCAGCTCATCGAGGACGGAGCCCAGGTATAGCTCGTCACCGCTCCGGGGCACGGCAACGACCTCCACGCCAAGTTCGGCCAGTTCGTGCTCGCGTCCGTCAAGAGACGATTCTTCGGCGAAGATCAGAACGGGAGATTCATGGGCCGTGAGAGCAAGCTGACTATCCGCGCTCGTGCTGAGGCGCGGGTCCAGGACGGCGCGAGTCATGGCGGGGGGCGTATCCCGCAGCCCGCGAGGAGTCAGGAGCGGATCATCGGCGCGCACGGTGCCAGCGCCGACGAGCACGGCCCCGGCCTCGGCGCGCAACGAGTGCGCCCGCTGGCGGGCCGCCTCGCCCGTCACCCACCGGCTGTCGCGGGTCCGGGTGGCGATCCTACCGTCCAGGGAGGCCGCGAGCTTGAGATGCACGAAGGGCCGACCGCTCCTCATGTAATGGAAGAACTGCTCGTTCTGGCGCTCGAAAAGGCCATCGTCGAGGACCTCGACCTCTAGCCCGGCGTGGCGCAGGATCTCGACGCTCTTCCCCCGCATGCGAGGATCAGGGTCGAGATGACCGACCACTAACCGTTCGATGCCAGCGTCCATTATGGCCCTGGTGCAAGGCGGCGTCCGGCCCTGATGGTTGCAGGGCTCAAGGGTGACGTACATCGTCGCGCCGCTCGCAGTGGACTCGTTCGCGTTCAACGCGGCCACCTCGGCATGGTCGCCGCCAGCGCGAGCGTGCCAGCCCTCGCCCAAGATTTCGCCATCTCTCACGACTACGGAGCCCACGAGAGGGTTTGGGGCCGTCGTGTAACGCCCGCGCTCGGCCAAGCTGCGGGCACGGTCCATGAAACGTTCACGCGCCACTCTATCCTTTCTCCCATCCGGACTCTCACCGTCGGCGCCGGACTACGGCCAGAAGATACTGGCCTTCACCGGCTCAACCCTCAGATACACCTGAAGGTTCGCGGGCTCCCCGGATATATCCCACCGGGCTCACCGCCGGTGCGGGAATTCCACCCGCCCCCGAAAGTTACTCATCAAGCTATACCACAGGCGAAACACTCCAACAAGGCAACCACGAACAGTCCGGCACGGGACAAGACCACTCCGGAGGTAAATCGGTGACGCGATACTATGCTCTCGTCCTTGCACCGGGCGATGTCCCGAGGAACGAAGCATTCGACGCCGCTTTCGGTCTCCTTTCACCTTGCATGATCGCCGATGCGAGGCCGTCCCAAGAACCCAGGTTCGATCACCTTCTGGACCCGGAGGACATAATAGGCCGGCTCGGGAAGCTTCAAGTGGAGGCGATAGTCACCCCCGACGGTCGGTGGCACGAGACCGAAGCGGGGCAATTGTGGGACGACGATGCCCGGCTCGCAAGAGCGCGAGGAATCATTCGGTCGCGGCCAGATTATCTCGCGCCGCAGCACGTCTTCCACTACAGAGGCGCGCCTCTGTAGTGGAAGACGTCAGTTAGCGGGCGGATCTTCCAGCTTCGATGATCTTGCGCATCTCGGTCTCGGGGTCTCCCTTGTAGACGGCGGAGCCGGCGACCAGAACTTGCGCTCCGGCTTCTACCATTATCGGCGCGGTTTCCGCAGTTATGCCGCCATCAACCTGGATGGGCAGGTCGGTCATCTCCTTGAGTCGTCGCACTTTGTCCGCCATCTCGGGGATGAATGACTGACCTCCGAAGCCGGGGTTTACGCTCATGACGAGGATGTAGTCCAGGTATGGGAGCGTGTACTCGATGAACTCCGGCGGGGTGGTCGGGTTCAGGGCGACGCCGGCCTCGCAGCCACCGTTCCGGATCACTTCGAGGATGCGGTGCAGGTGCGTGACGGCCTCCGGTTGCACCGAGATACTCGCGACGCCAGCCTCTATGAAAGGAGCAATCAAATTATCCGGGTTATCCACCATGAGATGGGCGTCCACGGGCAACTCCGTCGCTGCTACGAGAGATGCCGCCACGACGGGTCCGATGGTGAGGTTCGGGACGAAATGGTTGTCCATAGCATCGAAGTGGACCAGTTCCGCCCCGCCCATTTGCGCCCGGCGCACCTCATCGCCCAGGTTGGCGAAGTCCGCCGCCAGGATCGAAGGTGCCCCGACTATCCTGTCGCCCAATTCTCCCCAAAACGCCAATCGCGCCTCCTCCATCGTCAGGTATCGTGGGGAGATATTCTACAGAAACCGCAAGGCCAGCGGGGCTAATTCCGCGAACCGAGGCGGTCTTTCAGGGATTTGGCGGACGAGGCGATGATGCGCGGGATGTTACGCTGCGGCAGGCCGAGCATCTTCCCGATATCCGTCTGCGAAATGTCCTTGTAGAAAAAGAGGTGGACGACCTTGCGCTGCAATTCCGACAACGATTCCAGTGCCTGCTCCAGTTGGATCCGCTCCTCTACCGGCAGCGAAAACGTCTCGTACTGGAGGCTTTTGATCGCCGAGAGGTCGGGGGAGGCTTCGCCATCGCGCGTGAACGTCTCGTCCAGCGAGGAGACGTTGGTATCGAGGAAAATCTTCATCACCTCCATGACGCCCTCCACGGTGACGTTCACCTCTTCCGCCACCTCCTCGGGGAGCGGCGGACGCCCCAGTTCGGCGGTCAGCTCCGTGGTCGCTTCGGAGATCCTGGCGTACAAACTCCGGGCCCATCGGGGACGCTTCATGAGAGACGTGTCCCTGAAATGGTGGCGCAGTTCGCCGTCTATCATGGAGTAAGCGTAGGAGCTGAACTTCGCGTCCGAGTCGGTATTGTAGCCGTTGACCGCCTTCAAGAGCCCCACGTATCCCACTTGCAGGAGGTCCTCGCAAGGCTCTTTGGAGGACGATGCGTAACGCTTTACGATGTGGTTCAGGATCCTGCCGTGCACCTTCAGGAGGCGTTCGATGGCGCGCCGGTCGCCATTCTCGCGGTAGGCCATGATCAGGCGCATGACCCGGTCGTTCTCGACTCTCTTGGCAACGGTAGCGGTCATGCGGCCAGACTACTCGATCAGCTCGAAGATCTTGAACATCGGCAGATACATTGCGATGATGATGCCGCCCACGATGCCGCCTACGACCGCGATCATCAGTGGTTCGATTATCGAGGTGAGCGCCTTGACCGCCGCGTCCACCTCTGACTCGTAGAACTCCGCTATCTTGGTGAGCATTCCGTCAATATCGCCCGTCTCCTCGCCCACGGCGATCATGCGGGTCACCATCGGCGGGAAGACCCACTCATCTTCCAGCGGCTTGTAGATCGGGATGCCCTCGCGGATCGAATCCCGGCTCTTGAGGAGCGCCTGCTCTATGACCCAGTTGCCCGATGAGGTGGCCGTGATCTCGAGCGACTGAAGGATCGGCACGCCCGCCGCGCTCAGGGTGCCCAAAGTGCGGGCAAACCGGGCGAGGGCGACCTTTTGGATGATGTCCCCGATCTTGGCGGGGAGCTTCAGCGAGACCTTTCCCCAATACTTGCGGCCGTTCTCGGTCTTGATCCAACGCAGAAAGAAGATGACGCCGCCGATCAGGGCACCGTAGACGAAGACGCCCCAGATGCTAGTGAGGATGTTCGAGAGGGTCATCGCGATCTGGGTCGGTATCGGCAGGGTGCCACCGAGGTCAGCGAACATCTTGGCGAAGATGGGGACAATGAAGATGAGCATGAACGATGCCGCGAGGATGGCTATGACGAGGACCACTGTCGGGTAGGTCATGGCGCTCTTGACCTTTCGCCTGAGTTCCTGGTCTTTTTCGAGCTGGAACGCTATGCGGATCAACACATCATCCAGGATGCCCCCGACCTCGCCAGCTTTCACCATGTCCGTGTAGAGTTTGGAGAAGGCTTTGGGGTGCTTCTCCAGGGCCTCGGAGAGGGCGAGTCCAGCCTCCACGTCTTTGCGAATATCCACGATCGTATCCCCGAGCTGCTTGTTCGAGGTCTGTTCGCCGAGGACGTAGAGAGAGCGCACTATCGGGAGTCCGGCGTTGATCATGGTGGCGAACTGCCGGGTGAAGATGACGAGGTCAGCAAGCTTGACGCTCTTGAACGCTGCCAGGAGATCCTTCTGTCCGACGCCCTGTTCCTTGATGTTTATGACCATGAGGCCCTGCTGACGAAGCGCCGAGGCCACGGCCATCGTATCGGAGCCTTCTATCTGATCCTCGAGCACCTCGCCGCCTCGGCTGCGTGCTTTGTATGCGTATACCGCCATTTGCTGTCCTTTCCGACTCGCTGGTTAGCGCCTTAAGGCGGCGTACCCGCCGGTGTTCGCGGTGGCGGCTCCGCCGATGGGACCGCCACCGGCTCCGCCGCCCGCGAGACGGCGCATCTCTTCGGGGTTGCTGGATATTCGCTCGCCCTCTTCGCGCGAGATGTGTCCGCGCCGGATCAACTCCACCAGCGCCGCGTCCATCGTCTGCATCCCGAACTTGCCACCGGTCTGCATGGCCGAGTAGATCTGATGGTTCTTGCCTTCCCGGATGATCCGCTTCACACTCTCGAATCCACGTATCCGA
>Ga0136630_1000250_pt1 | contig 19480 bp, 18 predicted proteins | sample AntDrymUQ5682106_2_FD_105496 | JGI IMG/M metagenome (GOLD analysis project Ga0136630, IMG submission 105496) | Polar desert sand microbial communities from Dry Valleys, Antarctica - metaG UQ568 (21.06) | ecosystem: Environmental > Terrestrial > Soil > Desert | place: Antarctica: Dry Valley...
GAGCAGATGAACGTTCGAGGCGTCATGCCCGGGACCGGCGCCGCGTTGGAGCGTGGTCGCAGCCGGCGAGCCGGACTTCTGCCAGCGGGCTCCAACCCAGCCGCGGTGCGAGACGGCGGGAGCGGGGAGTCACGCCACTACGCTGGCAGGCAGACCAGGTCCGCCCGAGGACGCCGACCGCACCAGAGAGAGCCGCCGTGAGCCAGCCAGCCGACACCGGAGTCGCCGCTCGGCCGACGACGGCAGGCTCAGGCGCGCTCGCTGTCCCGGACGAGCGGCACCGCTGGCGCTGCGGAGCCTGCGGCAACATGACGCGCTTCGACGTCGTACGCGAGGCGAGGACACGCGAGTTCTGGCACCTCGACCTCGCCGGCGACCCCAGGGTCGAGGACACCGACACCATGTCCGAGCGCATCGCTTCGGTCTCGTGCCGCTGGTGCGGCCGCGACGACGCGATCGAGGTCGTCGAGCGGCCCGGAGTCGAGAGCCCCGGAGCCGATCGAGACGTCGATCGGGGGGTCGGCTCCGGATGACCGCGGACGACCAGCCGACCCCTCCCGGTGACGCCGCGCCGACCACGCACGCGTTGCCGCCGCGGCTGCGGGCCGGGGTCGTCGCCCTGGCCTCGCAGGGACTCAGCCGGCTGCCGGCCACTCAGGTTCCGGCCGCCCTGCGCAAGTCCGCGTCGTTCGCCCCGGCCAAGCGCGCCAAGCTCGTCGGGGGCCAGATCGCGGCCGCGGTCGACCGGGACGGCGAGTTCCGCGAGCACCTCGCAACGCAGGTGCGGGCAATCGCGCCGACCGCCGTGGCGTCGCTGGAGTCCGGCACGCCACCGGTCACGCTCGACACGTTGGCCGAGGCAGCCGCCGCCGCCTTCCTCGTCCGCACCGACGGCTGGGAGGCCGTCGTGGAGCGTGCGATGGAGGCAGAGGAGCAGCGACGTGAGGCACCTGGAGGCGACCTGGCGGCGATGGTCGAGCGGCTTCAGGCCGCTTTGACGTCGGCCCGCTCAGAAGTGCGGTCGGTGCGCGAGAAGCTGCGCGCCCAGGTCGCCGAGGTCAAGGCCGACAACACGGCTCTGCGTCGTACCCTCGGTCAGACCCGACAACAGTTGAAGCAGGCCCAGGAGACGGCTGCCTCGGCCGACGTGGTGGTGGGGTCCGTACGCCGCGAGAGCGAGATCGCGCAGCGCGCCGCCGAGGCGGAGGCACGCCGGTTGCGGGCGCGGGTCGAGCGACTCGAGTCACACAACACGTCCGCACGTCGAGCCGTCCGCGAGGAGCGAGAGACGGAGACGATGCGGGTGCGGCTGCTCCTCGACACCGTGATGGACGCGGCAGCCGGGCTTCGACGCGAGCTCGCGCTGCCGCCGGGCGAGATGCTGCCCGCCGACACGGTGCGCGCCGTCGAGCCGGGCGTGGATCCCGGTGTCGCAGGGGTGGGCCGCTCACTGCTCGGCGACGATCCGACGCTGCTGAGGCGGCTGCTCGAAGTACCGCGGGCGCACCTCATCATCGACGGCTACAACGTGTCGAAGGCCGCTTGGGCGACAGCGCCCCTCGAGGAGCAGCGCAACCGTCTCGCCAGCCGCGTGGCCGCCTTGGTCGCCGGCAAGGGGGTCGAGACGACGATCGTCTTCGACGGTGCCGACCTCAAGCACCCACCGACCGTGAGCCTGCCGCGCGGCATCCGCGTCTTGTTCAGCCCGCCCGGGGTGATCGCCGACGACACGATCCGGCACCTGGTCTCCGCCGAGCCGCTCGGCCGGCCGCTCGTCGTGGTGTCGACCGACCGCGAGGTCGCCGAGAGCGTGACGAAGATGGGCGCCCGCTCGGTGACTTCGCAGGCACTTGTCGCCGCGATGGGCATCTAGCCCGTGCCGGCGTCCGTGGTCGCCGTCTCATTGAGCAGCCGGCACACCTTCAGCAAGAAGAGTCAGGACGCCATCACCTTGGTCGAGGGTCTGGGTGTCGACGGAGACCGTCATGCGGGGGTGACGGTCCAGCACAGGTCGCGGGTGCGCCGTGACCCGTCCCAGCCCAACCTGCGCCAGGTCCACCTGCTCCAAGCCGAGCTGCACGACGAGTTGCGACTGGGCGGTTTCGACGTCGAGCCTGGAGACATCGGTGAGAACGTCACGACCCGCGGTGTCGACCTGCTCGCGCTGCCGACCGGCACCCTGCTCCACCTCGGCGACCACGCCACGGTCCGGATCACCGGGCTGCGCAACCCGTGCGTCCAGCTGGACGGCTTCCAGCCCGGGCTGATGCAGGCGACCCTCGACCGCGACCCCGACGGCTCGCTGGTGCGCAAGGCGGGTGTCATGGGGGTCGTCGTCGCCGGGGGAGTCGTACGCCAGGGGGACCACGTCCGGGTGGAGCTCCCGGCCCCCCCGCACATGCCACTCGACAAGGTCTGACCGGCGGGCGGCGGCGCGCTGCCGTGCCTCGGCTCGGCGTCTCGGTGATCGACGGGACTGTCGGTGGCTGTCTCTAGCGTCTGTTGTGACACCGCAGCTTCCCCCTGAGAGTCGGAGGTCGACATGGCCGCAGAGGCACACCGCCCCATCACTGGGCCCTGGCCCGCCGAGGCTCCCGAGCCCAGCTCGCATCCCACCAGGCTTGGGTCCCAGATCCCGGTCGGCCAGCCCAACGACCCGATTGTCATCGACTGCGACCGCTGCACGATGCGCGGCATCGGCTGTGGCGACTGCGTCGTCACGGTCCTCCTCGGGGGTCCGCCGTACGGCGTCGAGCTCGACGACGACGAGCGACACGCCATCGACGTCCTGGCCGCGGCCGGTCTCGTCCCACCGCTACGGATGGTCGAGGCAACCGAGTCGCGTCACATCGACGGTCCCTGACCAGCGGGTTGCCACGTCGGGCCGGCGTCGGACACTGCCCGTCCTGGCAGTCCCATTAGGATCGACGGGTGCCCGACAACCAGCCGCGAGCTCCTCGAGACGGCGAGCTGGCACGCTCGAACCGTCGGTCCGCGATCTGGTCACGCGCCCTGGCTGCTCTCGTGGTGCTCGTCGTCGTGGTGTCAGGGTTCAGTCGGCTGTCGAGTGGAGGCGTCCCCAACCGACTCCTCGGCAACAACCAGTCCGGGTCACGCCAGACCGACGTGGGTGACCGGGTTGGCAGGCGCGAGGCGCTCGCCGCCCAGACACTCGACCGTCAAGCCAGCGCTCTGGCTCAAGGCAGCCAGCCGAACTACCTGGCGGCTTGGGACACCTCGACGATGCAGGCTCAGCAGCGCGCCGAGACGACGTACCAGAACCTTCGAGACCTAGGCATCAGCAGTCTCGACTCTCGCTACGTGGCGGCCGACGTCGGGGTCAGCCTCGCCGAGCGGCAGCGTCTGGGTGGCGACGCGTGGAAGGCAGACGTCGAGGTCTCCTACGCCCTCGACGGGTACGACTCGTCACCCGCGCGCATGACGGTGTCGTACACCTTCGTCCGCCGCGGCGACCGGGTCCTGATCGTCGACGTGCAGGCTGCCACCGGCGAGCGTGCCCCCGTCTGGATCCTCGGTCCGCTGTCGGTCCGCACCTCGGGGCGCACTCTCGTTGCCGCCGCATCTGCCGCGGAGGCAAGGCGGGTGAGCCAGCATCTACGCCAAGCCGTCACCGACGTCCAGGCCGTCTTGCCGAGCTGGCGCGGCACGCTCGTGGCCTACGTGCCGGAGACGGCCGCTCAGCTGAAGTCTGTCCTGGCGACGGCACCGGGCAGCTACGACGACATCGCCGCCGTCACCACGACGGTGGACGGGTCCGACCAGCAGGGGGCACCGGTGGTGGTCGTCGTCAACGCCTCGGTGTTCGACCGCCTGGGGCCGATCAGCTCGCACGTCGTGATCAGCCACGAGTCCACGCACGCGGCGACGGGCGCCGCCGTCGTCGGCATGCCGCTGTGGGTGGCAGAGGGCTTCGCCGATTACGTCGGCGTTGGCGCTGTCGACGTCCCGATCTCCGTCTCGGCGCGGGTTGTGACTCGCGACGTACGCCGTGCCGGGGCGCCACGAGCGTTGCCCAGCAACGACGACTTCTCGGCCGGCCAGGGGGACCTGGAGCTTGCGTACGAGCGGGCCTGGCTCGCCAACCGGCTCATCGCGGCCGAGCACGGCGAGAGAAGTCTCGTGCGGTTCTACCGCTCTGTCGTGGCGAGGCCCGCTGACCTGGCCGGTGCGTTCGATCATCTCGGCACGACCGAGGAGGCGTTCACGGCCGACTGGCGCCGTTCGCTCCGGACGTTGGCCGCCCGGGGATGACGAAGACGCTTGTCGTCACCAACGACTTCCCACCCAGACGGGGTGGCATCGAGTCGTTCGTCTTCTCGCTGTGCGAGGACTTCGGTGCTGACGAGCTCGTCGTCTACACCGCGCGGATGATCGGATCAGACGAGATCGACAGCGCTGTTCCCTACCCGGTGGTCCGCGACCCGGCCCGGATGCTGCTTCCCAGCCGGCGGGTGGCGCGGTCCGTCCAGCGCGTGGCTCGTCAGCACGGCTGCGACGCAGTGGTCTTCGGAGCCGCCGCGCCGTTGGGCCTGCTGGCGCGGGGGCTCAAACGCCATCCGGGCGTGACGACCGCGGTGGGGCTCACGCACGGTCACGAGGTCTGGTGGGCCAAGGTGCCGGTGGCCCGTCAGCTGCTGCGCCGCATCGGGGACGATGTCGACACGCTGACGTACGTCAGCGACTACTGCCGCCGGGAGATCGGCAAGGCACTGTCCCCAGCGGCTCGGCAGCGGATGCGCCGGCTCTCTCCTGAAGTGGACAGGGAGCGTTTCAGGCCGGGGCTCGACAAGGCGCTGTGGCGACGCCGGCTCGGCTTGACCGACGACCAGCCGGTGGTGCTGTCTGCATCCCGGCTGGTACGCCGCAAGGGCCACGACATGCTCATCCGCGCCTGGCCGGGGACACTCGCGCGCCACCCGGCGGCGGCGCTCGTCATCGTGGGAGACGGCCCTTCGCGACGTCGACTGATGCGGCTGGCGAACCGGCACGGGGTAGGTGGGTCGGTCATCTTCGTCCCCAGCGTTGCGTGGGCGGAGATGCCCCTCGTCTACGCGATGGCAGACGTGTTCGTGCTGCCCTGCCGCACCCGGCTGTGGGGTCTGGAGCCCGAAGCCTTCGGCATCGTGTTCTTGGAGGCCGCGGCCTGCGGTCTGCCGATCATCGTCGGCGACTCGGGGGGAGCACCGGAGGCTGCGCGGGCCGGTGAGAGCTACGTGGTCGAACCAACGGACGTGGATCAGCTGGAGAGCCAGCTGCTCCACCTGCTGGGCCGCAGGCGGCATGCCCGCATTGACTAGGGCCGACGCACGCAGCGCCGTCAGACGTAGAGCGACTCCACCTCGGCGTGGAAGCGCCGCATCACGAGCGCGCGCTTCAGCTTCAGGGTGGGGGTGAGCTCGCCGGTCTCCTCGGTCCAGTCGACCGGGAGGATCGCGAACTTGCGGATCGCCTCAGCCCGCGAGACAGCGGCGTTGGCGTCGTCGACTGCCCGCTGCACCGCTGCGGTCAGGTCGGGGTCGCGCAGCAGCGAGGTCAGACCACCTGACTTGCCGTTCGCCTCGCCCCAAGCCGCCAGCGCCTCATCGTCGATCGTGACGAGCGCGCCAACGAACGGCCTGCCGTCACCGACCACCATGCACTGGCTGACGAGGCTGTGAGCCCGGACGCAGTCCTCGAGCACCGTCGGGGCGACGTTCTTGCCGCCGGCCGTCACCAGGATCTCCTTCTTGCGGCCGGTGATGCGCACGAACCCGTCGTCGTCGATCTCGCCGAGGTCGCCGGTGCGGAACCAGCCGTCGTCGTCGATGGCATCGGCCGTCGCGACCTCGTCGTGCCAGTAGCCCCTGAACACCTGGCCGCCCTGGAACAGGAGCTCCCCGTCGGCTGCCACCCGGACCGACGTACCAGGCAGCGGCCTGCCGACGGTGCCGATGCGCTGGGTGGCGGGCAGGTTGACGGTGAGTGCGGCGGTCGTCTCCGTGAGCCCGTAGCCCTCGAGCACCGGCAGCCCGACCCCGCGGAAGAAGTGGGCGAGCCGCTCCCCGAGCGGAGCGCCGCCGGAGACGGCGTACTGCGCCTTGCCTCCGAGCGCGAGACTCAGCTTGGCGTAGACGAGTCGGTCGAAGAGGGCGTGACGCGCCTTGAGCAGCGGACCGGGGCCGCTGTGGTCGCGCGCCTGGCTGTAGGTGATCGCGGTCTTGATGGCGGCGTCGAAGATCTTGCCGCGTCCGTCAGCGACAGCCCGCTGGCTGGCCGTGTTGAAGACCTTCTCGAAGACGCGGGGGACGGCGAGGATGAAGGTGGGGTGGAAGGAGCCGAGGTCGTCGAGCAGGTTCGTGATGTCAGCGGAGTGACCCAGTCTGACGCGGTGCTTGACCGCGCCGACCTGGATGATGCGGGCGAAGACATGCGCCAGCGGCAGGAAGAGCAGCGTGCTGGCGGCCTCGGAGTCGAAGAGCTCGTCGAGGACCTGGGTGGCGACGCCGAGCTCGAACATGAAGTTGCCATGGGTGAGCGTGCAGCCCTTCGGGCGACCGGTTGTGCCTGACGTGTAGATCAGCGTCGCTACCGACTCGGGCGTCACCGCGGCGCGCCGCGCCTCGAGCTCGTCGTCGCTGATGTGCAGCCCGGCCGCCACGAGCCTGTCGATGCCGCCGTCGTCGAGACAGACAACGTCTCGCAGCTCGGTCAGTTCGTCGCGAGACACGTCGATCTTGGCGACATGGTCAGCCGTCTCGGCCACCGCGAGGACCGCCACGGAGTCAGTGAGGATCCACGCGATCTGCTCTGTAGACGACGTCTCGTAGACGGGGACGGTGATCGCCCCGGCATACCAGATGGCATAGTCGAGGAGCGTCCACTCGTACCGCGTCTTCGAGATCAGCGCGACGCGGTCACCGGCGGCGACCCCCGCTGCCAGCAGGCCCTTGGCCGTGGCCTGCACCTCGACCAGGAACTGGCGGGCGGTCACGTCTCTCCACTCGCCGCCTTGCCGCCGACTGACGACGACCTTGCCGCCGAAGCGCCGGGAGTTCGCCACGATGTCGTCGGTGAGGTTGCCGGTCGCCGGGACCGTGTACGTCGGCGGGGCCGAAAACTCGCGCACACTCACTCCCGAGGTCCCTCGCGCCGGTGGTCTCGCGAGGTTACCGCCGCGCCACGGCCCGCCAGACGCCAACCCCGGCCGGGGCCTGCTGCGATCGGTAGCCGACCGTCGGTCGAGTCTGCCTCCTCGCCGGCGGGAGCTGAGACGCCACGTGTGCCGCCGCCCGAGTAGTCTCGCCGTCAACCGATCCGCAGACCTCAGGTCATCGCGGGTCGGACGGGAGCCGGTGGCGGACGGTCGGGACTGGCGTCGGGAGACCGACGCAGCCAAAAGGCACCGCCCTGGGCTGGCAGGCGCGGCGTCTGCAGCCGACACGACGGAGACGACATGGACGACAAAAGGGCAGCGCGATGGCAGAACTGACGATCTCGAGCATCGAGATCGCTGCTGAGCCGGCTGCCGTCATGGCCATCATCGCGGACTTCGCGGCATATCCTCGGTGGGCCAAGGGCGTGAAGTCTGCGGAGGTGCTGACGGAGTACGACGACGGCCGCGCCTTTGAGGTGGCCTTCGTGCTGGACGCCGCGCCGATCAAGGACGAGTACACGCTGACCTATGACTGGGACGGCGACCGGCAGGTCACCTGGTCGCTCGTCAAGGCGAAGATGCTCAAGTCGATGGAGGGCGCCTATGTCCTTGAGGCCAACGGCGACCAGACCGACGTCACCTACCGGCTCACCGTCGACCTGACGATCCCGATGATCGGGATGTTCAAGCGCAAGGGCGAGAAGGTCATCATCGACACGGCCTTGAAGGGTCTCAAGAAGCGCGTCGAGACTCTCGGCTGAGCGTCGGCCCCGCGCGGCAGTGCCTCAACCCGGAGCCGAGCGACTCGCCTCGACCCAACGGGCCTCGCCGTTCTCGGTTTGGCGCGACAGGGGACTGCTGTAGCCCTCGCGAGCCGCTGTCCGCGCCAAATTGCTGACCCCGTGCTAGCGCCCCGAACATGGGCGTTGCATGCAGTGGTTCAGGCGGTGGTGGAGGTGTCGGAGGTGGCAGTCGGCGCGGCATCGGACACAATGACCCTTCATGAGCACTGAACCGGTCGGGTCACTCACCGAGGAGGCAGCCAAGCTGCTCGCGGTGCTGCAGGGCTGGGCCAGCACCACCGGGACGGACCAAGAGACCGACCCCGACGCACACAGCTCGCACCACCCAGACGGGTCAGACTGCCGTTGGTGCCCGCACTGCCGGCTCGTGCGTGCCGCCAAGGCGACGAGCCCCGAGGTGCGGGAGCACTTGATGACCGCCGCCACGTCCTTCGGGCTGGCGGTGCAAGAGCTGCTGGCCACGCCGCCGGAGCCGGCCGAGCGCACCGAGGGCAGCGGGCGCACCGAGGGCACCCAGCAGCCTGAGAGCACCAAGGGCACCGAACACCCGCCGCACCCGGTGGGCGCGAGGGACAGCGTTCGCGACGTACCGATCGAGAAGATCGACCTACCGGAGGACTGAGCAGATGTCATTGACGATCGGCGTCGACGTAGGCGGGACGAAGACTGCTGTGGGTGTGGTGACCGAGGATGGAACGATCATCGACAAGGTACGCCGCGACACTCCTGCCGACGATGTCGGCGCCCTCGAGAGCACGATCGTCGACCTCGTCACAGAGCTGAGAAGGCGCCACGAGGTCGAGTCGGTGGGCATCGGTGCCGCCGGCTGGGTCAGCGCCGACCGAGCGACCGTGATCTTCGCACCCAACCTGCCTTGGCGCGACGCAGCACTGTGCGACGCGGTGGAGGGACAGATCGCCATCCCGGTGGTCGTGGAGAACGATGCCAACGCAGCTGCGTGGGGAGAGTTCAGGTTCGGCGCCGGCTCGGACTGCGACGACATGCTGCTGGTCACCGTCGGGACGGGGGTCGGGGGAGGAGTCGTCGTCGACGGCCAGCTGATGCGGGGGACCTTCGGCGTCGCTGCGGAGATCGGGCACTTCCGCGTGGTGCCAGGTGGTCACGAGTGCGGGTGCGGCCGCTTCGGCTGCTTCGAGCAGTATGCCAGCGGGACCGCCCTCGTTCGCGCAGCGCGAGAGCGGGCCGGAGCGGATCCCTCGGCGGGACCGCTCCTAGCGGCCGCCGAGGGTGACATCGACAAGATGGCCGGCCCGATGATCACCGAGCTGGCCGTCGCGGGGGACCCGTTCTGCTCCGACCTGCTCGGGGACCTCGGCACCTGGCTCGGCGAGGGGATCGCCAGTCTCACCGCCGTCCTCGACCCTGGCGTCGTGGCGATCGGCGGAGGAGTGGCCGAGGCAGGCGACCTGCTCATGAGTCGCACCCGTGCCGCCTTCGAGGCAACTCTTCCCGGTTACGACCATCGCCCGCGTCTCGACATGAGGCTCGCCACGCTTGGCAACGAGGCTGGGCTGGTCGGTGCCGCCGACCTGGCCCGGCAGGGGCGGCGATGATGGAACGTCTGGCCATCGGGGTCGACATCGGAGGCACGCGTGTCAAGGCCGGCGTGGTCAACGAGGATGGTCTTGTCCTCGAGCGCACCGGCCGCGACACCCCCTCGACGAACCCCACGGAGGTCGAGGAGAACATCGCCGACCTCGTCCACGATCTGCTGTCCCGCCACGTGGTGAGCGCGGTCGGCATCGGTGCGGCGGGTTTCGTCGACGCGACCCGATCGACAGTGTTGTTCGCCCCCCACCTGGCCTGGCGCAACGAGCCGCTGCGCGATGCGGTACGACGCCGGGTGGGTCTGTCAACCCTGGTCGAGAACGACGCGAACGCCGCCGCCTGGGCGGAGTGGCGCTTCGGCGCAGGACAGAACGAGACAGACCTCGTGTGCATCACCCTCGGCACCGGGATCGGCGGCGGTATGGTCTTCGGTGGCCTGCTGCACCGGGGCAGGACCGGTCTGGGCGGCGAGTTCGGCCACATGCAGGTCGTGCCGCACGGACAGCGATGCGAGTGCGGCAACCGCGGGTGCTGGGAGCAGTACGCGAGCGCCAACGCCTTGGTCCGGGAGGCAAAGGAGCTGGCCCGGGCGAGGTCACCGCGCGCCGAGGCACTGCTCGAGCGCGCCGGCGGAGATCCCGAGGCGATCACCGGCCTGATGGTGAGTGACGTGGCGCTGTCAGGTGACCAGACGTCCATCGAGCTGCTGGCCGAGGTCGGAGACTGGCTCGGGATCGGGATCGCCAACCTGGCGGCCGCTCTCGACCCTGGCACGTTCGTGATCGGCGGAGGCGTCTCCGATGCGGGCGAGCTGCTGATCGCCCCTGCCGTCGCCGCCTACCGGCGTACCCTCACCGGCCGCGGTTACCGACCGGAGGCACGGATCGTGCGTGCGCACCTCGGCAACGACGCCGGTCTGGTGGGCGCCGCCGACCTCGCCCGCACGGCAGCGCGCAGGAGCCGGCGTCGTTCGGGGTCCAGGAGCAGGACTCGAGCCGAGCGCAGGCCGCTCTTCGGCGTCGGGCAGCCGAGCCAACGGGCGACCAGGGCGAGCATCCGCAGCGCGAAATAGCAGCCCGGCGGGCGCTGCGTCGCTCCTTGGGTCGGTTTGCCGGGCGGCTTTGCCGGGTTCCCGATTCGTCCGGGTGGTTCGCGGGTGGGGTCCACGCGCTGGGGCGGACGAATCCAGAGGGGGTGGCGGGGTTGGGCGTCCGCTCTACCTGCCGACGAGGGTGATCTCGAACGAGTACAGGTCGGGGCGGTAGACGTGGGAGCCCCACTCGACCGCCCGGCTGCCGTCGTCGTATGCCGTGCGCTGCATCGTGAGCAGCGGGGCACCTTTGCGCTCGGTCAGCAGCTTCGCCTCGTGCGCGCCGGCCCGGCAGGCGCCGATCCGCTGGTGGGCGACGCGCAGATGCAGCCCGCAGCGCCGGAAGTACTCGTAGAGCCCGACGGTCGACAGATCGACCGACTCCAGGTCGAGGACGGCGCATGGGATCGTGTTGGACATCAAGGCGAGCGGTTGGCCGGCCACCGACCGCAGCCGCTCCAGCTGCCAGACCGGGGCGCCCGCCTCGAGCTGCAGCTCTGCGGCTGTGGCTGCGTCGGCAGCGGCCCGGTCGAGCCTGAGGACCACGGTGTGCGGCTCCTGACCGGCCCTGGTGAGGTCGTCGTTGAGACTTGTCAGCTCGACTGTCCGGCGGATCCGGGACTTCACGACCTGGGTGCCGACCCCTCGCTTGCGGACGAGCATGCCCTTGTCCACCAGGGTCTGGATGGCCTGTCGCACCGTCGGCCGCGACAACCCGAGCTCGTGGGCGAGCGCCACCTCGTTGGCGATCTTGTCGGCAGGGACCAGGACACCGGCTCGGATCGCGTGCTCGAGCTGCTCCGCCACCTGGAAGTAGAGCGGAACCGGGCTGGATCGGTCCACCCTCAGGGGCGGGTGCATGGCAATGGCGACCTCCGGAGGACGCAAAGGCCCGACAGGCACATCGAGCGAGTCATGGAGCAAGCAATGTAACGACGTCAATATGTCATTACAAAGCCTTGACAGCAAGGGTTCGTTTGAAGAAGACTGTCGCCCGGAAATCGCGTCCGAACCGCGCCAGCAGGGACGAAGGTGGAGGCACACATGCAGGACCAGCCCGGCGGCCACACCGGCTTCGGGTCCCGCATCGCCGGAGCACCGATCTCGTGGGGGGTGTGCGAGGTGCCGGGCTGGGGCCACCAGCTCGCACCCGACCGGGTGCTCACCGAGATGCGCTCACTCGGGCTCGGCGCGACAGAGTTCGGTCCTGACGGCTTCCTCGCCGACGACCCCGAGGCCAAGGCGCGACAGCTCGAGTCCTACGGGTTGACCGCCGTCGGCGGCTTCCTCCCCATCGTGCTGCACGATCCGTCCCACGACCCGCTGCCGGAGGCAGACCGGTTCATCGACTCCTGCCTCGCCGCCGGGGCACAGGTGATGGTGCTCGCCGCCTCGACCGGCATCGACGGGTATGACGACCGACCGGCTCTCGACGAGCTCGGCTGGAAGACCGTGGTGAACAGCCTCGACCGGATCGCCGACCACGCCCAGGAGTGCGGGGTCACGGCTGCTCTGCATCCGCACGTGGGAACGCTGATCGAGACCGGCGACGAGGTCGACAGGCTGATGCGGGAGTCGCGGGTCGGGCTCTGCCTCGACACCGGTCACCTCGCTGTCGGTGGTTCCGACCCGGTGGCGGTCAGTGCGACGTACGCCGATCGCGTCACCCACGTGCACCTCAAGGACGTGGACATGGCACTGGCAGGCCGCGTGATGTCAGGCGACCTCGCGTTCGGTGCCGCGGTCAAGGCGGGCATGTTCCGCCCGCTCGGGGTGGGCGACGTCGATGTCGCCGCGCTCGTCTCGACGCTCGACGCCGCCGGCTACTCCGGCTGGTACGTGCTGGAGCAGGACGTGATGCTCGACCTCGCCCCCGAGGGCGCCGGGCCCGTCGCGAACGTCCGCATCAGCCTCGACTACCTGTCGGGCGTGCTCGGATGAACGCCGTGGGGTCCTCGTCGCACACCCCCCATCTCGAGGTGCTGACGATGGGCCGCGTCGGCGTCGACATCTACCCGCAGCAGATCGGAGTCGGCCTCGAGGACGTCACGTCCTTCGCCAAGTACCTCGGCGGCAGCCCGACCAACGTCGCCGTCGCGGCCGCCAGGCACGGACGCCGGTCGGCGGTCATCACCCGGACGGGGGCAGACCCGTTCGGGCGCTACATCCACCAGGCGCTGCGAGGCTTCGGAGTCGATGACCTGTACGTCGACGACGTGCCCGGCCTGCCGACCCCCGTCACGTTCTGCGAGATCTTCCCACCCGACCACTTCCCGTTGTACTTCTACCGGTTCCCCAAGGCACCCGACCTGGAGATCCACGCCGACGAGCTCGACCTCGAGGCGATCGCGGCCGCGGACATCTTCTGGGCCACGGGCACCGGGTTGTGCGAGGAGCCGTCCCGCTCCGCCACCATGGCGGCTCTTGATGCCCGCGGCGCCCACGGCGCCCACGGCATCACGGTCCTCGACCTCGACTTCCGCCCGATGTTCTGGTCGTCGCGCGAGGAGGCGAGCCGGGCGATCGGCAGGGCCGTGCCTCTCGCCGACGTCGCCGTCGGCAACCTCGAGGAGTGTGAGGTGGCCGTCGGGGTCGGTGAGCCCCAGACAGCCGCCGACGCGTTGCTTGCCGCCGGAGTAAAGCTCGCCATCGTCAAGCAAGGGCCCGCGGGGGTGCTGGGTGCGCGCGCGGACGAGTCCGTCGTCGTACCCCCGATGGACGTCGACATCGTCAACGGGCTCGGCGCCGGCGACGCCTTCGGCGGCGCACTGTGCCACGGGTTGCTGGCTGGCTGGGACACCGAGCGGATGCTGCGTTTCGCCAATGCAGCAGGCGCTGTTGTGGCCGGCCGGCTCGCCTGCGCGGACGCGATGCCCACCACGGCCGAGCTCGACGCGTTGCTGGCCGGGACTGCACCGTGACCTGCGGGAAGGTGCATGGCGACACGCCGCACGAGGTATGCAGGTTCCCGCAATTCGCGGGAGGGGCCGCACCGTGAAGGCGGCTCGGCTGGCGGACCTGCTCGATGATCGCGTACGCCGGCCGGGGCGGATCGCCGAGCTGGCCGAGCAGCGCGAGCGACCCGCCTCCCTCGTCGGCCAGACCGGACGCCTCATGCTGGTGGCAGCCGACCACCCGGCCAGGGGAGCGCTGCGCGCCGGTGCCGAGGCGATGGCGATGGCCGACCGACCCGAGCTGTTGCGCCGTCTCGTGGTCGCCCTCGATCGGCCCGGCGTAGACGGCGTGCTCGGGACCGCCGATATCCTCGAGGACCTGTTGCTCCTCGGCGCACTGGAGGGCAAGGTCGTGATCGGCTCGATGAACCGGGGCGGCCTGGCCGGCACGAGTTTCGAGATCGACGACAGGTTCACGGCCTACCACGCGGGCGCGATCGAGCGCCGCGGCTTTCAGGGCGGCAAGATGCTGCTGCGCATCGACCCGCAGGATGCCGCCACCGCGCCGACCCTGGTCGCCTGCGCCGATGCGGTCAACGCGCTCGCCGACCGGTCGCTGATGGCGATGGTCGAGCCGTTCATCTCGCACCGTGTCGAGGGGCGGGTCCGCAACGACCTCACCGCCGAGGCCGTCATCCGGTCCGCGACAGTGGCGGCCGGGCTCGGATGGACGTCCGCCCACACCTGGCTCAAGCTGCCGGTCGTCGACTCGATGGACGAGGTGCTGGCCGCCACGACCCTGCCGGTGCTGCTCCTCGGCGGCGAGGTGGGGGCCGACCAGCAGGCCCAGTTCACCCAGTGGTCGAAGGCGCTGGACAGCCCCCAGGTCAAGGGTATGGTCGCCGGCCGCTCGATGCTCTACCCTCCTGGCGGCGACGTCGCCGCCGCTGTCGACGCCACAGTCGAGATGATGTGACATGACCGATCGGAGCCACCACCTGCCCGCGGGCCGGACGAGACAGCCGCCGTATGACGTCGTGGTGACACCGGAGTCGGCCGGCTGGGGCTACTGCGGTCTGTCTGTGCTGCACCTCGCGGCTGGAGAGACGTCCACCCTGTCGACAGGAGAGTCGGAGCTGCTCGTGCTGTCACTGCATGGCTCCTGCGACGTCACGTGTGGTGGCGAGACTCTCGAGGTTTCCGGCCGCCGGGATGTGTTCGCCGGTCCGAGCGACTTCGTCTATGTGCCGAGGGACGCATCGGTGGAGGTCTCGAGCCGCGAGGGTGGCAGGTTCGCGCTGCCGTCGGCGGTCTGCGATCGCCGGCTGGACTTCCGCCACGCCCCGGCGGAGGAGGTGCCCGTCGAGCTGCGCGGTGCCGGTCAGGCGAGCCGGCAGGTCAACAACTTCTGCACGCCCGACGCGTTCGAGGCCGACAAGCTCATCGCGTGCGAGGTGCTCACTCCCGGCGGCAACTGGTCGTCATACCCGCCGCACAAGCACGACGAGGAGCGCGAGGGCGAGAGTGTGCTGGAGGAGATCTACTACTACGAGGTCACACCCGGCCCTGGAGGGCCGGGGATCGCCTACCAGCGGGTCTACGGCCACGACAACGCCGACATCGACGTCCTCGCCGAGGTGCGGTCCGGCGACGTCGTGCTGATCCCGCACGGCTGGCACGGGCCGTCGATGGCCGTGCCCGGCTATGACCTCTACTACCTCAACGTGATGGCCGGTCCGGCGACGGAGCGGGCCTGGCTGATCTGCGACGACCCGGCTCACGGCTGGGTCCGCGACACCTGGGGTGACCAGGACGTCGACCCCCGGCTGCCGTTCGCGGCGACGGGAGGTGCCCGGTGACCGTCAGACTCACGGTCGCGCAGGCGGTCGTCAGGTTCCTGGAGCAGCAGTACGTCGAACGCGACGGCCGCCAGAACGCCTTCTTCGCAGGCTGTTGGGGCATCTTCGGCCACGGCAACGTGGCAGGCGTCGGGCAGGCGCTGCTCGAACGTGAGGTCGCCGAGCGTGAGCGCGCGGTGGCGACCGATAAGCCTGGCCTGCGCTACCACCAGGCCCGCAACGAGCAGGCAATGGTGCACGCCGCCGTGGGGTATGCCCGGATGCGCAACCGGATGGCTACCTTCGCCTGCTCCTCGTCGGTCGGGCCAGGCGCGACGAACATGGTCACCGGCGCCGCCCTCGCGACGGTCAACCGGCTGCCCGTGCTGCTGCTGCCCGGCGACGTGTTCGCGACCCGGGTCGCCAACCCGGTGCTGCAGGAGCTCGAGGACCCGACCAGCCTCGACGTCAGCGCCAACGACGTCTTCAAGCCGGTGTCGCGCTACTGGGACCGCATCAACCGCCCCGAGCAGCTCCCCGCCGCCCTGCTCGCCGCGATGCGGGTGCTCACCGACCCGGCTGAGACCGGCGCGGTGACGCTGGCCCTGCCGCAGGACGTGCAGGCCGAGGCGCACGACTGGCCCGACGACCTGTTCGCGAGGCGGGTCTGGCACGTTGCCCGTCAGCCCGCTGAGGAGGCCGCACTCGCCCGGGCGCTCGACGTGGTGCGCGCGTCCCGGCGACCGCTCATCGTCGCCGGCGGCGGGGTCGTCTACGCCGAGGCCACCGATGCCCTGCTCGGATTCGTCGAGCAGACCGGCATACCGGTTGCTGAAACCCAAGCAGGCAAGGGCTCACTGGTCTATGACCATCCGCAGTCGGTCGGCGCGATCGGGTCGACAGGGACCAGCGCGGCCAACCGGCTCGCCGCCGAGGCCGACGTGGTCATCGGGATCGGCACCCGCTACAGCGACTTCACGACCGCCTCACGGACCGTCTTCGCCAATCCCGGCGTGCGGTTCGTCAACCTCAACGTCGCGTCGTTCGACGCGCACAAGCTGTCCGCGACGGCGCTCGTCGCGGACGCGCGCGCCGGCATCGAGCAGCTCGCGGCCGGGCTCGACGACTGGTCGGTCGACCCGTCGTACGCCGAGCAGGCGTCCACGCTGGCCCAGCAGTGGGACGAGACGGTGCAGCAGGCGTACGGCGCCGGGCACCGGCCCCTGCCGTCGCAGTCGGAGGTCATCGGCGTCGTCAACCGGCTGTCGCGGCCACGCGACGTTGTCGTGTGCGCCGCCGGGTCGATGCCCGGCGACCTGCACAAGCTGTGGCGCACCCGCGACCCGAAGGGCTACCACGTCGAGTACGGCTTCTCGTGCATGGGCTATGAGATCGCCGGCGGGCTCGGCGTCAAGATGGCGGTCGAGCAGACCGGCGACGACCGGGACGTCTTCGTCCTCGTCGGCGACGGCTCCTATCTGATGATGGCCCAGGAGCTCGTGACCGCCGTGGCCGAAGGCATCAAGCTCATCGTCGTCCTGGTCCAGAACCACGGTTTCGCGTCCATCGGTGCGTTGTCGGAGTCGCTGGGGTCGCAGCGCTTCGGAACCGCCTACCGGTACCGGACCGCCTCCGGCCTCGACGGCGACGTGCTGCCGGTCGATCTCGCGGCCAACGCGGCAAGCCTCGGCGCCGAGGTGATCCGTGCCGACGACCTCGCGGGCTTCGAGAAGGCGGTCGTCGCGGCACAGGAGTCGGTTACGACGACGGTGATCCAGGTCGAGACAGACCCGCTGGTGCCGGCACCGGACAGCCCGGCCTGGTGGGACGTTCCCGTCGCGGAGGTGTCGACCCTGCAGAGCACGCAGACAGCTCGGACGGCATACCTTGCCGCCAAGGAAACGCAACGCCCGCACCTCGAGCCGCCTCCCGACGGAGAGGCACTGCGGCATACTCACTCCGAGCCGGAGGAGGAAGGGCCATGAGGACGATCGAGCACTGGATCGGCGGCAAGCACGTGGCCGGCGGTGACGGACGGCTCGGTGACGTCTACGACCCGGCGGTCGGGAAGCCGCAGGCCCAGGTGCACCTCGCCTCACCGGTGGAGGTCGACCTGGCGGTCCGGGCGGCCAAGGATGCCTCCGAGGCATGGGGGCAGAGCTCGGTGACAGCACGCACCCGCGTCATGTTCGCGTTCCGCGAGCTGCTGGCGCGCCACGAGCTCGACCTGGCGAAGATCATCACGGCCGAGCACGGCAAGACGGTCGACGACGCCCGCGGCGAGGTGATCCGTGGCCGGGAGGTCGTGGAGTTCGCGACGGGCATCGGCTCGCTGCTCAAGGGTGCGTACTCCGACCAGGTGTCCGCAGGAGTCGACTCCTTCTCATTCCGCCAGCCCCTCGGGGTCGTCGCCGGCATCACGCCCTTCAACTTCCCGATCATGGTGCCGCTGTGGATGCACCCGGTGGCGATCGCCTGCGGCAACACGTTCGTCCTCAAGCCCAGCGAGCGCGACCCAGGGGTCTCCGACCTGGTGGCGCAGCTGTATGCCGAGGCAGGCCTGCCGGACGGTGTCTTCAACGTCGTCCACGGTGACAAGGTGGCGGTCGACGCGATCCTCGACCACCCCGACATCGCCGCGGTCTCGTTCGTCGGGTCGACTCCGATCGCGAGGTATGTGCACGACCGCGGCTCGAAGTCAGCCAAGCGCGTGCAGGCCCTCGGCGGAGCGAAGAACCACGCCGTGGTCATGCCCGACGCCGACCTGGACTTCGCAGCGGACCATCTCGTCGCCGCCGGCTACGGCTCGGCCGGCCAACGCTGCATGGCCATCTCGGCGGTCGTGGCGGTCGGTGCCGCCGGTGACACGCTCGTCGACAAGGTCCGTGAGAGGACCGAGGCTGTCAAGGTCGGCCCAGGCTCCGAGCAGGGGTCGGAGATGGGACCCGTCGTCACCGCCGCTGCGCAGGAGCGGGTGCTCGGCTACATCGACGCGGGCGAGGCTGCCGGTGCCGCGGTCGTCGTCGACGGCCGCGGTCTCACCGTCGACGACCATGACGGCGGCTTCTTCGTCGGTCCGACGCTGCTCGACCAGGTGACGCCCGACATGACCGTCTACACCGACGAGATCTTCGGACCTGTGCTGATGGTGCTGCGCGTCCCGACGCTCGACGCCGCGATCGAGCTCGTCAACGCCAACCCGTTCGGCAACGGGACGGCTGTCTTCACGTCGTCAGGCGAGGTCGCGCGGACGTTCCAGCGGCGGGTCACGGTCGGCATGATCGGTGTCAATGTCCCCGTGCCGGTGCCGATGGCGTTCCACTCGTTCGGTGGGTGGAAGGACTCGATCTTCGGCGACCACCACATCCATGGCCCTGAAGGCGTGCGCTTCTACACCCAGGCCAAGGTCGTGACCAGCCGATGGCCCCACGTCAGCGAGGAGTCCCTCGCACAGCTCAACTTCCCGACGGCCCAGTGAATGGCACAGGTGACCGATGGGACAGCAGTCCGCTGAGAAGCGGTCGACAAGGAGGAAACGCATGACATCACGACGAACACTGATGGCGGGCCTCGCCGCGGGTGCACTGCTGCTCTCAGCGTGCAGCGGCACGGGACAGAGCGAGCCGGCGGACTCCGGCTCACTGGACCTGACGATCGCCGTCGTCACCCACGGGGACCCAGCAGACGCGTTCTGGAGCGTCGTCAAAGCCGGTGCCGAACGTGCCGGTGAGGACCTCGGGGTCAGCGTCGAGTACAACTCCGACCCCGACGTGACGAAGCAGTCCGAGCTCATCGACACCGCCGTGAGCAAGGATGTCGACGGCATCGTCGTGTCGATGGCCGAGCCCGACGGTCTCGAGGACAGCATCAAGGCTGCGGTTGAGGCCGGGATTCCCGTGATCACGATCAACTCCGGCATCGACGACTGGGAGGACTTCGGCGCCATCACCCACGTCGGTCAGAGCGAGACGATCGCAGGACAGGCAGCCGGCGACGAGTTCAACGAGCTCGGCGCCAAGAACATCCTGTGTGTCATCCATGAGGCGGGGAACGTCGGCCTCGAGCAGCGCTGCGACGGCGCGAAGAAGAACTTCGAGGGAACGGTCGAGAACCTCCAGGTCGACGGCACCGAC
>Ga0136630_1000252_pt1 | contig 19414 bp, 29 predicted proteins | sample AntDrymUQ5682106_2_FD_105496 | JGI IMG/M metagenome (GOLD analysis project Ga0136630, IMG submission 105496) | Polar desert sand microbial communities from Dry Valleys, Antarctica - metaG UQ568 (21.06) | ecosystem: Environmental > Terrestrial > Soil > Desert | place: Antarctica: Dry Valley...
GCAGCGAGGCCGGATCGCAGGACAAGAGCGAGGCGGGCTCGGCCGGATCGCAGGACAGAAGCGAGGCGGGCTCGGCCGGATCGCAGGACAGAAGCGAGGCGGGCTCGGCCGGATCGCCGGACAGAAGCGAGGCGGGCTCGGCCGGATCGCCGGACACCAACGGCTCGAACAAGTCTGGGAGCAAGTAGCCATGCTGCAGCCAAAGAAGGTCAAACATCGCAAGCAACAGCGCGGGCGAATGAGAGGCCGGGCCAAGGGCGGCACGACCGTCAACTTCGGTGACTACGGATTGATGGCGATAGAGCCGGGCTGGATCAGCAACCGGCAGATCGAGGCGGCCCGTATCGCAATGACTCGTCACATTCGTCGTGGCGGGAAGGTGTGGATCAACATCTTTCCCGACAAGCCTGTGACGAAGAAGCCCGCCGAAACCCGTCAGGGGTCCGGCAAGGGAAATCCCGAGGGCTGGGTCGCGGTCGTCAAACCCGGCCGGGTGATGTTCGAGATCGCCGGTGTGCCCGAACCGCTGGCGCGCGAAGCCATCCGGCTGGCGGCGCACAAGCTGCCCGTGAAGTGCAACTTCGTGTCTCGCGAGCAGACGCTGGAGGTGCACTAGTGGCGCGCAAGACCGACGACATCAAGGAGCTCCCCGTTTCGGAGCTGACGGAGCGGCTCGAGAACACGCGCGAGGAGCTTTTCAATCTCCGGTTTCAGCTCGCAACGGGTCAGTTGGACAACTACAGGAGAATTCGCCTGTTGCGTCGCGATATAGCGCGCGTCAAGACGGTGCTGCGCGAGCGGGAACTGGCCAGTGAGGGTGAGGAGATCATCGAGTGAGTGACACGGAAGAGAACATCAAACAGAGGGGCTTGCGCAAGGCGCGCCTCGGCCGTGTCGTATCCGACGTCATGGACAAGACTGTGGTGGTCGAGGTTCTCGACGCGGCTCAGCACCGCACCTACGGCAAGATCGTGCGGCGAACAGGGCGACTCAAGGCCCATGACGAGAACAACTCCTCGGGTGTCGGCGACACCGTCCGGATTATAGAGACGCGTCCCTACTCGAAGACCAAGCGGTGGCGCGTCGTCGACATCGTGGAGAAGGCGAAATAGGCAAGCGATTCGCTATGACTCGGCAAAAGAGAGGCTTTGGGGGTCATCGACGGTCGCGAAAGGAAGACAAGTGATCCAACAGGAAACCAGGTGTCGAGTCGCAGACAATACGGGGGCCCGCGAGGTCCTCGTTATCAAGGTCCTTGGTGGATCGCGCCGGCGTTACGCAGGCGTCGGCGACGTGGTCGTGTGTGCAGTCAAGGACGCGATCCCGGGCGGCAACGTAAAGAAATCGGAGGTCGTCAAGGCCGTCATCGTCCGCACCGCCAAGGAGCGTCGCCGGGGAGATGGGAGCTACATCAAGTTCGACGACAACGCCGTGGTGATCGTGGACGCTCAGATGCAGCCGCGCGGTACCCGAATCTTCGGTCCCGTTGCACGGGAGCTGCGCGACAGGCGGTTCATGAAAATCATCTCGCTGGCACCGGAGGTGATCTGAGTTGAGCAAGAGCAAGATTCGCAAGGACGACGAGGTCATGATCATCGCCGGTAAGGACAAAGGCGCCAAGGGAAGGGTCCTCGAAGTGTTGCCGCGCCAGAACAAGGTCATCGTCGAGGCCGTCAATCGAGTGACGCGCCACGAAAAGCTGCGCATGAGCAGGCGCGGCGGTCAGGAAGGCGGCATCCAACACAAAGAGGCGAGTGTGCACCTCTCCAACGTGGCGCTGATCGATCCCGATGACAAGAAGCCCGTGCGTGTCGGTTACCGAATCGACGACGACGGCACCAAGAGCCGAGTTACGAAGCGATCCGGAAGTGAGCTGTAGATGGCAGACAACTACACACCCCGGCTCAAGCAGCGTTACAACGAAGAGGTTCGCACGCAGCTTCAGCAGGAACTCAGCATGTCCAACATCATGCAGGTGCCGAGGCCCGAGAAGGTTGTCGTGAACATGGGTGTCGGTGAGGCATCGCGCGATGCGAAGCTCATCGATGGGGCGGTGAAGGACCTCACGATCATCACCGGTCAGAAGCCGGCGGTACGCCGTGCCCGCAAGTCCCTGGCGACCTTCAAGATCCGTCAGGGCATGCCCATCGGGGTAGCGACCACCATCCGCGGAGACCGCATGTGGGACTTCATCGACCGCGTAACGTCGATTGTGCTCCCTCGCATCCGTGACTTTAGGGGCTTGAACCCACGTTCCTTCGACGGCAACGGCAACTACAGCTTCGGAGTGACCGAGCAACTGGTGTTTCCCGAAGTCGATTACGACGACATCGACGAGACGAGAGGTATGGACATCACGATCGTGACGACGGCGCGCAACGACGAAGAGGGACGTGCGTTGTTGGCGGCGCTCGGATTTCCTTTCAGGCAGCAAAACGTGGAGGCGTAGATGGCGAAGAAGGCTCTTAGGAACAAGGCGGCGGCACGGCCCAAGTACAAGGTGCGCGGCTACACGCGCTGCACCCGTTGTGGGCGACCGCGCGCGGTTTTCCGCCGCTTCAACTTGTGCCGGCTGTGCTTCAGGCATATGGCTCACAAGGGAGAGATCCCCGGTATCACGAAAGCGAGCTGGTAGCCCGTGAGCATGACCGATCCCATATCCGACATGCTCGCTCGCATTCGAAACGCCGCGCGCGCCGCTCACACCGATGTCCTCATCCCCGCCTCGAAGATCAAGGAGAACATCGCCAGGATCTTGGTCGAAGAGGGTTACGTCGACGCCTACGAGCGGGTCGAAGACGACGCCAATCATCCCGCTATCAAGATGCGCCTTCGCTACTCCGAGGAACGCCAGCCGGCCATCTCGGGCATCCGTCGCATCAGCAAGCCGGGTCGACGGGTCTATCGCGGAGCTACAGAGCTACCCCGGGTGCTCGGAGGGCTAGGGGTCGCCATCATTTCGACCTCGCAGGGGGTTATGACCGATAAGCAGGCACGTCGTCACCGCGTCGGTGGCGAAGTGCTGGCCTACGTCTGGTAGAGGAGGAACAGTGTCGAGAATCGGACAGGCACCGATCCCCGTCCCCGACGGGGTCGGTGTTTCCGTCATCGGGCGAAACGTGACCGTCAACGGTCCGCGCGGCGAATTGCAGCGCAGTCTTCCCGAAAAGATCGAGGTCGAACAGGCCGACGGCGAACTAGTCGTGAAACGGAGCACCGAGCAGCGAGAGGTTCGCGCCCTGCACGGGCTCATTCGGAGCCTGCTCAACAACATGGTCATCGGTGTCACGGAGGGTTTCGAGAAGCGACTCGAGATCTCTGGAGTCGGCTACCGTGCCAGCAAGCAGGGCAGCGACCTCGAGGTTCTCGTTGGTTTCTCGCATCCGGTCCGCAAGCCGGCCCCCGATGGGGTCGAGTTCGAGGTTCCGACGCCCACCCGCATCACCGTCAAGGGGATCGACAAGGAACTAGTCGGCCAGGTAGCGGCCGAGATCCGCGCGATCCGTAAGCCCGAACCCTACAAGGCGAAGGGCATCCGCTACGAGGGCGAGCGCATTCGCCGCAAAGCCGGCAAGGCCGCCAAGGCAGCCGGGTAGACAGAGGTAGGTCATGGACGCAAAGAAGAAGGTTCGAGGACGCAGGCTTCGCCACAATCGCGTGCGCAAGAAGGTCGTCGGCACGTCCGATCGACCGCGTCTTGCGGTGTACCGGTCGAACCGCCATATGTACGCGCAGCTCATCGACGACTTCACAGGGCGCACGCTCGTGTCCGCGTCCACTCTGAAAGACGCGGGCTCCGCCGCCGATCGCATCAAGGCGGCGCAGGCGGTCGGTGAGGCCATCGCAGGCAGAGCCAAAGATGCGGGCATCGAGTTGGTGACCTTCGATCGCGGAGGATTCCGCTATCACGGCAGGGTCAAGGCGATCGCCGACGGCGCTCGCGAGGGCGGACTGAACTTCTAGAGATGACTGAGTGCAGAGGAAAGAGGCGTAGATGAGACGACCAGGTGGAGGCGGCGGGCGAGGCGGCCGAGGCCGCGACGACGACCGCACGCAGTACGAGGAGCGTGTGGTCTCGATCAATCGCGTCGCCAAGGTCGTCAAAGGAGGACGTCGGTTCTCGTTCACCGCGCTCGTTGTCGTGGGTGACGGCGCCGGTCAGGTCGGCGTGGGATACGGCAAGGCGAGGGAGGTGCCGGCCGCAATCCAGAAGGGCATCGAGGAGGCGAAGCGCAGCTTCTTCAGGGTGCCCATGGTCGGCCAGACGATCATTCACGAGATCACCGGCGAGGAATCCGGGGGCGTAGTGTTGTTGAAACCCGCCTCTCCGGGTACCGGCGTCATCGCCGGAGGCCCTGTGCGAGCCGTCGTCGAGTGCGCCGGTATCCGTGACATCCTGTCGAAATCGCTGGGTTCGGACAACCCGATCAACATCGTGCACGCCACGGTCACGGCGCTGAAGAACATTCAGACCCCCGAGGCGGTGGCGAAGCGCAGACACAAGACGCCGGAGGAGGTCGCCCCGGCATACCTGTTGCGAGGAGCGTCTCCGGCGGGGACCGGAAGATAGCCATGGCGAAATTGAGATTGAAGGTGACGCAGATCCGTTCGATCCACGATAAGGGAAGCAAGCAACGCGGCACCATGAGGGCGCTGGGATGCAAGCGCGTGGGTCACTCGGTCGTCCATGACGACAAACCCGAGATCAGAGGCATGATCAATGCGGTGGGCCATCTGGTTGAGGTCGAGGAGATGAAGTCGTAAATGAAGCCTCATGAGTTGAAATCACCGGCGGGGGCGCGCAAGCCGCGCATGCGCAAAGGCCGTGGCGAGGCGGCCGGCAAGGGGAAGACCGCAGGTCGCGGCAGCAAGGGCACGAAGGCCAGGGGTGAAGTCCATGCCTTCTTCGAGGGTGGGCAGATGCCTCTGATCCGTCGGGTGCCGAAGCTAAAGGGATTCACGCCGCCGCAGCGGAGGGTCTACGGCGCCATCAACGTAGGGACGCTGGACGAGCTCGAGGGCGACGAGTTCAACCCCGAAGGGCTTCACACCGCCGGAGTAGTGAAAAAGCGAGACAAGCTCATCAAGGTTCTGGGTAAGGGCGACATCAACCGGGCTGTAACGATCAGGGTTCACGCGGCCAGCGATTCGGCAAGGAGCAAGATCGAGGCTGCGGGCGGCACCGTCGAGATCCTCGACGAGCTTCCCGGCCGGACGCCGGGAAGGGTAGCTAAGTGAGCCTTCTCAAGGCATTTGCAAACGCGTTTCGTGTTCCTGATCTGCGCAACAAGATCCTCTTCACCCTGCTGATTATCGCCGTCTACCGGCTCGGAGCACACATCCCGACGCCGGGGATCGACGTCGAAGCAGCTCAGCGGATCGCCGCTCAGGGGTCGCCCGACGGCGCATTTCAGCTGATCAATCTTTTCTCCGGCGGAGCGCTGACGCAGATGGCGGTTTTTGCGCTCGGCATCATGCCGTACATCACCGCCTCAATCATCATGCAGTTGCTCACGGTGGTCATCCCGCGTCTCGAAGCGTGGTCCAAGGAGGGCGAGTCGGGAACCAAGAAGATCACGCAGTGGACTCGCTACCTCACCGTTGTCCTTGCGGTATTGCAGTCCACAGGTATCGCGTTTCTGTTCAACAGAGGGGCCGACCAACTGGGCTTTCCGCCGGGAGTCGTTCTTATTCCCGAGTTCACCCCTCCGCGCGTGGCTCTCATCGTGTTGTCGCTGACTGCGGGCACCGCTCTAATCATGTGGTTGGGCGAACTGATCACGCAGAGGGGCATCGGCAATGGAATGTCGATTCTGATCTTTGCGTCGATCGTGTCGACGCTTCCCGCCGAGTACCTGGCGATCTACCAGCAAGAGGACCTCGCCGTGTTCCTCGGCCTCGTCGCGATCGCGGTGTTCATCATCGTCGGAATCGTCACGGTGGAACAGGGCCAGCGCCGGATACCTGTGCAGTATGCAAAACGAGTTGTCGGACGCCGGATGTATGGAGGAACCTCGACCTATATCCCGTTGAAGGTCAACCAGGCTGGAGTCGTGCCGATCATCTTCGCTTCGAGCGTGTTGTACATACCGACTCTGCTTCAGAACACGATCCAGAGCCCGGGCCTGCAGAGATGGATCTCGGACAACATCCTGGACTCCGGCGCGGTCACCCACATGGTCATCTACGGCCTGCTCGTCGTTTTCTTCACCTACTTCTACACGGCGATCACATTCAACCCCGTTGACGTCTCCGACAACATGAAGAAGTACGGCGGCTTCATCCCTGGTATTCGCCCGGGCAGGCAGACGGCCGAGTACCTCGACCGCATCCTCACCAGAATCACTTTGCCCGGCGCCCTGTTCATCGCGGCGATCGCCCTCATGCCGAACATCTTTCTTGCGTTCTTCGACATCCAGCGCCTTCCTTTCGGTGGGGCCTCGATCCTGATCACGGTGGGCGTCACGCTCGAGACGATGAAGCAGATCGAGTCGCAGTTGATGATGCGCCACTACGAGGGCTTCCTTAAGTGATCTTCGTATCCAGACTGTGTCCGAGAGTTCCACGGTAGTCCGGCATGAGACTGGTGATTCTCGGCCCCCAAGGGGCCGGCAAGGGAACTCAAAGCGCGCGTCTTATCGAGAAGTACGCGATCCCCTCGGTCGCGACTGGAGACATCTTTCGCGCCGCCATGAAGGACAGCAGTAACGAGCTTGGCTCCAAGGTGCGCGAGTACGTGGACTCGGGCCGGCTCGTGCCGGACGTGCTCGTCAACCAGATCGTTCTCGACCGCTTGGCCGAAGATGACGCAAGAGACGGGTTTCTGCTCGACGGGTTTCCCAGAGACCACGTCCAAGCGGAGGTGCTCGACGAGTTCTTGGTGAAAGACGACCGGCCTCTTGATGGGGCGATCGTGGTCGAGGTCCCGGAAGAGGTCTCCTTGCGGCGCATCCTGGGCCGGCGCGTGTGTACCCAGTGCGGCCGCAACTACTCCGTGGACATGCCGCCCAAGGTGAACTGGACCTGCGACCGCTGCGGCGGCGAGGTCGTCGGCCGCATGGACGACCAGGAGGAAGAGACCGTCCGCGAGCGTTTGAAGAACTACTACGAGAAGACTCATCCCCTCAAGGCGTATTACGCCGAGCGAGGCATCCTGGCCTTGATCGACGGCACCAAGACACCCGACGAGGTCTTCAGCGACATCGTTGCAGCGCTCTAACTGACGGCTCGAAGAGGTTCATGGCCCACAAGAAGTCCCCCGAAGAGATCGCCGCGATGCGGCGCGCCGGAGTGATCCTGGCGGACACCTTGAATCGCCTCGAGGAGGCGGTTCGCCCCGGAGTCACGACGATGGCTCTCGACGCGCTCGCCGCACGCACGATTTCAGGAGCGGGGGCGAGCGCAAGCTTCAAGGGCTACCGGGGCTTTCCCGCCTCCATCTGCGCGTCGCCCAACGAGGTCATCGTTCACGGGATCCCGGGCCCTCGACGCCTCGAGGAAGGGGACATCGTCTCGGTCGACGTCGGGGTTTCCTACCAGGGATGGCACGCGGACTCGGCGTGGACCTTCCCCGTGGGGGATATCGATGCCGGCGCCGCGGAACTGCTCAAGGTCACCGAGGCGAGCCTGGACGCTGCGATCGAGCAGTGCGAGGTGGGCAACCGCCTGGGCGACGTCGGATACGCCGTCGAGCAGATGGCGACGTCCGCCGGCTTCTCGATCGTGCGCGAGTACGCGGGCCACGGGATCGGGCGCGAGCTCCACGAGGACCTCTGGGTCGCGAACTTCGGCCCCCCCGGCAGGCGGGAGCTCCTCACGGCCGGCATGACGCTGGCGATAGAGCCGATGGTTAACGCCGGGGGCCGAGCCACCAAGACCCTCGACGACGGCTGGACCGTAGTGACCGCCGACGGCTCGCTCTCGGCCCACTTCGAGCACACCGTAGCGATCACCCCCGAAGGCCACGAGGTCCTGACCCGAAGAGACCCCCGCTGACAGCCGCGCCCCTTACCCCCCACGTATCTCCCCCGGTCCAGACCGAGCCGCACAGGGTGCCGGTTTCCGTTGCAGGGAGCGAGGACGGGTGTGCCCCCGGAGGGACGCTCTGGAGGCGAAGCGCCGCCAAAGGCGCCGCGAGCCGGAACGAAGCGGCGCGCAAGCGCAGCGAAGTGGGCGTCCCGGGGCGGGGCGCACCCGCCCACAGCGACCGGACGCGGAGAACAAGGAAGCGCGAAAAGGGCGTTCGACCAGGGAAGATGCGTCTGCTATTCTTCTTTGTCGGTCCGGGCCTACTCGCGCGCCCCTTGGGGATTTCGCCGAGGTTCTCTTCGGTCCGGCAGTCCGCTATCTAGAACCGTCTGAGGGGTCGTAGCGCGCGTGGCGAAGAAGAACAAGGAAAAGAGTTCGAGCTCGACCAAGGAAGAGGGCATCCAGGTCGAGGGAAGCGTCATGGAGACACTGCCCAATGCGATGTTCCGTGTCGAGCTAGACAACGGGCACGAAGTCCTGGCGCACATCTCCGGAAAGATGCGGATGCACTACATCCGGATCCTTCCCGGTGACAAGGTGCTGGTCGAGCTCAGCCCCTACGACCTCACGCGCGGACGTGTGGTCTACCGCTACAAGTAGAAGGCGACGGGAGCGACATGAAGGTTCGTCCGAGCGTCAAGAAGATATGCGACAAGTGCAAGGTCATTCGTCGCCGTGGGCGCGTCATGGTCATTTGTGACAACCCACGACACAAGCAGCGCCAAGGCTAGGAGACCAACTAAGTGGCACGTATCGCTGGGGTCGATATTCCGAGAGACAAGCGTCTCGAAACTTCGCTCACCTACATCTATGGGATCGGGCCGGCGAAGGCCATCGAGACCTGTGTAGGAGCCAAGGTCGACCCGAGCACGCGAGTGCGTGACCTCACCGACGAGGAGGTCGTTCGCCTTCGAGACTGGATCGGCGAGAGCTACAGCGTCGAGGGTGATCTCCGTCGGGCGGTCAACCAGAACATCAAGCGCAAGGTGGACATCGGGGCGTACCAGGGTCTTAGGCACCGGCGCGGTCTGCCCGTCCACGGACAACGCACCCACACCAACGCCCGCACGCGCAAGGGTCGCAAGTCGGCGGTCGCCGGCAAGAAGAGGGCAACCAAAAAGTAGACACCTGCTAACCGAAGAACAGAGGGAGAGAGACGCTTGGCCGCTCCGAAGAAGAAGACGAGGACTCGTCGCAAGGAAAAGAAGAACGTCGTTCATGGCGTCGCCCACATCAAGGCGACGTTCAACAACACGATCATCTCGATCTCCGATCCTGAGGGGAACGTGTTGGCATGGGCTTCCGCCGGCAACGTCGGATTGAAAGGCTCGCGCAAGTCGACGCCCTTCGCCGCGCAACTCGCGGCAGAAGCAGCATCGCGCAGAGCTCAGGAACACGGCGTGCGCCGGGTAGACGTCCTCGTAAAGGGCCCAGGGTCGGGTCGAGAGACGGCCATTCGCTCGTTGCAGGCAACCGGTCTCGAGGTCATTGGCATCAAGGACGTCACGCCGGTCCCCCACAATGGGTGCCGCCCTCGCAAGAGAAGGCGGGTCTAACCAATGGCGCGTTACACCGGTCCGGTCTGCAAGCTATGCCGCCGGGAGAAGACCAAGCTTTTTCTCAAGGGAACCCGTTGTGAAAGCCCTAAGTGCCCCATTGAGAAGGGACGTCCGCCGCCCGGAGAGCACGGCCGGGGACGGGTGCGCGAGAGCGAGTATCTCCTTCAGCTTCGAGAGAAGCAGAAGGCCAAGCGCTTCTACGGACTCCTCGAGAAGCAATTCCGCGGCTATTACACGGAGGCGGCGCGCAGCAAGGGTGTCACGGGCGTCGAGTTGATGCGCATCTGCGAGTCTCGCCTCGATAACGTGGTCTACCGCTCCGGACTTGCAATGAACCGGTCCATGGGACGCCAGCTCGTCACACACGGCCACTTCGAGGTCAACGGTCGCAAGGTCAACATTCCCTCGTACCGGCTCAAGCCGGGGGACGTGATCGAGGTTCGGGGGCGCTCCAAGAGCGTCGGCCGGATCATCGAGAACGCCTCGTACGCCGCCGGACGCACGATCCCCGAGTGGTTGTTCTCGGATCTCAAGCAGTTGAAAGTCGAAGTGCGCGCCCTGCCGGAGCGTGAGCAGATAGATGCACCGGTCCAGGAGCAGCTCATCGTCGAGTACTACTCGAAGTAATCGTTCTGGCTTCGCCGGGACGAGCGATCGCCTCGATGATCGCCTGCAGCGCCTAAAGAAAGTGAGAGGAGCCCCATGAATCTCTTGATTGTCCAGCGCCCCCAGATCTCCCAGGAAGAGATCTCCGGCGTGCGTAGCAAGTTCACCATCGAGCCACTCGAGCCTGGTTTCGGCTACACGCTCGGTAACTCACTGCGGCGCACGCTTCTGTCCTCCATTCCTGGTGCTGCGATCACGCAAATCAAAATCGACGGAGTGTTGCATGAGTTCACCTCGATCGAGGGAGTGACGGAGGACGTCACCGACGTTGTCCTCAACTTGAAGGAGCTCGTTATCCGCAGCGAGATCGAGGAGCCCACGCGCGTCTATCTCAAGGCGTCGGGCCCTGCCGAGGTAACCGCCGGCGATATCGAGCTTCCCGCCGGTATCGAGGTGCTCAACCCCGAACATCACATCGCAACGCTCAATCGCAATGCGAGGTTGTCGATGGAGCTCATCATCGAACAGGGTCGCGGGTACGTTGCTGCGTCGACGTCCAAGGAGCAGGCAATCGGCAACATTCCGATCGACGCAATCTTCTCGCCCGTGCGACGCGTGACCTACGAGGTCGAGCCGACCCGCGTCGAGCAGATGACCAACTACGACCGGCTCATCCTCGATGTCGAAACCGACGGCTCGATCCAACCTCCCGAGGCACTTTCGGCTGCAGGCTCGACTCTTGTCGAGCTCTTCCAGCTCTTCGCCGGTGTCGGCGAGGGCTCGGGAGGCCTCGTGCTGGGCCCCGAGCCGGGCGAGGATGAGGTTACGGGCGTCCTCGCGCAGCCGATCGAGGACCTCGATTTGACGGTGCGTTCTTACAACTGCCTCAAGCGCGAGGGCGTCACGACGGTGAGCGAGCTCATCGAAAAGACCGAAGAGGATCTCCTCGAGATCCGCAACTTCGGACAGAAGTCCATCGACGAGGTCATGGCCAAGCTCGAGGAGCTGGAACTGTCGCTCAAGAAAAAGGACTTCTAGTGATCGCCCCGACGAGCGTGCGAAAGGGGAACTAGAGTCATGCCTCAGCCGAAGAGGGGCTACACCCTCGGCTCCAACCCCACGCATCAGAAGCTGATGCTTCGCAACCTCGCGGAGTCGCTCTTCGAGCATGAGCGCATCAAGACGACGGAGGCCAAGGCCAAGGCGCTGCGTCCTTATGCCGAGCGACTCATCACGAAAGCCAAGAAGGGCTCGATTCATCACCGGCGACAGGTGGCAAGCGACATCGAGAACCGCACGATCGTGCACAAGTTGTTCGATGACATCGGCCCCCGCTTTGCCGACCGCAACGGTGGTTACACGCGCGTCCTCAAGCTCGGTCAGCGCAATGGAGATGGCGCTCGTATGGCTCTGATCGAACTGGTCGAGGGGGCGAAGGTGACCACGTCCGAGACGACCGATGCCTCGCGGCGTCGGCGTGGTTTACGGCGTTCGCGTCGCCGGGACGAGCCCGCGACGCCCGCTGCTTCGGAGGAGATGGATGAGTCCGCGCCCGCTGAGGACGAGGAACCGTCCGTCGAAGAGGAGACCGTCGACGGTGGTGCAAGCATCGACGACGCCGGCGAGCCCGTCGCATCGGCTCAGCAGCCCGAGGCAACCGAGGCTTCGTCCGCGGACGAGGACGAAGAGAAGAACTGAATCTCAGGCTAGATCTCGCCTACAACGGAGCGCCCTTCCGAGGTTTCGCGCGCCAGAAAGAGGTCCGCACCGTCCAGGGCGACATCGACAGGGCCTTCGCGCGACTGTTCGATCGGGAGTTGGACTCGACCTGTGCGGGACGCACCGATGCGGGCGTGCACGCCCTCGGCCAGGTAATCAACGTGTCGGATGCTCCGGGGTCCGAGGACCTCGACCAGCTCAGGGACTCGCTCAACGGGATGCTCGGCCCGGCCATCTCTTTTACCGGCTGCAGCCGCGCCGCAGGTGACTTCTCCGCCCGCTTCTCCGCCCGATCTCGGTTGTACGTCTATGCCATCCTCGAGAGCTCGATTCCGAGTCCCTGGCTTGCGGCGACGAGCCTGTGGCATCGCCGGCCCCTGGATCTCGAGGCGATGAACGAAGCGGCCGGGCACCTTCTCGGCCCCCACGACTTCTCCTCGTTTGGGCGGGTGCCCGAGGGGGCACCCCCACAGCGCAACTTGTTCGAGCTGCGCTGCAGCCGCCACGGCGAGCTGATCAAGATACGCGCTCGCGCGAACGCCTTCCTCCAGCAGATGGTTCGTTCGCTCGTCGGCACCTTGGTCCACGTCGGGGCCGGGAGGAGATCTCCCGACGAGATGCCATCGATCCTGACGGCGCGCGACCGGGGCATCGCGGGCCCCGTCGCCCCCGCCCACGGGCTCTGCCTAGTCTCGGTTGAGTACGACGACGGTTGGAGCGGCCCGACGCCGGCGGGGCCAACGATTTGACCTGGTCAAACGGTCGCGGCTATCCTGGATTGTCCCGCCACAGGCACGCCCCGCTGAGGCGCGCACCTGACCCCGGACTCAGTCCCGCACTCGGTCCACTGTAGAACGGTAAGAATTCCGACGACCGCGCCACGGAAGCTAGAGGTAGACATGAAGACCCACTCAACCAAGGCATCCGACATCGAGCGAGAGTGGCATCTCGTCGACGCCGACGGGGTTGTGCTGGGACGTCTTGCCTCTGAGGTAGCGAAGCTGCTACGCGGCAAGCACAAGCCGTACTTCGCCCCCCATCTCGACTGCGGCGATCACGTCATCGTCACCAACGCCGCCAAGGTGTTGATGACGGGCAACAAACTGATCGACAAGAAGTACTACCGTCACTCGGGCTATCCGGGCGGTCTGCGAGAGATCTCCTATGCCAAGCTCATGACGACCAGGCCGGAGATGGCGGTCGAGAAGGCGGTCAAGGGGATGCTGCCGTCGAACAAGCTAGGGCGGGCGATGGCGAAGAAGCTCAAGGTCTACGCTGGCACCGCACACCCGCACGGAGCCCAGAATCCAAAGACGCTCGACCTCAAGCAGGTCGCAGCTCCACACGACCCGGAGCAGGCGCATACCATCGAGGAGGTCGCTGGTGGCTGATGTCCTGACCCGGGCCACCGGGCGTCGCAAGGAATCCATCTGCCGAGCCCGTTTCGTACCGGGGAGCGGAAAGTGGGAGATCAACGGGCGACCTTTCGAGGACTATTTCCCGAGCCCCACCCACCGCATGATCATCACCGAGCCCCTTCGCATGACCAACACAGAGGGACGCTACGACATCATCGCCAAGGTCGAGGGGGGCGGAACCTCCGGACAGGCGGGAGCCTTGCGCCACGCTATCTCTCGCGCCCTCGCCGAGCTGGATCCGGACCTTCGAGGTGTTCTAAAGAAGGCGGGCTTCCTCACTCGGGATGCGCGTGAGAAGGAGCGTCGCAAGTACGGCCTGAAGAAGGCCCGCAAGGCCCCCCAGTACTCCAAGCGCTAGGTTCGCCAGCGGCCCTCCGATTCCTAACCTCGAATACCAGATAACGGGCAATCTTCCCGGTTCTCTTATGACATTCCTCTATGTCACGATTTGAACAGGAAGAAGCGGTGGAGAAAGTAAGTGACGAATGACGCACTTATCCCCTTTTGGGCGGAAGGGAACTTCGTTGGCGCCTGCGAAAACTTAGGTCAACGCTGCGTGACGGGGGCGTAACCCCTCGGTTCGGGTGGTACGTAGGATTAACTCTTCTTCGGCGCGTCCCGCCCCAAACGGCAATTCTTCGTGCCGCAATCGTCATCGGGCGCCGATAGGCCCAGAATTGCGAGCGTCAACTTCAGCAGGCTCCTAGGCGCTAGTCGGACAGCATCTTGCGCAGTACGTACTGCAGCACGCCGCCGTGGCGGTAGTAGTCCATCTCGACCTCGGAATCGATGCGGGCCTCGACTGAGAACTCGATCGTGTTCCCGTCATCTCTGCGCGCCGTGACGGCCATCTCCGCGTGCGGCTCGAGACCCTCGGCGATTCCGGTGATGTCGAAAGTCTCGGCGCCGTCGAGTCCGAGCGTCTCGGCGTTCTCCTTCGGCAGAAACTGGAGCGGGAGGATGCCCATGCCGACCAGGTTGCTGCGATGGATGCGCTCGAAGCTCTCGGCGATGACGGCGCGCACTCCCTGGAGACGCGGCCCCTTTGCCGCCCAGTCGCGCGAGCTCCCCGAGCCGTATTCCTTGCCGGCGATGAGGATGAGCTCCGTGTCGTCCTCGGCGTAGAGCATGGCGGCGTCGAAGATCGCCATCTCGTCACCGCTCGCATGGTGCCTCGTCCAGTTGCCCTCTTTGTCGACGAGGTCGTTGCGCAGCCTGATGTTGGCGAAGGTGCCGCGCATCATGACCTCGTGGTTGCCGCGCCTGCTGCCGTAGCTGTTGAAGTCTTGTATCTGGACGTCTTTATCCTGAAGGTACTGACCGGCCGGTGACTTCGCCGCGATCGCCCCGGCGGGCGAGATGTGGTCGGTCGTCACGGAGTCGGCGACTTTTACGAGCACGCGAGCGTTGGTCACGTCGGTGAGCTCGTCCGGCTCGGTTCCAAGGCCGCTGAAGAAGGGCGGCTCCTGCACATAGGTCGACTCAGGATCCCATTCGAAGAGCTCGCCCGTCGGCGAGGGAAGCTGTTGCCAGTGCTCGTCGCCGTCGAAGACCTTGCCGTACTCGCGCTCGAACATATCGGTCTCGACGTGCTCGATCGCCTGAGTGACCTCGTCGGGGGTCGGCCACAAGTCGGCAAGAAAGACGTCGTTGCCGTCGGAGTCCTGCCCGATCGGGTCATCGTTCAGGTCGATGTCCGCGCTTCCTGCAAGCGCATAGGCCACGACGAGCGGCGGGGACGCGAGATAAGACGCCTTGACCTGTGGATGGATGCGACCCTCGAAGTTGCGGTTGCCGCTGAGCACCGAGACGACGGCGAGATCGTGCTCGTCGATCGCCTCGGCGACGGGTGCGGGCAGAGGGCCCGAGTTGCCGATGCAGGTCGTGCAGCCGTAGCCGACGACGTGGAACCCGAGGCTCTCGAGGTCGTTCATGAGCCCGGACTTGGTGAGGTATTCGGTGACCACGCGCGAGCCCGGCGCCATCGACGTCTTGACCCAGGGCTTGCTGGTCAGTCCTCGCTCGGACGCCTTCTTGGCGAGCAGACCGGCCGCCATCATCACCGACGGGTTCGATGTGTTGGTGCAGGAGGTGATCGCGGCGATCACTACACTGCCGTGCTTGATCTCGACCTCGCCGTTGACCTCGACTTCGGCATGTTCGCCGTCGTTCGCTTCCTCGGGCGTGCGAGGAAGCGTCGCGCTGCCGCCCTCGTCGAGCCAGCGGCCGATCTGGACCTTGACTCCGGCGTTGCCCTCGTCGATCTCCTTGCCGTAGACGTCGCGAAAGCTCTTCCACACCTCGGCCAACGTCACGCGGTCCTGCGGCCGCCGGGGGCCTGCGAGGCTCGGCTCGACAGTCGAGAGGTCGAGCTCGAGCGTCTCGCTGAAGGTCGGGTCGGTCGTGTCGTCGGTGCGGAACATCTGCTGTTCCTTGGCGTAGCGCTCGACGAGGTCGATGGCTTCCGGTTTGCGTCCCGTGAGGCGTAGGTAGACGAGTGTCTGCTCGTCGACCGGGAACAGCGCGGCGGTCGCACCATACTCGGGACACATGTTCGACAACGTGGCCCGGTCCGCCACGGTGAGATTCGACAACCCCGTGCCGTAGTACTCGACGAACTTACCGACGACACCGTGCTTGCGCAGCATCTCGGTCACGGTCAGCACGAGGTCGGTGGCGGTGACGCCGATGTCCAGAGCGCCGGTGAACTTGAAGCCGACGATCTTCGGAGTCACGAGCGGCAGCGGCTGGCCCAGCATGGCGGCCTCGGCCTCGATGCCTCCGACCCCCCAGCCGAGCACTCCGAGCCCGTTGATCATGGTCGTGTGACTGTCCGTGCCCACGAGCGTGTCGGGCACCGCGAAGGTGCCTTTGTCGTCCTCCAGGGTCGCGACGACGCTGGCAAGGTATTCGAGGTTGACCTGGTGCACGATGCCCATCCCCGGCGGAACCGCCCGAAAACCGTTGAACGCCTGCTGAGCCCAACGCAGCAGCGAATAGCGCTCGTGGTTTCGCTCGTACTCGCGCTCGACGTTGATCGAGAACGCTTTGCCGCTGGCGAACGCGTCGACCTGGACCGAATGGTCGATGACGAGGTCCACCGGAACGAGCGGGTCGACCTTGCCCGGGTCGCCACCCTCGCGCTCCATGGCCGAGCGCATCGCAGCGAGATCCACGACCGCGGGAACCCCGGTGAAATCCTGGAGGATCACGCGCGCCGGCGAGAACGGAAACTCCCTGTCCTCTATGGGCTTCTGCCCCCACGCCGCCAGAGAATGAACCTCATCCGGAGACGCGTGCTCGGTTCCCGAGGTCCGCAGGAGATTCTCGAGCAGGATCTTGACGGTGACCGGGATCATCTCGAGCCTGGCCTCGGAGCCGTCCTCGAGCGCGTCGAGGCGGAAGTAGTCGAGCTTACCGTCCGAGCTCTCGAGCGAGGTGCGAGCCCCGAAGGGGTCGCTGCCCGAGTGTGAAGTGGTCGCCATGGAATCCTCCTGGGTGGCCGCGCCCGTGGGCCGGGGTTCGTCGTCGACGTTCCATGATAGGTGGCCCGCACGCGAGGCCTTCCGCCCGCGCACTCCCGGAGCGGAGTTGCGGTTACCGTCCTGGGAGCCGCCAATTCGACGGGAGGCCCAGAAGCCACATGGAGCAGATGCACAAGCCCGATTCGCACGTCATCGTCATCTTCGGGGGCAACGGCGACCTGGCCAAGCGCAAGCTTCTACCGGCCTTGTTCCATCTCGAAAGAGAAGGGCTTCTACCTGACGACTATCGCATCATCGGCAACTCGCGCAGCGAGTTCAGCGATGCGCAGTTCGACCAGTTCGCCAAGGAGGCGATCGAGGAGTTCTCTCGCTGCGAGGTCGGCGGGGAGCACTGGGATCGTTTCGCCGAACGACTGACCTATGTCTCGCACGCCTTCAAAAAGGGAAGCACCGAGCCCCTTGCGACGGCGATTCGAGAGGCCAACAAGGAGCTCGGTGGAGACGCCAAGCATCTTTTCTATCTATCGGTCCCCCCTCAAGCGTTTTCGATCATCACCGAGGGGCTGGGCGATGCGGACCTCAACACCGATTCGAAAATCGTCTACGAGAAGCCGTTCGGCACCGATCTGGCCTCGTTCAAGGAGCTCAGTTCCACCGTGCATCGGTACTTCGAAGAGGATCAGGTCTTTCGCATCGATCACTTTCTCGGCAAGGAGGCCGTGCAGAACATCCTGGCTTTCCGCTTCGCCAACGGGATGTTCGAGCCGGTGTGGAACCGCCAGTTCATCGACCATGTCGAGATCGACGTGCCCGAGACCTTGGGGCTCGAGAACCGGGCGAGCTTCTATGAGGACACCGGCGCGTTTCGCGACATGGTCGTGACCCACCTCTTCCAGGTGCTGAGCTTCGTGGCGATGGAGCCTCCCTACGCGCTGGAACCTAAACCGCTGGCGGACGAGACCGCCAAGGTGTTCGAATCGATCCGGCCCCTCGATGTCGACGACGTCGTGCGCGGTCAGTATCGAGGCTACCGGGACGAAGAGGGAGTCGATCCCGACAGCGACACCGAAACCTATGTCGCGGCCTGCGCCTACATCGACAACTGGCGCTGGTCGGGCGTGCCGTTTCTACTCCGCACCGGCAAACGTCTGAAGGAGAAGCACCAGACGGTCACGCTGGCGTTCAAAGAGCCCCCACGTCAGATGTTCGAAGAGGACGAGTCGGTCTGGTTCCAGAGCGACCACCTGACCTTCAGGTTGGGCGAGAAGCCCGGCGTGGCGATCACCTTCTTGGCCAAGAAGCCGGGTCCTGAGATAGAGCTTGGGCCCGCCCGAATGAACTTCGAGTACGGCGATTCTTCGTTCGGGTCGGAGCTGATGGGCGCGTACGAGCACCTCATTCACGACGCGCTGCTCGGCGAGACGACGCTGTTCACGCGCGGCGATGGTGTCGAGCGAGCCTGGGAGGTCGTGCAGAAGGTGCTCGAGAACCCGCCCCCGCTCAGCTCGTACCCGCAGGGTTCATGGGGCCCCAAAGCCGCCGACGAGCTCATCGCCCCGCGCACGTGGCACATGACGGCCGAGGAGCACCACCGCAACAACGCCTCTTAGTGGACCACTCAGTAGAGACGGCTCCGAGCGGCTCTCTTCTCGGCGATCGTCCGGCCCTCCTCGAGGTGTTCCAAAGCGAGGCGGTCGAAGCTGCGCTTGACGACAAAGCGCCCAACCAGCCAGTTACGCCACCCGGATCCCAGCGAGAAGCTTCCCTCGTAGATCATGTCGGTGGTTCGGTCACCGCGCGCCTCGAAGGAGATGGTTTCTTCGACGAAGGGCAGTGGCCCGTCCAGCCAGCGGTAGTCGATGGCGTCGGGCGGCCGGAGGTTCAGTAGCTCGCGCGTCTTGATGAGCTGCCCCTTGTGTTCAAGATCAAAGTCGACCACGCGCTCAGTATCCGAGCGCTTCTGCACGGTTTCGCCGGCCGCGGCTATGACTTCGAAGCACAGTGCCTTCGGCGCCTGGATGGTAACTCGCTGGGTCGCAAGCTCGATGTGTTTCACGCTCAGCAGCCTATCGAGAGGCGTGAAATATGGCGGAGCGGAGATGGTTGTCACGAATGTGTGACTTTGTCGTTTCTCCGACTATAAGGGGGTTCGTCCGACATGGGTGACCGCATTCGCTTCCACACCGACCCGCTGTGTCCCTGGGCGTTGGCAGACGTCGAAATGGATCCGCGAGGTCGAAAAGGTGCGCAACGTCGAGGTCGAGTGGGCGTTCTTCTCGCTGCAAACTCAGAATAAGCCCGGGGCGAACGCGCTCGAGGACCCCAATGTGAGGGGTACGCCGGCGCTGCGCACGATGGCTTTTGTCCGGCGCGAAGAGGGCAACGTCAGGATGGGCGATCTCTACCGGGCGATCGGGGACTCGCGTACATGAGCGAGGCGAGGACTTCACGACCGACTTGCTCCGCGCGGCCCTCGGCGATGTCGGCCTGCAAGAGAGTCTGGTGGTCGACGCCCTCGCCGATTCCGTCACGGTCAAAGAGATCCTCGAAGAGCACGACTCCGTCGCCACGGAAGTGGGTTGCTTCGGTGTTCCCACGA